>R22__coassemble_528_pt1 | contig 24388 bp, 15 predicted proteins | sample R22__metabat2_low_PE_022 | metagenome-assembled genome bin R22 | reverse complement strand
AAAAAGGCTATCCCAACGACTTCAGCGGCAACGGTGGCGGCTTCGTGTTCGACTGCAGGGCTTTGCCCAATCCCGGACGCGAGCCTGAGTTCAAGACCAAGACCGGGCGCGATTGGGAGGTCATTGACTACCTGATGGCCAAACCACCCGTCCTTGAGTTCCTCGACCATGTGAAGCACATCGTGAAGCAAAGCGTTGAGAATTATAAAGAACGTCATTTCAGCAACCTGATGGTCTCCTTCGGTTGCACAGGGGGGCAACACCGTTCCGTCTTCTTTGCCCAAACGATTTATGAATGGCTGAAAGCGACTTATCCCGACATCCATCTGGTATTAAACCACATAGAACGCAAAATCAAGGAGGAGCACAACGCATGAACCACGACACCACCGCAATGATATTGGCCGCCGGCCTCGGCACAAGGCTCGGAGCCTTGACCCACAACCGTCCCAAGGCTTTGGTCGAACTTAACGGCAAGCCATTGTTGCAGCATTGCATCGAAAAGCTGACAAATAACGGTTTCTACCGTATCGTCATCAACGTACATCATTTTGGAGAGCAAATCATCGATTTCGTGGGAAGCCATCATTTCGATGCCGACATCATAATCTCCGATGAGCGCGACCTACTGATGGACACTGGCGGCGGCATCATCAAGGCTACTCCCCTTTTCAAAGGTTCCAAGGCCGTGCTAATCCACAACGTGGACATCATCAGCAACGTCAACTTTGAAGTGCTCAACCAACAGTTCCTTGTTTCAGGCGACGATGCCTGGCTACTGACGCAAGACCGGGCATCCAATCGAAAATTACTTTTCAATGCCGACCATCAACTGATTGGATGGAGAAACAAAGCCGATGGCAGTTTCAAGTGGGTATACGACAGTTTTGGCGAGTATCAGGAAATGGCCTTCAGCGGCCTGCATTTCTTCCGCAGCGACTTGTTCGCTGAGTTTGAAGTCAAGCCTCAGAGCGTCATTGACTTATACCTCAAATTAGCCAAAACTAACCGCATCATTTCCAAACTCATACAACCCGACTATTGGTTCGACCTGGGCAAACCAGAGCAACTTCATATCGCCGAAAACCAACTAAAAGCAAGGCAACAATGATCAACGACAGTTTCATACAACGGATTGCTCAACATATAAAAAACCACCACGACCTTGCACTTCAAGAACTTACGGTGGTATTCCCGAACAAGCGGGCTGCTTTCTACTTGCGTAACGCCATCAAAAAAGAATGGCAGCAAACCATTTGGTTGCCACAGATGCTGTCCATCGAAGAGGCCGTAACGCAATGGAGCGGCATGAAACTCGTCGACAATATCGACATGCTTTTCGAACTCATCGACATCGACGCGGAGCTGCACAAGGAACAAAACAGCGACCTCAGCGTATTCGGCAGTCAGGCAGCACAGATGGCCAAGGATTTCGACGAAATCGACCAATATGACACCGATGCCCAGCACCTGTTCCGTTATGTGGTGGAGAACAAAAAGTTGGAAATCTGGAACTTCGACGAAGCCCGAAGCAAGGAAAAGGAACTGAAATACCTCAATTTCTTCACGTCCCTTTATGACTATTACGTCCGCCTGCGCGAAAGGCTACTGGCCAAGCAGCAAGGCTACTACGGCATGATTACCAGATGTTTGGCACATCTTTCTGATGAAGAATTAGCCGTAAGAATCGGCGAACGCAACATCATCTTCGCCGGTTTCAACGCCCTGACTACCACCGAGGAACGCATCATCGACAAATTAGTCAAAATGGGCAAAGCGGAAGTCATCTTCGACTACGACCACTATTACACCGACGACGCGAACAACGAAGCCGGTCTCTTCGCACGACGCTACCTTACCTCTCACCCCGACTGGATGGAAAACACCTTCTCTGACAAACTCAGCCAAGAAGAGAAGCATATCCATATTGTCAGTGCCAGCGGGAATGTTTTACAAACCAAGGCTTTGCAGACAAACCTTCAATGCAACCACGAGAAAAACACCGCCATCATCCTGGCCGACGAGAACCTGCTCATACCCGTCCTGAATGCCATACCCAATACTGAGACCTATGCAGACATCAAGGTGTCTATGGGTTACCCCATCAAGAAGACACCTGTCAATCAGTTGGTCTCCAGTTACTTCATGCTTCAACGCAAAAACAAGATAACACGAAAGGTCACCCAAAACGGCAAGGAGTGCGTGGTGGAAGGCTGGTATCTATGGCCCATACTGCAAGTTATGGACAGCGAATTGGTGAAAATAGTGTTCACTCCAAAAGACCTTGCTGTCTTTGAGCAATGGAAAAACGATGCCGTGAGCAAAGACAAAAAATTCATCTTCGAGGTGCACGACATTGATTCCATGGAAGAAAGCAAAGACATACAAACCTTCCTGAGGCTGATGCTTAACGAAACGACACACCCTACACCAGAGTCTGTCTTACATACGCTCAGCTCTCTTTTGCAGTTCATAGCCGACAAGATACAGTCTCGCAAGGAGAAAGAGCAATTGCTGTTTCTGCTCAATCAAGTGAGTGCCGTGGGGCAAAACATCAACCGAATCATGCAAGTGGTAGAGCAGCATAGCAATTATGTAAGCGACATCAACAGCCTTGAAATCCTGTTCAAGTTATTGACGGCCAACACTTCCATCAAGCTCAACAGCAACAGCACTGAAGGGTTACAAATCATGGGTTTACTTGAAACCCGAAACATCGATTTCGACCGTTTGCACGTGCTGAGTGTCAACGAGGGCATCCTGCCTACCGACAAGTCGCAGGGGAGTTTCATTCCTCATTTCATCAAACAAGAGTGTGGTCTGCCCGGCTACACCGAGAAACAGGCTGTTTTCGCCTATCATTTCTATCGTTTGCTGCAATACGGAAAAGACATTTATCTTTATTACAACAACTTAGGAGAACTATCGGGTGGCGAAGCCAGTCGCTACATTTTACAAATCAAGCACGAACTGTCACAACACCCCAACATTCATATCGACGAAGACTCTTTTAGCAACGATACAGGGGCAACCACAAAAAGCAAGGCCATAACAGCACAGAAAGCCAACGCGTTGGAGCGGATTCATTATCTCCTTCAAGAGAAAGGCCTTTCACCCTCTGCACTTTCTACCTACCTCACCTGCACGCTGAAATACTATCTCAAATACATCGAGCAAATCAAGGACAACAGCCTCGAAGAAGAAATCGGTGCCGATGTGATTGGAACCGTTTCACACAAAACGCTCGAACTTTTGTTCAAACCATACGAATCCAAAGAAGGAAAATCACAAATCATTGACAAAAAGCTGTTTGACAAGGTCATCATGCCACAATGGGAAGCCAAACTTGCCCAATCCGTGGAGGAAGAACTGAAGAGCGGCTTCCCCGATGTCGGGTTCAATTACCTCAACAAAATCACCATCCGACAGCAGTTGCAGAACTATCTGAAATACATTTCCAAGCAACTCAAAGACAACACGCTGATCATCATTGCCCTTGAACACGAGCTGAAAGCCAGATGCCCAATCACTTCTGGAGATGTCAAAGTGGCTGGCTTTTCCGACCGCATCGACCGTTGCGGCAGTCTCATTCGTGTCATCGACTACAAAACGGGGCATGTTGAGCCTTCCGACTTGAAAATACCTGTAAGACACCGAGACGAAACCGAATTGGAATTTATTAAGCAGATTCCCGAAAAAGCGGTGCAACTATTGCTTTACAAATACATGTATCTCAAAGAGAACCAAAGCATTGCTTCAAATCAGGTAATCGCTGCCATTCATGGTTTACGCTATAGCAACACCATCGAATTTGGCTTGGCCCCAGCCAAACCTACCAAGAACGACGATGTCCAACCTTTCTTGGGTGACGACACTTTCATTGTCGATATGGAAGCCCTGTTAAAGGCTGTTGCAGAAGAAATGCTTGATTCTGAGGTTCCCTTCGTGCAGACAGAAGACGAAAAACGCTGTAGAAATTGTGATTTCAAGGGAATATGCGGGCGGTGAGCAATCAACCCAGCACTATCTCAGAAATCACTTCCTTTCCTACCAAATCATTCAAATTCTTAAGCAACAAGGATTTGGAATAACTCAATTCGCTCCGCAAGGCATCGCTGTCAACGCGGACATAAAGCACATGATTACGGGCAGCAAGATCAATGGTGTGTGAGGCGATGAACGGACCCACCACCTTTTTCCACGAGTCGACGGCCTTCAACTCATCAATGTAATCCGGGCCTTTGTATTGCTCGAAGAATTCTTTGATGAGTTCACCCACTGTACGCACGTCAAAGTAAGCCATCGCCACCTCCTATCTCCCTGACACGACCTTTCTCAACCTCAAAAATCTTGTGGTCGATATTGGTGTTTTCAAACAATTTTTCTATCCTTTGCTGTTGGGTATCAGTAATAAACACTTGTCCAAAATGATCATCACTTACCAAACGGACAAGTTTCATCACACGCTGGTCGTCCAACTTATCGAAGATGTCGTCCAGCAGCAGAATCGGTTTGTAGCCAATCTTCTGATAATTGAACTCAAACTGCGCCAGACGGATGGACACCACAAACGACTTCTGTTGTCCTTGCGAACCGAGTTTCTTCAACGGGTGACCATCGAGGGTAAAGTCCAAGTCGTCCTTATGGACACCCACGTTGGTATACCCTGAATAGCGGTCCTGCTGCAAATTCTCCTCCAGCAACTCGTTCAGGGGTTTCTCATCCAAACGCGACTGATAAATGACATTTACCTTCTCCGTACCTCCCGAAACTATTTCGTAGTAATGCTGAAAAATGGGCAAAAAATCCTTCAAAAACTGACGGCGTTTCCCATGTATGTCGTCTGCATGTTGTGCCAACTGGTCTTCCCAAAGGCGGAGCAATTCGCGGTCGAAGGTGCGGTTTTCGGCAAACTGCTTCAGCTGCATATTGCGTTGCAGCAAAGCGCGGTTATACTTCAGCAAAGCATTGAGATACAACGGATCAAACTGAGAGATTACGCCATCAATAAATTTGCGGCGCAAGTCGCTGCCCTCGTTGATGAGATCGCGGTCGTAAGGCGAAATCATCACCAAAGGAAACTTGCCGATGTGGTCAGAAAGTCGGTCGTATTCCTTTTTATTAAAGCGGAACGACTTCTTCGCATCGCGTTTCTGCACACACGACACCAACTCATCATCCTTCCCATCGTGGGCATACACACCGTGAATGGCAAAGAAATCCTGATTGTGGCGGATGTTCAGCTTATCGGTTGCGCCGAAAAAACTCTTGCAGAATGAAAGGTAATAAATCGAATCGAGGATATTGGTCTTTCCTGCACCATTGAGACCCACAAAACAATTGACGTTTTCCGAAAACAGCAGGTCGGCCGTTTCGCAATTCTTGAAGTTCGCCAGTTTCAGCTCGTGGAGATACATGGTCAGAACTTGCTCAAATCCAGACGAAGACTGAGGAAATGGGGTGATCCGACAATATTGCTGCGCGAATAGGCATAATCAATTTGAAAAGCCTTAATTCTGATGCCAATACCTGCCGAAAGGCCCACCAATGACCGTTTTTCCGGAACTTTCATATTATAATGGTCAGCATAATTGTAGGAGGCACGAATCAACAAGTTCTTGCCAATCTCCAACTCACCACCGATAACAAGATGACAGCCTAAGTTAGCAAAAAACATCGCCGTCTTCGAAGGAGCGGTGTAATCACCCGTGATAGGATCGTAGCTTTCCGACAGGTGCAATGGGTCGATATAAGACTTGTTCCAATGCAACATATCCCTGAAGCCCAAGACTATCGTCAAAGGCAAGTGGTTCAATTTCTTTGAAGCCGTCAGATCGAGAGAGAGCGGAAGCCATTGCTCGTCATTCTGCAAATCAACGATGAAGAGCTGACGGCCAATATTACGTCCAGCAAGAGTAAAAGCCCAATTCGAATAAGACCAATACGTGACAGCCACATCAGCTCCCAAAGCACCGGCACGGCCTGATTCATACTGAACGCCAACATATTTCAAGTTGGCACCAATGCTCCATTTATCGGTCAATTCCCGGCCCCAACCAATAACGACTGCATAGTCGGACGCGAGGAAAGTACTACCATCTGTAGCACCACTCTCGTCGGCATAGGCCATTTCGCCATAATTGTTGTATTGCACCGTAGCAGCAAAACTACTAACTCCATTAAACGTATGGCTGTATTGCGCCATAGCATAATTTGTGCCCAACTTGAAATCGCCGACATACGACAACGAAATCTGGTTGTTCATACTTGGACAGATGCTTGACGGATTGAAGAGTACAGTCTGCAAGTCACCATCGTGCATAGGCAAGGTCATGTTTCCCATAGCCGCCATCCGGGCCGTATGGGGACTGGTCAAGGTGCGATAAAGGCCATCATAAACCTGGGAATAGCCTTTTGTCCCAGCGAGAGCCATCAAGGTGCAAAAAGTTATGGTAAATAAACGCTTCATATTTCAGGGTTTAATGAATAACGAAACCGCAATCAATTTATTGTATTTCAAAAACATCATTTGTCAACCAAGCCCAAGCCTGTCTTAACCAATTTTCCGTTTTCGGATAGTTGTTTGGCAATTTTGTCGAGCATACCGTTCACAAAACGGCGGCTCTCCGCAGTGCTGTAAAACTTTGAAATCTCAATATACTCGTTAATGGTCACTTTAACGGGAATGCTATGGAAATCACAAAATTCCGTCAAAGCCATGAAAATCAAGATTTTGTCCATCAGCGCAAGGCGACCATAGTCCCAATTGGCAGCATTCGACTCCACCAATTCCTTAAACTCATTGCGATGCAAAATAGTCTTACGGAACAAGTTGACGGCAAACTCTTTATCTTCGTTTACTTCACGATTCTCTGTGGCATACACAGGGGGCAACTTCGATTCCTCATTGAAACTGGTACGCATTTCGCTAACAAACTTCCATAGCAGATAAAGCCCTATCTGGTAGTCGCTGTTGAAGCTCAGTTTACGGTCTGCAAAATAGTCGTACAACAAGTCGTCTTCGGCCATGTGATTATCGATAATGGCAATCAGGAACTTCCTATCATCCTCAAAGCTATCCCTCCCATTTTTCATATATTCCTGATATTCAGGATATGCTTTCATACGCCCATAAAAAGCGCGTATAAAATCATCGCGGTCATCGCCCCAGTTGATTTTGTAGTATTGTTCTAACTGCTGCAAGTGCTTGTTGTTTTCCAAAACATTGAGAATCCGATTGCTGATAAACTTCAAATTGGGATTCAAGTCTTCCTCAGTCGGGAAAATCTTATGACGGTTTTCCTCGATGCGTTGATCGGCGAAGCGTTTAACCTCCACCCAAAACGAAAGCAGGTAAATGAATAGCTCGTAAAGACCGTCAATGTCCTTGAGCAACTGGCGTTCAGCCTGCGAGATGTTGGTTTCCTGTGCCTGATGATAGGCATAAAGGTTCTGCAACACCTTGACTCTCAAAAATCTTCTGTTCAGCATAATCTGTCTTTTGCTTGAATTAGAATGCAAAGGTAGTAATTTTTCCGCAAAACGCTTGACAGTCCATAAAAAATGACTAATTTTGCATTGAAGAATCCATGAAAACTAACTCAAACTAAAGAAATCACCATGAAGAAAAAATTTATCTGCCCCATCTGCGGGTATGTACATGAAGGAGAGGAAGCCCCCGAACGCTGCCCTCAATGCAAGCAAATCGTTGAATGGAAAGTCGTCGACGAAAAAGCGGCCTTAAACTTCGTCACCGAGCACGTTGTCGGTATTGCCAAAGGCACCGGCGACGACATGATTAAAGACCTGAACGCTCACTTTATGGGCGAGGCTACCGAAGTAGGAATGTATCTGGCGATGAGCCGTCAGGCCGACCGCGAGGGCTATCCCGAGATTGCCGAGGCTTTCAAACGCTATGCCTTTGAAGAGGCCGAACATTGCGCCAGGTTTGCCGAGTTGTTGGGCGACGTGGTGTGGGACACCAAGACCAACCTCTACAAGCGAATGATCGCCGAGTGCGGCGCCTGCGAAGACAAGATGCGCATTGCCCGAGTGGCCAAGGAGCGTAACCTCGATGCCATCCACGACACCGTCCACGAGATGGCCAAGGACGAAGCCCGTCACGGCAAAGGCTTTGAAGGACTGTATAAACGCTACTTCGGAGAATAATCTTGAAATCTTAAATCTTTTAATTTGTAATTACAATGATTAGCAAGAAATTAGCAAAAGCCATTAACGACCAGATCAATGCTGAGATGTGGTCGGCTTATCTTTACCTGAGCATGTCGCAAGACATCTACGCCAAAGGTTTCAAGGGCATCGCCCATTGGTACAAGGTGCAATTCCTTGAGGAGCAAGCCCACGCCGCAATTATGATCAACTACTTGCATTCGCAGGACGAAAAGGTCATCCTCGCCCCCATCGCTGAGGTACAAACTGAATGGGAGAGCGTGCTCGCTGCCTTTGAGGACACCCTCAACCACGAAAAGAAGGTGACCGCTATGATTAACAACCTCTGCGACATTGCCGACGAGGACAAAGACCGCGCCGCAGCCAACTTCCTGGCTTGGTTCATCGACGAACAAGTGGAAGAGGAAGAGAACGCCCGCGATCTCATTGCACAGTGCAAGATGATTGACGGCCACATGGGCGGCATGATAATGCTCGACAAAGAGCTCGGTGCCCGCCAATATCACACACCCTCTCCGTTGAAATAATCAACTGGATGAAAACAAATTAAAAAAGGGCGACCCGAAGGCCGCCCTTTTCTTATGGAATCAAATCCATTTCACTAAGGGGAAATCCTGACGATGCGGCAGCATCTTGTTGGTGGGGAATACACGGAAAGTGAAGTCGTACACTCCGGCACGCGTAATCGGCATTTTGATGTAATATTTCACCCATCCATCGCCTGAATCGACGAGTTTCATTTCCTCCACCGCCTTGATTTTCACATCCGAATCATTTTCCTTTTTTCCTAAAAGTAACTCAATGGCCAAATCGCCTGGTTCAAGATCGGGAGTAAGCAAAGTGATTTCTGCAACAAATTGCTCACCGAAGGTCAATGGACGCACGTTGGTGTCGGGCAACATCAGCGATTTCACCTCCACCTTGTCCCAATTGTTGCGCACACATGTCTTCCAGGCACTGATTTCGAAAGCCTTCTGATAACGGTTGGCCCGCATCCAGTTAGTCCGCTCAATCAGTTTGTTGTAATACTGCTCAAAGTAGTCGTCCATCATGCGTTTCATGGTGAAGCGCGGCGAAATCTCGTTTAGGCACTTCTTCATGGCAGCCACCCAACCTGTCGGAATTTCATGCACGTTGTGAGCATAGTAAAGCGGTATGATTTCATTCTCAAGGGTGTTGTAAATCGTCTCGGCATCCATCTCGTCCTGATAATGTTGATCCTGATAGGTGCGTTTCTCCTGGATAGCCCAACCAGCATCGGGACGATAGCCCTCGGCCCACCAGCCGTCAAGAACAGAGAAGTTCAAAACACCGTTCATCACGGCCTTCTCGCCGCTGGTGCCGGAAGCCTCCAAAGGACGTGTAGGTGTATTGAGCCACACATCCACGCCACTGGTGAGACGAGCACCCAATTCCATATCGTAGTTGCTGACGAAGAGAATCTTACCGATGAACTCAGGACGGCGCGAGATATCGATAATCATCTTGATGAGATCCTGACCTGCTTTGTCGTTGGGGTGAGCCTTGCCGGCAAAGAGGAAAATAACAGGACGCTTCGGGTCGTTGACCAGTTGCGAGAGACGGTCCAAGTTGCCGAAGAGCAGGTGTGCACGCTTGTAGGTAGCAAAACGACGAGCGAAACCGACAATCAGAGCATTTTCATTTAAGTTACTCACCGTCTGCATGATGAGTTTCGGGCTTTCCTGGCGCTGACGCATATCTTCTTTCAGCTTAGCCGAGAGGTAGTCTATCAGTTCATGTTTCAACTGCTTGCGGATATCCCAAATGGCAGCATCCGGCACCTCGTTGATTTGGCTCCACATCGTCACATCTGACTGGTGGTCGATGTAGTCAGGACCGAAGACTGTCTTATACAACCGTTGCCAGAGGCGGTTGCTCCAGGTGGGCAGGTGTACGCCATTGGTGACATAGCCGATATGATTCTCCTCAGCAAAATAGCCCGGCCAAAGCGGTTGGAACATCTCCCTCGACACCCTCCCGTGAATCCGGCTCACGCCATTCACCTCCTGACTGAGGTTGGTGGCCAATACGCTCATCGAGAACTTTTCATTCGGATTGTTGGGGTTGAAGCGGCCCAGTCCCATAAAACGTTCCCAACTGATGTTCATGCGGTTGGCATAGTGCGGCATATAAGTACGGATGAGATGTTCCTCGAAGGCATCGTGACCAGCAGGCACAGGCGTATGCGTTGTGAACAAGGTGGAAGCCCTGACCAACTCAAGTGCCACATCAAAATCAAGATTATGCTTGTTGATATACACACGCAGACGTTCAAGTCCGCTGAAAGCCGCATGGCCTTCGTTGCAGTGATAAATCGTAGGCTTCAACCCGATGGCTTCGAGCAGTCGGATGCCACCAACGCCAAGGAACATTTCCTGCTTGATGCGCATTTCAGCGTCACCGCCATATAGGCGACTCGTGATGCCACGATCCTCAGGAGAGTTCTCATCAATATCAGTATCGAGCAAATAAAGTCCTATCCTACCCACGTTAACCCGCCAAGCCTTGGCATAGACCGATCGACCCGGGAAAGCGATGCTCACCTTTACCCATTCGCCATTGTCGGTATAGACCGGCTGCAGCGGCAACTGCGAGAACTTCTGCGGGATGTATTCTGCACGCTGTTCACCCGACACAGTGATTTCCTGGGCAAAATAGCCATGGCGATACAGCAAACCGATTCCCACCATATTGGCGTTGCTATCGGAAGCCTGTTTCATATAGTCACCAGCCAAGATGCCCAAACCGCCCGAATAAATCTTGAGACTCTTCATCAAGCCGTATTCCATACTGAAATATGCAATGAGATCTTTTTGCTGCGTCGGCTGTGCCATATATTGCTTAAACTGGTCATATACCTTGTTGAGGCGTTCGATGAAGTCTTTGCTGTTTTCCAGGTTCCTGATTTGGTCAACAGAAAGCCCCTCCATCAATGCGACGGGGTTCTGTTCAGTAGTCTTCCAAGTCTCAGGGTCGATACTCTCAAACAACTCGATGGCCTCGACGTTCCAACACCACCAAATGTTTTGCGAGAGCTCTTCCATCTTGCGCATCTCTTCGGAATAAACGGGCTTCACCAGCACCTTCTTCCAACTCGGTGCATCTTTCTTTTGGTAAACCACCTCGTGCATCATATCAGCGTATGGCACTGGCTCCATCATATAATGGCGCCCGCCCGATTTCTCCAAAGCAATATCGTAGGCTTTCTGGTAACTGCCATATAAGTCTTTCCAAAGCAGATTGCCTGCCACCTTCATAGCCTCTTCAGAGACTTTGTCCATTCCCTTTTCCGTCATGCCCAAAAAACGTCGAATGGCGTTGACAATTTCTTCCACCACTTGTTCATTGTTGCCATCCTGACGATGAACCACGATAACTGCATCGTTATCTTTATAGTACTGATTCACAAACCTGCCGAAGCCAGAGACATCTGTAGTCAAGGTTGGAATGCCCAAAGATACGCTCTCAAGAGGTGTGTAGCCCCATGGCTCGTAATACGAGGGGAATACTGAGAAGTCAAAAGCGGAAAGGAACTCCAAATAGGTCAGATTGAAGATGCCATCGTTACCGTTGAGATAAGCAGGCACAAACATCACCTTCACTTTGTCGTTTGAGTCGTTCTGCAAGCCAGAATTACGCAAAGTGTTCAGAATCGCATCGTTTTCATAATCAAAGACATGGTGTGTCGCAGGAAAATCGGTGTGACCCATGATGGCATTAGTGCCATCGAGACGGTGTTGCAAATCCTTTGACGGACCAGCTATGTTACTCGGCACAGCAATCACAGCCACCACAGTCCGTTGCAGGTTCTTGTCCTGATTGAGGCGGCGCAAAGCTTCAATATACAAATCGATGCCTTTGTTCTTGAACTCATAGCGGCCACTATTGATGACCATCAAGCAATTGCGGTCAATAGGCTCACCGCATAGGGTTTCAGCAATTTTAAGAATACTCTCACGTGCGGCTTTGCGTTTCTCAACAAAAGCTTGCGGGTCCTTACGTAGCGGATGGTCTATACCGTTCATGGTGATGACATCTGGCTTACGATAGAGGAACTGCTCGCTTTCTTGCGCCGTGATTTCGCTTACCGTTGTAAACGCGTCGGCGTTTTTGGCAGCCTTCTGCTCCATCGACTGTTGCGAGACGATGTTGAACTGCATGGCCATCACCGAAGGCAGATACGACTTCAGATTTTCATAAAGCGGCAAACCGATGCCAGAGATGGCACGGCCAAGATAGGTGGCATGGGTGGTGAACACAGTAGCAACCTGCGGACAATGTTCTTTCAGATACAATACACCCGAGCCCGTCATCCATTCATGGAATTGCGCCACGATGTTGCTGGTTTGCTGCAAATAGAAATTGCAGAAGCTCTCAATCACCTGACCAGCGGCATAGCCAAACAACACTGGTTCCACATAATCCCACTGGCCACGGATGCTATCCAGTTCATATTGCTCCCAAAGATGAGTAAGTATCTCATTCTTTGACTGATACAACGTGGTATAATCAACCAAAATGGCGATGGGGCTGCTTTCAATCTTCCAGCGGCCAATACGGAACTTCAGGCCTTGAGACAAAGCCCGATCGCGCCATTCGGGGAAAAGGTCGTTGTCTTCAACAAAATAAAGCGTTTCGTGTGCTTCCTTCACCACATCAGGACCCACGGTGATATAGTGGTCGCCATGCAGCTGACGCACCACATTTGCCTTTGTAGAGAGCACCGTATAGATGCCACCCACCATGTTACACACTTCCCAACTGGTTTCAAAAAGGTATTCCGGATTTTTCATTATAAACTATATGTTATTTGTTTTCAATATGTTTTACATTTCTCTTTGACAAATTCTTCACTCTATCAGCAAAGTCTGTCAACACATTCATATAATTAATATAGGCATCATACGGTGAGGCGTAGGGGCTGAAGTACTTGTGCACCACACCATCAGACAGCCACTTAGTACACATATAATAGAAGTGGTCTGAAGTCTGGAGTTCAAGCCAGTCCTGCTGCAGTTCCTCATCCTTGATGCGGCGCACTTTAGACGCGAGGTCATACAAGGCATGATAAGCATCGTCCTGCAAAGGATTACCCAGCCAGGCCGTGAGGTCACGTTCCTCATCGCTCCATGAAAGCACATTGGGCACGTTGACCATACTCACTGGCTGCAATTTCTTCGCCAATTCCTGAGGTGTCGCAAACTTAAACTTGCTGCCTTTGATGATGGCCTCAGGCAAACGTTCCATGAAGTCGAAAATGCCCGTTTCAACCGATTGGTGTTCACCGAAGGTCTCATAATCCATGAAAATATTGACCACTTCTTCCTCTTCGGGCAAGGCGTTCAGCCAGTTCACAAAATCCTCGGTGCAGAAGCTATCCTGCACAAAACGGAAAGCAATCTCATCGCTGAACTTGAAATTGCGCAGCAAAACCTTCAGTTTCGGGTTGATAGCATTGGCATACATGTAGTTGGGACTCTTCCAACCCAGAATGTGCCTCGCTCCTTCAGTGAGTATAAGGTTGTAGCCCATGTCGGCCACTGCCGCACCGATTTCGTCGCTGTAAATCAACTCGGTGTTACGGAAGGTCTTTGGTGTGATGCCAAACACCTCTTTTATTTTTTGTTTGTGGATCATCACCTGTTTTTTGAACTCATCCAGATTGTTCAACGAGGCCAAAGAGTGAGCATAAGTCTCCGAAAGCACCTCTACCCTACCCGTAGCGACCAACTTTTGGAAACTTTCCAGCACATCAGGAGCGTATTGCTCCATCTGCTCAATGGCAATACCTGAGAAAGAGAAGGCCACCTTAAACTTGTCGCCCAACTTATTAATTTGCCGCATCAACAGCTCGTTCATGGGCAGGTAGCATTTCTCCGCCACGCGTCGCATTACCATACGGTTGTTATAGTCATCGTAATAGTAGTGTTTCTTCCCGATTTCGAAGAAACGATAAGTGCGAAGCCTATAGGGCTGGTGCACTTGGAAATAGAAACAGATTGATTTGCTCATATCATGTGTTTTTTATTATTCGCTAATTAAACCACCGACTCATATACTGCCTTAATCTTTTTTGCAGCAGCTTCCCACTTGAGGTTGTCCACCTCGTCTTTACCTTGATCCTTGAAGCAGTTGGCCAAAGTTTCATAATGGCAGAGGCCGTAAATGGCATCCGCTAAACCGTTAATATCCCAAAAGTCAACCTTCAAAGCATGTTTGACCACCTCTGAAACACCTGACTGCTTGCTGATAACCACCGGCACATTCAGGCGCATAGCCTCCAACGGCACGATACCAAACGGCTCAGAGATGGAGGGCATCACAAAGACATCCGTCATCGCAAACATCTGGTCGACGGCCTCGCCCTTGAGAAAACCTGTGAAGTGGAAATGGCTGCCCATACCCAATTGCGCCACACGGCGAATCATTCCCTCCAACATATCGCCAGTACCAGCCATCACGAAATGAATGCTCGGGTCGACCTGATGAATTTTGTAGGCCGCCTCGATGAAGTATTCCGGTCCCTTTTGGTATGTAATTCTTCCGAGAAATGTTACTACTTTGGCATCCAATCCACTGCGTTCATATTCTGACTTGGGCTTGTCGTTAGGCTCCACCGCATTGTGCACCGTCACAACCTTGGCAGGGTCGATGCCATATTTTTCAATGACAATATTGCGCGTCAGGTTACTCACCGTGATGACACGGTCGGCAGCTTCCATACCGCGACGCTCAATGGCATATACATCCCTGTTGATGTTTTCGCCCGAACGGTCAAACTCGGTGGCGTGCATGTGTACCACAAGAGGCTTGCCTGTAGTCTCCTTCGCCGCAATACCTGCTGAATATGTCAGCCAATCGTGAGCGTGGATGACATCAAAATCATACTTAGTGGCCAACGAGGACCCAATCAAGGCGTAGCGTGCCACTTCTTCCATCAGGTTCATACCATATTTTCCTGAAAACTGGTAGTTGCGGGCAAAAACCGATCCGCTACGGTTGAAATGCTCCACCACATGACGGTCGCGTTCCAACACGTTAGCAAAATCCTCAGGTCCCACGTATGGGATGATGTTGGAGCCAATCTCCATATACTGCACACGCTCCCAATAGCTACGGTCCTTTTCATGGTCAATGTCAATGGTCACATCGCTGGCGTTGAGCAGACGCACATTGGTCTCATCCTCATCGCCGTAGGCACGCGGCACCACAAAGAGCACGTCCACGTCATTTTTAGCCAGACCCTTGGTCATACCGAAACAGGCCGTTCCGAGGCCGCCGGTAATATGGGGCGGAAACTCCCACCCAAACATCAAGACTCTCATTTTGAGCTTCCTTTCTTCTTAAGTTCATCAATCAGATAACGTAGGTATAGCAAAGCACCAACACTTGTAGACTGCGAAATACAACCGCGGGCCTCGAAGGGCGGATTACCATCGTAAATCTCCGAAATTGTGCCAATTCCATTGTCCTTGATAGCATCCTCAAATCCGTTGTAAAGGTCTTCAAGTGTAGATAAAGCCTGCTTTCCATATAGTTTCACCGACAAGTCGGCATAAAATGCAATCAGCCATGGAAACACCGTGCCATTGTGATAAGCTCGTTCTCGTTCACTGTGGTTACCAATGGTAACGCCCTTATAGCCATCGTCATTGGGCGACAAAGAACGTATGCCTCTTGGCGTCAGCAGTTCCGATGCTGTAATATCAAATGCACGTTTCTGCATTTCATCGTTCATCGGAGTATATGGCAATGCGGCGGCAATCATCATGTTTGGCCGCACTTGGGTGTTCTTTTCACTGCTGTTCACAAAGTCATAGAAACCGTTAGTCGTCTTATTATAAAAAGTGTCAGCAAACGATGCTTTCACCTTATCGGCCATAGCCTGCCATTTCTTCAATAACGGATTTTTCGGTTCAGAAACTTTGAGCAGTTCAACAGCATAGCATAAGGCATTATACCACAAGCTGTTCACCTCAATAGCCAACCCTGTTCGTGGTGTCCAAGGTTTACCCTGAGCGAAGACATTCATCCAAGTCAAAGCCAGGTCACGGTTGCCTGCATATAGCAAGCCGTTGTCCAAAACATGGGCGTTAAAGTCCGTACTCCCTATGAAACTTTCTAAGATAACCGTCATCGGCTTCTTGTACTTGCGCCAGATGTCCTTCTTGTCCTTACCACACATCTTCTCATAGAGTTGCAGCACCCAGAAGAACCATAACGGCGAGTCCACCGCCGTGAAATACAAGCTCTTCTGATAATACCGGTGCGGGAAAAACGCACCTTGCATCCGCGACACCAGATACTGCAGTACTTCATTAAATGTCTTCTCGTCGCCTTGTGCCAAAGTAAGGCCAGGGAGTGACAGGAAAGTGTCACGGCTACACGAACCAAACCAGGGAAAGCCTGCCCATAGACGTGTTCCCTTCGCATCACGGATGACGAACTGGTCAGCAGCTTTCAGCAGACAGTCCTCGTAATTCGTTTGGGGCAACAATCGTTTCACCTCCGTTTCACATTGACGCTTAATAGCAGCAGGATTCTGCTCCTCAAGGCTGACAGAGAGGATAACCGTGTCACCTTTTTTCATTTGCAACTCAAAGAATCCGGGGACAAATTGATCCTCAACAGCTTCGTAGCCACGTTCTTGCTCGCGGATGTAGAACATATTGTAGTACCAATGCGGCACATGGGTGTATTGCGTTGCCTTTGAGAACTGCAAATACAACCTCGAATAGTCCTTGTAAAGTTGCCACGAAGCACCATTCTTCACCAAATCAACTTTGCGGCTAGCTTCATAATTCTCGTGCGTCAGCATGTGGACATTGCGGAAAGCTAGAAAAGGCAACACGCGCAAAGTAATCGGCACTGCCGATTCACGCAAGGTATAACGCACAAAGAGCCGTGCCTCCGTGGAGGAAAAAATCAACTCTTTATCAAGCACCACATTACCGATACGATAGGTTAGTTTCGGCATAGGGTCAGCGGTGAAGTCACGGAGGTATTTGTGACCACGCGGAGCGAAAACACCATTGGGGTACATGTGCACTCCAAGGTGAAACTCCTCCTTGTTTTCAATAATGGTCTCATCAAGGCTCGACAACAGCACATGGTTGTTGTTATCCAGCTGCGGCTGTGGCACCACCAGGAGACCATGGTATTTTCGAGTGTTGCAGCCAATCACCGTGGTAGCGAGAAACGCTCCTATAGCATTGGAACGCAACACCTCTCGGTTAAGCACAAACTCTAAATTGACCAAATTTTTCTTTTCCCAGGAAATGTAACTCATATATTTCGTTTCAAAAATTGCATAAAAAACCGAGTACAAAAATAATCATTTTAATTCTTTGCAAAGAAAAAAACAACATTTTTTATCTTTGCAGCGGCAAAAGAATCATCAAATCACAATAATTATGACAAAAAAACTTATCAAAATGATCGCATTAAGTGCAATCGCATTGGCTTCGTGCAACTCAAAGCCAGAACAAAAAACCGAGTTCAAAACCTCGAATCCCTTTCTGACGGAGTATACGACACCCTTCCAAGTGCCTCCGTTCGACCAAATCAAAAACGAGCACTATTTGCCTGCATTTGAAGCTGGTATCGCTGAACAACAGGCCGAAGTAGAAGCCATCTGCAACAATCCAGAACCAGCATCTTTCCAGAACACCATCCTGCCCTATGACAAATCAGGACAGACACTCGACCGTGTCAGCAATGTGTTTTTCAACCTTAACGAGTGCCTCATCGACGACGAGATGATTGGCATTGCCGAGCAAGTGTTGCCCATGCTCTCAAAGCACGGCGATGCCATCGCCATGAACCCGAAACTTTTCGAGCGTATTGACTATGTATATCAGCACCGCCACGAGGCAGGCCTCGACGACCAACAAATCCGCGTGGTGGAGAAGTATCATCAAGACTTCATCCGCAGCGGCGCAGGACTAAATGCCGAACAGCAAGCTGAACTGAGCCAAATCAACGAGCAACTCTCCACTTTGAGTCTTCAGTACGGCAACAACCTGCTGAAGGAGAACAGCAACTACAAACTCGTCATCGACAATGAGAAAGACCTATCAGGTCTGCCCAAAACCAGCATCGATGCCGCTGCTGAACAAGCCAAGAACGAGGGCATGGAAGGCAAGTGGGTATTTACCCTTAGCAAACCCAGCCTCATTCCTTTCCTACAGTTTGCCGACAACCGCAGCCTTCGCGAACAAATGTACAAGGCTTATTATAATAGAGGTGACAACAACAACGAGTACGACAACAAGCAGCTCGTCAATGAGATGGTGAACCTCCGCGTGAAGAAAGCGAAACTCTTTGGTTACGACAACTACGCTGACTACGTACTCGCTGTCAACATGGCTCAAGATTCCAAGACGGTGGACAAGTTCCTCATTGACATCTTTAACCCTGCCCAACAGCTCGCAAAGAAAGAGCTGGCCGAAATGCAGGCCATCGCCGCCAAGGAAGGTGCCAACTTCAAACTGGAAGGATGGGACTGGTGGTACTATGCCGAGAAGCTCCGTAAAGCAAAATATGACTTTGACGAGAACTACATCAAACCCTATTTGACCGTCGATAATGTGCGTAATGGTATGTTTGAGGCTGCCAATAAGCTATATGGTATCACCTTCACAAAAAACAGCAATTTGCCGGTCTATTATCCTGGCGTGGAGACTTACGAAGTAAAGGAAGCCAACGGCGACTTCCTTGGCATCCTTTATATGGACTACTACCCGCGCGAGTCGAAAAGCGGTGGTGCTTGGTGCACTAGTTTCCGCGAAAGCGGTCACGACATCGAGGGCAAGAAAATTTATCCCGTCATCTCTCTCGTAATGAACTTCACACCCGCTTCGGGTGACACCCCAGCCCTGCTCACCTGGGACGAGACCGAGACGATGTGGCATGAGTTTGGTCATTCGCTGCATGGCTTCTTTAGCGACGGTCTCTACGACCGCACCTGCGGCAACGTTCCTCACGACTATGTCGAGTTACCCTCACAGATTATGGAAAACTGGGTGGCCGAGCCAGAAGTTATCAGGATGTATGCCAAACACTACCAAACTGGCGAAGTTATGCCCGACAGCCTCATTGCCAAGATCGAGAACAGTGCTCTGTTCAACCAAGGCTTCATGACCACCGAGCTCATAGCCGCCTCCATCCTCGACATGAAGTACCACGAACTCACCGAGCCACAGACCATTGACGTGGATGCTTTCGAGAAACAACAGATGGACGCTATTGGCTTGATGCCCGAAATCTTACCCCGTTACCGCTCGACCAACTTCAGCCACATCTTTAGCGGCGGCTACAGCGCTGGCTATTATGCCTACACCTGGGCAGAAGTGCTCGACAAGGATGCCTTCAACTACTTCAAGACCTCAGGCGACCTCTTCAATCCCGAGTTGGCCGCCTCGTTCCGTAAGAACTGCCTGCAAGAATGCGGAAACGACGAAGGCATGGTGCAGTATCGTAAGTTCCGTGGGCAAGACCCCGATTACGAACCTTATCTGAAAGCCCGGGGACTGAAATGAAGCAACTATTGCTGATTATTAGTGCCTTTATTCTGGTTGTATCTGCCCAAGCACAGGACACCCTCCTCTCACCACGCCCCAAAGTGGGCGTGGTGTTAGGTGGTGGCGGAGCCAAAGGAGCCGCTCACATTGGTGTGTTGAAATACATCGAGGAGCAAGGCATTCCTGTCGATTATGTGGCCGGCACCAGTATAGGTTCTATACTTGGAGGTCTCTATGCCATGGGTTATTCACCAGATGAATTAGCTGCACTAATAGCCGACATGAACTGGTCAGAATATGTCGGCAACAGCATCGACCGCGCTACTATGTCGCCTGAAATGCGCGACCGTAACAGCACACTTTTCCTCAACATCCCTTTTAGCTTGAATAGCTTGACGAAAACGGGGAAGAAAAAAACATTTGCCAGCGATCTACCCAACGCCTATGTAAACAACACAGCCTTAATCAATCTATTCAACGACTTATGTATTGGGTATCAGGAAGACATGGATTTCAACAATCTACCTATTCCTTTTGCATGCGTTGCCACCAACATGGTGACAGGAAAGGAAGTCGTCATCCGACATGGAAGCGTGCCTACCGCCATGAGAGCCAGCATGGCCATACCAGGCGTGTTTTCTCCCGTGCTTTTGAATCATCAAGTCTTGGTTGACGGCGGTCTCGTCAACAACTTCCCTGCCGATGTGCTTCGCGACATGGGTGCCGACATCATCATTGGCGTTGAGGTTTCTGACAAAAAGGAAATCGACCCTGATGTAATCCCTTCCCTTCCTACCGTTTTAGGGTATCTGGTTTCAGAAGCAATCAGCCCAAAAACACAAGAAAACCGAGAGCTCTGCAATGTCTATATCGCCCCCGACGTTAACGAGTATGGAACCTTAAGTTTCACACACGAAGCCATCGACACTTTGATTATACGCGGCTACAAGAAAGCAAAAGAGTGTCACGAACAATTGTTAGGCATCAAACGCTATGTTGATTCCGTAGCTGGGCATCCTGTCACCAAACAACTCCAAGCCCCAAAAGCCAAGAACCTTAAAGAAAATCCCGTGTTCATCCATTCCATCACGATGAACAAAAGCAGCCAAGCACAAAACAAATGGCTTACCCGCAAAGGCAATCTACATTTGAACAAATACATATCATTCCACGACATTGACCATGCTGTAAGTGTTTACCGAGGCACGGGGGCCTTCAACGACATCACATACAACATCCTCGAAAGCAATACAGAAATGGGGAATGACAGCATCAAAGCATACGATCTCATTTTCAATTTCAGTCCTACTTTACCTCATGTGATTGGCATTGGCACTCGTTACGACACGGAAGAGGGTGCCGCCATGCTCATTAACTTAGGCATCAATGAGAAACGTCTTTCTGGCTTAAAACTCAATTTGAGAGGCAGATTGAGTTTCAACCCCCGTTTTAATGCAACCGTCACCTATTCCATGCTTTCAGTGGCCAATTTCAATATCGCTTATGGTTATTACAGCCAACATTTCATTATAATAACACAAGACACCGACAACAGCCCCAGCATCCATTTCCTCCAAAACAAAATCAGCGTCTATATTTCGCAATTTCATTTGCTCAACATCAACACAGCTGTAGGCTTCTCTTACGCCTACACCAGCTTCGACCAAGCTTTCAATGTGTACGATACGACAGGCTTGGCTATCACCCACGCTCCCGCTTTTGACGAGAACCGTCTATTCGGACCCTATTTTCGACTTAATTTTGACAATCTTGACCATAGTTATTTTGCGCGTCGCGGCATCAATATCACATTGGACAGCCACATGTATTTTGACCAAAACGCGCATCAAAACATGGCAGAAGACCTCTATCTCTCCTTTGAAAGCTACATCACTCCTAAAAACGGCAGATTCACCATCATCCCGCAGTTTTACGGGCGCATGTTGTTTGGCAAAGCCACACACGCAAACCTATGGAACGTCTATGGAGGTGAAATAGCGGGACGGCATTTTGAGCATCAGCTTCCCTTCATAGGCACAAACAATGTGAATGAAGCTTTTGACTTAACTACCATCATTCGTTGCGACCTAAGATACAATTTCTTTGGAAAGCATTATCTTACAGCAATGTACAACTTTATGTATGGTATTGAAGGGCTTGACTTTCATCATAGAGATTTGGAAAAAGAACATCATTCAGGCGCAGGTTTGCGCTATGCATATAATAGCCCCATTGGTCCGCTTTCGCTCACCGCCCAATGGTCAGACCACACCCATTTATTCAGCATATATTTTTCACTTGGATACACATTCTAACCACAACTAATCATCTAACTTAAACAACAATGAAAAAACGGTTATTACTCATTGCAGTTCTTTGTATTTGCACTTTCATCGGGCAATCCCAAGAACGTCATATCCAACCACCACGACCCAAAGTGGGCGTAGTGCTTGGAGGCGGCGGTGCCAAAGGTGCTTCGCACATCGGTGTATTGAAATACCTTGAAGAGATGGGGATCCCCGTCGATTATGTAGCGGGCACCAGCATGGGTTCCATCATCGGAGGCTTTTATGCTATGGGTTATTCCCCTGATGAGCTCTCCAATATTATCGCAAACATAAATTGGTCGGAATACATCGGCAACAAAATCGACCGTCCCATGATGGCGGAATCGGTTAGGCAACGCAACAGCACAATGGTGCTTAACGTGCCATTCAGTCTCGAGAACCTTTTTAACCGTGAGAGCAACGTTTCGTTTATCAGCCAATTGCCGAGTGCATATGTCAACAACAGTTCTTTGGTCAATCTGTTCAATGACCTTTGTGTTGGCTATCAGGAGGAAATGGACTTCAACGACCTGCCTATCCCCTTTGCTTGTGTGGCAACAGATATGATCACAGGTGATGAGATAGTACTTCGCAGTGGTAGTGTGCCCACTGCAATGCGGGCAAGTATGGCTATCCCTGGCGTTTTCTCACCGGTCACCATAGGTGACAAGGTGCTTGTCGATGGTGGCTTGGTAAACAACTTCCCTGCCGATGTACTTCGCGAGATGGGTGCCGACATTATTATCGGTGTAGAGGTAACCTCAACCAAAGACGTAACTGCCAAAGACCTTAAATCACTGCCTCAAGTGTTTGCCCAACTGCTCATCAATAGCACTAGTGCAAAACGCGCTGACAATCGTGAATTATGCAATGTACACATCATACCCGACATCAGCGGTTATGGCATGCTCAGTTTCACCCCAGAAGCCATCGACGCTTTGGTAGGAAGAGGTTACAAAGCTGCTGCTGAATTTCACGACCAATTGTTAAGTATAAAACAAGCAGTGGACGCTGCCGCCAAACATCCTGTCAGCAAAACCTTGCGTGCTCCCAAAGCAAAAAATCTGGCTGACGAAGCCGTACTTATCCGTTCCATCACCATCAACAATGTAAGCGAGAAGGACAGCCGCTGGCTCATTCGCAAGGGGAAAATCAAAGTAGGAAACCAATATACGAAAGACGATATCGAGCGTACCATAAAGATTTATCGCGGCACGGGCTGTTTCGACGACATTACATACAACGTCACGGAAAGCGACTCCGACCATAAGGACAACCTGCTTTCGGATTCCTACGACTTGAGCATCGACATGCAACCCGCCAAACCTAATGTGTTTGGACTGGGCTTGCGTTACGACACCGAGGAAGGAGCGGCTTTGTTGCTCAATGTCGGAATCAACGAAAAGAAATTCAGCGGTTCAAAACTCAATTTCAACGCAAAACTAAGCTATAATCCGAAAGTCAATCTCATTTATACATATTCGGTTCCGTCATTGGCCAATTTCAGTCTATCAACCAATTACCGCAGTGAAAGTTTCAGGGTTCCTATGGAAAACAAAAAGATTCTCAACCTGCGCTACTATCAGTTTAAGGCGAGTGGCTACATCTCGCAGTTTCATATTCTCAATCTAAGCACAGCTGTTGGATTATCCTATTCCTATACTACTTTCGACAAGTCTTCCATAGAGGAATCAAGTAATTACGATAAGTATTGTGTGCAAAACAAACTGCTTACGCCTTTCATCAACGTCGCATACGATAATCTTGACGATGCCTATTTTGCCAAACACGGCATTTCTGCTCACTTGAATGCCCGTTACCATATCAACTGTGATTCTACTTACAGGGACCTCGACATTGGCTACGCTTTCCAATCCTACATTACGCCTGGCAACGGAAAAGTAACCATAATTCCTCAGGTGTACGGTCGTTACACGCCTGACACCTGTTATTTCAACCTGCAGAACCTGTATGGTGGCGAAATAGCGGGACGACATTTCGAAGAGCAAATGCCTTTTATCGGAGTCAATGGAGTAGATGTTGCGTTCCTAAATTCCTGTATACTCAGATGTGATGTGCGCTACAATTTCTATGGCAAGCACTACCTAACAGCCATGTATAATTATCTGGTGCCGTTGTCAATGTTCGTTTTAGACAATTTCTCTGATGCTTTAGGCTTTGGAACTCATGGCGCAGGATTGAAGTATTCTTACAACAGCTTCTTAGGCCCTATCTCTCTGACAGCGCAATGGAAGAACCGTTTTCAAGAAAACCGATAGTGTTTCAACCAGTGTGTCCGAAGTCTGTAGACTTCAGGGATGCGGTGCA
>R22__coassemble_521_pt1 | contig 24627 bp, 13 predicted proteins | sample R22__metabat2_low_PE_022 | metagenome-assembled genome bin R22 | reverse complement strand
CACAAACACAGATAGTTACAAGGATTAATATAGCTCATTCGCTGCTTTGTTTTGCGACTGCAAAGATAAACAAATTTTTTGGTTTTCGAATGGTTTTTGCTCGAAAAAAGGTGGTGGTGGACGTTGAATTTGTCTTTGCAGTCATTAAAATAACTGTTCAAAATTAAGCAACATGATTTTTGACGCGGGACTTGGGGACACGTGACAAAACCAATTGTCTCGCGTCTCGTGTCTCGTAGTCCCGAGTCCAATATGTAAAGGGGATTTGTTTGTTGGAGAGGAGGTCGGTCCAGTTCATGGGGAGTGTCTTTGTTGGCGCAAAATGAGGAAAATTCGTACAAATGAGTCTTTTTTCGTTTTTTTTCTTTATTTTTGCACCGATAAATACTTGGTTTTGTAGCGAAAGAAAAACGAATAAGATGGAAAAAGAAGAAAAAGTTCAGTACAAATGCATCAATGGATACTCCAAAAGTGCTTACCCAACATGAAGTCCTCCGACTTGTCAGAGAATACAAACGGGTGATTTCCCCTCGTTTCAACGGAAAGGTCAAGGTCATCTTATTTGGTTCTTACTCCAAAGGCAATCCTAATCCTGACAGCGACATTGATGTGGCCGTCATAGTTCCAACCTATGGCGACCGCAAACTTGAAATTTCCAAAGCTCTTTGGCGCGATACCCGAGAAGTAAGTTTCTTGATAGAACCCGTCCTGATGGCCGAAGACCGTTGGTCTCCGCTTTATGACGATGTGATGCTGACAGGCATTGCCGTATAAAAAATGGATAATTTGTTTATTTTTCAAGTTTTTTTTTCATCTTCCCGAATTTTTGTATCTTTGCCCCCGAAAAACAAAACGAGAAGTCTAACCAAACAAAACAGCGAATGACCCCAAGGGCGTAAAAGCCCAAGAAACAAATAGGCATATTAGAACAAAAGCGTTAGCTTGATGGTTTGTGCCTTGGTGGGTTTTCAATTGCAAAAACGAAAAGGCAAATATTCAAAGACTGTTGTTAATTGTCGAATTAATTGTATCTTTGCTTCCGCAAATAAAAAAGAAAAAATATGGCAACATTAGTATTACAAGTACCCGATGAGAGTCTTGTTTCGAAGGTGAAGCAGGCCTGCAAGATGCTGTTAGGTGTGACTTCAGTGAAGGTGCAGAAAGAGGCAAAGCCTAAAGAGTATGACATCACCAAAACCGCTGGGTTTCGTGAGGCGATGGACGATGTGGAGCATGGAAGGGTTTACCATGCTGATAGTGTGAACGATATGTTTCAGCAGATTTTAGGCTATGTACCAGATTGACTATTCCAATCGCTTCAATAAAGACTTAAAACGATGCGTGAAGCGAGGTCTGAACATAAAGTTGATTAAGGATGCCATCGACTTACTTGCCGATACTGGCACCTTGCCTCAACAATATCGTCCTCACAAACTCGTGAACCAGAGGCGAGAGATTTGGGAATGTCATATTCAACCTGACTGGCTCATGACTTGGGAGCAGAATGACAACCAACTGACACTTTTGTTCTTGCAAACTGGTACTCACGCCGACCTGTTCTAAAATCCACTTATAAAAGCAAATCCATTACGGTTTTGCTTTTTTTTCCCCAACCAAACGAAAATCTTCCTATATTTGAAGCCTCAAAACAAAAGTTTAACCAACCTAACCGCCAATGAACAAATAACTCCTCTGAGACATATCCAATGAAATAGCGTTAGCTTATAGCTTGTGTAATGGAAACTTGGACACTTTCTGTACACGACAAGCGAGTAGGCCAATGCCCATGTGTTTTCACGTGGGCTTTACTCGTAAAGTTGTCGTGTAAAGGCAGTCCAAGGCCTCCATTACCAACTAAAGTAAAGTTCCACGCTTTTTATTGCCCGCCCGGGAGGAAGAATAAAAGTTGAAATCGCAGATTCAACGGAGTTAAAACACATAATTCATTATTCATTAAATATTTAAACAGATGAAAGCAAAAGCTTTACAATTCGGAAAGGCGATGAGTGCCGCCTTGTTCGTCCTGCTGCTGGTAGTGGTGGGCTCGAAGAATGCACTTGCTCAAACTCAAGTGGCAACTTTGCAACATGGAGACACCATTAGTGCTTACTATGGCGCGAATGCCTTTGCGGAAGCAAATGCCGCCGCTGCCGACGGCGACATTATTACCCTTTCAGGTGGCACATTCACTTCTGGCACCATCACCAAGGCCATCACCCTTCGTGGAGCGGGCTGTTATCGCGACAGCATTGTTGAAAACTTTGTCACCACAATTCCTGGTGATGTATATATAACTACCTCCAACGTGTCGGTCGAAGGTGTTTACTTTTCAGGAAACTTATATTATTATAATAATATTGTGAGTAACCTTAATTTTATACGTTGTAATATCAATAATTTTATTAATGGTCGTTGGAGTGGTAGTGATACTTATGGAATAAAAAACTCTCAATTTGTTAATTGTTTGTTTTTGAGATGCAGCTTGGATGGCTATTCTAATGGGGGAACTACCAACAACACGTTTATCAATTGTGTTATTGGAAATCTTACCTATGCAGAAGGATCGCAAGTCTGTTATAATTCTATTATTAAACTAGGCACTAACGCACCTGACATGTCTGCTTATAATTGTGTTGTGATTTCTAATAGTAATACTTATTTTTTACATAATAACAGTATTGCGTACAATAGTATCGGGATAAAAACTGGTTCTGGAAGTACTCCTGTTTTCAATACTATCCCCACCTTTGACTGCATGGCCGTTACATCATACGATGCTGTTTTTGAATCCTTTGCGGGTACTTTCTCGTTTGATGAACTCTATCTTCTGAAGGACGAAATCGCCACGGGATTCTTGGGCAACGACGGCACCGAGATTGGAATTCATGGCGGCTTTATGCCCTACAGCGTTCGCCCCATCTATATGGTGCCTATGCGCTGCAATGTGGCTAACAAGTCGACCATCGACGGCAAACTGAGTGTGGATATTGAAGTCATCACCGTAAGTGAATAAATGCTTTACTCATGAAACGCATTATATTAATAATAGGTGCATTGCTGATAGGCTTTGTTATGCAAGCCCAGTCGGTGACCTATACTTGCCGATATTGGTTTGACAAGAACCAAGAGCAAGCAGTAACAGCCACCTTCAGCGACAGCATCTGGCAGGCCGAATTGGATGTTGGCTTGCTGCCGGAGGGACTGCATACGCTCTACCTTCATGTGATGGACACCTCCATGCGATGGGGCGCGCCGCAGAGCTTCCTGTTTCTGAAAACGTCCAGCACCCAGCCCTCAGATTTGTCCTATCACTATTGGTTTGACCAGAACCATGAGCAAATGCAAAGCGGAACTGTGGGTAATGGGATACTGCTTCTTGGCTTGGACAGTCTTAATGTTGGATTGCACACACTTCACGTGATGCTGAAAGACAACGAATACTCGGCTTCGCAAAGCTATTTGTTCCTAAAGACCCATCCGACAGGACAAGGCACTACCGATTTCGTCTACCATTGTTGGTTCAACCAGGATATTGAACATAAACAAAGCAATTCTTTAGGCTCAGGCAATGTCCTGTTGGATGTGGCTGACCTTGAAGACGGAATGCATACCATAAACGTGATGCTGGAAGGTGATGCGCTGACATCCACCCAGAGCTTTTTGTTCATGAAAGTGGCTACCTTTGACCTTGACACCGCCGACATGAGCCATTTGGTTTACCACTGCTGGTTTGACCAAGACTTTGAAAACCAACAGACCGACTCGTTGCGAGATGGACATTTCCTATTGGATGTCGATGGTCTTATTGACGGTTTGCACACCGTGAATGTGATGCTTGAAGGAGGCTCAGGTACACTGACCACCACGCAAAGCTTCATGTTCATGAAGATAGCTGCCCAAGACCCTTCGGTTGCGATGCAATACCGCTGCTGGTTCGACCAAGATTACAGCACTATGCAAACCGGGCCTGTAGGAGCAGGAGTTTTCGAGCTTGAGGTAGGCGACCTGAAAGACGGGTTGCACACCGTATTTGTACAAATGGACAACGGAGCCTATGCCACACCGCAATGCTACATGTTCTACAAGAGACCCGTTGGCGGATATATCACCAAATGGGAATATTGGTTGAATGGGGACTTTGACAGCAGGGTGACCACTAATCTGATGCCACGTGTGGACACATTGGATATTGTCACCCTTTTGCCTGTGGGCCATCCAGCCTTACGGAGTAGTTGCTTCCATTTCCACCCTAATGGAGAAACGCCTTATCTCAACGCAAAAAACGAACTTACCCTGCGTGTTTGGAATACGGAAGAGTATTATAAGGACTTGACAGCTTTCTTTGTCGACGAGCAAGTTCAGCAAGACATCGTAGCACAAGTCTTTGCGCGCAACACGACGGAAACCTTCGCCGCGCCGCTTGACAACCAGATACAATGGTTTAAGCTGGACGCTGTGGTAGGTGATTCTCTTTCCTTTATTGCAAGCAAAGCCTGCACTATGCAGCTCTTTGCCCCTTCGGGCGAGGAGGTGTTTAATGTTTCAGGTCCTGAGTCGATTAAGCTTCGCGGCCTTCATGCTTGGGAAGACGGGACATATTATCTTGCAGTGCATGATCAGACAGGAAGCGGAGAAACATTGTCGGTGACCTACAATTGGATTGCCAAATATGTGGTTTTGGCGTATACTCCGACTGAAATTGGAAATACTTGGGGCGTTTTCGAGGTTGATGTACTAGGCAATGGATTTGACAAATTGAGTAATGTTCTACTTGTCAACGGCGCAATCGAATGGCAGATGGACACCGTTATGTATAGTCATATCAGCGAAGCTGCTATAAGATTTGCAATGAACTCTACTACAAGCAACGGAAATTATGATGTTGTATTGTGCTTTGAAGACCAAGTTGGAGAGTTAGACACATTGGTTCTTACAAGTGCTATTCAGGTTGTTGAGGCCCAATTCGGTACTATTGACATCGACTATAGTTACCAATTTAATACGACACCGCCTTATTTAATTACTGTGACTATAACAAATAATGGCAATGTTGAATATCAAGGTGTCCCTGTCTTATTCGCCCATACTAATGTCAACAATGTCGAATTCGGTTTATACAATGATTGGATAACTGTTCAAGAAGACTATTTTGAGAATGGGGGTAGAGGTATCTATTACACCAACAATCTGTTCAACCGAAGTATAGAAGGAAATCTTATTCCTCTGATTATTCCAAGATTAGGCCCACATGGAACAAGAGAAATTACATTCAATGTAGACGCCGTAAGAGGAACTGGCTTTGACTTTTATGCATGGGGAGGCATTCCTTGGAGTCTAAAAACCCAAGAAGCATACGATGCCGATAATTATTATTGCCAAACACATCCTGAATCACCAGGCTGGAATGGCAATCATAATGGAGGAAACGGTGGGAACTCAGGCAGTGCTCATGGAAGTAATGGGGGAAGTTCAGGAGGAGCGAGTTATACGGTTGGAACACATAATGCAAATGGAGGAAATTGTCATGGAACGGCTTCTGATGCCTATTTTGATTCATGTGATGGACCTCCTGACCCTTGTGATATTGCTGGTCACGTCGCGGGAGATATTCAAGAATGTTTGTGCGGTGTAACTATGGGAATTGGACAGACGTTGGGTAATATGCTCAATGCAATGCATGGATTAAACCACAGGGCACAGCTAAATGGAGTAGGTATTCACAGTCAAGAAGAAGCTGAGCAATATGGATTGGGAGATATGTGGCGTAGTGCATATCAAAGAAGACTGCGCACTCCTGGTAGTTTATTAAGAGATGCTGTTGGGCATTGCACTGGCTTTTTGCCTGATGCAGCTCAACATGCAGCGGACGCAGGGATTGAAGCGTGGGGGATGCTAAGTGACGATTGCGCACAGCCTCCACGTCAAAGTCCTTCTATTCCAAGACCTTGCGAGCCCAACGAAATTCGTGGCTATGTCGCGGAATCCGGCAGCCATTACATGATGCAGGAAATCCAAACGATTACCTACGAGATTGAATCAGAGAACGACACCACAGCTACGGCTGCGGCGCATACGATTATCGTTCGCGATACTTTGGATGTCAACAAGTTTGATGTGGCTTCGTTGGCTGCCTATAGGGTCACCATTCACGACAAGGTGCTGGAACTCAGTGGTGAACATAACTTTGTTTATACGCTGGATTTGCGTCCCAATGTGTATGTAATTGCCCAAATCCAATTGGAATGTGACGATGAAACGGGTATCGTGGTATGGACCATCACCTCATTAGACCCGATGACGATGGAACCCACCACCGACCCGAACCAAGGTGCATTGCCTATCAACTATAATGGCGAGGGCATTGCCACCTTTACCTTCAATGTCAATCTGAAAGAGCCCTTCCCCGACGGAACTGAAATCAGCAACCGCGTGGGAATCATCTTCGACCTTGAAGAACCCGTCATAACCGACACCTGGACGAACACCGTCGATGCGGTGAAACCCACTTCGCACATCGAGGAAGTAACTCCCGTGGCGGATAGCCTGATCTTCAGCTTCGTTTCGGAGGACAACCGCTCGGGCGTGTGGTACCACAGCTTGTACTATCGCAACGATTCCACCCAGATGCAATGGCAGGTGAAGAAGCCACAAATCACCGAGAACAGCCTCATGCTGTTTTTCGACGACTTCCAAACCACAGAATATTTAGTGATGGCTGTCGACTCGGCTGGCAACATCGAGGAAAAGGAAATGGTGGCAGAGTACACCTATTATTATGAAGGCCCCGGCCCAGCCTCACAAACCAACCTGTTGACCCAAGGCTGGAACTGGTGGAGCACCTATGTGGAGATGAACAACGTAGACGGATTGGGCATGTTGCAGAACAGCTTGGGACACAACGGCCAGACCATCAAGTCGCAAAACGACTTCACCGACAACTACTATCAGGATATGGGTGAGGATTATTGGTACGGCTCGTTGGAGAGCATCCAAAACGAGCAAGGCTATCTCATCAATGTCGCTGATGCCTGTAGCGTCACGATGACGGGAAGCGCAGCCATCCCTGCCCTCCACCCGATAACGATTCAGCCCAACTGGAACTGGATAGGCTATCCCGTGGCGGTGCCGCAAACGGTGGCAAGCGCCCTCGCGGGATTTAACCCCATGCCCGACGATGTGGTGAAAGGCCAGTCTGACTTCACTTCTTATTATGAGGGCTTCGGCTGGTATCCCGACGACTTTATGCTGGTCCCCGGACAGAGCTATCTCTACTACTCCAACGCCAATGCCGGCAAGACGTTGACCTACGCAAGCGGCAGTCGTGGCGGTGCCTTGAAGTCGAGGAAGTTGGGAGCAACCTATTGGAACAATAATGTCCATGCCTATGCCGACAACCTCAGCGTGATGGCTGTCGTGAAGGTCGACAGTGTTGAGCAGCGCGACGAGCATCTTGAATTGGGTGCCTTTGTCAACGGCGAGTGCCGCGGCAGTGTGCGCCTGCGTTATTTCGCTCCTCTCGGCCGTTATTATGCCATGCTGACAGTCAGCGGACAGGACGGCGACTTGGTTGGGTTCCGTCTGATCCATTCGGAAAGCCTTGAGGAGAATGAGACCTGTGGCAACCACCTTGTCTTCAGCAAAAACGCCATTGTGGGCAGTCTTGGCAAGCCTTACGAAATCCGCTTCGGCGAGGCGGAAGACGCTATGGTGGACATGGTGCTCTATCCCAATCCCGTGGAACGTGGCGCGACTTTCTCGTTGATGATCCCATCGGGCGAGACGGTTACTGAAGTCATCATCACGGATGTCGTGGGCAACCAGTTGCGACACGAGACAGGTGCCATCAACGCCAACTCCATCAAGGGCTTGCCGACGGCAGGCGTGTATGTCATCAAGGCTGTCGCCAAGTCGGGCAATACCTATCATGGAAGATTAATAGTAGAATAAAAAGCATTAAAAATGAAGAAATTAGCATTAACAATTATCAGCCTGTTCGTGACGGGATGGGCTATGGCACAAACCCATTGGTCGGCCATTAGCGGCACGCAATACAACATGACTGTGAAAGGCATCATTGTGATTGACGGCGTGACGCAGGCAAACAATCAACTTGAAATCGGGGCTTTCTGCGGCGACGAATGCCGTGGAAGCCGCAAAGCGGCGTTGTTCCCCCCAACGGGGGAATATCTCGTCATGCTGACCGTCGTCAGCAACGTGTTCAGCGGCGAGACCATCACGTTCCGCATCTACGACCACGCGACGCAGCAGGAACTGAACCTGACCAGCGAGAGCACACTTGTTTTTGAGCACAACACCAACCAAGGCACGATGAACAACTGGTTCCCGTTCAATTTCACGTCGCCGGCATCATCGGCCTTCCGCTTCACCACCGCCGGCAACTGGAGCGAAGCCTCCAACTGGCAGGGCGGTGTGCTGCCCGGTGCCGATGACGAAGTCTTCATTGACGCCGCTTGCCAGCTTAACCAAAACGCCACCGTGGGTGCACTGACCGTTTCCGACGGTCAGTCGCTCACCCTGCAAGCAGGCACGACGCTGAATGTTGCTGGCACCTTAACCAACACGGCTCCAGCCGGTCTGGTCATCCAAGACGGGGCACAGCTCCTCAACGCCTCGGAGAATGTAAGGGCTACGATGGAAAAAGACATCGTAGCCTATGGCGACAACAATCCTGACGGCTGGTATACTATCGCCTCTCCGATGAACAGCATGGACATCGAAGGAAGCAGTTTCCTCACCCCCGATTACGACCTCTATCGCTTCAACGAGGCCAGCATGGGCGAAGAATGGGAAAACTACAAAACCAGCCTTGCCGGATTCACCGCTTTCGAGAATGGCAGAGGCTATCTGTATGCCAACAGCAACACGTTCTCGCCAGCCTTCACAGGAACGCTGAACAATACAAATGTCAATGGCTCAGTGACCTACACCGAACGCCCCGACAATTTGAGCGGTTTCAACCTGATTGGCAACCCCTTCCCGCACGTCATCTACAAGGGCAATGGCGGCACTATCGACAATGCCAAACTTGCCTCGGGCTACTACACGCTCACCAATGAGGGCGTTTGGCATGTTCACACCTATGAAGATGCCATCCAGCCCGGACAAGGCATCCTGGTGAAGACCGTCGCTGCAACGGATGTGACCCTTGCCAAAAGCAATGCGGAGGCAAGCTCGGAAACAGGCGTAGCCAAAGCAGCAACAGGAAGGATGAAAATCGGGGTAACCGGCAATGGAGGCCACGACCGCGCTTTCGTCTATTTCTGCCCGGGCATCAGCCTGAACAAAATGAACAACATCGACGAGCAGGCCCCGAGCCTTTGGGTGCGCGACAACGGCAACGACTATGCCATTGCCCATGTCGACAACAGCTATGAGTCACTCGACCTGCTTTTCAGCAACAGGCAGAACGGCAACTTCACGATAACCGTCGCCGCCTCTGACACCAATTTCGACTATCTCCAGCTGACCGACCGCATCACGGGCACCACCGTCGACCTGCTGCAACAATCCAGCTACACTTTCCACGCTACCGGACAGGAGTATGAGGCACGTTTCCGCATCACATTCAAGGTGGCGACTGGAGTGGAGGAACATCAGCAGCAGAGCTTCTGCTTTGTCAAAGACGGTCTGCTGTATGTTGAGAAGCCAACCCCCAACGGTCACCTTATGCTGACCGACGTTTTGGGCCGCGAGGTGAAGTCGGTGGAGATGAAGGGCAACACCTGCACGGTTGCCGATTTGCCTTCGGGAGTTTACCTCGTTCGCCTCAACGACGGGACGGATACCTTTGTTCAGAAAGTGGTGATTAACAATTAAATGCAAGAGAAATGAAAAAGACGATAATGATATTGACCCTCGCCCTGGGCTTTGGCATTAGTGCTTATTCGCAACACTTTACGTCTACGAACCACAATGGTGGAGGAATGTTGGGCCGCGGAATGGTGAACAACGAATCGAATTATGGCACCCACACGGAACAATACAGCCTCTTTAGCAACGAAGATGTTCCGCGTTTGCCCGGCCATAATTTGGGCGGCAACCAGTCAGCGCCTGTAGGCTCGGGAGCCTTGCTGCTGCTTAGCTTTGGCGCGGCCTATGCCGTGGCCAAAAAACGACGCAGGGAATAAGCGTTGTTGACATTTGAAGGAAAGCGCTGGCTGTTTTGCCAGTGCTTTTCTTTTTCTGCGGAGAAAAATCCAATTATTTTCCGCAAACAATGCGGAGAAAAACACCTGCATTCTCTGCAAAGTTTGTATTATTGTAAGGTAAAACGAATCACTCCTTCAAACTCTGCCTTGCGTATGGCACCAAATCCTGCGAGGCGAACTCACCCTTCAGATACTTGTAATAACCGGCTACGGCAACCATCGCTGCATTGTCGGTAGAGTAGGAGAGACGCGGGATGAAGACTTTCCAATGATACTTTTCACCCATAGCGAGCATGGCGTCGTGCAGGCCGCTGTTGGCACTCACGCCACCGGCGATGGCGACGGTCTTGATGCCCGTTTGCTTGCTGGCCTTCACCAGTTTGTTCATCAGAATGTCGATGATGGTCTTCTGCACCGAGGCGCAAAGGTCGGCCTTGTTCTCCTCGATGAAGTTCGGGTTGAGTTTCAGATTATCGCGGACGGTATACAAAATGCTGGTCTTCAAACCGCTGAAGCTGTAGTCCAGACCGGGAATCTGAGGCTTGGCGAAGCTGAAGGCATCGGGATTGCCCTGCTTGGCTAATTTGTCGATGACGGGACCGCCAGGGTAGGGCAGACCCAATATCTTGGCCGTCTTGTCGAAGGCCTCGCCCGCGGCATCATCGATGGTCTTGCCGATGACTTCCATGTCGAAATAGTCCTTCACAACCACGATTTGCGTGTGGCCACCCGATACCGTCAAGCACAAAAATGGGAAGTCAGGCACCTCAGTATGGGTCTCATCGGTGGCGAAATGCACCAGGATATGCGCATTCATGTGGTCAATTTCCACCATGGGGATGTTAAGGGTCTGTGCGAAAGCCTTTGCAAATGAGGTTCCTACGAGCAAAGAGCCTAAAAGTCCGGGACCTCGCGTAAAAGCGATGGCGGATAACTGATTTTTTTCTATTTTTGCAGCTTTCAAGGCCGTGTCGATGACGGGGATGATATTCTGCTGGTGTGCACGGGAAGCGAGTTCGGGGACAACGCCGCCATATTGCTCGTGAACCTTCTGACCAGCAATGACGTTGGACAACACGCGCGTGCCTTGAAGCACAGCGGCTGAAGTGTCGTCGCACGACGATTCGATGCCTAAAATATATTCGTTCATAGTCTCAATTTGAAGGGTCAAAATTATCAAAAAAAAGATTATCCATAGCATTTTGATTTTGTTTATGGTGGTGCTGGCCATCATCGTAACCTTGTTTGTGGGTGTTCAAGACCCTATCATTCAGAAGTTTGCGGTTAGATTTGCCGGTGGTTTTCTTTCTGAAAAAACTGGAGCCGACATCAAGGTGGGCCGTCTGGCTGTCACCCCTGACCTTCAGCTCTATATCGACGATGTCGACGTCAAAGACTTGAGAGGCAACAACTTGGCAAAAATAGGGGGACTTCGTGCCAAAATCTTCTTGGGAGACCTTTTGGAGGGCAACATCCACCTTGGCCGGGTGCATTTGCGCAATGCCGATGTCAACATCATTAAATTCGAGGGTGAGAAGGATTTCAATTTCCAGTTCATAGCCGATGTTTTCAGTTCAGACAAGGAGAAGGAGAAAGAAAAAAATCCCAAACCGTTGATGCTGAAGGTTGACGAAATCAACATCTGGAACCTCAACTTCGTGATGTGGGACCAAAACAGGGACAATCCCGCGTTGACCGAAGCAAAGTGTATGGACTATGCGCATCTCGACCTCGACAGCATTTATTTGGCAGCCAAGAATTTGGAACTCATCGGCGATTCCATTCATGCCGCCATCGAGATGCTCAAAGCCAAGGAGATGTGTGGCTTTATCCTCAAGACGATGCAATCGGATGTCATCGTCTCGCAGAGCGGCATACGCTTGACCGACATGCAGTTAGAGACCAATAACAGCCTCATTCACGCCGACCTCAACATGTTGTTCAACAGTTATGAAGCCTTCAATGAATTTGTTGATTCTGTGCGATTCGATGCCACCATTTATCCCACCGACGTCATGCTGTCGGACATCGGAGCATTTGCTGAAGTGATGTACACCATGCCCAACCGCGTGTTTTTCCAAGGGAAGTTTACGGGGCCGATTGAGCATTTCACCGTTAGCGACATGGATGTACAAATCGGCAACTCCACCTCGTTACAAGGCCGGTTGTCCATGCATCCCCTTGATTTCGAAGACGGCGAGCACAGCTTGTTCATCAACAAGATGCGCTTCAACTATGACGACATCGTTAATTTCCACATCCCGGGAAGCTCAGGTACCGTGCCTTTGCCCGAATCGCTGAAAACTCTGCAATCAGGTAACCTGAAACTCAATTTCAGGGGCTCATACAACAACTTCAGGTCGGAGATTCATCTGCTTTCCAACCTCGGCAATTTGGATGTCAATGTAGCCAGGAAGAAACAGGCCAATGGCAACAACACCTTCTCAGGCGACATCAAGGCCGACCGCTTCAATGCCGGCCTCATGATCGACAAACCTAAACTGGTGGGCATGCTTGACCTTAACGCGGATTTCTCGGTCTTGTTTCCCAAAAACGGCGACATGGACCTGAGCTTGCAAGGCAAGGCCTACCGGGCGCAGCTGCTGGGAAACCATATCGACGAGATAGTGCTCAACGGCGACATGAAGGAAAACCGTTTTTTGGGAAAGGTGCTGGTGGACGATGATGAGTTAGGCCTCGACTTTGACGGATTGATTGATTTCGAAGACAAGAAATACCCCAAAGCCGACTTTTCAGCAATCATCGACCATGCCGATTTAAGCTCCCTCAATTTGATGAAGAACGATTCCATCTGTGAAATCAGCACCCGCATTGTGGCTAACCTCACAGGATTCGACATCGACGACCTTGAAGGCGAGCTGCATCTTGACAGCACCACCTATCGCGACAGTCGTGGCAGCTATTTCATGAAAGACTTCGACGCCACCATCGTCAACGACAACCTGATGGGCCAGCGCATCAACCTCAACAACGATTTCTTTAACTTCGAAATGGCAGGGGAAATCAATTTCTCAAGCCTGATGATGTCGCTCAACGAGTATGGCGACTCTTTCGTGCATTTTCCCATCTTCGAGCAAAAACTGGAAGAATTCGAGACGTATAAGCTCAAGCATGATGTGGAACAGGACTTTGTTATCAGCCTGGCCTTGAAAGACACCAAGACGCTGAGCCAACTTTTCATGCCTTCGCTGAGGATTGCGAAAAACACCTCTGTCAACGGCACCTTCACCTCAAAAACCAAACAGCTTAACCTAACCGCACGCTCCAAATCGATACGCATTGGCGACGTGAGCATTAATGACTTCGAATTAAAGAATTTCAACACGACCCATGCTGCATACGGATCGCTCTCGATAGGCGAAGTCGTTTGGACAAGAATCACCAGCAAGGACACAGTGGCATACGGCCTCGACAACCTTAAGATGACCGCAAAGATGGCCGATGACACCATCGCTACACGTTTCATTTGGGACGACGTTTCAAGCGAGGACCACAACAAAGCCCGTATTGAGGCCAACTTCCATCCCCGTGAAGGCGGTGGCATATTCAATATCAAAGATGCCCAGATGCATATCAACGACTCCTTGTGGAGAGTGATGCCCAGCAATTTCGTCGAAATCAACCAAGACCGCGTGACCATCTCCAACCTGATGTTCAGCCATAACGAACAATCCATCCGCATCGACGGCTACGTGCCCAAGGCGGCAGGCGACACCCTTATGTTGCAACTGAACCAATTCGACCTCTCTAATCTCGATGCCGTCTATGCAAATTTGGGCTTTGATGCCGACGGCTTCCTGACAGGCGATGCCGTCGTCAGCAGTGTGAAAGACGAACCTATGGTGCTGGCCGACTTGACCATAAAAGCGCTTGGCATGAACGGAGACCGCATCGGCGATGCAGTCATCAAGAGTTCGTGGGACCATCCCAACAAGTCTGTCGTTTTGGATGTCAATATCATGGACCAGCTCAAACAGACATTGAATGTATACGGTTCGTATTATACCGCAAAGAAAACAGACAATCTGGACTTCCATATCAAATTGGACTCGTTGCGATTGAGCATATTGAGTCCGTTCCTGGCAGGAGCCGTGGAGAGGATGCAAGGCTATGCCAATGGTTTGGCAACCGTCACCGGCTCAATACAACAGCCTGTTGTTGAAGGCAAGGTTTATATCGTCGACGGAGGCTGCAAGGTCAACTATCTGAACACCTTCTATCGTTTTGCCCCGACCGTCAACATCAACTCCAGCGAGATTACTTTGACAGATCTGGTCTTGGTCGACACGCTTGGCAACAGAGCTATCTTTGAAGGCGGCATCACCCACAATCATTTCAAAGACTTCAAACTCGACCTGAAGCTCCATCCACGCCAGTTCCTGGCTATGGCTACCACTTCTAAGGACAACAGCACGTTTTATGGTACTGCCATCGCCGATGGCTTGGTCAGCGTGAAAGGCCCGCTCAACGACCTCTACCTTAACATCAAGGCAAGAACCAATAAAGGCACCAATGTCACCATTCCCCTTAACAGTTCCACTACTGTGAAAGACAACGATTTCATCGTGTTTGTACAAAAGCAAGACCCGATGGAAGAAGAGGAAGAACAACCGATAGTGGTGCAGAAAAAAGTGAAGAGCAACCTGACCCTTGGCTTGGACATTGACGTGACCGATGATGCAGCCCTGCACATCAACCTGCCCAATATCGGCAACATTGATGCCACCGGCAGCGGCAATGTGAAAATGGCCAGCTCCAGTACCGACCCATTCTCCCTTATCGGCGAGTATGTCATCAACAACGGTCGCTTCCAGCTGAACTACAAGGAATTGCTTGTTCGCAATTTCAACCTGAAGAAAGGCGGCACCATCGACTTCGCCGGTGACCCGACTGCCGGCCGTATTAATGCTACAGGTGCTTACAACGTCAAGGCCAGTTTGTCCTCATTGGGTGTGGAAATCGACACCACCACTTCGACCACAACCCATATTAATGTGGAATGTCTCATCCACCTGAAAGGCGCGCTGCTCAACCCGACTATCACCTTTGGGATGAACTTGCCCAACGCAACGGAAGACGTCACACAAACCGTGTTCTCCCTTATCGACACCACCAATCAAGCCGTTATGACTTCACAGGCGCTGTCGTTGCTCGTTTTGGGAACCTTCAGTTATGCCGGCAAATCGTCAAACAACAATTCCACCAACTATATTGACGCTTTGGCGTCAAGTTTCCTGTTCAGCGGCTTGAATGTTAACATTACCGATAACCTTAATCTGGGCTTGCGTTACCATTCGGGTAGTGCCACACAGACTTACGACGAGTATCAAATCGCATTGCATACGGCCTTGTTTGACAATCGCTTGACTATCGAAACCAACGTCGGTATGATTGCCAATGCCAATTCCAGTGCCGATAAAGCCTCCAACCTTATCGGAGAATTCGACATCTATTACAAGTTGACCAAAGACGGGCGACTACAGGCACATTTCTACAACCACTCAAACTACAACACCAACTATTCAAGCTTCTCATTCGACCGTCAGGCACCTTATACGCAGGGTCTCGGTCTTTACTATACCCGCTCTTTCAACCGAATAAGTGACTTGTGGCGTAAAAGGAAATCTGTAAAAACCAGCAATGGTCCCATGATAAACAAACGCAAAGGAAAGGAAACACCTTAAATACAAAAGAGCGTATGCAGAACTTCAAGATGTTTCAAGCCTCAGCAGGTTCCGGAAAAACCTATACGATTGTCAAGGAATACCTGAAGCTTTGTCTCGGTAGCCCGAAACAAGTGGACAATTTCCGTCATATCCTCGCCATCACATTCACCAATGCCTCTGCCAATGACATGAAGGCCAAGATTATCAATCATTTGAATGACATCATTGAGAGCAAGACGGTCAAGGAACACACAATGGAATCTGACCTGATTGAGGAATTGGGGATTAGTGATGAGGAGCTGAAACGCAACGCGCAGACGCTGAGGACACGTATCATGCACGACTACAGCAGCTTCTGCGTCAGCACCATCGATGCCTTTGTGCAGAAACTCTCGCGTAGCTTTGCCCACGACTTAGGTCTGCCCAACCAATACACCGTCAGCATCGACAACGACGATATTGCCCAAACCATCACGGAAAACATAGGCGCACAAATCAGCGACGACAATCCTTTTATTGTGAGACTGTTGCAAGACTTCAGCGACAGTCGTTTCTCCAGCGAAAGAAGCATCAACCTTGCACAACAGCTGCAAATGTTCGTCAAGAAACTGATGGAAGAGAAAGCCTACCAAAAAGACGGCAGCAACAGCATCAGTAACTTGGAGCAATACAAGCAAACACTCGCTTTCCTGAACGACAAGACGAAAGATTTTGAGATAAAAGTCCAATTGTACGCCGAGAAATTCAGGGCGGTTGAGAACCGTTACGGATTGACTGTCGACGACTATTGGCAGAAGAAAAACGGTGTGGTTTCGTTTATCAACAAGATAGAAAAGAAAGCCTATGAAATGCCTAAAGGCTATTTCGTCAAGGCTTTGGAGAACCGGAAATGCCTCTCAAGCGCTTCTCAATCAGCCGCCAATGCCGAGCTGTTGGAAGTCCTTGAGCCTTTGAAAGAACTTTTTGACACCAAGTTTGGCTCCTACCTGTTTTACCAATCACAACGGGACTTGTTATATCTGTATGCGCTACGCAGTACAATACGCGATGAGTTTGAACGTCTGGCGCAAGAGGATGAAGTGGTGCATATCTCTGAATTCAACAAGTTGCTGCACAATGTGATGGGCGATTTTTCGGTGCCGTTTGTCTATGAACGCATCGGCGAACGCTTTCATCATATCTTCGTTGACGAGTTTCAAGACACTTCCGTGCTACAATGGCATAATCTGATTCCTTTGGTCGACAACGGCCTGTCATCGGGAAGAATGAGCATGGTGGTGGGCGACGGCAAGCAATCCATTTATCGTTTTCGCAGCGGTGAAGTGGAGCAGATCGTACAACTGCCTGCCATCTACGCACTCCCTGAAGACGAGCGAAAGGAGGCTTTTCGGCTATATGAGGAAAACCTCAAAAGCAACTTCGATTTCCACAATCTGGATACCAACTATCGCTCGTTTGTCAATGTGGTGGAATTCAACAATGCCTTTTTTATGTCCGCCATCGATTCCCTGTCTCCTGAATCTAAGAAAGTTTACATTGACCAAAAGCCCAATTCCACCAAAGGCGTTTCCATCCAACAGAAAACACGTCTAAAAGACAAGGGATTGGTACAAGTTGAGCTATATGATGCAGAAAGCCGGCCAGATTACTGCATCGAAAGAACCCTGGAGCTGATTCGCGATTTGACAGAGAACAGAGGCTACCGCTATGAAGACATCACTGTCCTCACGCGCAGGACGGAATACGGATCAAGAATAGCCAATTGGTTAAACGACAACGGTATACCCGTAATATCCCAGATTTCTATTCTGTTGAAATCATCCGACAAAGTTCAACTATTGGTCAACACTTTGCGCCATTTCATCTATAACGACAATGAGGTATATATTGCCAATATGTTGTATTATAGACGCTTGACACAGAATCAGCCGTTTGATGGCGAGTTGGACGGCTTATTTGGAAAGGTGAAGAGCATAGCGAAAAGGCAGACCCCGATAGAGACGGAACTGGGCATTGCTGAGCCTGATGCTTTTGCCATCGCTTTCTCCAAGGCGACCTGTTTGTATGATTTATGCGCCTCGATGCTAAGGCTTTATCAACTTGATACGCTTCGCGACGCTTTCCTCAACTATTTCTTGGAAGAAGTATTCAAATACCAGTCTTCCGTGAATGAGGGCATTCGTGATTTCCTTGAGTTTTGGGAGCAGAAGCAAGATGTGCTTGCCGTGAAGTCGGTAGGAGGCAATGCAGTGAATATCATGACAATACACAAGTCGAAAGGCTTGGAGTTTCCTGTGGTCATCTATCCCGAGGCCATTATCGACCTGGACGAAAAAATCAACAAATCTAAGGTCGCGGAGGAATGGTTGCAACCGCAAGAGCTTGGTTTCGAACCTATTCCCAATCTAAATCAAGTGATATTCAAATTGGATAGCAATGGAGAAAACATGGGCAACATTGCAGTTCAACATATTGAAAAAGAACAACAAAGCAATCGCTTGGACAATTTGAACCTGCTTTATGTGACCTTTACGCGACCTGTGCAGCGTCTGTATGTACTTGCAAAGCAGGGCAAAAACGACAAGCCCAATCTCCTGCGCGATTTCCTGAACAATGCACCTATTAATATTAATGAATTATCGAAGACCGATAGTGCCACCTTATATCGTTTCGGTGAAGAATTCCGTAATCCCAAAGAGAAAGAGAGTTCTGAAAACACTGTGGTGACGCAGACGGATTCCGTTTCATGCGATTGGTTCCAAAAAATCAATGTCGACCCGACTCCAAGCATGTTTTGGATGGAGAGTAACGACCCCATGCAACCTCGAGAATGGGGAGAGTTGGTGCACCAAATCTATTCGGAAGTGGAAACGATGGATGACATCGATGCGGCATTGGCACCTTATCTTATGAAAGGCATTCTGGATAATGAAACGGCCATGATGTTGAAAGACAAGTTGATGCAATTGGCAAAACATCCTGTAATAGGGGAGGCTTTCAGCGATAATGCCAAGATAAAGAACGAGAGCGATATCCTGTATCACGGCGAAATCATCCGTCCTGACCGTTACGCTGAGCTGCCTGATGTGATTTATCTTCTTGATTATAAGACGGGGAAAAAAGATGAAAAGCATAAAGATCAAATCCAATGCTACGCCTATGCTTTGCGGGAACTGACTGACAAAGGGGTTCGGGCGTATTTGGTGTATCTTTCAGAGAGGGAAATTGAAGTGGACTCGGTCGGGGTCAATGTCGGATGACGAGTTTCCTGTAATCGTGATTGCTTAATTGCCGTATGTGGACAATATAAACGCCGTTGGCGTAGCGGCTAACATCCAACGTAACGGCATCACGACCTGCATTGATTTGTTCCAATCGGATACCATAAAGGTTGTATACCTCCACCTCGTCAATAAGTGGCGCGTAGATTTCAACCCAGTCATTGGCGGGATTTGGATAGATAAGTATTACATTTTTTGAATTTGTCTCTTCCGAATGGTCTACAATTACTTTGATACTAGCCGTGCTCCTGCATCCATATTTGGAGAATCCTGTCACCGTGTAGCTCATGTTCTCTTTTGGATAGACGATGACGTGGTCAGTAGTATCGCCCGTCGACCAAAGGTATGTATCGGCTCCGGATGCATAGAGAAAAGCTGGACTATTACTTTTTACAATAGTGTCGTTACAGCTAATAAGTTTGGGATTCGGGTTCACAGTTAGGTCGAGTTCGTAAAAATGACAATCAATAAATGCAGAATAATGCCCTTCTTCGTGGAGAGAGCGGCCGAAAAAGTTATAGGTTTCGCCTTCGCAAATGGACTCCTCAAGTTGATGGCTACCATTCAAAGGTTTGACATTAAGGTATAGTTTGTATGCGACACAATCTACTGTGTCATAATAAGTCCCCGGTTCATTAAGTGGTCTGCCAAAGAACTCAAAAGTCTCGGTTGAGCAAATATCCTTATGCATGAATACGGAATCCAACGGTATTACGTTTAATTCCAGTTCATGGGTGGCGCAATCAATGGTTTTATAGTAAACGCCCGTTTCGCTGAGTTGAGTGCCATAGAAATTAAATGTCTTGTTTTCGCAAATCTCCTCCTTGTGAAAGATAGTGACGGGAGGATAGACCATGTGAAGGACAACGAGGCTGTCGTATGCGTTGTTGGGGTAAAAGAAAGAATAATAACCAATGCCTGGGATAAGAGAGTCTTGATAATAGTATGGGTTTTCTTCGCAGAAAATGGATTCGATGAAATGTGCCACCGTGTTCGATTCGTATGCACCAAAGTCAAGGTTCCCGTGCTTGAGACGTGGATTCTTGTCCAAATCAAATTCCGGCTGGCCAGTAATAGGATAGCCTTGATTAATGCAAAGGCTATTGGGTTGAAGCCTCCAATCACCACCATGCCCAGTGTTCCCGGCAACGACCTCTGGATCTTTGAATCTAACGTAAAATCCAGTGGAATCGCCATCGTTTTCGGGTGTTGCGCAGAAATTGTTGCCCGTTTTGGTAATGCCATCTTGAACGGCACAGTAGGTATGAGTTTGAAGAGGCCCCATCTGGATGTCTCCATCAGGGCTAGTATTGCCCCAAACGATGCAATTCCTGATGTCTGCTGGATTGTCGTAATAAATGCCTCCGTAAGCTTCAGTCGCTTCGTTTTTTACGATGGTACAATTATAGAGGACTGTAGTTTTTGATAAATAGCATCCACCTCCGGTTTCAGCCGTGTTGTTGTTGAAAAGACAATTCCAAAAAGTTGGACCTCGGCTTGTAAAGATGGCGATACCGCCTCCTTGTCGGGCTATGTTGTTACTGAAAGTGCAGTTGAAAAAATGGCTGCGAATGCCATTGGTAATGCAATAGGTTGCACCTCCATCATTTAGCGCATGGTTATCGTGAAAAGCGCAACGGGAAAAAGATGTGTTTCCATAGTCGGCGATGGCTCCGCCATAACATGCTTCATTGTCGAAAAACTCGCAGTCTTCGACGAGGATGGTTCTGGGCTTTATCGGGTTGTTTTGTGATATAGCTCCTCCGTAGGACTGGGCTTGGTTATGACAGAACTTGCAATTCCTGATTTGCGTATTGCTTTCCAATAAGATTCCACCTCCTTGCGGGGCATATCCGTTTTGAATGGTGAATCCGTCAATAATGACAACATCATTGCCGCTGGAAATCTCGCCTATCACGCCCTGCATCTGACTCCCGTCTAGGATGCTTTGATGCGCATTAAAATCCCTTTGCGATAGGTCGTAATCATAGGGCTCATCTCCTTTAAAGCCACCATAAAGCTTACAGCCTAACACGGGGGTGAAGGCGTATTCCTCTTCAGGATTTCCTATATAAGTACCTTCTTTGACCCATATTTTACTGTTGTCAATTGTGGATTTGAATAAAGCGAGTTGAAGCTCGGAAGTGGCTTGCATCCATGATGATCCGTCGCCAGTGCCGTCAGGTGCGACATATATGATTCCATGGTTGTCGCCATGGATTGGGATATTATCAATGGGAAAAATGTTGTGAACAATAGACTGTTTGTCGGAAAAACCGTATGGGGAGCTGAGCGTATAATATCCGTCGGCAACGCCATCCCAACCGAAATTGAAATGAAACTTCCCGTTATCATCGTAACCATCGTAGACGAAAGCATGTCCTCCCAGGCTTGATGTGCCTGCATAGTAAACAGGTTTATGTCGGTTAAGATCGTTCTTGATAATCTCTTGCCATTGCTCATCATCATAATTGACCCTATTCGCATAGGCTGCGGCAGGATAAAAGAAATAATCATGTAGAGCGTCGGGTACAGTCTGCGAAAAGGCACCACTTCCATTGGAACTGTATTTCATTTTCACAGCAACACCACAATGGAACACCAATGTTGCAACATCCAGGTTGCTCTCATGTAGTGTGTCGGCCATGTTTCCCCATTGATAATAGGTGTTTTCGAAGTCAGCCGAGAGGCTTCCGTATGGTGGACAGGTATACGTCATTGCACCTTTTCCCTTTGACGGAGACTTGTGGTAATACATGATTTGAGCCATGGCAATGGCCACGCAACCTGCCTCGACATGTTGGCAGGGTCCTGCATCGTCAACTGGGCATGCTTCGTTATGGTAACATCCTTGTCCCCAACAAGAGGTCAAAAGCGGCTCAACCGCCGTTTGGCTTCTCGTTGGCTCCTTCCTTTGCTCGGGATGCATAATGAGAAGGTCTGTGGTCTTGTTGTAGAGGTTGAGCCAATAACTAATATGGTTGGGCAGGGTGCTGCTGGCTGGCATTTTGGAAACGAGAGAATAGGCGAGGATATCGCTTAACGCGGAAACGATGACGAACCCTTGAGGCTCAATGGAAAATACATATAGGTTGGTCAGCCCCGACCGATTGCTGTTAATCCTTTCACTTAAGGCCATGGTGGGATTTTGCAGCATGGTGTTTTCTCGAAGAAATTTTTCGGCGGTCGAAAAAGCTTCCCTTTCGCCAATTCGTACTTGCGCTTGGAGATGGGCAATGCACATTATTAATGCTATGACGAGAATCTTTTTCATTAGTGGAAATGCTATTAAATTTTTCGCAAAAATAGTAAATTATTTTGTTTCATCAATAAATATTCCGATTTATTCCAAAATTTTACAAAAAAGAAAGCCTCCGTTACCGAAGGCTTTCAATTCTCAATTGTCAACTGTCAACTGTCAATTGTCTTACTTGTTGGCTCTTTCCTCTTCGATGGCAGCCTGTGCTGCAGCCAGACGAGCGACGGGAACGCGGAATGGCGAGCAGCTGACGTAGTTTAAGCCAGTCTTGTAGAAGAAACGAACCGAGGCGGGGTCACCACCGTGTTCACCGCAGACGCCGCACTTCAGGTTGGGGCGCTGGCTACGGCCTTTTTCGACACCCTTCTTCACCAATTGGCCAACGCCTTCCTGGTCGAGAGTGTTGAACGGGTCGGAGGGGATAATCTTCTGCTCGATGTAGTCCTTCACGATGGCATTGACATCGTCGCGGCTGAAGCCGAAGGTCATCTGGGTGAGGTCGTTGGTACCGAAGCTGAAGAATTCGGCTACACTGGCAATCTGGTCAGCCACTAAAGTAGCGCGAGGAATCTCAATCATGGTGCCATACATGTAGTTGATCTTGACACCGAACTTGGCTTCCACTTCAGCCTTCACGCGGGTGGCGATGGCCTTCTGGTGCTCAAGCTCCTTCACGTTGATGGTGAGCGGGACCATGATTTCCAGATGCGGGTCATAGCCTTCAGTCATCAGCTCAGCGGTGGCCTGGAACAGGGCACGGAACTGGGTCTCGGTGATTTCGGGATAGACGATGCCGAGGCGCACGCCACGCAGACCCATCATCGGGTTCACTTCGTTGAGGGCGTCGATGCGCTTCTTGATTTCCTCGAAGCTGAGGCCACGCTCCTTGGCGAGGGCGCGCTGCTTATCTTCGGTATGAGGCACGAATTCATGCAAGGGCGGGTCCATCAAGCGGAAGGTCAACGGCTTGCCGTTCAAGACCTTCAGCGTACCTTTGGCAGCGTTCTTGATGTAAGGTTCAAGCTCGGCCAAGGCAGCCACGCGCTCTTCGGTGGTGTTGGACAAGATCATGTTGCGCAGTTTGGCCAAAGGCTCTTCGCTGTTCTTGCCGTAGAACATGTGCTCGATACGGAACAGGCCGATACCCTCGGCACCGAAGTTAACGGCGTTCTGGGCATCTTCCGGGTTGTCGGCATTGGTGCGGACACCCATCTTACGGTATTTATCGACCAAGGCCATGAACTGCTGGAACAGCGGGTTCTCGGTGGCGTTGATCATTTCGACGGGTTCGGCATAGACCCAGCCCTTGGAACCATTCAAGCTGATGACATCACCTTCCTTGAACTCCTTGTCACCGATCTTCACGATGCCCTTCTCGAAGTCGATCTTCACGGCGTCGCAGCCCACAATGCAGCACTTACCCCAGCCACGGGCCACGAGAGCGGCGTGTGAGGTCATACCGCCACGGGCGGTCAAGATACCATCGGCGGCACGCATGCCTTCGACGTCTTCAGGGTTGGTTTCCTCACGGACCAGGATGGTGGCCACCTTAGCGGCACGATATTCCTTGGCCTTCTCGCTGGTGAGGGCGATGCGACCGACGGCACCACCAGGACCTGCGGGTAGACCCTTGGCGATGACGGTGTGCTTCTTCTCGTCGTCAGCGTCGAGGATGGGGTGAAGCAGTTCGTCGAGTTGTTCGGGAGAGAGACGCATGACGACTTCCTTCTCGTCAATACGGCCTTCTTTCAGCATATCGAGAGCCATCGTCAAGGCAGCGACACCGGTGCGTTTTCCAACACGGCATTGCAGCATGTAGAGCTTGCCGTCTTGGATGGTGAACTCGATGTCGAGCATATCGTGATAGTTGTCTTCAAGGATGCGGCGCACCTCGCAGAGTTCCTTGTAGGTCTCAGGCATCAGCATCTGCATGGAGGGCAGTTTCTTGTTCTGCTCGTTCTTGGTCTCTTCGTTCAGCGGGTTGGGGGTACGGATACCGGCCACCACGTCTTCGCCTTGGGCGTTGATGAGCCATTCGCCATAGAACTGGTTGTCGCCAGTGGCGGGGTTACGGGTGAAGGCCACGCCGGTAGCGGAGGTGTCACCCATGTTGCCGAACACCATGGTCTGTACGTTGACGGCAGTGCCCCAGTCGTCCGGGATACCTTCGATGCGGCGGTAGGAGATGGCTTTCTTGCCGTTCCAGCTCTTGAACACGGCTTTGATACCGC
>R22__coassemble_500_pt1 | contig 25291 bp, 22 predicted proteins | sample R22__metabat2_low_PE_022 | metagenome-assembled genome bin R22 | reverse complement strand
CAAACAATTAATGACAATTCGTGGTACATTAATGCTAATTCGTGTAAAACAAACAATTAATGACAATTCGTGGTACATTAATGCTAATTCGTGTAAAACAAACAACCAATGACAATTCGTTGCAATAGAATTTTCTCCATCCCCTTGCGGGTTTTTGGAAAAGTTGTAATTTTGCAGGCAGAAATCAATAGGGGAACAGTCCGTTGACGTCCACAATTTGGTGATGACCTTTCGAGTGAGCCAACCTGTCGATTTCTTTTTTTATGCTTCTATTGCAGTAATGCAATACTGTATCTTCTCTCCTGTGCGTTTCACACCAACCATCATTTTTACAAGGCCAATGCCTGTCAATTCATAGTGCATTTCCAGCATATAGGAAAATATCTTTTGATTGGCGACCCCTTTCTTCGGAGGTTTGGGCTTTCCATATACCATGGCATATCGTAATATGGTGTCCAATTGTAGAAGAGCCAAGGTTGAAGAATATTTCTTTGAGTACCGAAGGGACGACCCTATCACACCCCGATATGCAATGTCGGGTCTTCATAATAAGACGGATGACAATGCCAGGCCGCAGCCACAGATGCCCGCCGTCGCGCAAGCCAGAGTCGGTATGACATGGCTGCTGAGCGTCGGTAAAAATAGAAATATCATCCAACCCCTTGCGGGTTTGAGGAAAAGTTGTAATTTTGCAGCGAGAAATACCGGTCAGGGGCTGCGTTCCAAACTTCGGGGAGGTAACGGATTACATGACCGGTTTTTTTATTGCACCTCAATCTTGTTCACGCAGTATTGGACATGCTTTCCGCCAGTCATAACACCAATGGTGAGTTTTACTACAAAATCCAAATAATCTTTTTCCTCATTCACGAAGTGATGATACAATAAAATCATGTTTTTGTATCCATTACGCTTTTGTTCACCTTCTTTCCGTGAAACGAATAAAGGTTGTCCTTCCAATGGCTTCGCCTCTTCAATGACTGTTCTCAAATGCTTCACTGCATACGTGGATTTCCAATTGTGCAAAGCCTCACGAGCCGTCTTTTTGTCGCTTTCATTTCTTACAATATAGATGTCTGCATTTAAAAACTTGTTTTTCACCGCATTGGGTAGTCCTTTGCGCTGTAATTGTTTCCATAATGTTTCATAATAGCCCATGATCAACGTAAAACGTTCTTTGCTCCTCTTTTTTTCTGTTGGGATGCCTTCAATGTATTCTGGTGTTTCCATATTAAAGTGGTTTTAATTGTTTCGGATGCAAAGAAACACCACTTGTCAAGAATAAGCCGTTGAATAAACGTTTGTAGTCGACTGTAGTCGTTTGCTGTCGGATAAGTGACTGGAAATGAAATGGATGTTTTTTGGGAAACAAATCTTACTTAAATCTGTCATAAATGGATCGCTTCGTCGTTCCTCCTCGCGATGACGCGAAGCGGCAGTGGGGACATAGTCCCGAAGGGACGGCCCTACCACACCCCGATATGCAATGTCGGGTCTTCATAATAAGACGGATGACAATGACAGGCCGCAGCCATAGATGCCCACCATCGCGCAGGCCAACGTCGGCATGACATGGCATGCTGCAGCGGCATTACAACCTCATTCGGACAATAGGATGGTTTTTGGGAACCATAGATTATTATAGGTGTTGATGGGTAATTCTAATCTATGGTGGGACAATAGAAAAATATAATTCTTCAACAGGCATTTGTGAATAATTAGTACTTTTGCATCGTTTATCCAAATAGAAGAAAAACATGATTGGCATCCAAGATTCAACAACAAACCATTTTGGTTCGCTCATCAGGAGTGGCGGAAAATATATTATTCCCAAGTTCCAAAGAGATTATTCTTGGGATATGGAGCAGTGGGACGATCTTTGGCAGGATATAGAAAGTATGATTGCCGAGAAAGGAGAACACTACATGGGTTATCTGGTGCTGCAAACTTTGAACGGTAAGGATTGCTTGATAATTGATGGCCAGCAGAGGTTTACTACCATAACTATGATCATCCTAGCTGCCATCAAGTCAATTCAAGGGTTGGTTGACAAAGGAATTGAGGTCGAGGAAAATGAACAACGCATAAAGACCCTAAAAGATACATATATTGGCAATGTCGATCCTGTTAGTCTTGAGTATGACAATATCCTGGTGTTGAACCGGAACAATGATGGGTATTACAAGGAGTACATTGTGAAATTAGGTGAATTAAGGCTGCGAAACACTTCATATACTGAAAAGCTAATGAAGAAGTGTTTCGAATGGTACGAGCGTCAATTGACCAATAAGTTCCAATCGGGGCGAGAGTATGCCGAGTTTATTACTTATATCGTTGATAACCTGTATTTCACCATTATTCGAGTGAGCAACGAAATGAATGCTTTTAAAGTCTTTGAAACATTGAATGCTCGCGGTGTGCAACTGTCGTCAGCTGACTTGTTGAAGAATTATCTGTTTTCGTTGGTGGACAATACGTCATCACATCCTGATAGGATATTGACGCTGGAAGAGAAATGGTCGTCACTTACAAAAAACATACAAGCGGAAAAATTACCAGATTTCATCCGTTATTATTGGAACTCAAAGAACAAGACTGTAAGATCCAGTGATTTGTTTAAAGCTATCCGTGACAAGATAAAGACCGATTCTGAGGTTTTTGCTCTGATCAACGAGATGATGGGCTATAGTGATGTGTATATGGCTTTGCGAAATGCCAATGATGAATTGTGGCATGGCAATAGAGACATAGCTGAGAATATTGAATTGCTGAACCTGTTTAACTTGAAACAGCCTTATTCTTTATTGATGGCTGCATATGAATTTTTGGATTTCGGCACGTTTGGAAGACTACTGAATGATGTGATCGTTATCGGATTCCGCTATAGCGTAATTTGTGCCAAAAATCCTAATGACATTGAACGTGTCTACAATACCATCGCTATTCGGATCTCTGCTGATAAGAATTACTCTCGCGTATTGTTGAAAGATATCTATGTGGACGATAATGAGTTTTTACCAATTTTCAATCATAAGAGTTTTATTGAAAATTCGAGAAACAACAAAATTGTCTGTTATATTTTGGGCAAATATGAGAGGTTTAAGGGCGGTTCAAGAGACGTGAATTTTAATAGTGAAACTGATACGGTAGAGCATATACTGCCTCAAAATCCAGGTGAAGAGTGGGGGGATAACAACTATGAATTTGATTCACTGATTTATCGTTTGGGGAATCTTTGCTTGCTTGAAAAAGCATACAATAGAGATTTGGAAAACAAACCTTATTCTGACAAAAAAGAGGTTTTTAGCCAATCCGCTTTTGAAACCACAAAATCGATTCCTGAGGATTATTCTGAGTGGAATGCTGATGCCATAAACAGAAGGCAACAACAAATTGGGAACTGCGCGAAGAGCATTTGGAAAATAGATTTCTGATTTTATTGAACATCAAAGGAGTTTCTAGGGAGTTTTTTTGCCTTTTATACAAAGTCGTAGTGATACTTCGGTCCCGAAGGGACGGCCCCACCACACCGCGATATGCAATGTCGGGTTTTCATATTGAGAAGGGCGGATTCATGGTTGTCGCAGCAATAGATGCCTGCTACCGCACAGGCCCACGTCGGCATGACATGTCTGCTGGAGCCATCCGCACCCTGATACCTCCAAAAAAACAAGGCTCAAGTTTACTATAGGACTGGTTCTTCAATAGCCTTGGAGAGGCTGAATCTCAATAACCCCACACAAGGAACGCAGTGTGGGGACAACAAAAACCCTACGACTCAGCGTCCCAAAGGGACGCGACAATGAGAAAGGTTGGCAAAAATAGTTTTGAAGCAAATCTTACATGAATCTGTCATAAATGGATCGCTTCGTGCCTCGCGATGACGCGAAGCGACGAAAGGAGTAGCACTCTGGTGGTTTAGGAGATTGCGGACCGCCTCAATTCACGGAGGCGAAACCGCGATGTCGGCAAGGAGCAGAGAGCTATCTCAGAGCTATCAAAGAGCAGGCAGAGGCATCATTTCTTCGATAGTTGTCCGTTAGTTGTTCGATAGTTGTTCGATAGTTGTTCGATTTTTTATCGAAGAAATAACGGAGAAGTAAGGAAGAAATATCGAACAAATTTCGAGCCTGCCTCTTGCCTGGTGCGGCACAAGTGCTTTTCAAATACTTGGCTATTGTTTGGCTGTGGCGACGTAATTCCGTTTTGGGCCTCCCGGCAACACCGCAATCAATTTCTTCGTGTAATCATTCTGCGGGTTTTCAAACAGCTCGTCGGCATCATTCATCTCTACGGGCTTGCCGTTATACATCACCAGGACGCGGTCGCTCATGAAGCGTACCACGCTGAGGTCGTGGGAGATGAAGATATAGGTGAGATGCCGTTCTGCCTTTAATCTGTTGAGCAGATTCAACACCTGCGCCTGCACCGACACATCCAAAGCCGATACCGACTCGTCGCAAATCACGAGACGCGGGTTGACCGCAAGGGCGCGGGCGATACAGATGCGCTGACGCTGACCGCCTGAAAACTCGTGGGGGTAGCGGTTGTAATGGTCGGCCTGTAAGCCCACTTGCTCCAGTAGCTCGCAAACCATGTGCCGCAGTTTAGAGGTATCCGTTTCGATGCCATGCACCCGCATGGGCTCGGCAATGGCTTCGCCAATGGTAATGCGCGGGTTGAGGGAAGAGTAGGGGTCTTGAAACACAATCTGGGCCTGCCTGCGGAAGTCGCGCAAGGCCTGCCCCTTCAAGGCGGTCACCTCGATGCCGTCAAACCACACTTTGCCTCCGGTGGGTTCTGCCAGTCGCAGGATGCTGCGCCCCAATGTGGTCTTTCCGCATCCCGACTCACCCACCAGCCCCAGGGTCTCGCCTTCATACACCTCCAGACTCACTTCGTCGACAGCCTTTACATACCCATAGACACGACTGAATACTCCTTTGCGCAAGGGATACCAAGTTTTCAGTCCTTCCACTTTCAGCAGAGGCTTTTGGGAATACAGTTGCTCCAGATGGGCTTTCCGCTCGTTTTCTGTGATTTGCAAGTCATGAAGAATCTGTTCCTTGCCTCCCTTCCATTCCCCGTCCAAAAATTCTTTGACGACAGGCAGGCGCTTGAGGCGCACATCCATCGGTGGACGGCAGGCCAAAAGCCCTTGGGTATAGGGATGTTGCGGATGGTTGAGGATTTCCTTCACCGAGCCGCGTTCCAATATCTCTCCGTTGTGCATCACGGCCACATCGTCGGCAATCTCGGCCACCACACCCAAGTCGTGGGTGATGAAAATCATGCCCATGCCGGTCTCGGTTTGCAGCTTGCGCAACAGTTTCAGGATTTCAAGTTGCACCGTCACGTCCAGAGCCGTAGTAGGCTCGTCAGCGATGAGGAGCTTGGGGTTGCAGGCGATGGCCATCGCAATCATTACGCGCTGCTTCTGTCCTCCCGAAAGTTCGTGGGGATAGCTGTCGTAGATAGCCTCGGGGCGCGGCAGCATCACCTGCTTGAAGAGGTTGATGACGCGCTCCTTGGCGGCTGCTTTGCTTACCTCTTCATGCTGCAAAATCATCTCAGCCACCTGAAAGCCGCATTTATACACGGGATTCAGCGAGGTCATAGGCTCTTGGAAAATCATCGAGATGCGTTTACCTCTCACCTCAGCCATCTGGCGTTCGCTGTAGTCTTTTATCTCTTCCCCTTCAATCTGGATGCTGTCGGCCTGAATATGGCTTGCCTTTTCGTTCAGCAGTCGCATAACGGCTAAGGAACTCACAGATTTGCCTGATCCCGACTCGCCCACAAGGCCCAAAGTGCGCCCTGCAAACACGTCCAAATCAATGCCGTGCACGGCTTCGCTCCATTGCCCGTCGCGGGAAAAGGAGACTTTGAGATTGCGTATTGTGAGTAAAGGTGTGGACATCTGACACTAATTTGTTGCAAAGATATTGAAAATTTGTCTATTTTTGTGGAAAATTATTGCATTATGAAAAAGACGCTGATTCTTTTGCTTGCCCTCTTGCCTTGTGTGGCTTGGGCTCAATTCGACACTTATTTCACTGAATCGTCACTTCGCGTGGATTATTGTTTGACAGGCAACCGCACGCAGACTGTTTTTTCCCTCAAGGAAATGATCCATGAACCCTATTGGAGTGGCTCCAAAACCAATCTGGTAGACAGCCTCGAGTTTGGCAATTATATTGTCAAAGTGTTTGAGGCTGGTACTGACAAGCTGCTGTTTTCCAAGGGCTACCAAAATCTCTATGGAGAATGGCAGACCACGCCAGAGGCCTTGAACCTCACCAAGACCTTTGAGGAATCAGTCGTCGTGCCTTTCCCTAAGGTGAAAATCGACATCGCTTTGCTGCACAAGACTTGGGAAGGCGAGCTGGTGGAAGGGATGCGCCTCACTGTGTCGCCCGACGATTATTTTATCCACAACTACAAAGACCTGAATCTACCCGTCTATGATGCCTGGATTGGGAATAAGGACTACACGAAAGCCGTTGACATTGTGATTCTTCCCGAGGGTTATACCCAGGCCGAAATGGGCAAGTTCGTCAAAGACTGCGACTTCTTCGTGAAGAGTCTGTTTGATTATGCGCCTTACGACCGTTATCGCGAAAGCTTCAATGTTCGCGGCGTGATGGCGCCTTCAGAGGAGTCGGGATGCACGATGCCGGGCGACCATATCTATAAGAACACGGCCATGCGCTTCAGCTTCTGGACTTTCGATTCGGAGCGTTATTGCATGAGTACCGACAACCGCGACATTCGTGACCTGGCGGGACAAGTGCCTTACGACCAGATTTATGTGCTCGTCAATACCGACAAATATGGTGGCGGCGGCATCTACAACTTTTACTGTTCCAGCGCGAGCAGCAACCACTTATCGGGCGATGTCATCATCCATGAGTTTGGACATGGTTTTGCTGGTTTGGCTGATGAATACTACAACGACGAGACAGGTTACGACCACATGTATAACCTTGAGCTTGAACCTTGGGAGCCCAATCTCACCACCCTGAAGGACTTCAGCAACAAATGGGGCGATATGCTCAATAAGAAAACCCCTGTCCCGACACCGCGTGAACCGAAATACGAACAAACCATCGGAGTGTTTGAAGGCGGTGGTTATGAGCCGAAGGGTATGTATAGTCCCCACATGGATTGCCTGATGAAGACTTTCAAGGGCCATGAATTCTGTCCCGTCTGCCAACGTGCCATCGAACGGATGATACTTTATTACTCAAAATGAACTATCTGGACATCGTCATTGCCATCGTCCTCTTCCTCTTCGGTTTCAAAGGCTTTCGCAAAGGCTTGATTTTCGAAGTGGTCACCCTGCTGGCTTTCGGTTTGGGTATCTATGGTGCCATGCATTTCTCTGATTTCACCGCAGACCATCTGCAAGAGGTGATGAACATCGACCCCAAGTATCTGAATACCGTTGCTTTTGTCTTGACTTTTGTGCTGCTGGTGATTGCGGTCAATATCATAGGCCGGATGGTCAAAAAGATGGTGCAGGCGATGAACCTTGGTTTTTTCGATCGTTTGGGCGGCTTTGTTGTCGGAGTGGCAAAGGGCGTGTTGTTGTGTAGCGCTTTTGTTTTAGTGGTCAATAATTTGCAATTCACTGGTCTGATAAAGGAAGATGTAAAGAAGGACTCGCGTCTTTATCCTTATATCGAAAAAGCGGTGCCTTATCTCTATCGGGGTTTCGATTTGGTGAAAGAAACCATTCGTAATCTCAACGATCCTACTGCTCCTGAGACGGATTCGATTGTTCCTGTAGCAAATCCGACCGTTCTTGTCGCGCTTTGAGGTAACAAGCACGGCACAAAGGCTCGTAACTATCGGTTTCTCCAAGCACTACAAGTTTGTCGCCGGCGATGGTGCGGTGTGAATACTGTGCCTGACCGCCGCAGCGTACACAGATGGCATGTACCTTGGTGACATCTTCGGCAATGGCCATCAGTTTAGGCATAGGGCCAAAGGGATTGCCCATAAAGTCCATATCGAGGCCAGCCACGATGACCCGCACGCCTTGGTTGGCTAACTGTTGGCACACGTTAGGTAACTCGTCGTCAAGGAATTGCGCCTCATCGATGCCAACAACGTCCACGTCGGAGGCGTAGAACAGAATCTCGTTGGCACTTTCAACGGGGATGGAATGTAAGGCGGTGGCATTGTGTGACACCACATCCTCGTCGCTGTAGCGCGTATCTACACCTGGCTTGAAGATTTCCACCTTCAGCTTCGCGATTTTGGCGCGTTTCAAACGGCGTATCAACTCTTCGGTTTTGCCAGAGAACATCGACCCGCAGACCACTTCAATCCAGCCTTGCGATTTGTTGTGAGAATCTTTTTCAATATACATGCCTGTCGTTTTAGGATTTTATGTATTTTTACGCCTCCTTACATCGTTGTGTTGTAAGAAGCAACAGAGCAAAAGTAATAAGAAAAAATATATGAGCGACAAATTTGAAAACCAAAAAGAACAATTAGTTTCTTTGAAGCACGAAATCAGTCTGTTACAGCAGCAGGTGAGTTATCTTTTAAGGAATGAGAAGCCTCTCGAACTTCTCGATTTAGACGTGTTGATGAACCGCACCCATACTGTCTATGACATGATTTGTGCCATCCATTTGGCCAACAATGCCGAGGAAGAAGAGCTGGATATCGACCCTGAAGCATTGGTAGGATTGTTTGGAGATGTGAAAGAGGAAGAACAGCACGCTGAGGTTGAAACAGAGGAACAGCCCGTTAACGAGAAACCGGAACCCGAACCGGAACCACAAACCGAAATAGAATTAGAACCAGAACCCGTACCAGAACCAGAACCCGAAATAGAGCCGGAACCCGAACCCGAACCGGAACCCGAAATAGAACCCGAACCAGAGCCAGAACCCGATCCCGAATCAAAGCCTGAAATCGAGCCCGAGCCTGAAATAAAACCAGAATCCGAACTCGAGCTTGAGCCTGAACTCGAACTTATGCTTGAACCTGAGCCAGAACCCAATCAAGCACCTGAACCCATAGCGGAAGAGCCTGTATCAGCCGAACAACACGAAGACGATGGATTCGGAAGCTTCTTCCGTCTTGAGGATGAGCCGGTAGCGGAAGAGACCGAACCTGCCGAACAAGTGACCGAAGAACCTGTTGAGAATCAAACGAACGACCCGGTTATCATAAGAGACGGCAAAGTGGTGCATTTCGTGGAAGAGGTGCCTGAGGAGGATATCCCTGCCCGCGACCTTGTTGACAGCGACAGCATCGTGCGCGACAATCCCTTCGATATGCCTCGCATGGATGACGACGGCAATGAGCCCGATTTTGAGATGGCTGAGACTTTGGGCGATAGCCTCAGACATGGAGACCATTCCTTGGCTGCCAAGTTGCAACAGAATCCCGTCCGTGACCTGAAATCAGTCATTGGTATCAACGATAAGTTTTTGTTTGTCAATGAACTGTTTGGAGGTAGTATGGAGAAATACAATAAGTCTATCGAGAATCTAAACGACTTGAAAACGCTCAACGGCGCGATGATATACCTCAATGAGTTGAAGATTGAACTGCTATGGAACAGTAGTAACGAAGCTTATCAGCGACTCACGAATTTGGTCAAAAGGAAATTTGAATAAGATGGACTATGAGTAAGTTGTATCTTGTTCCCACGCCCATAGGCAATTTGGAGGACATCACCTTGCGTGCCATCCGTGTGCTGAAGGAGGTGGATGCTATTCTCGCTGAGGATACACGCACATCGGGCAACTTGCTGCGCCATCTTGACATCAGTAAGCCGCTGACAGCCTTCCATATCCGAAATGAGCATCAGGTGGTGGAGCGTATCGCTGATCGTATTGAGGCAGGGGAGACTCTGGCTTTGGTGACGGATGCCGGTACTCCTGCCATTTCCGACCCAGGTTTCCTCTTGGTGCGCGAATGTGTGAAGCGCAACATCGAGGTGGAGTGCCTGCCTGGCCCAACGGCTTTTGTGCCCGCTTTGGTCAACTCAGGACTGCCTGCCGAGAAGTTCATCTTCGAGGGTTTCCTGCCGCACAAGAAAGGCCGCCAGACCAAACTCCAGGCTGTGGCCAGCTATCCTTACACCACCATTTTGTATGAGTCGCCGTTCCGTCTGCTGAAGACCTTGCAGCAGCTGGCTGAGGTGTGTGGCCCTGTGCGGCAAGCCTGTGTCGCACGTGAATTGACCAAGATTCACGAGGAGAATGCACGCGGCACATTGGCCGAGCTCATCGAGCATTTCTCCAAGAAGGACATAAAAGGCGAAATCGTCATCGTGCTGGAAGGGGCCTCAGCCTCTATCCCCGACGATGACGATTCCGAGCAAGACTAACTGTCTTGTTATTTGTTGAGTTTCATGAAGATTCTTTGCCAGAAATTCAGTTCGACAGGCTCCTTTTGGAGCTGGCGTTGGTAGGCTTCTAAGCGCACGGTGAGGCTGCCTTTCACACCATTGGAGGTGTAGGTAGCGCCGCTGATGGCATCCACGGGTTTGGCCAGTGCCTCTTCAACGGTGAGACCATCCCAGGCTTTTGGGAGTCCGCCGTTCACTACACGTTCGGCAAAGCGGGGTGTCTCATGGTTGGGCAGCATCACCACTTTCTGGATGCGTCCCTCGGCATCCAAGGCTATTGCTAATGGCGTGTTGCCGTTGTAACCCTTTACTGCTTCAGCATAGGGCATCGTGTAAAGGAGGGTGCCGATGACTTCTCCCTTGTCATTCTTGATTTGGTAGAAAGAGGTGTCAATTGTTTGAACCTCAGCAGCTTCGCTGAAATAGGGTGTCGCCCTTTCCAAAGGCAGTTCTGGCAGGCTGGTTGGCATAGGACCGCAACTGCTGAAAGCGAAAACAATAGTGATGGACATTGCGCCCATGAAGGTTCTTAGCGTTTTCATTCTTTATTTTGATTCTGTTTTGAAATTTCGTGCAAAATTAGGGAATATTTCGACACCCTCAATAGTCAAATTGAACAAAAACACTATCTTTGCACGTCTAAATCGTTTTATTCCTCTAAACCCTCAACTCTTAACCAAATGTTAGTCATCGGTATTGCAGGCGGATCGGGCTCGGGAAAGACCACCGTCGTAAAGGAACTGGTAAACCAACTGCCAGAGAATTCTGTATCAGTCATCTCGCAAGATGCTTATTACTATGACAACGCGCACAGGTCGCCTGAAGAGAAAAAGCAAATCAATTTCGACCATCCTGATGCTATCGAGTGGAATCTGCTCATCGACCATCTCGACCGTCTGAAAAAGGGTGAGACTATCCCCATGCCGATTTATACCTACGTGACCTGCGCCCGTTCGAAAGAGGTCATCTATGTGCATCCCACTGAGGTCATTATCGTGGAGGGCATCATGGTGTTGACCCAGGAAGAGCTGCGCAAACGTATGGATATCAAAGTGTTTGTCGATACCGATGGCGACGAGCGTCTGATGCGCATCATACGCCGCGATATTGCTGAGCGCGGGCGCACCTGGGAAGATGTATTGCGGCATTACCAAACCTTTGTGAAACCCATGCACCAGCAGTTTATCGAACCTACCAAACGCTGTGCCGACATCATCTTGCCGCGTGGTTCCAGCCCTGTGGTGGTCGATATTCTCGCTTCGAGAATCAAGATGCATCTGGGGAAGTAAGGAAAAAATCCTCCTTGAAATTGACGAAATACACCCGTTCCTGGGCGCGGGTTAAGGCGGTGTATATCCAACGGAGGTCTTCGGTCTCCAAGACTTCTTTTTGGTTGAACGACGAGTCGATAAAAACGGTGTTCCATTGTCCGCCTTGGGTTTTATGACAAGTGAGTGTATAGGCGAATTTTACCTGTAGGGCATTGAACCACGGATTCTTGCGCATTTCCTTATAACGCTCGCGGCGGTTGGGGATATCCATGTAGTCTTCCTCGATGGCGGCATACAGACGGCGGCTTTCATCCTCAGTGAGTGAGGCACTTTCGCTGTTCAGCGTTTCCAAAAGGATTTTCGCCTCGATATTGGGTTGGTCGGGGTAGTCTACAAAACTCAGTTCCACTTCAGCGAAACGGAAGCCATACATCTCCTCAAACCGTTTGATTTTCCGTATCTCCGCCATGTCGCCGTTGGCGATGAAGCTGATGACAGCATTGCCGTTGGCCCAATAGTAGTTGTTTTTCACCACCATGAGCCGGTCGCCAGTGGCTATCTCGCCTTCGATGTTCAGAATTCGTCTGCGAATGGCCTGATTGAACATATTGGCGCGCTTGTTTGACTTGCAGACGATGACGGCCTCGCTGTCTACATTTTCCGAAAACACCCTGTAAAGCAGCTCCTCAAAAGTCTCCGGTTCAATCTTTTTCGTGTCAGCGAATCCGTCGATGTCGAAAACGGGTAGGGTGTATTCGAAGCGGTTCTCTTTGAGCAGTTGCCTGATATTCGTTGCATTATAGAGGATGCCCGAAGTCAGGGCCTGACGCTTTACCTCGGTCAGCTCATAGGTGGCTGCTGTGATGGGGAATTGTGATTTCAGATAGTTGCAGTCCAAGGCGGGGCTTTCGTTGCTCCCTACAGGAGGCAACTGTGCTGTGTCGCCAATAAGCAGCAGGCGGCAACGTTCGCCTGTAAAGACATATTCCAGCAGGTCGTCTAAAAGGCTTTTCCCGCCAAATTCGTGCTGTTCGCCAATCATGGAGGCTTCGTCGACGATGAAAAGCGTGTTGGTGCTTTTGTTTTCGCCTCTCACGACGCGCACCGACCCGTCGGGGAAGCTCATGGCTTGGTAGATGCGCCTGTGAATGGTGCTGGCGTTTTGGCCTGTATAGCTGTTCAGCACCTTGGCGGCGCGGCCTGTGGGTGCCAGAAGGACGTATTTCATTCCTATCATGGGTAAGGTCTTCACCAAGGTTTTCACCAGTGAGGTCTTTCCAGTGCCGGCATAACCGCGCAGGATATAAGTCGGGTTTTCTTTTTCGGAGAGCAGAAACGCACTCAAGTGATACAGCACCTTAGCCTGGCCTTCGGTAGGCTCAAAGCCGAAGCATTGCACCAGTTTCCCGTATAACTCGCCGCGACTTAACATGATGTTTTAGAAGGGATAACCAATGCCCCAGCAGAACTTCAGGTTGTCGAAGCCATAGCCCTTGAAGCGCCAATAGCTGCCGTTTTCGTCTTTATATGGGTTGCGGAGGGCGTATGCCAAATCGATACGCAAGATAAGGAAGGAAAGGTCGATACGCAGACCGAAACCGGCATCCATGGCAATCTGCTTATAGAAGCTGTCGAACCTGAAATCGCTGTCGGGCATATATTCATTGGGCATGTAGGTCCAGATGTTGCCTGCATCGAAGAAGACAGCACCGTTGAGGATGGAACGGATGGGGAAACGGAATTCAGCGTTCATCTCTAACTGCATGTCACCGATTTTCTCGATGTCTTCTTCAGTAGGAACATAACCGCCTGGACCCACACCCCGGTAGGTCCAGCCGCGCAACCCGTTGGAGCCTCCGGCATAGAAGCTCCGTTCAAAGGGCAAATCGTAGGAGTTGCCGTATGGCAGGCCTAATCCGATGAACTCTCTGAAAACTAACCATTTGTCTTCTCCAAGGTCGATATGCTGACGTATGTCGAAACAGCTACGGAGATACTGCGCATAGCGGATGCCAAACAACTCATGGTATCCCTCATTCTCGGTGATGAGTTTGGTGTTGTTGAAGAGGGAGAGCAGGTTGCCACTTGATTCAAAGTCGAAACGGAGGTAGAAGAAACTGCCTGTTTTCCGTATGCTTTGTGAGTTGTATACCAAAGCATAACGGGCACCGAAGATGAGGTGGTTGGTGTATTGGTCTTTCTTGCGCTGGTTGGTCTCTTCCTCAAGAAATGTCATGAAGAACGGGTCGATGTTGTCGATTTTGACGCTGTTCAGGTTGATGGGGGTTAGGGTGTGGCGCAGCTTGTAGTTGGCTTTCCAGTCGTAGCTGAACGAGGCAGAGGAGATATAACGTGAGTAATAGTATCGTAATTGCATATTATAGCCCAATGCGATGGTGGTAGAGGGCTGGTAGTTCATGGAGAAGTTGTTGAGACGGAAAAAGCTGAGGAAGCGTGGGAATTGCAGGCTTGCAGTGATGCCAAACTCCTGTGTGTTGAAAATGCGTTTGACACCCTCGCCTGCCCCACCGCTGTAGTCAACACGGTTTTGGGCTTCCAAACCGTATTTTAGGCTGAGTTGGAAGAGTTCCGCTCCACGGAAGATGTTCTTGTTGTTGTACGACAGGCTGGCTTTGATGCCCAGGTCGGCATCTGATCGGGTGCCTTCGGTCTGAAAGGTGAACGCATGCCTGTTGACTTGCTGCATGGTGATGCGGCAGTCGAGCAGATGGACGGAGTCGCCTCGGCTCGGCATCGTGTCGAATTCGATGTTCACGTTGCTGAATATCTTGTAGTTGCTCAGGGCCTCGTAGGTGGTGGTGACGCTGTGCAGACGGTAGGGACCTCCCTCGATGATTTGAATGGAAGGAGCGTAGGTTTTCGGCTTCACCTTGGGATTGCCGAAATGATAACAATGTAAAGTGTTGGGAATTCTGCGTCGGCCCAATTCCACCTTAACAAGGGCTGAATCGGCTGGCTTCTCCGTCATGCGGTTGAGCGAGAACTCGGGATAGACGCTGATTTTGTTGATTTTGTATATCTCATGTGCCAACTTGTCGTCGTCTACGTGCATCGTGACCTTCAGGGTGTGGTTCATGAAGTTGCTGTCCACCTCATAATGGATGATGTCTCGGTTGAAAAAGTAATAGCCTACGTTTCTGAGCCTCTCGGTGATGAGGTCGCGCTGCGAGTTCATGTCGTAGGCATTGTATATCAGTCCTTTGTGAAGCAGGAACGTGGTTGTGTCAAACATGATGTAACGTTCCATGAGGGTGTCACCGATATCATACACGACTTCGTTGACGGTGTAGGGCCGTTTGGGCAGCACATGATAGGTCACCGTGGCCTTTCGTCTTCGTGTCTTCACGGTATGGGTGACTTTGGAATGGAAATAGCCCACGTTGTCCAAATGGCGCATCATCTGCTTTGCTGAGTTGTCGGCACCTATCTTCTCGTAAAAGACCGGCTCCTTGCCGAACCTTTTGTTCATCCATTTCCAGAACTTGCTTTTCGGATTGCGGTCTGCCTTGAAATAGACCCATGTCTTGAAATTGGTCTCCCAGAAGTTTTTATAGGGTTTTTGGGTGATATATTTCGACAGCCCTGTCGAGGCCGCCTCTTTGTATTCATTTTCGACGACCACCTTGTTCCTTTGAACCAGGTATTTCCCTTCGGGCACAAAACGGTTGATGTTGCATGAACTCAACAGCACCGTCAATACGGCCAAAAGGATGATATGCAGTTTTTTGATGCGCAAAGGGTCGTAGATTTGGTGCAAAAGTAAGAATAATTCCTTTACACTACCTCTGCCACGGTGAAATTGCTTCCACCGATGAAGACCACGTCGCCAAAATGTGCGTTGTTGACGGCGGAACGATAGGCGTGGCTTACCGACTCAAACACCTGCCCGCGCAGTCCCATTTCGAATGCCTTTTCTGCCAGGAGCTTGGCATCGAGGCCTCTTGGAATATCGGCTTTGCAGAAGTAATACTCTGCATTGTGAGGCAGGAGTTGCAGCACGCTGTCAATGTCTTTGTCGTTGACCATTCCAAGGACGAAATGCAGTTTCTCATAGTTCATTTCGGCCAGTTGCAGCACGACTTCCTTGATGCCGGCTACGTTGTGTCCCGTGTCAGCAATGGTGAGCGGGTCTTTGTTGAGGATTTGCCAGCGGCCCATCAGATGGGTGTTGCGTATCACCTTGCCGATGCCATCGCGTAGGTGGTCTTCCGTAAGATTAAACTTGTCGCGCAAAAGGTCGAGGGCACACATCACCGTGGTCAGGTTCTTCTGTTGGTAGTTGCCCATCAGTGGTATTTCGAGGGCTTCCATATAGAGTTCGCTGTTTTTCCACACATCGAATTGCTGCTCTGTATAGGACTCGATATGGATTTTGTCGCAGTCGAAGATTTGGTCAGCGAAGCAGATGGGGCTGCCGCATTCTTGAGCCTTGTCGATGAAGACTTGTCGGGTTTCGGGGTGGGTCTCTCCGATGACGACAGGGATGCCCGGCTTGATGATGCCCGCCTTTTCATAGGCGATTTTGGCTCTCGTGTCGCCCAAAAACTTCATGTGGTCGAAGTCGATGTTGGTGATGACGCTTAGTTCGGGCGTGATGAGGTTAGTGGAGTCTAACCGGCCGCCCATGCCTACCTCGACGATGGCAATGTCGACCTGTTCCTTCGAGAAATAGTCAAAGGCCATTCCTACGGTCATCTCGAAGAAGGAGAGCTCCATGCGCTCAAATTTATCTTTATAGGTGTCAATGAATCGCACTACATTCTCCTCGGGAATCATCTCCCCGTTGATGCGGATGCGTTCGCGGAAGTCGCGTAGGTGGGGCGAGGTGTAGAGGCCTGTCTTGTAGCCTGCTTCCTGAAACACGGAAGCCAGCATGTGGGAGACGGAGCCTTTGCCGTTGGTGCCGGCCACGTGCACCGACTTGAAGTTGCGGTGGGGGTTGCCCAAAAGGTTGAGGAGTTGGATGGTATTGTTTAGGTCGGCTTTGTAGGCGGCTGCGCCAATGCGTTGGTACATCGGCAGCTTGTTGAACATCCATTCGAGGGTCTCGTTGTAATTCATTGGTTGATGACAAAAGTATAAGTTATGGTACCGTGTTGTTCCTCAGGTGCGTTGGGGTCGGATGCGAAGGAGGAACGCAGTGCGGCCTGCTTGGCTTTTTCGCGCATGGACGGGTTGATGACGGTGGTGCCTTTGGTGGCCACTTCTGCACGGGTGACTTGCCCCGCGCGGTTGACCCAAATGTCGACCACGACGATGCCTTCTTCTGCGAAGTCGTCGTTGGGGCGATGCAGCGATTTGGCTCCACGTCCCCCGAGGTCGTAACCTGTCCCGTTGCCTTTGCCGCCCTGTCCGTCATATTTCTTGATGCCTGCCAAGCCGTTAGGCTTGCCTTGGTCGCCAGGCTGTCCTGTGATGCCTTCCGAACCTCCTGATTGAGGCGCGTCGTTGCCTTTGTACAAAGCTTTTTTGTTGACGGTGGGCATGGGCTCTTCTGTGGGCTTCTCCTGTTTTGGCTTGGTTACCTTGGGTTTGGCTATTGCGGGAGCTTCGTCGTCATTTTGCGTGACGATGTCTTCCTTGCTCTTGTTGGACTGCTGCTGAGGTTGGGCGGCCTGAGGCACTGCGGGCTTCTCGGGTTGGATGTTGCCCATGCCTTGGTTCATCATTCCCAAGTCGACCTCAACGCCTTCTTCGCCTGGCAGTGGAAGTGGTGTCTTGAAAGCCATCAGGAACAGAACCAGCACGGCCAAGGCGTGAACAAGAATCGTCCCGCCAATGGCTATGCCTTTGTCTTTCTTTTCGTTGCTGTTCATATTGTCTCCTTATTTCTTTGGCGCAGTGGCCAGAATGACCTTATGGTTGTTGCCTGTGGCGTTGTTGATGTCGTTGACAGCATCTATCACGTTGACAATATATTGCACGGGGACACTCTTGTCGGAACGAAGTACTACCGTGGCTTGGCTGTCGTTGCCGATTTTGCTGTTGATGAGGTCCATCAGTTGGGTCTCGTCGGCAGGGGTCTCGTCTACGAAATACTGGTACTGCTCGTTGACGTAAACTGTGACGGTCTGCTTGGCCATCGTCTTGCTGTTGCTTGAGGGCAGCATGAGCTTAATGGCGTTGGGCGCAACGAGGGTTGACGTCAGCATGAAGAAAATCAGCAGCAGAAACACCAGGTCAGACATCGACGACGAGTTGAACGTAGGCTCTATCTTATTTCTTGATTTGATGGCCATGATACGCTGGTTTTAGGCGGGTTCATTCAGTACATCCATAAACTCTGTCGCTTTGGCTTCAAGCAGGTTGACGACCTTTTGGATTTTCGTTGAGAGGATAGCGTGGAAGAAATAGGCGATGATGCCGACAATCAGACCGCCAACGGTGGTCACCATGGCTTCGTAGATACCCGAAGAGAGCAACTCGATGTCAATGTTGTTGCCAGCCATCGACATGTTATAGAAGGCGCGGATCATGCCGGTCACCGTCCCTAAGAAACCAATCATGGGTGCGGCGCTGGCAATCATGGCGAGGATGTTGACCCCGCGCTCCAACAGGGCCACTTCCAGGTTGCCGACGTTTTCGATGGCAGAATTGATGTCACCCAAAGGACGTCCGATGCGCGAGAGTCCCTTTTCAATCATTCTGGAAATAGGAGTGGAGTTGCCTCTGCACAAAGCTTTGGCGGAATCGAGTTTGCCGTCTTTCATGTATTCGCGGATACGGTCCATGAAGCTGGCATCGTATTTCGTGGCACGTGAAACGGCGATATACCTTTCGATGAAGATATAGACCGCGATAATGGAAAGGATGGCCAAAAGTATCATGATCCAGCCGCCCTTGGTGGCGAGGTCAAGGATGGAAAGCTTGATTTCGGTAGGTTGGGCTACGGTTTCAGTGGCGGCTGCGCCCAGCTCGTTGACAGTTTGCTGAATTTGTAGGAGATTCATTTATTGTTGAATTGTTGATTGTTGATTGTTGAATTGTTGAATTGTTGACTGTTGGATAGAATACGAAAGAAGTGGGGTTTTATTGTGTTAGCGCATATCAATCACGTCAACCTTGGGGTGTGCTTTCGCGTCGAAGGTGAAAAAATCGTCGGATAATTTCTGGTCGAATTTCATCTCGTCGACGGTAACGATGAGTTTGGTGCCGTCTTCCGCGTAGACATCCAAACCGCTGATAGCCAACTTGCTGGCATTGGCGCGCAGGGTTATTCTGCGGTATTTCCCTTTGGGATTGGCCAACTCGATGGTGGTGTTGCCTTTGGGGTCTATCTGGGTAAGCGTGGCCACGTAGCTTTGGTCAAGCGAGGTGAGTAGCTTCAACGGTGTGTTGTCGGTGCCTTCGGTGGCGTTGCTGACCATTACCTCTTCGTCATCCACAAGATAGGTCCAGATGGTCTTGCCGTCAGAGATGATTTGCTGCTCGACCATTTCCACCTTATAGGCTTCGCCTTGTAGCCAGGCTTTGCCTTGTTGGGCCTCAGTCGTCTGGCCCTCAAGGTCGACTTGGTATTTGTATGACATCTCAACGTTTTTGTGGCTCTTCATTTGGTCAACCAAAAGGCGGACGATGGCTTCGGCATTGTTTTGTGCCGTAAGGGCTTGTGCTGCAAACAACAACACAAGACTTGCGATGATGTTTTTTGTTTTCATGTTCAGATTCCGTTGTCTTTATTGTATATGTCCCGCAAAATCTGTTCCAAAGCGGCTTCGGAACTGACTTTCACCTCGCGCGACTTGCTTCCTGAGAAGGCACCTACGATGCCTGCGGCTTCCAGTTGGTCGATGATGCGGCCTGCGCGGTTGTAGCCGAGTTTCAGCTTGCGTTGTATCATTGAGGTGGAGCCTTGCTGGGTTTGCACCACGATGCGTGCGGCTTCCTCGAAGAGGCTGTCGCGCTCGCCTTCGTTGTCGACATCCACGCTCTCGCCCTCTTCTTCAGGTACCTCAGGCAGCAGGAAAGGTTCGGGATAGCCACGTTGTGCACCGATGTATTCGGTGACGGCTTCCACCTCAGGCGTGTCGATGAAGGCACATTGCAGACGGACGAGGTCGTTGCCCGTGGAGAGCAGCATGTCGCCGCGGCCAATCAGCTGGTTGGCTCCGCTCTGGTCGAGGATGGTCTTCGAGTCGACTTGCGAGATGACGCGGAAGGCGATACGGGCCGGGAAGTTGGCCTTGATGGAACCCGTGATGATGTTGACCGAAGGCCGCTGCGTGGCGATGATGAGGTGAATGCCGACAGCACGTGCCAACTGGGCTATGCGGGCAATGGGCGCTTCCACTTCGCGGCCTGCTGTCATGATAAGGTCGGCAAACTCGTCGACGACGAGTACAATGTAGGGCAGGTAGCGGTGTCCTTCGGTGGGAAGCAGCCTGCGGGCCTTGAATTTCTCGTTGTATTCGATGATGTTGCGGCACTCGGCAGCTTTCAGCAGGTCGTAACGCTGATCCATCTCAATGCACAAGGAATTGAGGGTGCGGACCACTTTCTTCACGTCGGTGATAATGGCATCCTCCGAATCGGGGAGCTTGGCTAAATAATGCCGCTCGATGCGGTTGTAGAGGGTGAGCTCCACCTTTTTTGGGTCGACCATCACGAACTTCAGCTCTGAAGGGTGCTTGCTGTAGAGCAGCGAGGCGATGATGGCGTTCAATCCTACAGACTTGCCTTGTCCCGTGGCACCGGCCATCAGGATGTGCGGCATCTTGGCGAGGTCGAAGACGTAGGTCTCGTTGGAAATGGTCTTGCCGATGGCGCAGGGCAGGGCGAATTTGTTGTGCTGGAACTTCTCGGAGGCGAGCACGCTCCTCATTGAGACGGTCTCGGGCTTGCTGTTGGGCACTTCTATGCCGATGGTGCCCTTGCCCGGGATGGGGGCGATGATGCGGATGCCCAAGGCGGCCAGGCTCAGGGCGATGTCGTCTTCCAGGTTCTTGATTTTCGAGATGCGGATGCCTGCAGCGGGCACTATTTCATATAAGGTAACTGTGGGGCCGATGGTGGCCTTGATTTTGTCGATGGCGATGCCGTAGTTGGCCAGAGTGTCGACGATTTTGTTCTTGTTGGCCTGTAGCTCGGCCTCGTCGATTTCCGACTTTTTACCCCCGTAGTCGTTGAGCATATCCAAAGTAGGGAACTTGAAGTCGCGCAGTTCGTAACGCGGGTCAAAAGGTGTGTCTACGGTGTGACGCTCTATCTGGTCGACAGTCTCTTCCTTCTGGGTTTCTTCGATGACCAAGTCTACCTTGCTGTTGTCCATGTTGTTGCTGGAGCTGCTGTTGCCGCTATCGCTGTTGCTGGTGTCATTGTTGCCGGTGTCGCTGTTGTTGATGTCGTTGTTGCCGGTGTCGGTGGATGTAGTCTCTGCTGTGTTGATAGTCCGGGTAAACACGTTTTCTTTGTTCGTGTCTTTGACTTCAAACGAAAGGTTGTTTGAGCGGGTGGTGTGGGCAGTTACGGGAGGGAGGTCGTTGTCGTCCTCGTCCTCATCGTTATCATCGTTATCTGCGAAGCCGGGCTTGATGCCGTTTCCGTTTTCGTTGTTTCTTTGCTTTTCAATCTCGTCCTTGATGCGCTGTTCGGCAATGAGGGCGGCTTGCCTGCGTTGCTCCTCGATGCGTTTGTCGCGCTTTTGCTTGATGTGGTTGAAGGTGATGTTGAACTGGCAGATGGCGAACACCAAGAACAGGAAGATGATGATGAGCAGCGTGCCTATCCAACCGATGTAGTTGTAGAGTAAGGCGTTGATCCGCAAGCCTACGGCACCACCGAAGATGGCGCATTGCGGAACAGACATGGCGAGGAAGCCGAAAAACAGAGGCAGCCAGACGAGGCTCAACAGCGTGTATTTCCATACGCTCCACATTCGGATGCGGGCGTTGTCGGTAAGCCATAGGCCGATGAGGGTCAGCAGGTAGATGAGGAAGAAAGCCCCGATGCCAAATGCCTCCTTGATGAGCGTTTGTCCCAGAAACACGCCTGCACGTCCGGTGCGGTTCGTGATGTTGAGTTTCTGGCTGAAGATTTGGTAGCCGTATTCCTGATAGCTGCCGCTGAAGAAGCTGACCAGATAAGAAACTAGCGAAATGCCAAGAAACACCGCGAAGCAGATGAAGAGGATGCCGACGATGCGTTTCGCCTTGCTGCCGTCCTGCCGTGTTTCCTTGACGGGCTTCTGCGGCTTGGTATCTTTGGGCTTTGTGGGTTTCTTGTCCTGCTTCGGGCTGCTTTTCTTGCTTTTCTTTTCGTCACCCGTTTTCCTGTCCGTTTCTTCGGTGATGACGGGAGTGGGTTCCACTATCTCAAATTCAGGTTCTTTCTTCCTGAATGTATTTTCTTTGCGGTTGTTTCCTGTGGCCATTTTCTTTCTTCGGTTTGAATGTGCAAAAGTACGCAAAATTATGTTGTTTTGGTAGGGGGGTGTTGATAATTTTTTACTCCTAATGCAACGTCGGCATTTGTAAAAATATTCGATTATCTGCTGCTAAGTCAATTATTGTGGGACTTAGCAGCAGATAATCTTTGTTTTTGCGAAAAAAAGGAAGACTTTGAACCTCGGTTTTACCCTGAAACGTTTCAATAGCTTCCGGCACCCGATTCATTGGGATACCGCACGAATTGATACTTACTTCGGAATCCTGAACATCCTCTTCCAGCGGATGCCGCCGTTCTCTTTGTCGAGCGAGAGCCAAATCAGTATAGGTTTGCCAACGATGTGGTTCTCTGGTACATAGCCCCAATAGCGTGAGTCAGCGGAGTTGTGGCGGTTGTCGCCCATCATCCAGTAATAGTCCATCTCGAAGGTGTAGCTGTCGACTTGTTGCCCGTCGATGAAGATTTTGTCTCCTATCACCTTCAGGTCGTGCAGCTCGTAGGCGTGGATGATGCGCTCATAAAGCGGTAAGGTGTTGACGTTCAGCGCAACCGTTTCGCCCTTCTTGGGGATGTAGATGGGGCCGAAGTTGTCGACGTTCCAGGGGTAGAGGTCGGGACGGTTGGGGAAGAGGCTTGTGCTGGTGCCTTCTCCAGGCGCTTGGATGTTGCGCATCACGGAGACAATGAACGGCAGTTTGATGAGCTCGTCCGACACTTTTGCGCTGATGTTAAGAACAAAGGTGTTGGGGTCAGCGGTGCGATAGCCCTCGGTGATGTTGTATTTGTCGAGGATTTGCTTGTTGATGCCTCCGTTGGTGGTCACCACGGTGTAGTTGTGCTGCATGTTTTCGGGCTCGAAGGCTTTCTCGTTGTTGATATAAACCACGCCGTCAACGATTTTCAGGCTGTCACCCGGCATTCCGATGAGGCGCTTCACGTAGTTTTCGCGCTTATCGACGGGGTGGCTGATGACGTGGCCGAAGTTTTGGTGGTCGTTCCAAACGCGCTGGCGTCCATATTCGCGCACGAGGTCGTAATAGTTGACGCTGCTTTGGAAGATGTCGCACACCGTGTCGCCTGCAGGATAGTTGAACACGATGGGGTCGTAGCGCTTCATCGTCGACACTCCGGGATAGCGGTGATAGGGCAGCTTAATCCATTCCACATACGACTTTGCAGTCTTGCTGAAGGGCAAGGTGTTGTGCACAAAGGGGAAGGCGAGGGGCGTGTTGGGACGCTTGGGGCCGTAGTGTATCTTGCTGACGATCAAATAGTCGCCAACGCAGAGCGACTTCTCCATACTGGAAGTGGGGATGGTGAAGGCCTCGAAGACGTAAGTCCTGATGATCAAAGCGGCCACCACAGCAAAGATGATGGCGTCAAACCACTCGCGGCCTGTTGATTTCTTGGGCCTTTGAGTGGTGGCAGGGTCTTGGTAGGGGTCGTCTTTGGCGATGATGGGGAAGAAGATGAAGGGCAGGAGGGCGGCTGCGCCTTCTTCCCAAATCTTAAACCTGCCGAAGCACTTGCCCAACTCGACGAGCATCAGCAACAGCATGAAGACGTTGATGTAGGGGAAGACGATGAAGAACCACCACCAGAATTTCTTTTGTTTCCCGATGATTTTCAGCATGATGTAGATGTTGAAGTAGGGGATGAGGCTATACCAGCCTTTTTGTCCTGCGGCCTCAAATTGTTTCCAGCAGAACGCAATCGGAATGGTGAAGAGCGCTGGAACGATGAGAATGAAGAGTAATAATGACATTTTTATTTATGGTTTCTTGATTTAACGAAAGGATAATTGAAATAGTATTTTCGCCAGCAAAAGTAAGGAATAATTTGCAATAGATAAAACCGCTTCGCGCTGGGCAATCACAACAATGCCTCCATCCCGAATATGCCCGTCTTGCCTACTAAAAACTCTGCTGCGGCAAGGGCACCTGCCGCCAATCCCTGGCGGTTGAAGGCTTGGTGGGTAATCGTGATGCGGTCGGCAGCTGAGGAGGCCGTCACGCTGTGGATGCCGAAGACTTCGCCTTCGCGCTTTGCTTCTATATACAAAGTGTGGTCGGCAGGGGCTTCAATGCTCCAGCGGGTGTAGTCGGGGACTTCGGCCATGATGTCGTTGGCCAGCTTCACGGCGGTGCCGCTGGGCTTGTCCAATTTGTGGATGTGGTGTGTCTCGGCCAGCGAAAGCTGGTAGCCATATCGCTCGGCCAATCGGGCAAGCTGCTTGTTGAGCAGAAACATGATATTCATCCCGATGCTGAAATTGGGTGCGGTGAACAGGCTTTGCTTCTCAGCCAAACAGCGTTGCTTGATTTCCTCGTAATGTTCCTGCCAGGCAGTGGTGCCCACCACGATGGGCAGGTGCAGGTCAAAGCAGCGGTTGATGTTGCTGATCACTTGGTCGGGTTGACTGAATTCGATGGCGACGTCGGCCTGTTTCAGCAGGCTGAGGCGTTCTTCCCATTCTTGGGCGTTGTCGATGGTGACGACGATTTCATGATGACGGGCAAGGGCGGCTTTCTCCACCTCGTGGCCCATCTTTCCGTATCCTATGATGGCGATTTTCATAATCAGAAATTCAATTTGAATGACAGCCCTACTTGGGCGTATTGCGGCAAAGGCAAAGGCGACGGCATGGGCTGCAGGTAGGGGTCGATGTTGAGGCTGAGGTCGTCGCTGATGTCGTAGGTGTAGAGATGCCCGTCGACGCAGGCATCAAGGATATTGAGTCCGTACCAAGCTACAGTGATGATGGTGTACAGCTCAAAGTTGCGGCGATACGATTCCTTGTAGGTTTGCAGCTGGCTGCTGCTATAGTACCCTGCCAGTTCGATGGCCTTCTCGCTGACGTCTTCGGTCTCTCCGGTGCTGTAGCGATAGGCGGCGAGATACAGGCTGTAGTTGGAATAGTTGCTGAAAGCGAGGTAACCGAGGCCGCCCAGGCCTGCATACACGATAGGCACTTTCCACCATTTGCCGTTGTAGATTTGCCCCAATCCGGGCAGACATGCCGACATGATGGTGGCTTTTGTGGGGCTGTGTGGTTTTTTGGCTTTGACTGTTTTCCCCTTTTTTGCCGTTTTGGTTTCCTTGATGATGGTGTCGGCTGTGATGATGGTGTTGCCCACCGTGTCGAATACGACGTTCTGAGCTTCGGCTTTCGTGAAGCCAAGCAGCATGAAGAAGCCGATGAGGAAAAGGAAACGACGGGGCATAATCAGGTTATTTG
>R22__coassemble_493_pt1 | contig 25448 bp, 24 predicted proteins | sample R22__metabat2_low_PE_022 | metagenome-assembled genome bin R22 | reverse complement strand
AGAACCTCAGGGCCTTGGTCGACGAGGTTCTCGACCCCCTCAGGGAGGCCTACGGACGCCCCATCCGCGTCACCAGCGGTTACCGCTGCCCCAAGCTCAACAACCTCGTGGGCGGCAGCCCCAACAGCCAGCACATGCGCGGCGAAGCGGCTGACATACAGCCCGTCGCAGGCAACGAAAGCGACCTAGACGAGCTGGCCCGCATCCTCTTCGCCAACGGCAAGTTCGACCAGCTGATCCTCTACCCGACGTTCATCCACGTCAGCCACAAGCGCTTCGGTTGGAACCGCAAACAGGTGCTGCAGAGGTGACACCCTAGATTGCCGCGCTGCGCTCGCAAATCGAAGATTCGACGATACGAAGTGAGTCAATGACGCAAAGCGGCAGAAATCTGAAATCTGAAATCTGAAATGCGAAGCATTCGACGAAGTCAAATCTGAAATCCTTAAATCTTACCCCTATGGACAACAAAAAGAAAAACATCATCGAAATCGTGGTAAAAGTCATCGTCGCTGCCCTGACGGCCTTCGTGACCGCCATCACCACCACGAGCTGCATGGGAAGAGGGCCCTTCTACCTCTAAGCCTCTGGGGGTGATGCCCTCACCCCCTGCCCCCTCTCCCAAAGGGCGAGGGGGACGCGCAAAGCGGAAGTCCAACAAGAAAAAAAATCCAAAAAACATTGCGGGGAATGAAATATGTTGTATTTTTGCAATGTCAGATTGTCGTCAGAGGGCGCGAACAATTTGCTTTTGCAGCAATATTCAAGCTGGACCTTTCTGACCCCCATAACGAGGACATAGCCCACAAGGTTATGTCCTCAGTTTTTCTACCTCTTCCTCAATCAGTTGTTTCGCAGTATCTTTGTCGGAAATGTCAAAAATATTGGACCTAACGACAACTGCCTTACCTTTGTGGACTACATAGCATTCATTGAATAGGGGGCAATGTCGCCTTGCGCCTCCCCTCGCCCATCGGGAGAGGGGCCGGGGGCGAGGGAAAAAAACTCGAAAAAAGGCGACCTGTGGGGCCGCCTGTTGCTGTAAATTGATTGATCAAAGATACTTCTCTGCAAATTCGGTTGGCGACAGTATTTCCATCTTCGAAGTGGCAGCGTTGCGATAGTCGCGCAGGTTGATGGTCACGAGCGCATCGCATTTGGCCTGCAGGGCGCATTGGTATTGGAAACTGTCTTCCACATCATCGAAGGCCACATCTTTGATACCTTCTTATAGGTTGTACTTCTCTTGTAGGTATTCTTCCAGCAGTTCCTCTTGGGTGGCGTCAGTGTGGAAAACGCCGCAGAGCGACTCGTGGCGGTAGTGGCGCTTTGTCTTTGCTGAGGCGATGAGCTGTTGCGCGTATGCTGTGAGTTTCTGCTGTAGTAGGTCGATACGATACGACTTCGGCACGAGGACCGACACGTTGATAGTTCTAGTTTCCATTGTCATTGTGATTAACTTTCCGCCCGCAAAAATAAAAAACTTCCCTCACACGGCGCGGGCGGCGAGGGAAAAAAACTCGAAAAAAAAGGCGACCCCCGAAATATATTTCGAGGGCCGCCTTGGGCTACATGCCGAAAAACATTGTTCTGATGTTTTGGAAATTATTGATTAATTATAATCCTGGACAAGACGGACACACATCCCGGTACTATGCCAGCTGCTGTAATAAGTATTCGTGGGTTTCGGTCTCATATCTTCTTTATAGAAGTACACACAATAGCCTTCTTGTGCACTCATATTCGACGACGACCAATAAAATCCCCATGTCCCAACGACGAAGGCAGTCACTGGTGAGTTGCCGTCGCCGTGGTGGTCGCCCGCCGCCGGCAGGAAGACGCACCCCTTGTATTCGAGGTCCGTCCATTGGGCAGAGGTGCACTTGGTGCCCCATTCATTCTCTCTGTCGTTGATGGTACCCCAAGTGGTGGCCTCGTTGCTGGCGATGGTCACGCCGTCGGGGAACAGGATGATACCGTTCACGCCTGTGCCGTCGGTATTGATGGTGGCTTTGGCAAATCTGGCATTGTTGGTAGTGCCGCTGGTGGTGGTGACGGTGGCACCGCTGGCACGTTCGTAGAACAGGCAGTACCACTCCTCGATGGTCAATGTGCGCCAAGCATCCGAGCCATGCAAAGTCTGGTCAAAATCAGTGGCCGCAAAAGTATAGATTGATTCATCTATATTGCTTGTTTGCGTGGGATTCGGGTTGCTTCCCGTCCATGTGCCCCATGTGAAGTAGTCGATCCAGTTGGAGTTGTTCCATGCGCCGTTACTTGTCTGGCAGTAATCCCATTGGTGCTCGGCGAAACGCCAGTTGCCCGTGGGAACCTGATACTGCAGGTTGCCCTTCGAGAACCAGACCTGCTTCGTTGCGCTGACGGAATACAAGCCGTTGACGATGCCTTCGGGAATGACAGGAGCCGGAGCATTCACGGTGACGGCACAGGTGGCTGTCACGTTGCTGCCGTCGTTGGCGGTGGCGGTGATGGTGGCCGTGCCAGCGGCTACGGCGGTCACTTCACCTGTCGTGGCATCAACAGTGGCCACGCCAGTGTTGTCGCTGCTCCAAGTCACAGTTTGGTTGGTGGCGTTAGTGGGCTGCACGCTGGCCACGCTCAGCGTCTCGGTTTCGCCAACAGTGAGGGTCGTCTCGGTCTTGTTCAGCGTGATGCCGGTGACGAGGACGGTGGCAGGCGAACCATAGTTCACTACCGTCCAGCCGCTGGGGATGCCGTTGTTGCCCGTGGTCCAGGATGTTACGCCGCTGGCCTTGGTGAAGGTGCCGGAAGAGGCGACATTTGTCACCCATTCTTCTGTACATCCCAATGAACCAAATCCAGAAGTGGCGAGACAGGTGATGCTGTTCAGGCTCGTGCAGCCGTAAAACATATAGTAGTAGCATTGTTTAACCATCGTGGTGGCGGGCAACTCGGGAGCTGTAGTCAAGCCCGTGCAGCCGGAGAACATAAAGGCGTAGCACTCTTCAGCCAGCGTTGTGGCGGGCAGCGTGGGAGCCTCAGTCAGGTTCGTGCAGTCAGAGAACATACTGGCGTAACAGCCTCCAGCCAGCGTGGTGACAGGCAGCGTGGGGGCTGTGGTCAATCCCGTGCAGCCTTCGAACATTCCGCCGTAGCAACCATCAGCCAGCACTGTGGCTAGCAGATTGGGAACCGTGTTCAAGCTCGTGCAGTGGGAGAACATATTGGCATAGCAACCTTGAGCCAGATTGGTGGCGGGCAGTGCAGGAGCCGTGTGCAAACCCGTGCAACCAGAGAACATATGTTGATAGCAATTGGTAGCCAGCGTCCTGGCTGGTAGTGCAGGAGCCGTTTGCAAGCCCTCGCAGCCTTCGAACATACGGGTGTAGCAATAATTAGCCATTGTTTCGGCTGGCAGTGCAGGAGCCTTGGTCAAGCCCGTGCAGCCGGAGAACATGCTCTGATAGCAAAACTCAGCCAGCTGTGTGGCGGGCAGAACCAAATCCTTGTAAGGATGAATGTCAATATTGATGTTTTCACTGAAAAGATATACTAAAGCGTCTTCTGAGAGCGCGTAGTTAGTTGCATAATCCCCAGCGTGGAGAAGGCTCATCACGTTTCCGTAGATGTAGCAATTATCAGAGCAGGTGAATTTTTTAGAATTAAAACTCGTATTGTTTCCACGGAACGAAACAATGTCGCCAGCATGAGTGAGTGTGATAGCCGAGGAATAATCATTCCAATTCACGCCGTCTGTGCTATATTGCAAATTAATACCAAATGCATTATTAACTCCGACGCTCACGCCGTCCGTTCTTGCCTCGAAGGTGAGCGGAGTGGTGTAAGGATTGAAGGGAACCACCTCAAGAGCATTCATCGACTCCACGGTATTGACCGGGATGTTCAAGGAGGCAGTGGTCGATTGGCTGAAGATTTCGTTGGTGCCGTTGTACACCTTCATCGTGAAGCCGTTGGTCAGCGTGACAGCGGGCAGCACCACGTAGAACTTCTGGGCGGTGGTGGTCAGCGTAGTGGTCTCCTGCAGGTGCAGCGTCACCGCGTTCGTGCCGTCGTCGCCCGTCTTGGCGAGGACGGGAGAGGTCGCCGTGTAGTCGGCTTCAAACGTGCCGTTCAGCTTGTCGTCTGCGCCGCCCTCAATCTTAATGTCGGTGATTTCAACATTGTCGCCCGTCAGTTGCAGGCAAAGCACACCGCAGAGGCTGGTGAGCTGGATATTCGCAGGGTTGGCGAAGACGCCCAGCATGGGGTTGGCGCCGTTGCCGAAGGTGCCGGAGGTTGAGGCCGTCTGCACAGCGGGCAGCGTCATCGTCACCTTGTTGTTGCCGACAGTGATGTTTTCATTGTAGGGATACACAGCCACGTTCTCGTCGGTGAAGGTGTATTCGCCCGTGGTGGCAAACTCGCCCGAGGTGGCTCCCGGGTTCGAAGTGAGGGTGAAGCACGCCGCAGCGGTGCCGTTGTTGACGTAGAGCTGGTCGCCCGCGCTCCAGGTGATGGTGAGGTCGTTCAGCGAGGTCTTGCTGTTGCTCTTGTTCTGCTCGATGCCGGCAGTCAGCTTGGTGCCGGTGGTTTGCTCGTTCTTTTTGCAGCTAGCCAGCATCACCAATGCTGCCAGCGCGATGATTCCGAATGTTTTTTTCATGATTCGTTCTCCTTTCATTAGTTTACCAGCCGTGTGAGGTTCCAGCGTTCATTCCATTAATTCCTGCGCCGGGGGCGCCAGGGGCAGCGCTGCTGCCTGAGGTGCAGAACACGCTTTGGTGTTCCATCTCGATGAGCTCCGCTTGCGGAGCGGTGTAAGTTTTGAATTGCTTCATTTGTTTAGTTGTTTAGGTGAGTTATTGATTTCAAGAGGCTGCAAAATAGGGAAAAATCGGATGTTTAAGTGTCTTTTGAAAAAAAATCAAATCCTCTTACATTCCGCCTCGCCTTTAGGAAGGGGCAGGGGAGCAGAGGCTGGTTGCTCCAAACTCCCTTCGTCGAAGGCCCTTGCCAGAAGTTCGTCGCAGATGACTCCGTCTAACCTTGTGCGCACGACCTTCCCGTGTTGAAGCTCATAGACGTGCTGTGGCGACACGTTGAATAGATTGGCAATCTCTTCATAGAATTTTGACCTATGGGATTGTTGGTATGAACCATACTTGAGGCGATAAAAGAAAGATAGTACTGACATTTTTCAAAAGTGTTGCTTAAACTTGGCAAGGGCTTCTCTCCCCCTCGTTGTAATTGAAGCGACAAAAATATGTATTCAAGAAGAGAAAGATGCAGAAACACTGTCGGCAGTTTGTGCACCAACATTCGGCAATTTGTCAATGTCAAGGCTTTCGACTCGGCAAAATGTAAAACTATTCGGCAATTTGTAAACATTTTTGGCCTTGGAGGGAAAAATGCGGGAATGCGACTGTGGAAAAATTTATCTTTGCAATCCAAATTCCAACAGGATGAAAAAGTCAATTCGGATATTGCTCTATGGTATGGTGCTGCTCTTGTGCGGCTGCGGCAACCGCCAGCAACCCACGCCAGCCGACCGCTACAGCGTCGACACATTAAAAAGACTGGCCTCCATCAACCTGGAAATGGCCTATCAGCGTGTCGGCGAAGGCGAACAAAACGGCGAACTCTCCGCCTACGAGGCAGCCCTACTGTTCGCCAACCTCACCTATCAGTTCACCGACGACTATCGTTTGGCCATGGACTACTGCCGCAAGGCCCTCGGTGCCTTAGACGGCGAGAAGGACGACGAGGAAAGGCTGAAGACGCTCTATATGCTCGGCAACCTTGCAGAGACCGTCAAAGACTTCAACACCTGCATCAAAACCTGCGCTGAAGGCAAAACCATTGCCCACCGACATAAGATGAGGTTTGAGGAAAGCTCGTTCGACTATGTTGCGGGCAAGTGTATGTTCGACCTTGGCCTCGATGATGAAGGTCTGTCGCTCATGAAAGCCTCCATCGACAAGATGAAGCCCATCGTGAAGACCGACAGCGACTACGGACACCTTATCTTCTTCGTCAACAACCTCATCATCTGCTACCTTGCTGACGAAGCGATGCAGCAAGCCCTCGCCGAAACTGAGACCTTGGAACAACTTATTGACGGCATGGAAAAGAAATACCCCGAAGCGAAGTCGTATTGCGAGAGCTACCGCTATCACGTTTACGCGGAACGCGCTGTCGCCAAAGTCAGCCTTGGCCGCAGTGACGAAGCCCAGGCCGACTTCGACCAAGCCCTCACCTACGACTATTCCAACACCCATGTCGGCATGCTGTTTCAGAACGACTATTATGCCGCCACTGGCAACGTGGATTCCTTGCTCAGCGTCATGGCTCGCATTCCATACCGCGACACCGACACTGTGCAACGGCTCTACCGCAAGAGGCTTTCGTACTTGGCACAGGCCTACCGCGTGGCCGGCGACACCGCTATGGCTAACCATTACCAGCACCGCATTGACACACTGTCGCAACTCATCGAACGCCTTGAGCAGCAAGAAGGCATTGCCGTGAACGCTGCACAATACGACACGCAAGTCCACAAATTAGCTTTGGACGAGCTGACGAAAAATACCAAAAAGATGTACGTCTTCTTGGTTTCGTTGGTTGTGGTGATGGCTTTAGCCTTTTCTGTCGCTTTCATCATCAACAAGCGGAGGCTGAAGAAAGCCGCCCAGGAGATACGGCGGAAGTCGAAATCGATGGAGGAGGAGATGACGCGGCTTCAGAAACAGGTGCGCATCATCGCCCGCGACAGCAGCCAATCGCCGTCAGCAACTTCACAACAAGCCTCAAAGTCATTGGCTACACTCATTGAAGGACAGCAACTCTACCTCAAAAAAGACATTTCACGCGCCCTGATGGCGCAAATGTTAGGCTGCTCCCACCAAACCTTGACCAAGATGCTGAACGAGATACAGCCCGGCATCTCCTTCCCCGACTACATCAAGGGGTTGCGCATTGCCCATGCACTCAAACTCATCAAGGAGAACCCAAGCCTCACGGTGCAGCAGGTCGCCGACCAGTCGGGGTTCTACAGCATCAGCAGCTTCGAGAGGTCTTTCAAGGCCGTAACGGGAAAGACCCCGAGAGAATACCTTAGGAAGTGATCAGCCTCGCCTCGCGCGTCATAAAATTCTGCGGGTTCTGCGTGCTAAAACTTCACTTGTCTCACGCAGAATTCAAGAATAATGCGGTTTGCTTTATAGTCTTGATAGCCAAATACCGAAAAACTTGTCGTAAACTTCATAAACGCCGAGATGACATGTCACCAGCTGCTTATCCATGAGCGATTTGATTGTAGTTTGAACCGAACTTGCAGCCGTCAAATGGTGCTTCTTGATGAACTTCGACCCCGTAACGGCTTTGACTTTCCCTTCTTTATTGACGGCAACCAACAGTTCTTTCTGCTTGACCGTCAGTTGGTAAAGCAAGTCAGCGTATATCGTGCCGTTGTCTTTCACAATCTCGTTCACCGCAACATCAATCATGTCCATACCGCAGGTTTCGCCCGAAGCAGTATCGGCAAAGAGGTAATTCAACACCTTCTGGATATACCATGTAACGCCTTCAAACCGATTCCAAATCTCCCCCACGACTCCCGATTCCAATTGTTTTCCCGCCTTTTCGAAATGCGTTTTCGCAAACTCATCATACTTTAAGAGGTTGATACACTCCAAATTGAGCGTTGAAGTGGAGGCATAGAAAGGCCGATTTTTTCAATATTACGGATTTTACGTAACGGATTTTACGTAATCGTTTGCATTGTTCTTCGTGGAATCCCCTCGCCTCGCGCTTCATAAAATTCTGCGGGTTCTGCGTGCAAAAAACATCTTATCCCCAGAAAACACCCCTGGTTTTTTATTGTTCAAAAAAAAGTTTTCTACCTCTTGCGCCGTTTCCATTATTTTGGTAAATTTGCAGATTAAAACCAACTAAACTTTACTCCATTGAAAAAAATTAAAACTGCTTTAATATCAGTGTTTTACAAAACAGGCATCGACACCATCGTCGGTCTGTTGAAGCAAAACGAAGTGCAAATATATTCGACGGGCGGCACTTTCGACTTCATTAAGCCGCTCGATCCGACGGTGAAAACCGTGGAATCACTCACAGGCTATCCGTCCATTCTCGGCGGGCGCGTCAAGACCCTTCACCCTAAAGTGTTCGGAGGCATACTGGGCCGCACCCAACTCGAATCGGACCAGAGGGAAATGCAGGAATACGACATCCCGCCTTTCGATTTGGTTATCGTCGACCTTTATCCCTTTGAGGAGACTGTGGCCAAGACCGATGATTCGGCTCAAATCATCGAGAAAATCGACATCGGCGGCATCTCTCTCATACGTGCTGGAGCCAAGAATTTCAACGATGTGCTGATTGTGCCTTCGCAGAAGTATTATGGCGAGCTCATCCATCTGCTCGAAAGCCAAAAGGGTGAGACTTCGTTGGAAGACCGTCGCCGTTTTGCGGCTTATGCCTTTGGCGTCAGTTCGCACTACGACAGTGCCATCTACAACTGGTTTGCCAAAGACGATGCCAGCAGGTCGCTCCGCATTGGTGAAGACACTGCCACACCGCTGCGCTATGGTGAGAACCCGCACCAGAAAGGCATCTTCTACGGCGACATGGACTCGCTGTTCGAGAAACTTCATGGCAAAGAATTGTCGTACAACAACTTGCTCGACCTTGACGCAGGGCTCAACCTCATCCGTGAGTTTGACGAGCCGACTTTTGCGATTCTCAAGCACAACAATCCTTGCGGCTTGGCCTGCCGGCCCACCGTCAAGCAGGCTTATGTCGACGCTTTGGCGGGCGACCCCGTTTCGGCTTTCGGTGGTGTGTTGGTGTGCAACCGCCCCATCGACCTTGAGGCCGCCGAGGAAATCAACAAACTCTTCATCGAAGTCATTGTGGCCCCCGACTATGCCGACGGTGTGCTCGACCTGCTTTTCTCAAAGAAAAACCGTGTTGTGCTGCGCTTGAAGGCCGACCATTACAAGACCATGACCGTCAAAACCGCATTGAACGGTTATCTCGTCCAGGACCGCGACCTGCACACCGAAACGCCAGCCGACTTCAAGGTCATCACCGAGAAGGCTCCTACGGCTTCGGAGATTGACGATATGGTTTTTGCCAACAAGATTGTGAAACACAGCCGTTCCAACGCCATCGTCCTTGCCAAAGGCAAACAGCTTTACGCTTCTGGCATAGGGCAGACCTCGCGCGTTGATGCTTTACGCCAAGCCATCGAGAAAGCCAAGTCGTTCAATTTCGACTTAAACGGTGCTGTTTTGGCTTCCGATGCCTTCTTCCCCTTCAACGACTGCGTGGAACTGGCTCACGAGGCGGGCATTGCGGCTATTGTGCAACCCGGCGGCTCTGTCAGAGACCAAGAATCCATCGATAGCTGCAACCAACACGGAATCAGCATGGTATTTACAGGATTTAGACATTTTAGACATTAAAAAACAATAAAATAACACACCCATGGGAGCATTCAAATTCCTCAACAAAGAAATTGCCATTGACCTTGGTACGGCCAACACCATCATCATATACAACGACAAGGTGGTCGTTGACGAGCCCTCCATTGTGGCTATGCAACGCGACACGAAAAAAATCATTGCCGTCGGCAAACGCGCCATGATGATGCACGGCAAGACCCACGATAATATCAAGACTATCCGCCCCTTGCGCGACGGTGTCATCGCCGATTTCCAAGCCGCCGAATACATGATGCGTGAGATGATCAAGATGATTAATTTCAAAAACACCATATTCCCGCCCAGCCTCAAGATGGTCATCTGCATTCCCTCGGGCATCACTGAGGTGGAAGAACGCGCCGTGAAAGACTCGGCTGAACAAGCCGGTGCCAAAGAGGTGCGTCTGATCCATGAGCCTATGGCTGCTGCCATCGGTATCGGCATCGATGTGCTTGAGCCTACGGGCAATATGATTATTGACATCGGTGGCGGCACATCCGAAATCGCCGTCATCGCCTTGGGCGGTATCGTCAACAACAAGTCTATCCGTATCGCCGGTGACGACTTTACCGCCGATATTGAAGAATATATGCGCAAGCAGCACAACATCATCGTGGGCGAGCGCACCGCCGAGCGCATCAAGATAGAAGTGGGGTCGGCCATCCCACAACTCGACAATCCGCCTGATGACTACGCTGTGCAAGGCCGCGACATGCTCACGGGTATCCCGAAGGAAATCAAGGTGAACTATGCCGAAATTGCCCACTGCCTCGACAAGAGCGTGATGAAGATTGAAACCGCCGTCTTGAATGCTTTGGAACAAACACCGCCTGAGTTGTCGGCCGACATCTACCGCACGGGCATCTACCTTACGGGTGGCGGCGCCTTGCTGCGTGGTCTCGACAAGCGTCTCAACGCAAAGACCAAGCTGCCTATCCATGTGGCTGACGACCCGCTGCGCGCTGTGGCTCGCGGCACCGGCATCGCCCTGAAGAACTTCGACAGATTCACATTCCTGATCAAATAAGGCATGTACAACCTGTGGCGTTTCATATTGAAACATCACTTCGTGATCCTGTTCATTCTGCTCGAAGTGATTTCCATCTTGTTGCTCGCCCGTAGCCAGAACTTCCATCGCAACCGTGTGGTCAACACTACCAACGATGCAGTGGGACAGGTGTACGAATGGAGCAGCGAGGTGGGAAACTACTTCAGCTTGAACAAAACCAACCGCCAGCTTGCCGAGGAAAACGCCCGGCTTCGCGAGCAGCTCGTATTGATGTATGACACCACTGCCTGCACCTATGCCCTCAATGGCGTTGACACCATTTATGAGTATATTCCGGCACAAGTGGTCAACAACAGTATCGGGCAGGCCAACAACTACATTATCATCAACAAGGGTAAAGTCGACGGTATCGAGCCCGACATGGGTGTCATCTCGTCGGATGGTATCGTGGGTGTGGTGGCCGATGTCAGTCGGCACTATGCCTCCATCCTCAGTTTGCTCCACAGCAATTCCGTTGTGGGCGTGCGCTTTAAAAACAGCCAAGAATTGGGCAGCTTGAAATGGCGCACCAACAACTACCGCTACGGTATGGTCGAGGACATCCCGACTCATGTCGTGCTGCACGAAGGCGACACGGTGCTGACAAGCTCCTATTCCTTTATTTTCCCCGAAGACTTGATGGTAGGCACCGTGGTCGACATGAACACCGCTGCCGCAAGTGGCGCACTTAACACAGCCAAACTGCGCTTTGCCACCGATTTCGCCACTCTTCGTCACGTGTACGTCATCCGCAACCTTCACAAACCTGAACTGGATTCACTCAAAGCCAATTTCAAATGAACAAGACCGTTCTTCAAATCATTCGTTTCGTCGTCCTTGTGCTGTTTCAGGTACTTGTGGTCAACCACATCCGTTTGGGAGGGTATGTGCATCCTTATATCTACTTGATTTTTGTTTTGTTGTTGCCTATCAATATCCAAAACTGGCAATTGCTGCTGCTGGGTTTCGGTTTGGGACTGACGGTTGACATGTTTACGGGTACGCCTGGACTTCATGCCGGAGCCACCACGATGATGGCATTCTGTCGTCCACGCATCATCAAACTCATTTCTGGAACCCTGAAGTTTGAAAACATCCACGAGCCAAACCTCAATCAATTGGACGGCATGTGGTTTTTGCGTTATGTCTTTTGCATGGTCTTCGTGCATCACTTTATGCTGTTCTTCATGGAGTCGTTCAGTTTTCACCTGTTCGGACAGGTTTTACTGCGTATTCTGTTTAGTGTTCCCGTGTCTGTGTTCCTTATCATGATGATTCTTTATATCTTTAAAACCGACAGGAAAGGAACAGTGAGATGAGTATCGCCGCATTGGTATCGGGTGGTGTTGACAGCTCTGTAGTAGTGCCATTGCTCATAGAGCAGGGCTACAATCCCCATATATTCTATATTAAGATTGGCATGGAGGGCAAGGAAGACTTGTCGAGTTGCCCGTCGGAAGAGGATATCGAGATCACCACCTATATCGCCAAGAAATACGGCTGCAAGTTCGACATCGTGGATTTGCAGCACGAGTATTTTGAAACCGTAGGGAAATACACTATGGAAATGGTCCGCAAAGGTCTAACGCCCAACCCGGATGTGATGTGCAACCGTTGGATTAAGCTGGGCGCTTTTGAGGAGAAGGAAGGCCATAACTTCGACAAAATCGCCACGGGACATTACGCCCGCTCATGGATGGACGACGACGGCGTCTTCTGGCTCGGTACCGCAGCAGACACTTTCAAGGACCAGACCTATTTTCTCGGTCGTATCACCTACGCACAATTGAGCAAAGTCATTTTCCCGATCGGCGATATTCCCAAACCTGAAGTGCGCAAACTGGCCGCCAAATATAGGTTGCCAAGCGCCGAGCGGCACGACAGCCAAGGAATTTGCTTCTTAGGCAAAATCAACTATAACGATTATATCCGGGAATATCTGGGAGAAATGCCAGGCGATATCGTGGAGCTGGAGACAGGCAGAAAACTGGGACGGCACAAAGGCTTTTGGTTTCATACCATCGGGCAGCGGAAGGGCTTAGGCCTTGGCGGCGGCCCGTGGTTTGTAGTAAAAAAAGACATCCCGAACAACATCGTCTATGTGTCGCAAGGCTACGACCCCGCGGCGCAATACACCCATATCGTCCCTTTGGGCGACTTACAGCCGATGAATCCCAAGCTTCAGTTCGCTGACGGACAACGTATCCGGTTCAAGATACGTCATCAGCCAGAGTTTACCTTTGGGCGCATCCGTTTAACTGAGCATGGTGCCGACATCGAGTCGGAGGTCGCCATCTCGGGCGTGGCACCCGGTCAGTTTGGCGTGATATATCATGAGACAGAGCCGTATGTCATAGGCAGCGGTGTGATAGTGGAGAATGATAACTAAAAACAGCTACGAAGATGAAATCAGACCCGCATTCAGAGACAATTCTTCAGGAGTATCGGGAGTGCCTGCCACTGTTTCAGGAGACTGAAAAAAGGCATTTGGAATCTATCCGCGACTATCTGTCGAAGGCTGGCATCCGGATTGCAGGATTGGAGTCGCGTATTAAAACGGAATCCTCTTTAGTTGGGAAGTTGTTACTCAAAGGCGACAAATACAAGAGTCTGGCGGATATTACGGATATTGTAGGATTTCGTGTCATCACTTTTTATCCAGACGATGTGGATAAGGTAGCTTCGGTCATCGATCGGTATTATGAGGTGGACTGGGACAACTCTGTGGATAAGCGCAAGTTGCACGACATCGACAGCTTTGGTTATCTCTCTTTGCATTATGTATGCCACACGCCCGATATGCCCTATCGCATGGAGATACAGATGCGCACCCTTATGCAACATGCCTGGGCCAACATGTATCATGACATAGGCTACAAGAGTGGAGTGGAGATTCCTAAGGAATACATCCGGAATATGAACCGCCTGGCCGGCATGCTTGAACTCGTCGATGCTGAGTTCAGCCGTATCCGTATGGAAGTCACCGACTATCGCCGCAGGATGCAGGCCTTGGTGGCATCGGGCAACCTTGACGATGCCCAACTCGACGGTGAAACCTTCAGGAGCTATCTGGATTTGGACCCCTTCGGCCAGCTCAACCGCCGCATAGCAGCCTTAAACCAGGCGGAGATTCAAGAAGTGTCTCTGATGCCCTATCTCACCATATTCAAGGCTTTGCTTTGCAAGACCCTTGGCGATGTGGACCGGATTATCAAGAAGTATTCGGAAGGTGCCTACCAAATTGCCTGCTACCAGATGGGGCTCACCGACCTCGACATAGTGGCTTCGTCAATAGGTCCGCAAAACCTTTGCATCGCATATATCCTGAAAAACGGTGGAGGGAAAATAGGCATCGTCCGACTGTTCAACAAACTGCTCGGCGAATCAGAAAGCAACGAAATGATGGCGGAATCCCTGATGGAGCAAGCCCAAAACCTTCCTTTTATGAATCAATAGTTATGTCAAAGAAACCGCTCGATACAAATCTTTTAGACCGTGCTATCATCTATGCGGTCAAAGCCCATGCCGGTACCGAACGCCGGGGGAAAGGCTTCCCTTACATCGTTCACCCCATGGAAGCTATGGAAATCGTCGCCACAATGACTCCTGATCAGGAACTGCTTGCCGCTGCCGCGCTGCACGACACCGTAGAAGACACCGACGTGACGATAGAAGACCTCAGAAGAGAGTTCGGAGAAAGGGTTGCCATGCTGGTGGCCCTCGAGAGCGAAGATAGGAAGGAGGGCGTGAGTCAGGAAGACAGTTGGCACGAGCGCAAGCAAGCTGCCATAGACAAGTTGGCCAAGGCTCCCCACGATGCCAAGATAGTAGCCTTGGGCGACAAGCTTTCCAATATGCGCGCCATTGCCAGCGATTATGCCAAATTAGGTGACGCCCTTTGGGACCGCTTTCATTCCAAGAACCCCCATGACCATGAGTGGCATTATCGCGGCCTCGCCGACTCCTTGAGGGAACTTCAAGACACGGCTGCGTTCCAAGAATTTGAATCGTTAATCCATCAAGTCTTTTCCCATGGAAGCCATTAAAATCTCTCTCGATGATTACGTCCTCTTCGGCGGTGGTGCCAATGGCGAAAGCTATGACCACAAGACCGATTCTTCGGTCATGCTGAAGCTCTATCATCCAGGCAAGACACAGCAGCCTTTGGACGAGATGAACCTGGCCCGCAAAGTGTTTGACGCGGGCATCCCTACCCCTGAGCCAGGCGAATATGTGGTTACGGATGACGGTCGCTATGGAATCCGTTTCCGCCGCATTCCCAACAAGAAATCCTATTCACGCGCTACTGCCGATGAGCCTGAAAAAGTGCAGCAATTCGCCGCGGAGTTTGCTATGCTGTGCAAACAACTTCATGCCACGCATGTTGACACCTCGATGTTTGAGAATGTCAAAGACAGGTATTACCGTCTGCTTGAGGAGAATCCGTTTTTCACCCCAACAGAAAAAGACCGTCTGAAACGCTTCATAGCCGATGTTCCCGACGAAGACACCGCTGTTCATGGCGACCTTCAGTTCGGTAACGCAATCTTTGTCGGCAATCAACGCTATTTCATCGATTTGGGCGATTTTTGTTGGGGCAACCACCTCTTTGATGTGGCTATGGTTTACCTGTGTTGCTGCCTGAGTGACGAAGCCTTCATCAAGGAAACCTTCCACATGCCCAAATCGCTATCCATACGGTTTTGGGAATGTTTTGTTCCAATCTATTTCGGTCAGGGCATCCCGCTGAAGGAAATTAATGAAATGATCCTGCCTTATGCCGGACTCAAGACCTTAATTGTTGAACGCGACTCCCGTCGGCCTATGCCAGAATTTCGTGCAGCCCTAAAATCCATACTATGAAAACAAACAAAAATGACAGGAAAATAATGGGCATGTCGGTAAGAGCCGGCATCCTGTTAGTGATGATAGCTGCCGTCACATTAGAGGCTACGTCCATCATCCAATACATCTTTTCCCAAAGGGAAATCAAGCAAGAAGCCGCTATCAGGGCCAAAGGTGAACTGAAAATTGCCGAGAACAAGATTATGGATGTTGTGAATCAGACCGAGGCAGCTGTACGCAACAGCATTTGGATTGCCCAATGGTGCCTGGAATACCCTGATAGCCTGAAGCGGATCCCCCAGCGCGTAGTGAGCGATAATCCCGTGGTGGTGGGATCGACTATTGCACTTGTCCCTGATTATATCAAAGAATATCCCTTGTATGCCCCGTATGCCACCCGCGATTTGGAGACGGGTGAAATCAAAATGTTGTCGTTGGCAACGGAAGAGTATAACTATCCCGCCATGGAATGGTTTACCAAACCTATCGAGCTGCAAGACAGTTACTGGTCGGAGCCCTATTTTGACGAGAATGGCGGAGAAATGCTTATGACCACTTTCTCGATGCCCGTAAAAGATGCTAACGGCAACATAGCCGCCATATTGACTGCCGACATCTCTTTGGATTGGCTTTCAATGCTTCTGGATGGGATAAAGGTCTACCCCAATGCCTTCAACATGGTAATCAGCCGGGGCGGACGTATCATGACATGCCCTGTCGAAACGCTGGTGATGAGCAAAACCGTCGACCAGTTTGCCCTCGAATCGGAAGAATACGAAGCCATTGACCAAGTCAACAAAGCTATGCTTTCGGGGCAAACGGGTGAAATGCCGGTCAGATATAAGGGTCAAATCAATCGTGTTTATTTCTCGCCTGTGGAAAAAATGGGCTGGTCTATGTCGATTTTCCTTCCGGAAAAAGAATTGTTTGGCGATGTGCGAAGGGTGGGGATGATAGTGAAGTTGCTGCAACTGTTGGGCGTAGCCATGCTGATCATCATTCTCAAGGTATTGGCGAAAAACCAGGTCAAATACCAACATCTGAACGAACAAAAGAAGCATATAGAAAAAGAGCTTCAAATCGCCCGTGCCATCCAGATGGCGATGATACCCAAAACCTTCCCTCCTTTCCCTGAACGAAAAGACCTTGACATGGCGGCCTCCATCATTCCCGCCAAAGAAGTAGGAGGCGATTTGTACGATTTCTTTATCCGCGACGAGAAGTTGTTTTTCTGTATCGGCGATGTCTCAGGCAAAGGCATTCCCGCCTCTTTGGTGATGGCTGTGACCCGAAGCCTGTTCCGTGCCATGTCGGCCCACGAGGATAGTCCTGCAAAAATCATCGTCTCGATGAACGACTCTATGTCGGAATCCAACGAGAACAACATGTTCGTCACCTTCTTTTGCGCCGTGCTTGACCTGAATACAGGCCAGCTGCGCTACTGCAATGCAGGTCACAATCCGCCTATGATTCTCACCGATGCCATCAGGGTGCTGTCGGTAGAGCCCAACGTTCCGCTGGGCATCATCAAGGGAATTGATTTCGTTGAGCAAGAGATATCCTTCCACTACGACGACGCCCTCTTCCTGTATACCGACGGACTCTCAGAGGCAGAAAACGCTTCCCAAGAGCTGTTTGGCGAAAACCGGATAGAAGCCGCCCTTCACGGAAGGAAACCTTCCGACAAACATCTGAAAAACATCGCCGACCAAGTCTCCCTCTTCGTGGGCGAGGCCCCTCAAAGCGACGACCTGACTATGCTCTTTATCCACTATCTGGGTCACCCGGACCAGCATCTGCATCATCTTACCCTGCATAACGACATCGAGCAGATTGGATTGTTGCCCGAGTTTGTAGGAGCTATAGCTGGAGAGGCCCAACTCGACCAAGAAGCCGAGTTTAATCTCAATCTGGCCTTGGAAGAAGCCGTGAGCAACGTCATCCTGTACGCCTATCCCAAAGAAACGGACGGCACAGTGGACATTGATGCCACCGTAGACGGAAAGCTTGTGTCGATTGTCATTGCTGACAGCGGCAAAGCCTTCGACCCGACTGCCAAGGAGGAAGTCGACATCAACGCAGGGATGGAAGAACGTCCCATTGGAGGGCTCGGCATTCACCTCGTCCGTACCATCATGGACACGGTAGATTATGAACGCAAAAATGAAAAAAACATATTGACAATAACTAAAAATTACCAACAACATGGATGTTAACATTTCACGTGAGAACAACACCATTACGGTTCGTTTTTCAGGCCGTTTGGATACTCCCGGAGCGCAGGAAATCACGCCCCAAATGAACGCTTTGTGCGAAGAAGCCGACAAGACCATCATTCTGGACTGCACCGATCTCTCCTATATCTCCAGCTCGGGTCTGCGCATTTTCCTGACCTTGCGCAAGGCCGCTGCCGACAGGAGTGGCAAGATCATCGTCCGCAACATTTGCGACAACATTCGCAGCGTGTTCATGATGACGGGGTTCTTGAACCTCTTCGAGATACAATCTGCTGTATGATATGAGCAGCATATCCGACAGAATCCTATACGAAGACAACCATCTCATCGTAGTGAACAAGCTTCCGTCGGAAATCGTGCAGGCCGACAAAACAGGTGACGTATGCCTGCTCGACGACGTGAAGCAATACATCAAGGAGAAATACGACAAACCGGGCAATGTTTTTGCAGGTCTGGTGCATCGTATCGACCGGCCTGTGAGTGGTGCTGTCGTGTTTGCCAAGACGAGCAAGGCCTTGTCGCGAATGACGGTGAAGGTGAAAGACCGCGATTTCCGCAAGACTTACCTCGCCTTGGTGAAAAGCCATCCGCCCAAGCAGGCTGATGTGCTGGAGGATTACATCGTCAAGAACGAGAAGATGAACAAGTCGTTTGTCGTTCCCCAAGGCACCAAGGAAGCCAAACTGGCACGGCTGAGCTATCGTGTCGTAGGGAAATCGGAGAGCTTTTACTTACTTGAAATCGAATTGTTTACAGGAAGACACCACCAGATTCGCTGTCAATTGGCGCACATCGGTTGTCCTATTCGTGGCGATTTGAAATACGGCTATCCGCGCAGCAATCCCGATGCCTCTATCAGTTTGCACGCCTATCACATTGCTTTTGAGCATCCTGTGCTGAAGACTTCCATCGAGATTACGGCACCGCTGCCCGATGTGTCGCCTTGGAATGCATTCAAACCAAATGGATGATTCCCTTGAAAATGATGAAATAAGCACCACAGAGCATCAACAAAACGCCTGCTATCTTATTAATCATGACGGTGCGCTCGGCGTTAAGGAATCTCTTTAACTTGGCCGCGCCCCAAGCTTTCAGCAGCTCCATAAGGAGCGTGGTGCCCAAAATGACGGCAAAAAACACAATGGTGCTCACCTTGTTGCCACCCATGTTGCCTGCCACCATAGCTACTGCCGAAAACCAGAAAATCCAAACGAATGGATTTAGGATATTGAGCACAAAGCCCTTGGCGAGAAAAACAAACCATGCGGGCTTATCCTCCTGCTCTTTCAGCACTTCGTTGGCGCGTTTCTCAATGTATTCGTCCCGCTCTTGGCGGTCTTTTACTTTTTTTCGGTAAGTGAAGATACCAAACAACAGCAAAACAATGCCTGCACCAACACATGCCAACGCGGCCTCATGGGAAGACCTCATCACGACTTGTACTGAAGACAAAACGCAGATGGATACCACCATAGCATCGTTGAGAATCACCCCAGTGGCAAACCATGCTGCCGAGCCGAACCCCCGATGGAGACTGGTCTGTATCAAAGTGATGAAGGCCGGTCCCATGTTTACCACTACAGACAGAAACAGCCCTATCAAAATGGCCCAAAACAGAAAACTGAACGAGCCGATACGGCTGAACTCAGGCATCCTGTCGAAAATATCCGGAGTATTATCCATTGGCTTTATGCTTTCAGACTTTGTACATACTCATCCCAAAGTTCAAGCCGTTTGCCCTTCATCACGCGCGGGAATTTGGTGGCGCCGCCCCATTTGCCGATTTTTTGTTCCATGAACTCATAGAAGTACTTGGTGGGCAACACATCAATGAACAGCTCTTTGATGGCCTGGGTGCGTTCCACAGCATAGTCGTCGTTGAGCTGGCAGAGGTTCTCGTCAATCAGTTTGATGGCTTGCTGCTTGTCGATGGGCTCGTCGCAGCCGAGATACCAGTGATGGGCATACATCGTGTCGTGACGGATACCGGCTACTGTGAATTCCGTAATGGTGACACCAAGCTTTTCCGCCATCATCTCGACGGCACGGGTCATGTTGTCTTGCGACAGGTGCTCGCCGGTGATGCTCAGGAATTGTTTGGTGCGACCTGTGATGGCGATTTCGCAATTCACTTTGTTGAGGAATTTGATGGTGTCGCCAATAAGATAGCGCCAAGTGCCAGCGCAGGTCGACAACAGGATAGCGTATTCCTTGTTCTCTTCCACTTCAGAAAGCATCAAGGTCTTGGGGCACTCAACAATGCTGCCGTTCTCGTCGAAATTCTCCTCGTTGAAGGGAACAAACTCGAAATAGATGCCATTGTCGACCAACAGCTGCATGACGCGTTTCTTCAAGTCAACCTGATAGGCTATATAACCCTCTGAGGCCAAGTAGCTTTCAACAAAAAGAACCTCCTTGCCGAAAATCCGTTCGAAGCTCTTTTCGTAAGGCGCAAAGGCCACACCACTATGGACATAAACAGCCAGATTAGGCCATAAATCATGGATAGTGTTGAGGTGGTATTCCTTGATAATGCGTTCAAGCAGAATCTGCACCCATGCCGGCACACCCACAATGACGCCGATGTCCCACTTGGGAGCTTCTTTCACCATAAGGTCCATCTTCTCACCCCAGTCCTTAATCTTTGAGATTTTCTGTCCGGGTTTGTAGAAATACTCGAACCACGACGGGATCTTACCAGCCGAGATGCCGGAAAGGTCGCCCGCATAGTAGCCGTATTCTTTGTTGTATTGCAGGTCGGTGCTGCCGCCAATCATCAGGATGCCTCGGTTGTAGAACCCGACGGGGAAGTCGTAACGAGTGGCTGAAACCAATTGGCGGATGCTGGCTCGCGTGATAGAATTGTTGAGTGCACGGGTGATGGGAATGTATTTGCTGGCAGCCTCTGACGTGCCTGAAGAGAGTGCGAAATACTTTATTTTACCAGGCCAGGCAATGTTGCGCTTGCCTTGTAGATTGAGGTGCCACCATTCGTCGTGCATCTTGTTATAATCAAACACAGGGACGCGCTTGCGGAATTCTTCCATGAAATTTCCCGATAGGAGTATTTCATCAAAATGGTAAAACTTGCCGAACTCCGTGAATTGTGCTTTGGTCAACAGCTTGCGCAGCTCACGTTTTTGGGCGCGGATGGGGTCGGTATGGTTTTGGCGTATCTCAACCGGAACGTTCTTGATTTCGGCGGCCGCCTTAATGATTGCTCCTACAACAGGTATAGCCATGTGATTTCTGTTTTTGATTTTGGGGGCAAAGTTAAACAATTTCATTGACACCAATTCAATAATTAACCGTAACTTTGCCAAAAATTTCAAAACTGTGGAAAACTATCAACTTATCACGAAAACCGCAGCCGGTCTCGAAGACGTTCTCGTCGAGGAAATCAAGGCTTTAGGGGCCAAAAACGTGCGTCCCATGCACCGTGCCGTCATTTGCGAAGGCAACAAGGAACTCATGTACCGAATCAACTATGAAGTGCGCACCGCCTTGAAGGTGCTGAAACCTTACAAAAGTTTCTTTGCGCGAAACGAAGACGACCTCTATAAGAAAGTGCAGGAAATCAACTGGTTCGAACTGATTCGCACCGACCAAACTTTCTGCATTGACGCCGTGACCAGCGGACGTTATTTCACCCACTCACAGTACGCCAGCCTGAAGATGAAAGACGCCATCGTCGACCAGTTCCGCGAGGTGTATGGCATCCGACCGAACATCAACACCTTAAACCCCGACCTGCGCATCAACTTGCACATCCGCGAGGACAAAGTGACCATTTTGTTCGACAGTTCAGGCGAGTCGTTGCACCACCGAGGCTACCGCAAGCAGGTCGACAAAGCCCCGATGAACGAGGTTCTGGCTGCCGGCTTGATTCAACTCACCGGCTGGAAGGCCGACTGCAATTTTCTGGACTGCATGTGCGGCTCGGGCACCATTCCCATCGAGGCAGCAATGTATGCCATGAAGATACCGGCAGGCTACTACCGCAAGGAGTTCGGCTTCATGAAATGGGACGACTACGATGCCGAACTGTGGCAGCGCGTCAAACAAGAAGCCGACGACAAGATTTGTGACTTCGACTATGAGATTTGGGCTTCCGACCGCTCGCCAAAGGCTGTCGCCATTGCCGAAGGCAACATCAATTATGCCCATTTGCAGCACGACATCCACCTGATGAAAAAAGACATGAACGACCTTACCCCTCCCGAAGGCGGTGGCATCATGATCATCAACCCACCCTACGGCGACCGTCTCGAAGAGGACGACATCGACGAGCTGTATGCTGAAATTGGCCGCACTCTGAAGCATAATTTCCAAGGGTTCAAGTGCTGGCTGATTACCGACGATGCTGTGGCTCTGCGCCATGTGGGGCTGAAGCCCTTAGTGAAAATCCCGATTTGGAACGGACCTTTGGAGTGCCGCTTCGTATGTTTCGACATCTTTGAAGGCTCCATGAAAGACAAAAAAGCACGCGACGCTCAAAACCAAGACGATGCAGAACTTTAATCTTCACACCCATAGCATTTACAGCGACGGCAAATCTCAACCTAAAGAAATCGTGGAAGAAGCCGTCCGACAAGGGTTTACTTCGCTCGGTTTTTCTGAGCACAGCCCTTTGCCATTCGACAATAATTTCTCCGTCAAGGAGGCCGACATGCCGCGCTATGTGTCGGAAATTGCCCTACTGAAGGAAGAATTCAAGGGCAAAATCGCCTTGTATTGCGCTTTGGAAGCGGATTACATCACAAACACCTCGGAACCCTTTTCCATAACCAAGGAGAAGTATCACCTTGATTATCTGATTGGTGGGGTGCATCTGGTGGGCCAATCAGCCAACCCTGACGAGATTTGGTTCATCGACGGCCCCAAATGGGAAGTCTATGACGAGGGTCTTCAAAAGTTCTTTGATGGTGACATCCGTCGTGCCGTTCGCCGGTTTTTCGAGCAATCAAACGAGATGATTGAAAACGAGCAGTTCGACATCATCGCCCATTTCGACAAAATCAAGATGCACAACCGCGACAGATATTTCCACGAAGACGAAACCTGGTACCGCAAATTGGCTTTAGAGACCCTCGACCTCATCCGCGAAAAAGGTCTCGTGATGGAAGTCAACACACGAGGCATCTACAAGAAACGCTACAACGGCTTCTATCCTTCGCCTTGGCTGATGGAAGAAGCCTGCAAGATGGGCATTCCCGCTATCATCTCCGCCGACGCACACCACTTCAGCGAAATCTCGTTGGAGTTTGACTCCGCCGAAGAAGCCTTGAAGAAGGCAGGCTACCGAAGTGTGGTCAATTTCAAGGATGGACGATGGATTGAGGTGGCGATTTCGTGAAAAGTTGGAGTGAAAACTACTGGTTTTCGGGATTTTTGCTATTTTTGCGGATGGAAAAACCTCAAATATAATAGCTATGCCTGATATTTCCCCTGAGCTTATCAATCTTGTTTTCTTCAACTGAAAACTATTCACAATTTTAACCTTAAAACAACATCAAAAATGAAACCATCAATCATCAAATCAGCAATCGTTTTGGCGATGGCGTTGCTGCCTTTGTTTTCTTTCGGGCAAGAGCAAATCACCAAGACCGAAAACGAGACTTTCGTGGAAAACGAATTCATCATTTGGTTGGAGCAAGGCGTGGATGCTGCAGCTTTTGCCGTCAACTCGAATGTGGGAATTTCGCCCAAAAGAATGTTATCTAAAAGGCTGAATATCTGGCTTTTCGAAATTGCAGACAAGGCTGAATCACGAGAAGTGAAGATGGAGCGGCTTTGGAAGCATCCTGATGTCCGTGTCATCCAGAACAACCATACGAACATCACGCTGCGCGAGGCAATTCCTGACGACCCCTATTTCGGCCAACAATGGGCACCGGCCATTATGAGCCTGCCGCAGGCTTGGGAAGAGTTCACCACGGGCGGTGTCACGGCGACAGGCGACACCATCGTGGTGGCCGTCATCGACGGCGGTGCCGATTGGGGTCACGAAGACCTGAATTGCTGGATAAACACCCGTGAAATCCCCAACAACGGCATCGATGACGACGGCAACGGCTATGTGGATGACTATCGTGGCTGGAATGCCTACAACCACAATGGAAATGTCGGTGCCAACCACCACGGCACCCATGTTTCGGGCATCATCGGAGCGGTTGGCGACAACGGAAAAGGCGTTTGCGGCGTGAACTGGAACGTGAAGGTCATGTCCATTTGCGGAAGTTCAAGCAACGAATCCATCGTGGTGGAGGCCTATTCATACGCTTTGGAAATGCGTGCCCGCTACAATGAAACCAACGGCGAGGAAGGCTCTTTCATCGTGGCCACCAATTCATCCTTTGGCGTCGATTACGGCAATCCCGATGATTATCCCATCTGGTGCTCGATGTACGACGAGATGGGCAATGTCGGTATATTGAGTTGCGGCGCTGGCCCAAACATGAACGTGAATGTCGATGTGGTCGGCGATGTGCCGTCTGCCTGCCCGGGCAACTATCTGATAGGCATCACCAACACCACCTCGCAAGATGTGAAATATGGCAACGCGGGCTATGGCATCGAAAACATCGACCTGGGCGCACCCGGCACAAGCATCTATTCCACAACGCCTAACAGCAACTATGGCAACTCCACAGGAACCTCGATGGCCACTCCGCAAGTCTCCGGAACCATTGCGCTGATGTATGCCGCCCTGCCCGAGGAAATGATGCAGACCTGCAAAAACGACCCCGCAAGTTTCTGTCTTTCAGTGAGACAATCCCTTTTCGATGGTGCCGACCATCTGCCTTCTCTCGACGGTTTGGTAGCGGAGGGAAGAAGACTAAACGCATACAGGGCAATAGAAAACTTATTAAACGGCGTAACCACGCCCACTTTGACTGGTGAGGTCAAGATTGACGGCGAACCCGTTTTCGGACAAACCCTGACTGCCGTAACGGATTTGGGTTCAATCCCATCCATCCCCGATTTGGGCGAATTGGCTTACCAATGGAAACGCGGCACAACTAACATTGAAGGTGCTGTTTTCCAGACTTATACTTTGACCGAGGACGACATTGACGAGAACATTTGCGTGCAAGTCACTGCCGAGAATTGTGTGGGAACCGTAATTTCACCTCTTGTCGGCCCGGTCCGAAAGGCAGAACAGGCAATGCCCGAAGCCCCGCTGATGGAGAGCAACACCGAAACAAGCATCACTCTTGTTATTGAAGAAGGCTGCGAATACAATATCAACGGTGGTGAATGGCAAGATTCCCCGATTTTTGAAGGCCTCACGCCGAACACATCTTACACCTTCACGCAACGCAAAAAAGAGACAAGGTCGTATTATGCCTCTCCCACAAGTCTCGAAGCGGTGTTTTGCACAAGGCCATACGACCAACTTTGCGAAAACCATAGAAGCATCTTCAAGATCTATCCCAATCCAGCCAAAAGATTTGTAATCATTGAAGGCACAGGCACTATGACCGTCACTAACGCCCTCGGGCAAACCATTCTGACCAAGGAAATCGAAGGCAAGGAAAAGTTGGAATTGCCTCAAGGGTTGTATTTTGTGACATTGGGCGGCGAAACGCGGAAGGTTGTGGTGGAATAACCGTATTTTCGTGAAAAATACGCATCATTTTGCATATCTCCTTTCCAGTACAGACGAAATACTAAGTAGATGAGCAAATTTAGTTTGCATATTGGACTCGGGACTACGAGACACGAGACGCGAGACAATTGGTTTTGTCCCGTGTCCCCAAGTCCCGCTTCCAAAATCATGTAGCTTAATGTTGAACAGTTACTTAAATGACTGCAAAGACAAATTCAACGTTC
>R22__coassemble_488_pt1 | contig 25658 bp, 20 predicted proteins | sample R22__metabat2_low_PE_022 | metagenome-assembled genome bin R22 | reverse complement strand
ATTCTTGGCCTATGGCTGGCAATGGCCTCCTGCACCAGCCGCCCCGAGCCAAGTGGCCCTATTCCAAGCCGCCAACATCTGGAATGGCAGCAGCTTGAAACATACGCTTTTATACACTTCGGCTTAAACACGTTTAACAACATGGAATGGGGCTACGGCAACACACCGTCCCATACCTTCAATCCCACGAATCTCGACTGCGAACAATGGGTGCTGACGCTGAAGGCTTGCGGTATGAAGGGCGTGATTCTCACCGCCAAGCACCACGACGGTTTTTGCCTCTGGCCGACGGAGACCACCGAATACAGCATCAAGAACACGTATTATAAGGATGGGGAAGGGGATTTGGTGAAAGAGCTGTCGGATGCTTGCAAGAAGTATGGCTTGAAGTTTGGACTGTATCTCTCTCCTTGGGACCGACATCAATCTGAATATGGCTATGAGGGCTATGTCGAAATCTATCACAAACAAATAGAGGAACTGGTAAGCAACTACGGACCGTTGTTCGAGTTCTGGTTTGATGGTGCCAATGGGGGTACGGGCTGGTATGGTGGTGCCGACGAGATGCGCTCCATCGTGGCGGAGCATTATTACGATTATGAGAAGGCGAGAGACATCGTGTGGAAATACAGTCCTGAGGCTTCCATCTTTGGCGGCACGGTGCCCACGCTGCGCTGGATTGGCAACGAGAAAGGCGTAGCCGATGCCACGCAATGGTGTATGTACAAGAAAGATTTTGAGTCGCTTAACGATGAGAAGAACCTCAAGCGAGGTTTCCGTGACGGCGACGTTTGGCTGCCTGCCGAGGTGGATGTCTCGATTCGTCCCGGCTGGTTCTATCACGCGAGTGAGGACGGGCAGGTGAAGACGGTGGAGCAACTCACCGACCTTTATTATAACAGCGTCGGCCACAGCGCCAACCTGCTGCTCAACTTCCCGGTTGACCTTGACGGAAAGATTCCTGCTATCGATTCAGCCTATGCCGTGCAGTGGTACCAAAAGATGCAGAAGGACTTCTCCGACAACCTGCTGAAAAGCAGCAAGGTGAAGGCCAGTCATACGCGCGGCTTGCGCTTTGAGGCCAAGCAGGTGCTGAATGACGAATACACCCGCTATTGGGCCACTGATGACGGCGTGCGTTGGGCTGAGCTCATCTTTGAGTTCCCCCAACCCACAGTTTTCAACCGCCTGATGCTTCAGGAGTATATCCCCATGGGGCAGAATGTCGAATCGTTCTGTCTCGATTATTACGCCAACGGCAAATGGCTCCCCATCGAGACCGACGAGCCGCTGACCACCATAGGCTACAAGCGCCTTGTCCGCTTCCCGACCGTGAAGGCTGAGAAGCTGAGAATCCGCTTCCACGTTTTCAAAGGAACGCTGTGCATCAACCATGTGGGCGCGTTTTTTACAGATTAAATATAGGAATAGACACCAAAAACACCGAGGTCATTCTGAGGATAAACCGAAGCCATACCGATAAAACACCGGGGAAATACCGAAGAAATACCGAAGAAATACCGAAGAAATGTCGAGCCTACATTGAACCTACATTAAAGGCATCGTATCGTTAGAGGGACGTAAGGAGGGGTGATGGAGTTATGACACGGGAAGGGGCGGGCGGACGCTTTTTTGTTGGAAAGGTCTGTTGCATTTGGTGGAATTGTTTATTTTTGCAGTCGAAATCATTATTGACAACAAACCATGCAAAACAAAGATACAAAAACCCAGTTCCATGCTGTGCTGGCCGAGTGCCGCAATCTGTTTGTAGACAAAATGAAAGACTATGGCCCTGCTTGGCGCATTTTGAGGCCGTCATCCATTACGGATCAGATTTTTATCAAGGTAAAGAGAATCAGAACCTTGCAGATGACTGACGAACGTCTTGTGGATGAAGGTATCGAGCCTGAGTTCATCGGCATCGTCAACTATGCCACGATGGGCATCATCCAACTGCGTCTTGGTGTGGTCGACCAGCCCGACCTGACCTCAGGAGAGGCCACAGCCTTGTTTGACGAAGTCACCAACGAGGCCTACGAGCTGATGACCCGCAAGAACCACGACTACGACGAAGCATGGCGCGATATGCGCGTCAGCTCCATCACCGACCTCATCATGAGCAAGGTGCTGCGCACCAAATCCATCGAGGACCATAATGGAAAAACCATTGTCTCTGAGGGACTTGATGCCAATTATTTTGATATGATTAACTACGCGGTGTTTGCCTTGATTCTGTTGGGGGAGGAGGATTGATGAAAAAGAATCACGTTCTATCATGGGTCAGCATTGGTGTGGCCTTAGCCTCTGCGGTGGGGATTTTTTTCCTGACTGACTATAGCCTTTGGTTTTTGATAGTGTTGATAGCCAATATGTTGTTGGCTGTTTGTTCTCATTGGCCAAGTTTCAGACGCAACAGCGTCATTGCGAGCAAAGCAAAGCAATCATGGGTATGGCTTGTGTGTCGTCTGTTGGTGGGTGCTCTCTTCATCTTCAGCAGTTTCACCAAAGGCGTCGACCCCTTGGGGACGAAATACAAGATGCTGGATTATTTTGCCGTTTACGGCATCACTTGGCTGAACGACATTGCCATGCTGTTGGCCATGCTGATGATATTGGCCGAGTTTTTGGTTGGTATATGTTTGGTTACCAATGTCTTCCCAAGGCTGGCGGTATTGGGTGCCACTTTGCTGATGTTGTTTTTCACCATCACTACCCTGTTTGATGCCGTGTATGATCTGGTACCCGACTGTGGCTGCTTCGGTACGGCGGTGAAGATGAGCAATTGGCAGACTTTCTACAAAAACCTGGTTATTGACGCGGTGCTTATCCCGCTGATTCTGAATAACAAGCAGTTGAAAAACCGACTGACTTGGCGCGTACAGTTTGTCATCGGATGCGTTTACGCTTTGGCGTTTATGGGTTTTGAAATCTATAATTACCGTCATCTGCCTGTTGTTGACTTCATGAGTTGGAAAGTCGGTAAGCAGATGAACGCAGAACCGCAAGAACAACCACGTGTTTATTTGACATACAGAAATAAAGCTACGGGTGAGAAACAGGAGTTTCTTTCGCCAAACTATCCTTGGAACGACTCGGTGTGGATGTCGCAGTGGGAGTTTGTCGACCAGAGGACGGAAGGCGGTGGCAATTATCTCGGTTTTTCGGCCATTGATGAGGAAGGCAACGAGGTAACGGATATGATTCTGTCCACTGAAAACTTGCTGATGTTTACATCTCACGACCTGAGCAAGGTCACGGAGAAAGAATGGGAGAAGGTGCGTGCTATTACTGAGGCCGCCGATGAGTACGGTTATTATGTGGTTTGGACAGTCGCCAATGCCCCTGAAGAAGTGGAGCAGCTGCGTGGGAAATATGATTTTATTTACGATGTTTATTACGGCGATGCCTTGGAAATCAAAACGATAGTTCGTTTCAATCCTGGCTTGATTTGGCTGGATAATGGTTTGGTGAAAGGCAAATGGAGCGCGATTGACTTCCCACAAGGGAAAAAGTTGGAAAAACTGTTCAAATAATGGGAGCTTATATTGTCAGGAAGTTGTTATACGGTATCGCGGTGCTTTGGGGTGTCGCGACGCTGGTGTTTTTCCTGTTCAACATACTGCCAGGCGACCCCGCCCAGATGATGCTCGGACAGCGCGCCGACCAAGAATCAGTGAACGCCATCCGCGAGGAACTCGGCATGAACCAGAGCTTAGGAAAACAGTATGTTGACTACCTGAACGACTTGGTGCCGGTTTCCTTTTATAATATATCGCAAGGAGACCAGAAACTCAAGAAGATTGGGCGTTACACCCGCTTGGCGACGATGGGCTCAACCGCTATCGTGCTGAAAGCCCCGTATTTGCGTATGTCGTACCAAAGCAAACGCAAGGTTTCCGACATTCTGGGCGAGGCTTTCCCGAACACTTTGCTTTTGGCTTTCGTTTCCATTTCCATCGCGATGGTGATGGGATTGATTATTGGCATTTTGACAGCGGTATTCAACACCAGGTTTCTCAACAAGTTGTCTTTGTTTCTCACTACCATCGGGATGTCGTTGCCTTCGTTTTTTGCTGCCATTTTGATGGCTTGGGTTTTCGGCTTTTTGCTGGAGCATTACACAGGCTTGAGCATGACGGGCAGCCTTTACACCGTCGACGAATACGGCAGGGGAGAGTTCCTCAGCCTTCGAAACCTCATCCTTCCCGCATTGACGCTGGGGATGCGTCCCTTGGCCGTAGTGACCGAACTGACCCGCACCTCTTTGCTTGAAGCGATGTCGATGGATTATGTGCGCACGGCAAGGGCCAAAGGCTTGAAGCCTTTCCGCGTCATTTGCATCCATGCTCTGCGCAATGCCTTGAACCCTGTTGTGACTGCGGTCTCGGGGTGGTTCGCCTCGCTGTTGGCCGGTGCCGTCTTTGTGGAGTATGTCTTCGACTGGAAAGGTATCGGTGTGGTAGTGGTCGATGCACTCGACAAATACGATTTTCCTGTCATCATGGGTGCGGTGTTGCTCATTGCTGTCATGCTGATTATCGTGAATATCATTGTGGACATCATTTATGGGTTTATCGACCCGCGTGTTAGAATAAGTTGATGAAGGAAAATAAATCTAAAATCTGAAATTTGAAATCTGAAATTTGAAATCTGAAATTTGAAATCTGAAATTTGAAATCTGAAATCTAAAATAACTTGGACAAAATAGGGAAATACGAATTCATAGCCGAACCGTTCCACTGTGATTTCTCTGGACGGATGTTCCTCGGCCATCTCGGCAACCAGATGCTGAACGCGGCTGATTTTCATTCCACCGACCGGGGCTTCGGGATGAAATACCTGATGAGCATCAAACGCTCGTGGGTGCTGTCGCGACTTGCCATTGAGATGACGGATATGCCCGGACAGCATGAACGCTACGTTGTGGAAACCTGGGTGGAAAGTGCCATGAAGTTCTTCACCCATCGTAACTTCTGTGTTTCGGGCAGCGATGGTCGTGTGTACGGATATGGCCGCTCTGTGTGGGCAATGATTGATACGGAGACGCGACAGCCCACCGATATTTATGCTATCGACAACGGTGCCATTGATAATTGGATTGTGGCAGACAAACCCTGTCCGATTGAGAAGGGTGGTCGCGTGAAGATGTCGGAAAACGCCGGTTTTGTCCGCGATGTCGACATACATTATAATGATATAGACATCAACGGGCACGTCAACTCGGTGAAGTATATCGAGCATGTGCTTGACCTTTGGGAAATCGACTGGTACCGCGAGCATCGCCTGAAGCGCTTCGAGATAGCATACGTTGCCGAAGCCCATCAAGGCGACAGGCTGGGTTTCTATCGCGAGCAGACGGCTGAGAATGAGTTTTGTGTGCGTTTGGTCAAGAGGGGAGCTTCGCCCGTGAGCGAAGTGGAGGTGTGCCGTTGCAAGCTGACATTTGTTTCAGAAAAGGGAGGAGGAACATGAAAAAATGGGCGTTTCTGTTGTTTTGTTTGATGCCGTTGCTCTGCAAGGCACAGCTGATGGCTTTTCGAGACAGTATCAAAGATGGTTACGACTTTTGGCTGTATCTTCCCGATGACTATGCAACTTCTGAGAAAAAGCCTCTTGTGCTGTTTCTTCATGGCAAGAGCGTTAGTGGACATAACCTAAACAAGGTGCGCAATTATGGTTGCATTGATGCGGTCTCGCGTGGACGCAAGATAGATGCGGTTGTTGTTGCTCCGCAGACTGCCGGAGCCTGGCAACCTGCCAAGGTGATTGAGGTGGTCGACTGGGTGACGAAGCATTATAAGGTCGACATGAACCGCTTTTATGTGTTGGGGATGAGCATGGGCGGTTATGGGACGCTTGATTTTGTGGCGACCTATCCCGACAGAGTGGCTGCGGCAATGGCACTTTGTGGAGGAGCCACAATACCTGATTTGTGCGGGCTCAATGAGGTGCCTTTGTGGATTATCCACGGAACGGCGGATGCAGCGGTTCCGGTAGGTTGCTCTGAACGGGTGGTGGAGGCAATGGCGGATTGTGGCGATACCACGCGGTTGATTTTCGACCGCTTCAAAGGTGTGAACCACACCCGATTGGCCCGTGTCTTTTATCTTGAGGAAACTTACGATTGGCTTTTTGCCCATACATTGGACGACAGCCTGCGCTTACCCGTAAAAAATGTTGCAATTACAACTGAGACCTTGGCAACAGCTTTTGATGACTTGACCCGAAACAACCAAGTGGAGGTGGTCGATACCCAAAAACCATCTGATCGTCAGTATTATATTGTGAAAAAAGGGGATACGTTAGGTTCGATTGCCGTGGAATTTCATACTACGGTATCGATTTTATGCAAGTTGAACAATATGAAGAAAACTTCGGTGCTGCAGATAGGAAGGAAATTAAGGGTGAAATAGTTCAAATAATTTGTAATTTTGGCACGTGGAAATCTTTCAAACTAAGATATCAAATCAGAAATTTTTAATCATAAATCTTGAATACAATGAGAAGTAAAATCGTAGCAGGAAACTGGAAAATGAACCTCACTTTTGATGAGGCTGAAGAACTGGTCGACGGAATCCTCGACCGCTTTGACGAAATGGAAGAACTGAACTGTGAAGTCATCATCTGTCCGCCTTTCCCGTATTTGGAAATGCTCACCGACTGGGAGGCGGAGGAACAGAGCTTCAACGTGGGCGCACAGAATTGCAGCGCTTTCGACAAAGGTGCCTATACGGGTGAAGTGTCGGCCAAGATGTTGAAATCACTGGAAGTGGACTATTGCATCATCGGTCACAGCGAGCGCAGAAAATACTTTGGCGAGACCAACGAAATCTTGGCCGAGAAGGTCAATCGCGTGATTGAAAACAATATGTCGCCCATCTATTGTGTCGGCGAAGTGCTTGAAGAGCGTGAGGCAGGCCGTCATTTCGATGTGGTGCGCGAGCAGTTGGAAAAAGGCTTGTTCCACTTGGATGGCGACGCCATTTATGACACCATCATTGCCTACGAACCCGTTTGGGCCATCGGTACGGGCAAGACCGCCACACCCGAGCAGGCGCAGGAAATGCACGCATTTATCCGCTCCTTGGTCAAGGAACATTATGACGAAGCAACAGCAGACGAAATCCGCATCCTTTACGGCGGCAGCTGCAACGCCAAGAACGCCACCGAGTTGTTCTCACAGCCCGATGTCGACGGCGGCCTTATCGGCGGTGCTTCGCTCAAGGCGGAGGACTTTGTCTCCATCTGCAACCAAGCCTCACACATTGGCGAAGAATGAAGACCTTTGAATACACCTTCACCGCGCCGTCGTCCGACATCCAGCACGATATGTTGACCACGATGTTGGCGGAAATAGGTTTTGACTCATTCATGGATGATGATTTTAGTCTCAAAGCCTATTGCACGGAGGAAAACCGTAATGATGCAGCCGTAGACGGCCTGTTGTCGGACTCTGCCTTTTTTGGTGTCCAATTGCTGAAAGTGGAGGAGATGCCCGACAAGGACTGGAACGAGCTGTGGGAAGCTTCCTATCAGCCTGTAGTGGTCAATGAGCGTTGCAGGGTGAGGGCTCCGTTTCATGAGGCAGACCCGAGTTTCGAGTTTGATTTGGTGATTGAGCCGAAGATGTCGTTCGGTACGGCCAACCACGAGACAACAGCCCAAATCATCCAACTGATGCTGGAGACTGATTTCCAAGGGAAAGATGTCCTCGACATGGGCAGCGGTACCGCCGTTTTGGCTATCCTTGCCAAAAGGCTTGGTGCAGCACGAACCGTCGCCATTGACAATGACGAATGGGCTTATCGCAACGCTTTCACCAACTGTGAGTTGAATGGCGTTACGGATGTCGAAATCGTTCTGGGTGATGCAGCGGCGATACAAGGCAGCTTCGATGTGGTGTTGGCCAACATCAACCGCAATATCCTTTTGCGCGACATGCATTGTTACGTTTGCGCTATGCACCCTGGGGCACACATCTTCTTCAGTGGTTTTTACACCGAGGACTTGCCGAGCATTCAGGCGGAAGCGGAGCGACTGGGCTTGCACTATTGCCGCCACTTGAGCCGTAACAACTGGGTGGCTGCTGAGTTTTGTAAATAGTTGAATCATTATATTTTGAACGATATGAAGAAAGGATTACTCCTTGCCGTTGTTTTATTCGGGTTGGGCATAGCCTCGGTTAAGGCACAGGCGTTTTTCTCAACAGACAAAGCTGCATTCTTTGACGAGCTGGCGGCTTATCTGAACACCTCGTCCTCAAAACAGAACCGCGACGAGGCATCTGTGATGATGCAGAGTTTCAGCGAGGTATGGAACACCTATTACGGTAGTCAGGACGCGGCCACCGTGATTCGGCTTTGTGAACTGTATCACGCCAAAAGCGGCTCAAGGGCGTATGCCAACATTTTCAATTTCACGGAGTTGGCACTTCGTGTGCCGACCAGCGGCCTCTCGCATCCTGACGTTTCCAATTGGTTGACTTACACCGAAACGAAGGCCCAGAAGTCGATGAATGGTATGGAGAAATACCTTGCTTCATGTAAGCTGATTTTTGTTGAAAAGACGCTTTCGGCCAAGGGCAACTCGAAATGGACTTTGCGTGAGGCTCAAATCGGCTTCCCTTCGAAAGACGAGTTCCGACTGACGGCAAACGGAGCATTGGCCCTGTCGTCGCAAAAGGACGAGTCCGTCATCAAGCAGACACAAGGCACTTTCTTTATTGATGGTAACCGATGGGAAGGCAGTGGCGGTCGCGCCGATTGGTCGAGGTTTGGTATCTCACCCGATAAGGCATACGTGATTCTGCCTGAACATTATACGCTGGATTTGAGCCGTTCAGAGTATGCCATCGATTCTGTGATTTTCAACGACAAGCAGTATTTTCAGGAGGATATATTGGGCCGTTTTGAGGATAAGGTGCTCGTGAACGCGCCCAATGAAAAGACGATGTTTCCACGTGTGCGGTCGTATCGTTCGGATTATGTGATTCCCGATATTCTGAAAAACGTTGATTTTGAGGGCGGTATCGGTATGATGGGTAATCAGGTGGATGTGTTTGGCGGTGTAGATAATAAAGCGGTGTTTAAGTTTAGGCAAAACCAAGTTGAAGTGGTTCGTGTGGAAGCGAAGCGTTTTGTGATGTCGATGGAGGAACTGCTGGTCTCCGATCACGTTTCTTTATGTGTCTTCCTGAACGACACATCAGAGATGGGCATTACGACGGATTCCATCTATCACAATGACTTGGGTTTCCGTTATAAAAACCAGACCCGTACGATGATGCTCTATCGCGCCGAACAGGATCATGGTTATGCCGCTGCGCCTTTCCATGATAGGTTTCACGGAATGGATATTTTCCTTGAAGCAATGTATTGGAACATTGATGATAATGTGATTGATTTCAGGAGGATGGAGGGTGTCAACCCCAGGAGCGAGGGCGACCTGCTGAGTGTAAACTATTTCCGGAATGAGGACTTTGAGATGCTGCGAGGCCTTGATGGCACGCATCCCATGATTCGTCTCGAGAAGTTCTTGAAGGGCAACTACGGCGAAAATCCTAACCTGTTTTACGTGGCCGATTTCGCCGCTTCCATCAATTATCCTATTGAGCAGGTGATTTCGATGCTGTTGCGCTTGCAGTCAAAAGGGTATGTGGATTATTATGCCGACACCAAGACGGCATTGGCTTTGCCGCGTTTCTTCGATGTGGTTGAATCGTCGCGCGAGAACATCGACTTCGATGTGATTACCTTCCATACGGTCACCAATGGCCGGCAGCCCAATGTGCGCTTAGATCTGAATACCAATGATATGCTTGTTTTTGGTATCACCAGCCAGATTGACGGGGTGGATGGATCCGCCATTGGATTGAGCGACCGCAAACATGTGGTCATTGTGCCTGATAATGGTCGTATTACCATAAAAAAAGGCCAGAATTTCAGTTTTTCGGGAGGCATCCTTGCAGGTATGTTTGAATTTTTCACCAAGGACAGCGAGTTCAATTACGAGAATTTTACCATCAATATGGCCAAAGTCGACTCGTTGCGCTTCTATGCCAAAGATGGCACCCGAATCATCCCTATCGACGGTACGCTGGAACGCTTGCAAGGAAGGTTGGAAATTGACCGGGGTGACAATAAGTCGAGCCGTTACAAAACGCCACAATATCCTATTTTCCATAGCGATGCCGAGGGCTTCAAGTTTTACAGACGCATCAACGGTGGCGTTTTCCATCCCGGAAGTATTGATTCGGTAATGACCTCTGATGATCTTGAGGGCAAGTTCTATTACAGCCTGTATCCCTTTGTTGTTGATAGTCTTGACGACTTGTCGATGAAGAAAGTACGCTTCGAAGGCGAGTTGGTGTCGGCTGGTATTCTGCCTAATATCGTTGAGCCTTTGGTGGTCACCGAAGACTACAGTTTAGGTTTCGACCACCACATTGGCAAAAGTGAGGCGGATGCTTATCCGATGTACGACGGCCAGGGTCAGTTGCACAAGGAGGTACATCTCTCCTCCAGCGGTTTCTATGGCAACGGTCAGCTTGACTATCAGACCGCTACGTTCAAGTCGGATGTGTTTATGCTCTATCCTGACTCCGTTACGGCTGTCACCAACCAGTTCAAAATGGTGCCCAAGGATGACGGCACGATGTTTCCGATGGCCAATGCCGAAGCGCTGCGGATGAAATGGGATGTGCGAAAACCTGAGTTGACCACAGAAACCATTGACAACCCGATTTGCATGTATGGCGACACTTATTTTTCAGGTAAGACCACGCTTTCGCCCGAAGGCTATTCCGCTGACGGTCAGCTGAAATTCGGTCTCACCGAGTTCGACTCCGACCATTTCGCTTTCGATTCACGTACTTTTGTGGCCGATTCCGCCAATTTCCTGCTCTATTCCGCTGATACGGCGAATGTAGCTTTCTCAGCCACCAACTATCGCGCCAATGTCAACTTTGATGCTGAGAAGGTGAAATACGATTACCTCGACCTCACCAGTAACCTCGACTTCCCGATGAACCAGTATATCTGTTCGCTCAAGGAGGCGGAGTGGGATATGGCCTCCAACAGTCTGCACGTTTACAACCCCGTGGAGACTTTCGGCGACTACGCTACAGCCACTACGCGCGAGGAACTGTTAGCCATCCATAACGATGCATCCAAGTTCATCTCGCTTGTTCCGGAACAGGATTCGCTGCAATTCTACAGCATGAGCGCGGAATATGATATGACCAACTATGTCATTCACGCCCACGACGTGAAAATCATCCGTGTGGCTGATGCTGCCGTGTTCCCTTATCATCATGATGTGGACATCAATGCTGAGTCGAAACTGGAGCCCATCAACGGTGAACTGCTGGCCGACACGCTGAATGGTTACCATCTTTATAAAGACGCTACCGTCAGTATCCGAAGCCGGAATGACTATCTGGCACAGGGCATTTGGGACTATACCAACCTCGACGGACAAAACACTCCGGTTCGTTTCGATACCATCAATCCTGTTGACGGGGTGACTGTAGGACGCGCGCAAATTACTGATGCAGATGAATTTAAGTTGAGTTCCCAATTCGGTTTCCAAGGTAATTTGACTTTGAACGCACGGGAACAGCATGGCTATTATGATGGAAGTTTTGCTTTGCTTTCATTTGGTGAAACACTCTTTAATGAAACCTACGTTGCGCCTGAAACACCGCAGACTGACTCTTTGGGACTTGCCTCTGAAGCTCTTCCTGAGGAGGAAGAAATGGTCGCTGATTCAACGGCTTTTGAGACTGTGGATGCTCCGGAAATCGTGGTGCCACAAGAGGAACCTGTAGAAATTGCAGCTTTGAACCATTGGTTCCCATCGGCTTCCACCATCAATCCGCAGGCCATTCGGATACCTATTAATATGGATGTCATCCGGGAGAAAGAATCTGATATGTGCAATGGCCTCTATTATGAGCTGGCCATTGATGGTGGCTATTTCGGCGCGTTCCTCACGCCGCGAAAGGGTAGGGCCGATACCGACGAAGCATCGACCTCCAACGGCTGGCTGTGGTTTGATTCCGACAGCTTGCGCTTTGTGGTGACCGACACGACACAATACGACACCCATCTGGATCTCAATTCACGTGGTGTCATCAATGGCCACGGTAGCAGCGACTTGGGCTTCGAAACGCCTTTGTCCAAGTTCATCGTTTATGGCGACTACACGCAGTTTCCCAATGACAGCCTTGTTTTGCAAGGCCTCAATGTGTTCAATGCACCCGTCTTTGACGACAAAGCGATGGAAACTATGGCTGAGGTCTTTGCTAACGCGGTGGGTATGTCCATTGATTTGACGCAAACCAACTATCTGGCGTATTACCGCTCCGAAAATTCAGAGGAAAAAACTGAGGAGATGCAAAAGAATATAGAGCTGTCAGGTGGCTATCCTCAGATGGAGTCGTCTGATTTCTATTGCAATACCATTGTTATCCCAGACCTGAAGATGGTGTGGAACGATAATCTTCATGCTTTCATTTCGGTCGGGAAGATTGGTTTGGGCAATTTCGGCAGCCATGTTGTGAACAAGTATGTGGATGGCTATGTCATGTTTGACCGCCGTTTGGGCAATATCACTTATTATTTCCAGAATGATACTTTCATGGCATACATTAACTACAACAGCGGTGACGGACAGCTTCAGGTGCATTGCACCTTTGGTGACGTCAACCAGCGTCTGTCAGAAATGAAGGAAAGCCGACGTACACGCACTAACAAAGACGGCCAGCGGTTCCAATACGTCGCTGTACCCTATGAGTCGATGCTTGATTTCCTCAACCGATTGAGATATGCAGGCATTGGTAACAATGGATACTGATTTTTCACTTTTTTTTCGATAATAATGCCGGCGTGTCACAAATATTTGTAATTTTGAAACCTCAAATTTGGAATGAAATAAAACCAGTATAGCGATGAAATTCATATTATCAAGCCTAAAACTGTTGAAGAGTCTGCAAGCCTTGGGTGGCGTCATCGGCTCGAAGAATACCTTGCCCATTTTGGACGACTTCCTGTTCCATTTGGACGAGAACCAACTCAAAATCACCTCATCAGACCTTGATGTGACCATGTCGGTCACTCTTGTCCCTGAAATGGTGGAAGGAACGGGTGAAGTGACCATTCCTGCCCGTCTGCTTCTTGAAATCATGAAGAACTTCCCTGATGTGCCGATTACTGTTTCGGTCGACAATAACACCCTTGCCGTAGAGCTAGTTGCTGGCGAAGGTCGCTATAAACTTGCCGGCCACAAGAGCGACGAATTCCCACAACTGCCCGTGATGAGCGAGACCTCGGTTTGGGAGATTCCTGCCGATGTGCTGGCCAAGGGCTTTGAGAAGACTGCCTTTGCCACGGGTACGGACGAGATTCGTCCCATCATGTCGGGCGTGCTGATGGAGATGACTGACAGCTACCTCACTTTCGTCGCTACTGATGCCCATAAGCTCGTGCGTTACAGAAGGATGGATGTGAAGTCGGACGAGGCAGCTTCGTTTATTATGCCCAAGAAACCCATCAACCAACTGAAGAGCATCCTTGCCACCATCGCCGACGAACCGGTGCGCATCGAGTTCAACAAGACCAACGCTTCGTTTGTCTTCGGTGATTATCAGCTTATCTGCCGTCTCATTGAGGGACGTTATCCCAACTACGATGCCGTCATCCCGAAACAGAATCCAAATCACCTGACCATAGGTCGTCAGACTTTCCTTGCTGCCATTCGTCGTGTGGCTGTCTTCTCCAGCAAAGCGACCCATCAGGTGCGTTTCCGTATCGCTGGACAAGAACTCACGCTGACTGCTGAGGACATTGACTTCTACAACGAAGCTAAGGAACGTCTCTCGTGCAGCTACGAGGGCGACGACATGGAGATTGGGTTCAACTCACGCTTCCTGCAAGAAATGCTGGGCAACTTTGATTCCGAAACGGTGAAGATTGATATGTCGGCTCCCAATCGTGCCGGCATCATTACACCCGTCGAGAATGAGAACGAGGCAGAAGACTTGCTTATGTTGCTGATGCCGGTTATGCTGAATTGATTAGCATGACAGTTAGAATAGAGAAGCCCGCCGAATCAATTCAGCGGGCTTTTCTCTTTTGCTGTGTGTCGACCTTATTTGACTTCGACCGTCGAGGTGCCGACCACGGTAATAGGCATGCTCATGCCTTGTTCGTTGATGGTCATAGAGACGTTGGATTTCGTCGTGCTGCTAATGATCATACCCGTTTGTGGATTGAGAGAGGCTGTTCCGCTGTAGGTGCCGGTAATGTCTTTGGAATCGGTGCTGCCCGTGAAGCTGATGTCAACGCTCTTCTTTGAGATAGCAGTGACGGTGTACTCCATGTTCACATTGAATTCGGTGTTGCTGACGCTCTGCGATTTCTTGGAGTTCCATTTGCTGCCCACAGAAAGCTCTTCCTCGGGGAGCTCGATGATGACATTTGACAGCTGGTTCATGTCAAGATCGGTGTCTTCGCCAATGATTTTGCCCAGAGCGTCATAGTTGACGGTGACCACTTTGTTCAGGCTCTCTTCAAACTGTTTGGTTTGGCCCGCCAGCATGGGGCTGGTTTTTTCCGGGTGTTCCGAGTCGTACTCAAGCTTCATGCCCATTTGCGACATGTTCATTTTGATGGCTTCGATTTTCGTCTCGATAGTGCTTTGCTCTTTGGAGACTTCCTTTGCGGAGGCCGATTGCCTGACCTCAAAGGTTTGCGACATGTTCGCAGTTTGGCCTTGCACTTCAATCATAGTCATTGCGCTCACTTTTGAGGTGGCGGTGTAGGTCTGGCCTTGTTTGGGTTGGAGTCTAAGTGTGACGCCATCTTTGGCCATGAATGAAAAGGATGCCAATGCTATGAGAACGAGCATTGCGGGAGCGAATTTTCTAATGGTTTTCTTCATTTTTAAGGGATTTAATTTGATTTATGGATTAAGATTAATGTGCGATAATGAAGCGCTTTGTTTGCCCGTTGGCGGTTCTTGCAAAATATATGCCATTCGGATACTGGGTCGTAGGAATGACGAGTTCGTCGCTTTCTGCAAAACGGTCTTCTATCTTTTGTCCAAGCGTGTTGTAGATGCTGACCACGTCTAAGTTTTCACCCTTGAGGGTGACGAATCCGTTGGCTGGATTGGGGGCAAGGCTGAATGCCGTGATGTTTTCGTCAATGCCGTAAGTGGTTTCGTAATACAGCGTGAGGGTATAGATGCCGAAGTCTGTGTCGATGTAAAGGGTTCCGTAAACGTCTTTCCCGATAGGCGAGGCGTAAGTGTCGAGAAGGATGGTTTCACCGATGGGGATGATCATGCCCATTTCAGCGATGTTCTCACCTTCGTAAAGACATTCCACGCGGAAGTTCTCGGAATAGCATCGGTTGACGACCAAGTCCTCTGAAGTGAGGTTGGTGATGCTAACCCGCTCACCGTGAGGCGAGCAGCCGTGAAAATAAAGGTGTAGGGAGTCGGGGGTGACGATGACTTGTTCCTCATCGAAAATGTTTTGTGCATAAAGGTTGAAGCACAACAGGATAGTAGCGATGAGAGGAATAACTCTTTTCATTGTAGATGCTGGTTGGGTATTGTCAGTCTGATTGTTATTTATAATTAGGTGCAAAATTACCAAAAAAAACATCATGTGGATAAAATTTTGTCATTTTTGACAATGCGCAACCATAGAACCCCCAAAATCTTTGACCATGCGCAGGGATAATGGCGTTTTGCAACAATTTGGTACACCAATCGGTGGTCCACAAAATGGTGTACCAAAGAAATCAACCGCCAGCAATGTCGGCTTTTTTTCATGTCGTTATTGACCATGCGCAACCATCGAAACTCCAAGATCTTTGACAATGGGCAGGGATAACGCACAACGAGCCACTCCAATTGGAGCGGCTCGTTCATTCTTACAGTTCTTTGGTTTCTGCGTATTCTGCGTGAAATAATTCTAGCGTGAAACCAAATCACAATTTCGGTCCAGCAGCCACAAGGGCCTTGCCGGCTTCGTTCGTCGTGAACTTCTCGAAGTTCTTGATGAAGCGCGAAGAAAGGTCTTTGGCTTTTTCTTCCCAAGCGTTCTTGTCGGCGTAGGTGTCGCGCGGGTCAAGGATGTTCGGGTCGACACCTGGGAGGGCAGTCGGCACTTCGAAGTTGAAGTACGGAATCATCTTGGTCGGAGCTTTCTCGATGCTGCCGTCGAGGATAGCGTCGATGATGCCGCGCGTGTCGCGGATGCTGATACGTTTGCCCGTGCCGTTCCAGCCGGTGTTGACGAGATAGGCTTTAGCGTTGCTCTTCTCCATGCGTTTCACCAGTTCCTCGGCGTATTTGGTCGGGTGCAGCTCCAAGAAAGCTTGTCCGAAGCAGGCACTGAAGGTAGGCGTAGGCTCGGTGATGCCGCGCTCGGTGCCGGCCAGCTTGGCGGTGAAGCCGCTCAGGAAGTAGTATTTGCACTGTTCGGGCGTCAGGATGCTGACAGGAGGCAACACGCCAAAGGCGTCGGCGCTGAGGAAGATGACGTTCTTGGCGGCAGGACCAGCCGAAATGGGACGCACATTTTTCACAATCTTCTCGATGTGCTCGATGGGGTAGGAGACACGGGTGTTCTCGGTCACGCTCTTGTCCTTGAAGTCGATTTTGCCAGCGGCATCGACGGTGACGTTTTCCAACAGGGCGTTGCGCTTGATGGCGTTGTAGATGTCGGGCTCGCTTTCCTTGTCGAGGTTGATGACCTTGGCGTAGCAGCCTCCTTCGAAGTTGAACACGCCTTCATCGTCCCAGCCGTGCTCGTCGTCGCCAATGAGCAGACGCTTCGGGTCGGTGCTAAGGGTGGTTTTGCCCGTGCCGCTCAGACCGAAGAAGATAGCTGTGTTTTCGCCCTTCATGTCGGTGTTGGCTGAGCAGTGCATGGCGGCGATGCCTTGTAGTGGCAGGTAGTAGTTCATCATTGAGAACATGCCTTTCTTCATTTCGCCACCGTACCAGGTGTTCAGAATCACCTGCTCGCGGCTGCTGACGTTGAAGGCCACGCAGGTGTCGCTGTTCAGGCCAAGTTCCTTGTAGTTATCCACTTTGGCTTTCGAGGCGGTGTAGACGGTGAAGTTCGGCTTGAAATCAGCCAGTTCCTCAGCTGTGGGCTTGATGAACATGTTCAGCACGAAGTGTGCCTGCCAGGCCACTTCCATGATGAAGCGGACGGCCATGCGGGTGTCCTTATTGGCACCGCAGAAAGCATCAACCACATAGAGGTTCTTGCCGCTGAGCTGTTTCTTGGCGAGGTCTTTCACTTGTGCCCATACCTCTTCGCTCATAGGGTGGTTGTCGTTCTTGTAGCCATCGGTGGTCCACCAGACGGTGTCTTTCGATTTAGCATCCATCACGATGTATTTGTCCTTGGGTGAACGACCTGTGTAGATACCAGTCATCACATTGACAGCGTTGAGTTCAGTCAACACGCCTTTGTCGAAACCTTCGAGGGCGGGGTTCATCTCGTCCTTGAAGAGTTGCTCGTAGCTCGGGTTATAGTAAATTTCCTTTGCGCCGGTGATGCCGTATGCGGCCAATGCGGCTTTGATTTCTTCAATGTTTTTTGCCATAATTGATACGTTTGGTTGAATTGTTTGCAAAGGTAAGGAAATATTCTTTTGTGCAAGATGGAAAATGACTTTTTTTTCAGAAAAATGAGTGTTTGAGATAATTGTTTTTTTATTTTTGCAACTGATTAAACCCTTTACAAAATGAAAAATCACGCTGTTTGTTGGAAAAGTCTGCTGACTTTTGGCTTTTTCTTTTTATTCGCTTTCTCAATCTCTGCCCAGGAGATGCTCGTCGGTTCCTATAACATCCGCTATAAGAACCATAACGACAGTCTGCAAGGCGAGGCTTGGAACAAACGTTGCCAGGTCATTTGCGATCAGGTGAACTTCATGGCTCCCGTTATCTTTGGTACACAGGAGGTGCTTTATGGCCAACTTTGTGATATGCAGAAGGCTTTGGATGGCTATGACTACATCGGTATCGGTCGCGACGACGGCAAACAGGGCGGCGAGCATGAGGCCATTTTTTATAAGAAAGACAAACTGCAACTCCTTGATCACGGCGACTTTTGGCTTAATGAGACACCCGAAAAGCCTGCTCTGGGTTGGGACGCGGCTTGCATCCGCATTTGCACTTGGGGCAAGTTTGCAGTAAAGGCGACGCAAAAGGCTCAGCGCCGCGGACTCTTCAACCGTAGGCATAGGGGACCGCAACAGACCTTCTATTACTTCAACCTCCACATGGATCACGTCGGCGTGGTGGCTCGGCGCGAGGCTGCCAAATTAGTGGTGAACCGCATCCGTGAGATTGCACAAGGCCAACCCGTCATCCTTACCGGCGACTTCAACGTTGACCAAAACGATGAAATCTACACGATTTTCACGAAATCGGGCTTGCTGAAGGACTCGTATGATGCCGCCCGCATCCGTTTCGCTGAGAACGGTACCTTTAACGCTTTCAAGACTGAATACTACACCAAGAGCCGTATCGACCATGTGTTTGTGTCGCCATCCATTAATGTGGAGGCATACGGAGTGCTGACCAACAGCTATTGGACGCCTGACGATACGGATGAAGCCCTCAAGGCCTCCGATGCCCCGCAGGAGATTTCGTTCGATGATCACATCCGCCGTAATCCCTCGGACCACTATCCAGTGTTCGTAAAGTTGAAAATAGGTGTTGAGAAGTGAAAAAAGTTTGCGAAAGAGGTTGCATAAAGAAAAAAGTTGTATTTTTGCAACGTCAATCAGAGGAATTCGCTGAAAGGATGACAACCTTTATGGTCATTTGACCGTTTCGAGCCTCACAAATACAAGCCGTTACTGTTCAGTGGCGGCTTTGTTTTTTTCTGGTATTTGTGGAACAGTTATGCAGTATTGTACCAGTTCTTGGTTGGAACGTTGTGTATGTCCTGCTGGTATGTCTGCCATAATTGAATGCAAAAGTAGTGAATTATCCAGTAATCCTATTCTTTTTTGTTTCACTAATAGTCTGCAGCACTACCGAAACAATAATCAGCGCGATGCCGATGCAAAATGAGTAATTCAGCTCCTTGTATTCGCTAAAGATGAACATCGAGAGAATGATGCTGTAAACAGGTTCCAGATTGTAGGTCAGGTTGACGGTGAAGGCTGGAATCTTTTGCAACACAATGATTTGCAGCAGGCAAAGCCCGATGGTACAGACGACCACCATAAAAGCCAGGTAAGGGAAATCCATCCCGACGGGACAGAGTCGCCCGACGGGGATGAACCTATTATATAAAGGTATCAGGCAGGTCAGGCCGATGAGACCGCCCACCATTTCCCACAGCAGCATGTTCTTCGGCTCGTAGTGCCTGCCGACCCGTTGGTTGGTAATGGCAAACAGCGCATACAGGGCGGAAGAGACCATGCCCAAGGCGATGCCCAAACGATAGCGTGCATCGAACTGGAAGATGAGGTAAATGCCAAGGATGGTCAGCAGGCTGAACAGAAACTCGCGGCCCGAGAATCTGTGCCTGTTGATGATAGGTTCAAACAGTGCCGTAAAGAACCCTACCAAAGAGAAACACACTACACCGATGCTTACATTTGATGCCTTGATTGAGGCGTAGAAAAACACCCAGTGGAGGCACAACAGCATTCCCACGCCGCCCATCTGCAACAGGTCTCTGAATTTGTACCGCTGTAGAGACGCATTGCATGCGTCTCCCTTAAAACACGCCGAAACCCGCAAATACAGGAACATGATGACTGCGGCAGCAGCCATACGCCACCACACCAGGATGGCTGAATCCAAAGTGATCAAGCGTCCCAACACGCCTGTGAAACCCGCGATGAACACGGAGAGGTGGAGTAGGAGATAGTCCTTTTTCATGGTTTTCTGCGTTGGCGGATGGCTTCGAAGGTGACGATGGCGGTGGTGACCGACACGTTGAGCGAGTCGGCGATGCCATTCATGGGGATAATGATGTTTTGGTCGGCGGCCTCTACCCAAGGCTCTGAGATGCCTGTGGCTTCGGTACCCATTACAAGGGCTGAGGCTTTGCGGAAGTCGGCATCGAGGTAGTCGATGGAAGCTTTCAGATAGGTGCAGTAAATGGTGATGCCGTTCTTTTTCAGCCAGTTGATGCACTCTTCGGTGGAGCAGGCATAGACGGGCACGCTGAAGAGGCAGCCTATGCTGGCGCGTATCGCGTTGGGGTTGTAGAGGTCGGTGGCGGGGTCGGCGATGATGACGGCATCCACGCCGGCAGCGTCGGCGGTGCGCATCACGGCTCCCAGGTTGCCTGGCTTCTCAACGGTCTCCAATACGATAATCAATGCGTTTTTTCTTGGTTTTAATTCGCTGAGGCTCTTGTATTTGGGCTTGGCAACGGCCAGCAGCCCGTCGCTGCCCTCGCGGTAGGCGATTTTATCGAAGACCTCTTCGGTGACGGTCTCGGTAAACTCAGCTGTTATATGATTGGGTGTGCGCAGCAGAGGCTCGCAGACATACAGTTGTTCGATTTTGAAGCCGCATGCCTGTGCCCGCTCAATCTCGCGCTGCCCTTCAATGAGGATGCGGTTCTGCTCGCGGCGCTCGGATGCTTTTTGCAGCCGTACGAGGTTCTTTATCTTGGGGTTGGTCTTGCTGGTGATCATGTTTCTTATCGTTTGCGGGCGCAAAAATAATAAAAATTCCTATTTTTGCGCCTTTTAATGGTAAGCTGTTCCGAAATGAAATCATCACGCATCATCATATCTTTCTTTGTTCTGGCCGTCATGCTGTTAGGCTGCACGGGCGGCGGCTCTCCTGACTTGGGTGAAGGTGGCGTCGCACAACCCTCCGACACGCTCTACACCCAGGAAGCGGCTATGGAAGCCTACGCCTCCGACCCCGACAGAGCCCTGCTGATTATCGACTCGGCTGAAATTGTGGGTAACATGTCGGATGTTGATGCCGACGTGCTGCGGGCCAAGGTGTATTCATGGTCGTGCGAGGAGATGAACTACGACACAGCCATCCTGATTGGCGAAAGGCTGATGCAGCATAAAACTGTTATGGAGAATGCTGATTTGCAGGAAGATGTGCTTGAAATCCTGCTGAATGCCTGTCGGTTGAGGAAAGACTATGAGCAGGCCCTGCATTGGGCTTCCGAATTGGAAGACATCTATCTCAGCCGAGGCGAGACGACGGAAGCCTTGCGCAACGATGCCGAGATAGGCACGTTGCTCATCCGTATCGGTCAGCAGGAGGAAGGCTTTGCAAAGGTCGACTCTGTGGTTGGGCAGCTTGAAGGCAAACGGAAATTCAACGAAATGGATGCCATGATTGTCGCCTTGAAGCGCAAGGCTGAAATCTGCATAGAAAAAGAACGCTTTGCTGATGTGATTCCTGTTGCACGGCACATGCTCGACCTGCTTGACGACTTTGAGCATCATGCCGAGAGTTTCCACGACGGCACTGTCCGCGAACCTTCGGAGGACGAACGTCCCGAATACATCGATTTCTATCGTGGCAAAGCCTACGGCTATTTGTCGGCTGCCTACGCCAATTCGGGCGAAAGCGCAAAGGCGAGGGAATTTCTTGCCCTCTATGACCAGACGTTTGCCGGACATAGTCTCACGGGGCGATTCATGATAGCCCCGACCTTAAGAAAACTCGGGGAATATGACCGTGTTTGGGCCGTCTACGATGAAGTGGAGCAGCAGTTGGGCGCCGACACGTTGAACGCGAATTACGTTGAAATACTCCGTGGCCGTGCTGAAATCCTTGATGCACAAGGTTATAGAGATGCATCAAAAGCCTACTGGAAACGGTATGCCGTGCTTGACAAGCAACTCACTGAAAACATGTTACAGGGCAAAGCCCATTTATATGCCGCCCGTTTCCACGCCTTGGATCAGCAGCGGGAGATTGAAAGGAAAGCTGCACAAATACGCTCCATCCGCCGCATTATTCTGGCCGTGGTTTGCGTCTTGCTGATTACAATTGCCTTCTCGGTTTATACTTTTTATCAAAAGCGCAAGTTGGCTGAGAAGAACGCCGCGATGGTGAAGCTGATTGACGCAAGGGAGGAACAAAAACAGATAATAGCCATTCAGGAGGTGGTGGAAGGGGGTGATGAGCTCGCTCTGTTCAATCAGATGGAAAGCCGCATCCGGGCCGAACGCCTCTATGCCGAACAGGGCATCCTGCGTAACGAAATCGCCGAGAGGCTTGGCATGAAGCGTGAAACCCTCAACCAGCTGCTCAACAAATTTGCCGGAGGCGTCTCCATTTCTGTCTATCTCAACGACATCCGTCTCTCCGAGGCGTGCAGAATGCTCCGCGAGCAGCCCGAGGCCACCGTGGCTTTCGTGGCCGACCAGGTGGGACTCACCCCGCGCAACCTGCAGCGGCTTTTCCGCGAACAATACGGCATGAGCCCCTCGGAATACCGTCTTTCTCACCGACAATAGCCCGCTCGGATGCGACAAAACGGCTTCCGCATGCGACAAAACGGCTTGCGGATGCGACAATTTGGCGAAAAGCCAAATTGTCGCTATGTTTTTCTTGGTTAATTTTTTTTCCCTTCCTATTTTTGCCGCCTGTTTGAAATGCGGAATTAGGAAATGCGAAATGCAAAGACAAAGCCGGCGTGAGTCGTCATTGTGAGCGCAGCGCGGCAAATCGAAGATTCGACGTAGTCAATCCAGAGATGCAGTCAGTGGATTGCTTCGTCGTTCCTCCTTGCAATGACGCAAAGCGGCAGAAATCTTGAAATGCGAAGCATTAGACGAAGTCAAATCTTGAAATCTGAAATCCAGAAATCTGAAATCAACAAATCAACAATCAATCATTAATCCTTTAAACTATGCACAAGCGAAACAAGAAGACCAGAAACATCGCGCTATTGGCAGCGGTGGCTGTGGGAGTGGCGTTGCCGCCTGCGACTGAGGCAGCATCGCCGTACCAACGCGAAAGGGGCTTGTTCGGCAGGGGCGGCACACGCGATAGCGGCGTGGAGGTCGGCTCGGGCGTGTTGAACCAAGGCTTCGGAGGCACGAGCGGGGCGCTCGGCAACCAGGGCTTCGGCGAGACGGGCGGCGGCCTCACCAACCAAACCTTCCAGGAAGTACCCCTCGGCTGCGGACTGCTCGTCCTCGCGGCGGCAGGCGCCGGCTATGCCACAATCAAGAAAAGAAACAAGAAAACAAAACCACAAAAACACAACACAAAATGAAAAGACTGAGTACAATCATAATGGCATTGGTGCTGGCCCTGGGCCTGACGCAATGCAAGAAAGACCAACCCACCCCCAACGTAACCGAGACCTACACCATCAGCCTCAGCGTGAAGGGCAACAGCAACGCTAAGGTGGACGTGAACACACAGAACGGCCACGTCGACTACGCCACCGGCGACCAAATCCTGGTGGCCAGCAACGGCACCTACGCCGGCACGCTGGTTTACGACGGCACCGTCTTCACCGGCTCCATCGGCAATGTCACCGAAGGCATGCCTCTGCAGTTCTACTTCCTCGGCAACGTGACCCCTGAAGAAGAGCTGTCGATAGGCAACACCGAGTCGTGCTCGGTGGTCATCAGCGACCAGACGGATCACCTGCCCGTGATTTCGGGTGCCCCGTCGAACGAGGACTTCTACAGCAACGTTACGAACTACACCGCCGAGCTGCTCAACAAGTGCGCCCTGGTGAAGTTCAACGTGACCACCTCCTCCGAGGCGCCCACCTGCCTGAAAGGCTTTAATAATAAGGTGACGATTGACTTCGGCGAGAACACCTTCACCAACAGCCAGGAGGACAACGGCATCATCACCCTGCCCGCTGGCAACGGCGAGAAGTGGGCCATCCTGCTGCCGCAGGAGGCCAAGACTGGCGGCGAAGCTTACGCTGCCGGCGACGAATACGCTGGCACCTTCGGCGCTGTGCCCGCCCTCTTTGCCAACGGAATGTTCCCCGCAGGTATCGCGGTGGACGTCACCACCTCCACCCATAATTACCTCGTTGACCTCTCGACCCTCACGGGCGACTATGAAGCAGTGGACGGCGACACGCTGACGGGAACACTCACCTCTGCCTATAAGATTACTATCGCCGAAAATGCCATCGTAACCTTATGGAATGTCAATATCAACCCGAATGGTCTTTTCAACTATCAAATGGAGGGAGGCGTCACCAGCCATTACGATGCCACCATCGTTCTTGAAGGCACGAATACCATTAAATATTGGAATGAACAACGGCCTTCTATCTACATTTCCCAAAATAAGACGCTCACCATCACTGGCACTGGTTCGCTTACTGCCTCTGCTATTAATGGTGCAGCCATCGGTGCAGGCTGGTCTTACCCTTGCGGTAACATCGTGATTAATGGCGGCGACATTACGGCTACTACTCTCGCTACAGGTGCAGGCATCGGTGGATCCCATAGCAGTTATGGCACCTGTGGCAATATCACCATTAATGGCGGCAACATCACGGCCACCAGCGGCTCTGGTGCTGCGGGCATTGGCTGCGGACAAGATGGCGCCTGTGGTAATATCACCATCAACGGCGGGAACATTACTGCCCAAGGTATAACGGGTATTGGTGCCAGTTGTAGACCTTGTGGTGACATCACAATTACTGGCGGCACCATCAACGCAACAGGTATTAGTGGTGCTGGCATTGGAACCCGCTTTTATGAATATAGTCAATGCGGCAACATCACCATCACTGACGGTGTGGAAAATGTAACGGCCAAAAAAGGCGGCAACGCCGTTCGCTGCATTGGTGCAGCTAGCGATGCCAGCACCTGCGGCGTGGTCACTATCGGCGGCGTGGTCTACGGTGAACAGACCAGCAGCACCACGAACGGTGTTACCCCCAACCAGGCTGACGGAGTGACATTTGTCTATCCCGTGCAGGAAACCACCATCACATGGAACTCTTCGTTCATCAACAGCGTAAGCATTATGCCTTGGGGTCATGACAGTGGCGTTTCCGCCAGCGATGGAGGCATCACTGCCACGTTCACTGAGAATGCCGGGCTGAGTAGTAGTGGTATCACCATAGGTAATTCCAGTGCATACGGCATCACTTTCTCTACCACTACTGGAAACATCTCGAAGATTGAAATCTATGGGACAGACAATTCCGCAAATGGCCTCCCCTCGGGCTGGAGCTATGATGGCACCAAAGTGACCTGGCAAGGCACCTCGGCGTCGTCCGTCACGATGAATGGTGTTAATGCTGGCCCGGGAGAAGACGTGCACATTGATTACATAAGTCAGATTGTCTTCACCGTGCAACAGTAAACACAACGGCTTTTGTTCAATACCAAAGGCGGCCCCCGGAGTTTTTCCGAGAGCCGCCTTGTTGTTTTTCCCTTTGTATAGGGAGAGTCAGGGGTTAAAGGTAGAAGGGTCCGTGGCCCATGCAGCTAGTGGTGGTGATGGCGGTCACGAAGGCCGTCAGCGCAGCCACGATGACTTTTACCACGATTTCGATGATGTGTTTCTTTTTGTCGTTCATAGGGGTAAGATTTAAGATTTAAGATTTCAGATTTCAAATTTCAGATTTGGGATTTCAGATTTCAGATTTCAAGATTTTAGCACGCAGAACCCGCAGAATTTTATGA
>R22__coassemble_475_pt1 | contig 26047 bp, 29 predicted proteins | sample R22__metabat2_low_PE_022 | metagenome-assembled genome bin R22 | reverse complement strand
AACTTAGATCAGTCGCAAGACACAAAAGTGACAACCAAAATCAGCGAACTACAGGCTGTCACTCCAACTATTAGCCATTTATAATTTATCCCATTGTTGGAACAGTTTGTGCTTTGAGCTGATTGTAACAGTGCTAAACAACCGCTAAAACATAACAACCCTGTTGTGGTTGTAAACTGAAAAGCTATAATTATTCTTATCCAATATATATAGGCAAATGCTATGAAAACCAATTTCAACCATATTGCTATCTTCATCTTATTCAGCAATATGTACATTATCACTGACATCGCCAGAATATGCAAAACGCAAAAGCTCAAGGTATACCACTCCACAATATCGGCAACCATATACAAGCCTGCAATCACCCACCCATAGATAGCATTAATAAAAACGAGATGGCCGTCTGGTGTGCCAGAATAATGTCCATTGGCTATCATACACATAATGGCATCGTTATTTTCTTCGAAGTGAATAGGCAACAGCCACGCCATTATTACAAAAAACGCAGTGTTGAACAACAACGCAAACCACTTATTGCTTAGTATCTTTTTAATAGCATTCTTTTTCATTTTTTATAATACACTACAATGACCAGCTTCTGAAATCAAAACTACAAAAAGAACACGACCACCCCTACCATTATTACCAAAACAGCACCAGCTTTTCGCCATGTGATTCTCTCATTGAAAAATAGCCACGAAAGTATTGGGACAAACAGATAACTCAGGGATTCAATCCCTCCGATTTCTTTCACCAATATACCATGTGCCATGCAGAAGACATTCAGCAAGAGCGAACAGCCCATGATGGCATAGCCACCTATCACCCAAGGATTGAGATATTGTCTAATCAATGTGGCATAGGCGATACTTGCCCCCTTTTTCAAGAGCATTTGTGCACCAGAGGCAGAAAAAACGGCGAGAATGACGAGAAGGTAATACACTTTAGAATGTGGAATGCTTGAATGTTGGATGAGTGTTTTTTATGCCCTTGCGTATAGGGCAATTCCTGTAATAATAATTGTAGCACCAATGATATTGAATAAAGTTATCTGTTCACCAAACAGCAAACGCGCAAACAGCAATCCGAATATCAGACTTGTCCCTTTGAACATATAGGCTGTAGAGATGGGCATTCGCTTGATGACCTGCTGCCAAAGAATGGCATACAGTCCCATCACACCTACAGCACCAGCAATACAAAGCAGGTAAGGCCACGACATCATCTCCTGTCTAGAATCCATCTTGGTAAAGATGGAGGTACATGCGTAAATGAGGTTAACACCAATGAGGGCTAAAAAGACTGAATACCTTTTTAGAACATTCCAGTTTGCCATTATCCCGAAGTATCATAACAAAACGTTCGAACACAGAATATCATAATCCTAAAATAGTCTTCAAATACTCTCTTCTTTGAAAGTATATTTCCTTTTTAAGTGTATATAATTGATTGGAGACATTGTCTTGTCCAGAGGATAGTTCATAACCAAAGATGGAATTAAAGCGAATTGCTCTTTTATTATTTTTTAGAACATGCCCGTACAAAAAATCCAGATTCAAGTTTTCAAACGCAAAATCTGTATTTAGTAATGCTGTTCGTATTCCGTTATCACCATTCAAATATTCATCTTCATAAATAAAGATTCCAGGTTCAGCACATTTTTTCTCATAATCAACATTCTTAAGGTTCACTAAGCCAACCTCTTTTCCCTTGATCATTATAATAAAATAATAATTATGCTCATTATTGATACTCTCAAACCATTTACGCTGCATCTCTTGCGTTATATAATCCCGATATTCCATATATTGTTGAATTATGGGATCGTTACGCCAGTTCCTTAACATTTCAATCTTGTCAAGCGTTAATCGTTTAAGCGTAATCCCATATCCTTGTAATTCCATAACAATTCAATTAGAATTCTATTATTTTGCAAAACTGTAGTTTTTTGAAATCCATCATGATTGAAGCCCATGTTAATCCCACACCAAATCCCGCCAAACAAAGCTTCATTTCGTTATTAACCAATTGCTCGCCCAAATTGTAGCAAATGCAAGTCGGTACAGTAACGCCACTGGCATTGCCGAAATTCTCCACTATGTTGGCTGGCATCTTTTCATACGGCACACCTATTTTATCCGCCAATTTGTGAAGCATAAATTTATTGGGTTGATGGAACATATACCAATCGATATCGTTTCGATCAACACCGCTTTGCTCAAGTAAATGTTCAATCATTGGAGGCACCTCACGCTGAACAAAATTGAACACATAGTCACCTTGCATAACCAAGTTGTCTTTGCTGCGGAAATTGCCAGCGATATCTTGTTCCATGATTGCTGTCTCACAGGAACTCGGCATCCTGAAACCACCAGCGGGAATATTGAGAGCGAAAGCTCCAGTACCGTCCATCTTTAGGTTTGCATAGATAACATTGTCATCATCGCTTTTTTCAACAATGGTAATCGAAGCTGCGTCGCCAATCAAAGGCTTACTATTCCGGTCCCGATCGGATACCTTCGAGCTAAGGACATCGGCATTCATAAGTACAACTTTATTAATGGAGGGTTGGTCTAGTAACATAAAAGACTGAATTAGCCCTATCTCAAAACCCGCACAACCTTGATTGATATCCATGCATAAACAATCATGCTTCAAACCGAATTGACCATGTAATATATTGCTCGTGGGTGGCATATAGTAGTCCGCTGACTGCGACACGAACAACAATGCGTCAATATCTAATGGATGTAACAAATTATTCTCAAAAAGATAATTCAATCCAAATTTGCAGAAATCCGAAGAAGTCTGCCCAGAAGATGCAATTCTATGCTCCTTATAACCCATTGCCAATTTCAACTTCATGCACTTGGCTTGAGAAAAGTTGTAGTTGGACATTTCGTCCTCAAACTTCACCACCTTTTTTGGCAGTATGGTAAGGATACCACTGATACGTTTATTTTTGAATTTGAAATCCATTATTTCACACCGTTTTTCCTCAACAGTTTTTCAATAGTATCAATAGAAGAAAAGTTCTCAGGAAGGATATCTATTCCATCAATAGAAATGTTATATGTAGAATCTAAGTCGTTTACTAAGTTTACCACATCGAATGAATCCAGCATACCTTCTTCAATAAAGTTCACACCTTCCTGGGTGAAGTCGAACTCCGGACGGAGTTCAGTCAAAATCTTGATAATCTGTTCTTGCATTGTTTATATATTATATAGTAAATAATTCTATTTGTTTATAGTTTAGGGTTTAGAGTTTAGAGTTGTGGTTAGTGTAAAGTGGTCAGTATACAAATATGCTTCATGTAGGCTGTCTGCCTATTCGGTCAAAAAAATTTCAACTTTCCACTTATATACTTTCAACTACACTCAACTCTCAACTAGTTAAACATCTCTAAACTCTCAACTTTCATAACAAAATCAAACATATTTTCCTCGGCAAATCCATAGTGGCGGTAACGCTTGATGGCATTCTCGTTGGTGCGAATCACCCAGAAGAGTTGCCGCTTGGTGTCCTTGCCTTCCTCGAAGAAACGCCTCAACAGACGTGAACCCACTTTCTTGTCCCTGTAGTCGGGATGTGTAAACCAATAGCGCAGGTAGAGCGTAGTGGCATTCAGTTCATAAATCAAGAACCCAGCCATTTTGCCCTGCTCTTCACAAACGAGGACATGCCCTTGACGGGCATAGCTCAACAGTTCCTCATCGTAAGGTATCTGCTCTGTTTGCTCATCGAAGTAGTTATGCAGCAACTGGCTAACCACTGGGATGTCGTTCTCCGTAGCCTTGCGTATGCTACTGTCAGGGATGTATTCCATCGGGGTGGTCATTCTCGTCATGCGCACAAGAGAGGTGGCCTCCTTGCAGCCTTTGCTCCGGAACAGCTCCACCATGGGCTGGCACTGGATGTCGCGACCGACAATGTCGAACATCATGGTCACATCGCTATGCTCGGCCAAAAAACCTGACAGATCATGACTAAAATCATCCATCGTGGTGGAGCAATAGAATACATTCCAAAATGCGGGCGACTGCTTGACGATAAACAGCGTGCTGCCAATGCGCTCCGCATAACAATTACCTTTGGCAATCCACAACCCGTGCTTCACGGGATCGAGAAAGAAATTGGTGAGAAACCCTTTGCGCAGCGAACGGACATCAACAATCTTACCTTGAAGTTGTTCAAGGGAAACAATTTGTTCCATAAAATCAACAGGCTACAGACCTGACTCAAAACTTGTCCAGTCTAAATGGTGTTAGTAATAAAATACTTTCTTGTTATCTCGAACCGATTATCTTTGACAGACGCTCGTGATTTTAAAGTTGTTCCAAATACACACCACATATAACTTTTCCACACAATCAGATCCAACCGTGCATCGGGATGAAACTCAAATCTTAAAGCCATACCGCTCACACATTTCAGCAAAAACCTGTTCGCCAGAAATCATCTTCACCTCACCGGCTTCCATCTGACGGATGCGCTCCTTCACAATAGCTTTCATTTCCTCCTCGGTATGTGTGATTGGCGAATCGTAGAATGGGTCTTCGATAAGCCGTTCCACTATTTCATCTGCCCTGCGTTGGAAATAGTGGCTCAGGACATCACGGTTAATCCAAGGGTGACGCTTGGCAATTCTTTCTTCATCTACATTTATCGTCAGTGTGCACATGATTCTTTAGTTTTCGAATTGCAAAAGTACAATTTTTTTGCACTCAACAGAGAAATAATTCTATTCCTCAACTAACTTACTGTAATACAAACGGTCAATCTGAGGATTCGTGCAATTCGTGCGATTTGTGTTCAATTCTGGACCATTAAGCCATCACGCCTTCACGATTGATACATCTTTGATAAGGGTCAGTGTGTTGTCAATGTATTTTCGAGGCTGCCCCGACACTGTGGTGCGAATACGATTCAAGTATGACTTTATCGCATCGTTGTTCTGATACCAGCATACCTCGTAATGTCGAATTCTGCCCGATTTGAGAAACAAATTGTTGTCCTTAAAGATATTGTTGTCCCCACTGCCCACTACCATACCTTCTGCCGAATGGTGTACGGCAATGCCGTAATAATGCAACTCTTCCTCCAACAGATACGCATCAATCAAAGCCCTGCCGAAAAACAGTTGCTTCTTTGGGTCATTGGTAATGGTGCCCTGAGCCAATGCACCTTTAAGGGGGAAACCCTTCGACAGCGAGGCATTCATTATTTTTGAAGCCACACTCGCAATTCTGTTCAGACTTGCTGACGACACATCATTGCTGAACAGCACAATGCTGTCAGAAAACTGAGCCAATTGTATCGGGGAAACTGTTTCCTGGCGGATATTCCTTTGGTCTTGACCGCCTTCCTTATCATTCACCACAACCACACCGGCTTCGTCTGCCGAATCATCCATGCTGCTGTTCACTATTTGGATAATCTCTTCGTTCAATTCACGGAGTTCTTTCTCAATAGCGGCATGGTTGTTACGGAAAACACGTTCCTTGAACCCAAGGATGTCCAAAAACACGACAAACTGCTCTGTGGTCATATCAATTCTGCGGTTTCAGTCTGAATATCGTCTTTCACGGGTACTTCGATGGTCAACGGCGTCACTTCGTAGCAGTACACGATATCGGCACTGTCAATATACGTGTATCCCGAACCCCTCATGCCCTTCTCCAGGTAATGCCGCAGTATTCTCTCTGCCGCCTCGTGACTCTCAGCCCTTCTGTATATCCACCATGAGTTCTGCCGAACAAAATGCTGGTTGAAACTCTCCTGGATATCGTCAGTGATGCCAATGAAAAAGTCAGAAAATGAACTGTGTCCACTTACTCCAAGGTGATTGTCGAAGTCATCTTTAATCTGTTGTTCAGTATACTTACACATCTTTTCTACCTTTTATGAAAGATTCATTTCAAACTGCAAAAATACATTTTTTTGCACTCAACAGAGAAATAATTTTATTCCTCAACCAACTTACTATAATACAAACGGTCAATCTTGCCGTTGGTGTTGCGTTTCAGCTCGGGCAGATGGTGATACACTACGGGAATCATATATTTGGGCAAGGTGTTGCCGATGCTCTTACGGAAGTCGGCAGCGGTAAGTTCATGCTCAGCCTCGTAGTAGAGGGTGATTTCCTTACGCTGGTGGTTATACACCACGCATCCGTTCTTGACGAGTTTAAGGGTATTGATGATGACATGCTCAATCTCACCCAGCTCGATGCGGTAGCCCATGTGTTTGATGAGGCTGTCCTTGCGGCCTTTGAACACAATCTCGCCACGGTCGTTGATGAACACCAAGTCGCCCGTGCGGTAAATAATCTCGGGATAGCTATGGTTCAAAGGATTCTGCACAAAGGCGGCTGCGGTCTTTTCGGGATTGTTGTAGTAGCCCATAGCCAACGAAGTACCACGGATGCAGAGCTCGCCCTCCTTGTTGGCCTCGGTGATGTTCTGGTTGTTCTCGTCGAGAATCAGGATGTCGGTGTTGCGGAAAGGCTTGCCAATTGGAATAGGCTCATCGTCGGCAATCTCGCGCTCAACAGTGTAATAGACACAGTCGAGCGTAATCTCGATGGGACCATAGAAGTTGGCGAAGGTGGTTTGCGGCAGGCTGTGACGCCAGATGTTGAACTGCTTGGTGGGGAACACCTCGCCTGCAAACCAGCAAAGCCGCAATTCAGGCAGTGGCACCTGTTGCAGCAGACCCATGTTGGCGATGTTTACCATAATGGTCGGCACCCAGAAGATGTAGCTCACCTTCTGCTCCTGCATCAGCTGGAGAATCTTCACCGGGAAGGCCGAGTAGGTGTCGGGGATGACTACGATGCTAGCACCCTTGCCCATCAAAAGGCACATCTCGTAACTCCAGATGTCGAACACCACGGGCGAAAGCGAACCAATGATGTCGTTCTCCGAGAAGCGGTACTCATCGAAGGTCTGTGCCATAAAGTCGATAAAGCTTTTGTGGTTGAGTACCACGCCCTTAGGTGTACCCGTGCTACCGCTGGTGTTGATGATGCAGTAGGGGTCAGTGTCAATAAGGTCGGAGATGCGAGCCAGCAAAGCCTCCTGTGTCGGAGCTTCTGTTGCCACCTCTTCCACATTTATTACTGCAGCATTGTTGGCCGCAGCAATGGGTTCAATAATAACTTTGAACTTGTTGTTGGTGATAACCGCAGCGGGCTGAATCAACGCGAAGATGTTGCCCAAACGCTCGGCAGGGTTCTTCACATCAAGATTCATGTAGGCATTGCCGCTATAGGTGATGGCCAGGTCTGCCACCGCAGCCTCCACGCACTTGGGCATAAACATAGCCACCGGGCGGTTCTTGCACTGGCAAGTGTCGATAATGGTTTGTGCCAGCCTACGGGCTTGCGTATCAAGTTCGTTGAAGGTGACACGACGATCACCATCAACCACTGCCACTCTCTCACCGAAACGGACTACCGTTTCGACGAAGTATTCAATAAGATTTATTTTCATATTTGTATACTTCAGGATACCCTTACATGGCGACCATTTCTTTCTCCAATTGGAATGTTTTGTCTTTTATCAATGCACCGTTACTAAAATCTACAAAATAATACGGGTCGTTATCAAGGCATTCTTTGTACTGAACCGTCGCAACATCTTTATCTACAATAGAAATTGTTCCATCTCCAAAGGGAACAATCTGAGCCAATCCTTTGTCATACATTCGTTGCTCATATTCGTATGATGCCGTATTCGGAATTACGCCATTGTAACGAACAAAAAGATCATATTCCTCCTTATGGGTAACTCCATTTATAACAACGTTCCCCTCAAACTTTCTCTCGTACCTATAATCAACAGAATAAAGCCATTCAAGATAATGCATATACGTCAGGCAATCTCCAATTTTCGGACCGAGAAATAAAAACTTCACATCGTTTCTATGTCTCAGCTTGTCATAAGTACAATTAGCACCACATGATGAATGGCCAATACCATCTACAAGATCTTTGTTTTCGCCTAGTAGTGCAACTGACATCAACGGATCGACAGAACGAATTACACCATCTTGTTTACGAAAAAACTCGTTCAGCACCCCCATCCGAGATGCAGATGTCAGTGGATTATAATCTACGCCATTACAGAAACTAAAAGTAAATGTAGGCATGCACACGTTCTTTACTCCTAAGGCTTTTATAACATCTATAATTGCTCCTAATAATTCTGCTTTCTTCAGTTGAAGATTGGGTTGTCCAAAAGACAATGCCGAATGGATAAACAAAACCTCACACTGATTTGCATCAATTGAATACAACGTATTCAACAGCATCTTATCGGTAACTCGATCACCGCTCTTTGCAAAAAAAAGAGTTTTTTCACTCATATTAATTCAATCATTTTGTATTTCTACCACCATCAATAAATAGTGTTTGTCCCGTAATCCATCTTGCTTTATCGCTCAATAGAAATTCAATATAATCAACCACATCTTGCGGATGTCCAAATCCCAACGGGGTATCTTTTCTCATTTCTTCTTTGTACCTTTCGTCAAGATGAACAGTCATTGGGGTTTCGATGGCCCCAGGTAAAAGTGCATTGATGCGAACACCAGGAGCTAATTCACGAGCCAAAGTATACACTAAAGAATTTATTGCACCCTTTGAGGCTGCATAAATGGAATTTCCGACATTTCCTCTTTCGCTAACCAATGCTGAAATCAACACAACATTATTCAATGCTTTCCCATTTAACTTCTTCAATAGCACTTTCATTATCTCCAATATAGAGAAGAAATTAACGTTAAAGACTATATCAATGCTTGAAATTGAGGCAGTTTTCAATGGCATTAGTTTTGAAATGCCAGCAAAATGAACATATTGATTCACGACGGCATTGTTCGATTTTAGCAAATCGCTCAAAGAATCAACTATTTGTGTTCTTTCTGAAGCGAAGTCACAACGCCATAAAAGATGATTCTCAGGATGGTCACATTCCCGAAGCACATTATCCAAGGCTTCTGCATTTTCGCTCGCCAAAATAATCTTGCGAGAACGAGAAAGCTGTTTGGCACAAAGAGCTCCCATTCCAGAAGATGCACCTGTTATTAGGGTATAATTTCCCATTATTTTGACAAGACAGTTTTACAAAACTCCTCTATTGATTTGAAAGCACGAATTTCATCGACTGTCATAGCTTGATGATAATCGGAATCGAGCATTGCCAAAATGGACAACCCTGTCAAAGAATCCCATTCCTCATAATCCGTGAAAGGCTTTGAAAGGTCTAATTCGTCAACCTCTAAAATAGCTTGCAGTTTATTTGTTAAATTTTCCATGATTATTATTTTTATATGTTAATTAATTTAGATATTACGTATAATGGTCTGTCTTTTACTTGATCAAATATTTTCCCTACATATAGGCCGATTACACCCAGCATCATTAATAATACACCACCAACAAACCAAATTGAGAACACTGTGGTGGTATAACCTTGCACCATAATGATTCCCAACCATTTTGCAACAATGTTGTATAATGCAAGCAAAAACGACGCTCCTGACATAAAAAAGCCGAGCTCGACGGCCATTTTTAAAGGCTTGTTAGAATTGGCAATCATAACATCGAATGACAACTTTAACAATTTCCTAAAAGAATACGAGCTTTTACCCTCCATTCTATCTGAATGTTCAACGTCAATGGTCGCGGAATTGAAACCCAAATACTTTAACAGGGTGCCAAACGACCTAGATGTTTCCTTCATTTTGTTATACTCGTCTATCACCAAGCGACCGTAGATGCCATAATTACCAATAGAGGCATCTGTTTTCATCCCACTAACCCAGTCATATAACTTGTGAAACAGTATTGATGACAGTTTTTTCCAGAACCCAAATTTCTTATGTATTCTTCTTGCATAAACAATGTCATACCCCTCCTGTGCTTTCTTGTAAAGATTGGGAATCTCTTCTGGCCTGTCTTGCAAGTCGCAGTCCATGACCACCACCCAGTCACCTTTGGCATAGTGGAGACCTGCGGTGATGGCGTAGTGCTGGCCGAAGTTGCGGGAGAGATTGATGCCCTTCACCTTGGGGTTGAGGGCACATTGCTTCACTATCTCGTCCCAGGAATTGTCGGGCGAGGCGTCGTTGACGAGAATAATCTCATAGTCGTCTGTGATTGAGGTGACACTCTCTACATTGCGCCGCACTAACTCTGCTACCATTTTCTCACCATGGTAGACAGGGGATACTATTGAAATATGGCTATTATTCATATATTTCATTCCACTCGATACATTGTCAATGTAACGAATCTACTTTTTTCAACAAACTTCAACTCAGGAAACTGTTTGACTATTGGCGTAATATCCGTAGTCTCAGGAGACAACAACACCATCCCTCCTTTCAACTCATTGAAAGACTTGACTGCAAACAACGGGTCTCTTTTCAGATGTCTCAAATTCGCAACAAGATGACCATAGAGCCAAATGTTATCCATATTTCCCTCTTCCAATTCTTCGGCATACCAAACAACATCGTCTTCGTCTTTCAACTCATCCTCAAACTTTGCCATTCCCATACACACAGATGCCTTTCTTTCATATATTGATTTGCATGTTTTTGGACATTTCACAACATAATAGCCTACAATCAACAAAACAAACGCATAACTCAACACCTTATTCTTAACACTGTCAAAGTTCATAGCACATAGCATCGCGGGCATAGATAGCACCAAACAACCTAAATAATACATACCATGCAAACGCAACACAAAGCACCCTAGTGATCCTCCCACTCCAGCCAATAATAACAAATCGGAAAATTCGTCGTACTTCTTCTTCTGAACAAAAACAGCAAACAATCTAAAGGCAAATACTAAGAAAACCACTATCAACAGTTTCTGAAATAGCAATTCATTCAACAAATTCGATAAGAAAGTTTCAGAGGATCCGTGAGACCCATCGTAAAACTTCTCGGTATAAGGTAAAATCAACGAGACATATGAGACCACAAACAACAAGAAAAATGACAGGCATGAAATGGACATATAATCTAACTTGCGTCGATTCAAAACCAGCCCAAAACCTATACAAAAAGGAAGAATGATGCAGAGTTCTCCACAAAAAGTATAATACAGTAGTACAACAAGCGACAATACACCATATACCGTTTTCCTTTTACCTCCCCTACTATAGAAATAAAACAGTAAACAATACGTAACAATTAAAAGCAAGCTCACACAAGCTGTTGACCATAAAAAAGAGAAAACCTCGATAACTCGCTGACAAAATATTAACAATACCAGCAAGGACATCCATTTCGCAACGTTGTCGGTCACCTTAACCTTTTCTTTCAATATCAAATAAACCAGAACATATAATTGCAAAACAAACAGAATCCAAAAAACGGCGTTCAAGATATAAAACGGCTTAGCGGAGCAATAGTCTCCTCTTGAAAACAGCAAAATCAAATTGGTATGCATATATGCCATTGGAAACAATCGGCCTTCCTTAGGCTGAAATCCCGGATAGTCATTTAAATGAGTAGGAATGCCACTCCCCACCTTTGACTGTATCATGCATGCATCATCCATGGACCATGAGGAGTTGTGCACGATAAGATAACACCCTCCTGCCATGATGAACAATAAAGCCACCCCCACCAACGCATTGAGTATAAAGGCTCTCTGTTTCCCTTTTTCAATATAATCTTTCATAACTTTCAGTTCTTATCAACCACCTATATTTCAACAACATATTGTATTTATATTTGCTACGAACCGTCTTTCTTCCCGAGTATTCTCGAATAATGATTTCGCTTGATATGGCTCGAAACGTTCCAAAGCCTCGAACAATCCCTCAAACGAATCATAAAGATGCACATCGCTCAGATCCAAACAATTCCGCCCAGCGTCAAAATTCACAAACACAGGAATGCCCGCCAACAGCATCTCAGGGATTCGGGTCAAAGCTCCCGTGGTAGGGGGCTGAAATATAAGTACTGCATCCGTCTCCTCGAGAATCTCATCCAGCACTTTATTTGTCACCGTTCCATAAAAAGTGATACCCGCTTGTTGCGGTACGCGCAACGCATTTGTCCTGTATCCTGCAATGGCCAAATCAAAAAGCAACGGGTGACTTGCTGCTGCATCAAGCAGCATTTGCATACCTTTACGGGTGGGATAATTGCTTGCCGACCCCAAGAGCAGATATTTCTTTCTTTCGTTAGTTCGTCTATGCTCACGACGATTCCGAATCATAAGAAGATGTGCCTCAACCTCTTTCGGAGGAAAATAAGGAAGATAATAGGCCTTCACCCCCATCAAACGTAACAGCCAAGTCTCTTCCTTTGAGATGGCAAACACGCCATCACAAAGCTTCAAACCAGCCAATTCCTGTGTTAACGCTTCAATACTATGTCCAGAAACCAAAGATTCTATATTATGCGGCAATGCAAACACCTGATTCCCGGTAGCTTTCAATAGATAGACCATATCACAATCCGTGGTATTCTCCCACAAAAACACAACATCCTGCTGCACATACTTGTCATATACAGAGGGAAGTCTCAAAGCATAGTATTTGACCATGCGGATATAATCTGACAATGACTTTATTCGTCTCTTAGGATAGTGTCGTCTTATAAATTTCATCGCCCTGATTGTCCAACGCACCAGCTGTCTTTTCGTGGTCTCTTTGGGCAGAACGAAATCGTCATCCTCAAAGGCAAAACCGTTTTTGGCCAACAAATCCCTGATTTGCATACTTCTTCGGCTTCCTCCGTCACCAAAAGAATCCAGCTTGAACTTGGTATGACAGATTATCTTTTTCATTGGGGCAAAGATTTAAGGCCTGAAAGCCAAAGCCAATAATAAACATACTGTTTTAAGGACAACAGTTCTCTTAGATAACTATTTGTAAAAACAGCTTTTCGACAGATGCTCTTGAAGATTTTTCGGTCTTCAAGTGACATTTTAGGAACATAACTCACGTATCGGCTCAAAGTATATCGGGCAGTTTCCAGATACAATTCACGCACATTGGCATATTTTTCAGGCACTTCCATAACGACATCATATATCAAGCGCGAGTTCTGAAAACACTTTTCATAGAGCATCTGCGGTGTTGGTACCCAATTCGTACCAGTCAGCGAATCGGGGTTAGTTCGATAAAGGTAGCACCTATCAGGAATGGCCATCATCCGTTTAGCTGACAAAAGTACTTTGAAAGAGTAAGGAACATCTTCTCCAAAATTGATTTCTGGAGAGAATATTTGGTTCTCATTTAAAAAAGCACGACGCACAAGCCTTCTCCAAACCACACACATCTTTGATAAATCATAAGACTCAAGTTGTTCCAAATAATCCAAACCCGATGTCACTTCTTCTGTCGACCTAATGTTAGGCATATCCTCGATTTTCTCACCCCAAAACCTATATCTCCCAAAATCCAGCACATCCAAGTCGTTTTCCTCACAAATCCTCAACAAATTACCCAAACAATTTGGGACAATCTTGTCATCAGAATCCACATTCCAAATGTAATTACCCTTTGCTACAGCACGCCCCGTATTGCGTGCCGCACCCAACTTTTTGTTCACCTTATGCTCGACCAATACAAGACAGGGATGTCTTTTTTGATATTCCAACACAATATTGTGGGAATGGTCTGGCGATCCATCATTCACGCATATCACCTCATATTCCTCTTCGGGAATATCCTGTTGAAATACACTGTCCAAGCATTCAGCAATATATTGCTCGACATTGTAGAAGGGTATGATTATGGACAATCGTTTGCTTTCCAAGGCCTCTTATTCATTAACAAAAACAGGCTTTTTGAGTTTAACCCCCAAAGGCCATAGTATATAGCGCTTCACGAAAGCAATGGGCTTTCGTCGTGCAGGAAGTGCATCCGGCATATTCCTCCATATCGACATCTTCTTATACTTGTGCCAAACACCATTAAACGGGTAGGAATAGTAATAGGCCATCCAAGGTTTCAGTTCGGCCGCATAATGAATGATTACGGGATGCTTGGTTTTCAACACCTCCTCTTTTAAGCCCTTTGAGAACGTATTGTAAAAATATGGCATCCGCAATTGGATTTGATAGTTATAAGTTACGGGCAAGGTCTTTTTCTTGTCCGCCAAAACCACATTCAATACATCCTGGTCATTATTGAAAACCTTGTCATAATTATCGGCCAACCAATCCAAACACTGTTGTCCTGTGCCATGCTTTCTCCAATAGTCAAGATTCATCAGCACGACACCTGCGTTGAAATAACCTTTCGACCTGTCGTATCCTAACCTCTGGTAAAACTCAGTCCATTCCGTACACATATCTGGAACCGCGCCCGCTGCAATGCCGTCCCAATCCATCTCAAACAACTCTTTTAAGGAGCCGTCGACGATGATATCGCAATCCAAATACAGAACTTTGTCAACAGTTTTTGGCAGCAATTCCGCGGCATAGAGTCTATAATAGGTTACTATTGACCAATGGTCAATACCGTTACCTTTTAATGGGAAGTTCTCTAAAAAGCGGTTATCCACTACACAATATGAAATTCGGGAGTCGTATTGGCTCGCCAATGCTGCAAACTTTTCCCGGTTCCGTTGTTGAAGCGGCTTGTCAATCATGATGTATACGTCAACCTCACTATCCTTGTTGTTCTCAAATAAGGAAGTTAACATCACGCCACAATACGGGACATACTTATCGTCCGTGGCACAAACAACATTTATTCTCGTCTCATTCATGACACAAATCGCTCCATTTCAGCCATTCACAAGTGATTTCCATGCCCTTTTCAATGGAATATCGTGGTTGGAAACCCAACACTTCCCTGTTTTTCTTCACGTTTATGGGTGAATATTGGCTGTAGATGGCTATTTCTATGGCATCCTTCTCCGGCAAGTGATACATCACCAAATTACGCGTCAGCCGCAAAACCTTACGAGGAGCCTTATAAAGCCATAGTGCCAACACGGGCGAAGTCTGCGCCAATGCTTCGTATTTGTTCATCAAGACCACCATCCGTTTCCATAAGGCATTCTTATTGTTCAAGCGCATCTTTCTGAAAACGCCATCCTTGAGCGGAACAGAAGGATAATCACTCGGTCTCTTCCCTATCACTTTCAGATAGTGGCCATAGAATTCACGCCAAGTCATCTGTTCTCCATCGGTGGCAATAAACGCCTGATGGTCAGCATTCGGATTGATACAGCACTGCAAACACATATCCACTACATTGCCAACATACACGGCATTACAGATGCCGTTACCATCATCCACCCAGCTGAACTCGCCTTTCCGCATCTGATCAACAATATAGATAGTGTACCACATGGAATAGGGTCCCCAAACGTATGTCGGACGGATTATAGAGCCGTGCAACCCATACTCATCCAACAGTTCCCAAAACCGTTTCTCGGACTGCAACTTGCTCTGCGCATATCCATCAATGTAGGGTATCAGAGGCGAATCGGCAGTCAAGTCAGGCGGAACAGTTTCGCCATGTACCACTACACTACTCATCTGCACCACATGTTTGACACCAGTTCTTTTTGCGGCAGCAAGGATGGATTCAGTAGCTTTGACATTGGTCGCCGCCCCACCGACAATAGCCAAATGGAAGACATAATCGCAGCCCTCCATCGCTTTGGCCATAGCCTCTTCATCCAGGATATCTGCTTGAACGAAGTCCACATCGAAACGACTGACGTAGGCCGCCTTACCCCAATTATGCACTAGAACACGAACATTTGCACCTTCATGCAAAACAAGCTGTTCAACCAAATGGCTTCCAATAAAGCCTGTGCCCCCGGTAACAAGCACCGTTTTCCCTTCAAAACCGCCAATTGGATGCTTCTCATAGATTTTGGGCTTTTTCTGAGCATAACAACGTTCCAACGTCTCAATAACAGCCAAGCCCTCAGCAACAGGACACATCAACCGGGCTTTTCCGGCCACAGTCTCCAAAAAATTGCTTAATTGCGATGAGCCATTCCCCTCAACCACCTTCTCTTTTCCATCCAGCAGCATTATCTTCGAATCGAAAACTCCAAGGACAGCCTTATGTCCGTTGCCTTCAACCACGATCGTGTTGGAAAGTTCTCTCGTGCGACTCAACTTGAAGAACGCCTTAGCTTTGCCAAACTGCATATCAATGGTTAAGTTGCTTTCCAAACCACCCAGGGCATCGTCCTCATAGATTACCTGATCAGGCTGACCCAAACACCACAACAGGAAATCCAATGAATGGATGCCGTTGTCGTACAGTGCACAACCGTGTACAAGTTCCTTGCGGAAACAATAACCCGATACCGTAGGCCAATCAGATGCTCCGCCTTCATTGATAGAGATTCGAGGTGCTTTACCGAAAAAACCAGTTTGAATCAGCTGCCTTACTTCTTGCCTGGTGGGGAAAAAGCGATAGTTGTGGCACATTCCAATCGCCAAATCGTCTGGGGCATCCGCAAGAATCGCCTTTGTCTCCTCACTTGAAGGTGACAAAGGCTTCTCACAAAGCACATGCTTGTGCGCTGCTATGCAGTCTTTCAGTATTATATTGTGAATATGCGGCGGTGTGCATATTATACATGCATCCACATCCGATAAAACCTCGTGATAGTCATTGACCACACGGAGCAAACCATGTTTGCGCTTCAGTTTCTCCGCCTGAGCTACATTAGGCTCTGCCAATACAACATTTTCAATTCCCAACAGGTTTTTCGCTGTCGGAATATGATTGCAATCGGCTATGGCACCACCACCTATGATTAAGAGTTTCATTTTTTCAACTTATTTGGTTCATTCACGTATCGGATTGAACGAAAACACGCAATGCTTTATATCATCTGTCGGCAGTTTTATCCAATCACCGACAATAGAGTTCCATTCATCTGGATAGAAAGGGCTAAAACCAGCGCCATCATAAAATGTCAATTCTCCCACGAACAACCTATCTGAAGACTCATAAAAGTCAACTCTTAAATGCTTCATCCCAATAGACAACTTCCTTGCCAAATTTATCATAACATTTATGCCTTTAGGAATAATGGGCAAAGTATCGTTAACAAAATAACCTTTTTGATTCATATCTAAATGATTTCCACTGATATCAAAAAAAATCTTCCCTAACTCCTCCAACTCCTTCTCTGTTTGATGTAATATAAAACACTTTCGGTTCTCCATCAAAACAATAGTATTTATAATCATGGATATCGTCTGCTTCAGACTCAAATAGAAAAGGCTTTGCCAATATCAAAGGTTTCACATGCTTGTACGGCCATTCTCCAGAGTCCCAATAATAATTCTTCTTCAAGGCTTTACTTAGTTTCTGTTTTGCTGCATCAAAATCAAAAGACTTCTTATCACGACAAATCACCACACTTCCACTATCATGATTGCATTTCAAAACAAACTGATTTGGCAACTTTTCCAAGTCAATTTCATCAACAGAATTATAGACAGCCATCATAGGAATGATGTATTGATTTCCGATCTTATCAGCCACCCACTGCTTAGCCTGACATTTATCAACCATAAACGTACATTCAGGCCTCCTATCGTATAGCTTCAACCATTGCAACTTCTCATTAAAGGTTTTTTCAAGTCCAACATAACCTAAGGTCCGCTTCCAAAGCGATTTCAGACGCCATCTGTCCGACATCAAATTGGGATGTCTCCACAGCATGTCATACCCTATCTCGTGATACGGGTCTCGGATATATTTTTATCTTCCTAAATATAAGTATCCTATCATTTACTCTTGCGAGTCACCAAAGGATTATACACAAGCGCAACAGCAACATTCCACAATCCCTTAACCTTATTCCCTGTTTTATAAAGACGTTTACCCATTTTATAGTAATAATCTGCAATGATTGGATTTATCTTTCTCAGATATCTGAAATGAAAATCCCGATTAACATGTTTGTATGTATATATACGTTCACAAGCATTTTTTATAAAGGAGTAATCCACTGATGAAATACCGTCTGGCCGATGTCTATAGATACTTGTAAAATCATTGATGAATTTCGCTTTTCCGTATTTTGACATCAACATACATGTCGTAAAATCATATAAAATAGTGTTTAACCACCATTGAGGATAACTTTTAATGAATTGGTTCCTAAAAAAGAAGGTCGAAGTATGTCCTGGCGACATCTGAACATTATCGTCATCACGATGTGCCAACAAATCTCCAGTATTAGCCACATCCCAAACCTTTGTTTTAGCTATTTTCTTATCTCCTGTTAATGTATTCAAAACATAAGAATTCGTGTAACAAGCTGAAAAGTCAGGATGCGTTTCCATGAAATCAAATTGCTTTTGAAGCTTCATTGGATCAATCCAATAATCATCTCCGTCACAAAGTGCAATATACTTTCCTTTTGATGCCTTAAGTGAACGAATAAAATTAGGCATGCAGCCAATGTGACCCGTGCTAATTAGTCGGATATTGGGAAACCTAGACATGTAGTCCTTTACAATCTCACAAGTCTTGTCTGTGCTACCATCGTCTGAAACAACTATTTCAAAAGGGAAATCTGTTTTTTGTTCCAACCAACTATCCAATGCTTCGGCAATATACTCTTCAGCATTGTATGAAATAGATGCTATAGTCACTGCGTATTCCATTTCCATATTATCAAAACCAATTTATTTTTCAACCAACACTACTCTTCCTAAGAATCATATTCCCATAATAACTCTGTTCAAACACATTTCCTGTAATCGGACTAGCGAATTCCTCAACCACAATATTCACCAAATAATATATTCTAGCCACATGTTCAATGTTCTTTTGAGAAAGAAGAACCGACATCGTGTATTCTCCAGAAGAAAGCATCTCTGGCAATTCAAAAGATTCGCTTATGATTTGTTTTCCAAATGACAAGTGATGGGTGGAACCATCCCAATCAGTAGGCGAATAACAAGCAATCAACGATTCATTTCTATCATACATAAAAACTTCAACAGAAATGTTCATATCAACCCTGGTTTCACATTCTATGGAAAACGAAACTGTTTTTTTGTCGTTGCCGACAAACCTGAGCGTATTCTGTTTGGCTCCGTCAACAGTCACAAAATTAATCTTAAATGCATTGTTATTTATGCTCCATCTCATGGCTTTCCCTGTATTGACATCCACATCTGAAGCCCTAAGATATTCAGCTACCGTATCAATAGCACTCCCCCGATAAGCCACCATTCCTTTATCAAGGAGCACACCCGAACGGCACAATTGCTTAATACTTGCCATATTATGGCTCACGAACAGCACAGTCCTACCTTCCTCCTGCGATACGTCCTGCATCTTTCCGATGGCTTTCTTCTGGAATTCAGCATCGCCCACAGCAAGGACTTCATCCACCACAAGAATCTCAGGGTCGAGGTGTGCGGCTACAGCAAAACCCAAACGCACCATCATACCACTGGAATAACGCTTCACCGGAGTGTCAATATATCGCTCGCAGCCCGAGAAACCGACAATTTCATCCAACTTTCGCGTAATCTCAGCCTTGGTCATCCCAAGTATAGCCCCATTCATATAGATATTCTCACGACCCGTCAGTTCTCCATGAAATCCTGTCCCCACTTCTAATAGACTTGCAATGCGTCCACGGGCTTTGATAGTACCTGTAGTGGGTGCCGTCACCTTGGAGAGCAACTTAAGCAGCGTACTTTTCCCAGCACCATTCTTTCCGATTATTCCTACCACATCTCCTTGCTCAACCTTAAAATCGATGTCCTTCAAAGCCCAAACATATTCGCTGTCGGCAGCTTTGGAACGATCGTTCACCGAACCCACTTTAAGGAAGGGATCCTCTTTGCCTAAGACATTCATCTGCCACCATCGTTGCAGGTCGTGGCTTAAGGTGCCGCTTGAGACCAAGCCCAAACGATATAATTTACTGATATTATTAAATTCTATTGCTGTAGGCATAGTTAATAGGATTTTTTACACAGTGTCCATAAAGCTCTTTTGCACTTTATTGAAAACCAAGATTCCCATGAAAAGGACAACGAGCATAAAGACAAAGCTATATGCCATCCATCCCCAACCAATGAATTGCCCTGCACTCAAGGCTGCGTGCTTAAAAGTCTCAATAATGGGTGTTACAGGATTGAGGCACATCAATGTGTATAGGTCAAAACCCAAAACCTTCTTTCCAGCCACCTGACTCAGAGGATAGACGATAGGCGTGGCATACATCCACAACGAAACGAAGAATGAGAACAGGATCTGCAAGTCACGGTACTTGGTCGTCATAGAAGAAATAATGATGCCGAAGCCTAAAGCGAGCCCCGCTAACATCACCACCAAAAGCGGAAACAACAGTAAATATCCATTGGGGCAAGGAGCCTGCCCAATGATTGCATAATAGATGTAAACCAAAACAAACAGTCCTAATTGAATTCCGAAGCGAACCAAATTGCTTGTGACGCTAGCTAAAGGCATGATTAATCTCGGGAAATACACCTTACCAAAGATACCGGCATTAGTAACAAAAGTGTTTGAGGCATTGCCCAGGCAGTCGGCAAAATAGCCCCACAATGCAACACCGCCTAAATAAAACAAGGGCTGGGGTATACCATCTGTGGGGATGCCGGCTATGCCACCAAACACCACCATATACATGATGACCGTAAAAGCCGGCTGGATAAACCACCACAGCGGGCCCAAAACGGTCTGCTTGTATGCCACCGTAATCGTCCGCTTCACAAAAAGCGTCAACAAGTCACGATAGTCCCAAATCTCCTTGAGATTTACCTCAAAGAGTTTGTTACGGGGCTTGATGACCGTCGTCCATTCCTGTTGATCTATATTTTGTTGATCTTTCATATCAAATGCTATCCTTTAATTTCATCACCTGTTCAATAACAGGTGCCATATCATAATATTTATACTCAGCCAGGCGACCGCCAAAGATGACGTTCTGTTCCTTGTCAGCCAAAGCTTTGTATTTCAAGTAGAGTTCGTTGTTCTTGGAGTCGTTCACCGGATAGTACGGCTCCATTCCAGGCTTCCACTCGGTACTATATTCGCGTGAGACGACTGTCTTGGGACAATCATACACCGCCTGACCAAACATCTCGAAATGCTTGTGTTCAATAATACGTGTGTAAGGCACATCCCGCTCCGTATAATTCACAACGGCATTGCCTTGATAGTTGGACACATCCAACGTCTCTTGTTCAAACGATACAGTACGGAAATCAAGATGCCCGAAGCGGGAATCATAAAACTCGTCAATCTGGCCAGTATAGACTATCTTTTCGGCCAACTCTGACAATTCGGCACGATGAGCAAAAAAATCGCAATTAACACGTGTTTCAATTCCTTCAAGCAGTCCTTCTATCAACTTATTGTATCCACCAATAGGAATGCCTTGGTAAGTGTCGTTGAAATAGTTATTGTCAAACACAAAACGCAATGGCAACCTGCGGATGATGAAGGCAGGCAGTTCGGCACATCTTCTACCCCATTGTTTTTCGGTATAGCCTTTGATAAGCGCTTCATAAATATCTCTTCCCACCAAACTCAATGCTTGCTCCTCCAAGTTGGCAGGTTCTCGGCCTTGCAAGGTTTCTGATGCTTCTTTTCTTTGCTCTTCTATTTTAGCTTTAGCCTCATCCGGTGTGATTACTCCCCACATCTGATAGAAAGTATTCATATTAAAAGGCAAATTGTATAGCTTACCTTTATAGTTTGCCACAGGGCTATTGGTATAGCGATTGAAAGGCACAATATCATTTACGAAATCCCAAACATCTTTGTTGGAAGTATGGAAGATATGTGCTCCATACTTATGCACATTGATGCCTTCTATGTTTTCGCAATACACATTGCCGCCCAAGTGAGGACGCTTGTCGATAACGAGACACTTCTTGCCTGCTTGTTTGGCAAAATAGGCGAAGGTGGCACCGAAGAGACCGGAACCTACGATAATGTAGTTGTATTGGAACATTTATATCTGTTAATAAGCAAAAAATACGCCAATCCTGGATGATTGCATAAAAATGTCTTTATTCTATTCTTAATTCTAATCTTCCAAGACCAATCCAAGCGAGCGACATGCATCCAATTATAATCAAGGGGCCAGCAACCAAGTTCCCCAAATTTCTTCAGCACTTTTCTATACTCTTCGAGAGAATAACCAGCTTCTACTGCCGTTTTGGGTTGGCAGACCCAGCGCATGTATTTCAGTCTTTCCATAGGCTTGGCTTCAGGGCAATACTTCTCCACATAATTCCTTCTATAGCCAATCGCCAAATAACCGCTTTCTATTAACCGACGTTGCTTCTCGATACTTTGCCTGTGGGTTGAACTATAATTTGACGATTGGACATATCGATATAAAGGCAAATCAGTTGAAACAACCTTTTGCGCATGGCAATAAAACATGCCCATAAAAACATCGTCCTCTCGCAACAACAAATCTGTTTGAAAACGAATTCCATTCTCGCTTATCACGGAGCGGCGAAAAACCGCATCCACAACATGATAATCAGAAATATCGTAACGTTGCAAAGCCACACCTTTACCGCATATTATTTCGGAAAACATTTGAAACTGTCCGATCGATGCTTTATCAACAGGGTCATCATTACCAACAAAAACAATTTTGTATTTTACAATATCCGCATCTTCTTTTTCGGCCAAATCAATCACCTTAGCTATTCCATCTGAAGCCAAATAGTCGTCCGCATCCACAAACATAAGATATTTGCCCGAGGCTTCATCAACGCCCATATTCCTAGCCGACGAAACACCACCGTTTTCTTTTTGAATTAATCGGACATTCGGATGGGTATCTATATAATCTTTTACCACAGTGGCGGATTCGTCAGTGGAGCCATCATCCACAACGATGATTTCAGCGTCGGCATAATCAATGCTTTTAAGACATCGGAGAAGCACCGGTGCGCAATTGTAAACAGGTATTACTATCGATAAGAGCGAAACCATTTAAATGCCTTTTTCCATAAAGCGCTTATTTACTAAACGTATAGATTTCATTACTGGCCCTATAACATTCAAACACACGCAGACAACAATAGGATGACGCAACATAAAAGATGTCATTTTTGACCATCTCATCGTTTTTAAATCCTCCATAACGTCACTAATATGTTGATAAAAAAGAGAGTAATCGTCTATCTTCCACAACTTCTTGAACACATGTTCAATATTGTATTTTCCATCCTTTTTCATTATTGCTCCAAAACACGGGGAATCAGTTAAAAATCGCTCAGAATCTTTTATCTTTCGATATCCAAACTTCACCCAATCTGCCTTATGACGCCAAGTTAATCCGTGAGTAATTGAAGTAGGATTCATCACCCAACAATAAATCGGAATTGACATGAATTCAACCCTGTCGGCATAAAACAAATGCCAAGCGACCCAATCGGCATCTTCCATCATTACATTCTCTGCCATTGGACGATTCATATTAACCAAATATTCACGCTTATACAAATAGCTCCAAGGCGCAAGGCATTCCCCCGCATCGAACCAAGTTTCGCAATACGTTTTACCGTTTTCTGATAAACCATTCGGCAAGTCCAAGCCATAGAGGTCTTCTGTCCCATCTTCTTTCTTTACAATCCATTGACACGCTAACAAATCAGGGCAAGTGGCAAGAACTCTATCAATGGCTAATTTCTGATTCTCAGGAATGACGTAGTCATCCTGATCAGCAAATAAAATGTATTTTCCTCTTGCAGCTTTAATCCCAGTATTTTTTGCCCCGCCCTGACATTTGTTCGTTTCATGGCGGATAACACAAATATTATTATGACAACTCAAGTAATCGTCCAATGCTGATTGAGCCTCTACCGGAGAACAATCATCCACGATTATTATTTCGAACTGGTTTTCATCCATTCCAATGGAATAAATGCTATCCAAACACCGCTTGATTGTCAATTCCCCGTTATAAAACGGTATTATGAATGAAACCTCCAACATAAAACAATTATCCTTTATGACGAAGCCTTCTATACAATTGAGACTTATTGACAAAACGACCTAATTTATAGTAAAGCCAATACAAGAACAAAGGCAACCGCTTATACATTCTTACTTGTTTGGATTGCTCAAAAGTTTTCAACTGATGCGGAGCCATATCATAGAGTTCCTTTAATCCTTTCAATGCAAAGTACGAAGAATCCGTCAACTGTCCCCACACCCAAACGCAATACTTTGCAGTCAATTCGTCTATAATTCTTTGAACTACAATATTTTCAACTTTATTCACTCTCCAAAACCCATTAAATCGTTGAAAGGCCACTATATGGTTTTTAACCTTTTTAGCCACAACCGCTTTCGACACAGATTGACCCTCCCGACCAATAAGATATTGATACAATACTAAATCATAACAAACAAAAGTCTTAGCATTAATTAGAGGCGCAATATAAAGCATCGTATCATCATAGCTGATATACTCTGCAAACAAAGGATAAAAACTCTTTAATATGGAGGTCTTGTAAGTACACATCCAAAATGATGTGAAACAATTATAATGATGCTGTAATTGTAATTCTTCAATGGAGGTGACTTCATCAAACGGCCCAGGCAAAGACCATAATCCTTCCTTGTTTTCTTCTACAAAAACATGATTGAGATGGGTGAATACCAAATCAGCATCACAAATCAATAATTTCTTGAAAAATTCGGTAAAATTAGTCAACCAATCATCCGAATCCAAAAACCGGAGATACTTCCCTGTTGCCTCTTTAAGCCCCACATTCCATGCCGAGCCATGTCCCCCATTCTCCTTATCAATCTGACGGAAAGTTTGAGGATATCGTTTTACATATTCACGCGACATCTCTGCGGAATTGTCGGGTGTACCATCGTTAACGATGATAACCTCCAATTGGTTCATTAGTTCCTCATCCAACACCTTCTCACCTTGCTCGTTTGTCTTGTATATCAGACAAGAGTCAAGGCATTTATTGATGTATGGCTCAACCTTGTAAACTGGAACAACTATAGTAAGAAGTTTTTGCATCTCGGTTCAATTGTTAACAAACTCATTCACATCCCCCAAACCATTATCTTCCTTCCGTTAAACTCACGTCCATCGTGCCATATCTTCTCTTCCCACGACTTGCCTGGTGTGCGGTCGAATATGATGAAATGGCCTTCATCGACACTGCCCACCTTGTCCATATACTCCCAGGTCTGCTTCAGACCGTCTTCTATGGTCTTTTCCATGCTGTAGCGTTTTATCTTCAGCTCCAGCACTATCCTTTGAATCGGGCCTCCGTATTGTTCCGTCAACGGCTTGCGGATAAGCAGGTCGGTACGTCCGCGACCGAGGCCGTATTCGCGGTCGATATAGCCTCCACCGTTGACCACACGTTGCAGGAAGGCCTGCAGGAGCAACTGAGGGCCACTCTCCTTATAGTCAAACTTCTCAATCCAGGCATCGGCATTCTGGCGGAAGAACTGCTGGAAGTCCAGGAGCAGCTTCTCCATGTTGATGCTGCTATCGGGATTCATGTACCATGCCGACTGCTGTATCAGGCTTTCCTGCGTTGTCCATGTCAGTTCCCGTGGGATAATCTCCCGGTAGATGCCGTTGGCTATGCGGATAGGCTTGTCTCTCGTGATCAGGCCCATGTCAATCACATACTGCATATCGTCTTGCGGAAACAACGCATCGTCCACCTCAGTTTCGTTAGCCAGTATGGGGCCTATCACGCGACGAACCCGGTCTTCTTTCAGTTTGTCTATCAATATGTCAATATGCGTCTCGCGGCGGTAGATGATGCGTTCCTGCGCACGATAAATCATCTCGGGGATAATCCTGATGCTGCGGTCGCGGTTCTCCCTCATCTCCATCGTCACTTCATAGCCCAAGGCATTCACCAACCAGGGCTGTCCTTCGGTGGCCTCCCAAATCATCGGGAAGCAGGCCTCATCAAACACCTGACCCGTTGCCTTGGTATGCTCCAAATACAACGCATGGATTTCCTCTTTGGTGAAATTGCCTAAGTGCAGCGACCGAGCCTTGATGT
>R22__coassemble_474_pt1 | contig 26162 bp, 28 predicted proteins | sample R22__metabat2_low_PE_022 | metagenome-assembled genome bin R22 | reverse complement strand
ACGCAAAGCGCGTCCAGCAATCTATTATGTAAACTAAATTTGCACATCTACTTATGTCAAATTGGGAAGTCTTTTCAAAAAAATGAAAAAATACAAAAGGCGCGACAATCATGCCGCGCCTTCTTTTTGGTTTTTTTTGTTTCGCATTGAAAATACTGATATTCAAGGATTTTTGTTTGTAAATCCGAAAAGACTGGTTATTTGAGGTAAAGGTACGAAAGTTTTTTGAGAAAGTCTACTCAAACTCGAATCAAATCTTCGCCAAGGGCTGTGGAAATCTTGGCCAAGGTTCGAAGGGTAAAATTATGTGTGCCGCCAAGCCAGCGCGAAACCTCGGCTTCAGTTTTTCCTGTGTTCTTTGCCAAATCGCGTTGCGACATTCCTCGCTCTTTGAGCAGGTTGTCCAACTTTTCGGCAATGGAATCCGAAAAGCGCAACTGGGTCTTTAGTTCCGCCGGGGTTTCGTCAACAATTTGCCGAAACAGTTTCTGTCCTTCCAAGTCTTGTTTCATAGGTCATACTCCTTATCGTCAATGCCAATGATTTCCGTTTTTTCAATACGAACCAATCCATTTTTGATATCGGCCTTCAGAAGTGCGTCAAGTTTCTGTAGGCTAATGACATAGCCATTCAAATCATCATCTTCTTGGTAAGTTTTTGTGTCCTTGATGCCACCATTGCCCACAATCAGGACGCTATCAGACATTCGCAAGCAATACAAGCGAAGTCCATTTTTGTATACAGGCAAAGCAGCAACACCATCGTTCATTTTCCCTTCAGGACGAAAACGACGTTCCTCAAAACCTTTCACCAGCATCGTGTCAATCTGATTGAGGATGATTCTCAAGTCGTTCTTTCTGACGGCATCGTCCTTGAACTTGTTTACGAATTTCACAAATTTCGATTGGCTTTCGTCTTCAAAGATGATGGTAAACAAGCCTGCATTCTCGGTTTGCTCTAATGATTGTATAGTTGCTTTTGTCATTTCTTTACGGTTTAACGCCGCAAAGATACAAAAGTTTTCCAAAAGTTTACTTTATAAGGTAAGTTTTTTTTGTTTTTGGGAGTAAAATGCACAGAAGGCGCGACAATCATGCCGCGCCTTCTTTTTGGCTTTTTCATTTCAAATTGATAATCCTGAAAATTAAGTTGGTAAATTAAAGAAGTTGACCAAATCTTTCCGAATTCATTCCCATATGGATATAGTAATGCCCATTGGGATTCAAATCGTATCCAACAAGCTCTTCTTTGGCGAAACCAGCGTTAACAATTGTGAAGAAAAACGTTCCTGGGCTGTATTTCATCCAATCAAAAGTAGCATTCTTTTGACTAGGATCATAACAATCCCCTTCTTCGACTATTGTCATGTTTTCATCAACAAGCATCCAATTCAGATTGCTTACTAGAAGTTCTGAAGATGATTTGTTCTCGATCCGCAGTTTTAAAGTGATATTCAATGTACCACCATCACGTCTGTTTTTATAAATGCTTTTTACGGTGATTTTCACTTCTTCTCCATTACTATTGAACAAAGACCAAGTGGTCCCTTCTTCTACAATAGGAACGTCTTTTTGTTCAGGTACTTCGTTACTTGTTTCCGTTTCCTCACGTTGGGTACTTTGCGGACTGATTTGTTCGGTTTCCCTTTTTTGTTCATGATTGTTGCGGTTTGCTTTAGGCGAACATTGCGCAAACAAACCGAAAATCAAGATGCATAATAAAAATCTCTTCATTATTTCATTGTTTTATAACTTTTCCTTCCCAGCACCCCAAAGGACGAATTATACAAACGAAGCGTGGTACTGCTATACCACATCTTTAGTTAGAGGTCGTGAGAATTACCTTTGCAGGAAGATGTAACTATAACAGTCCACGCATAACGCGCGAACCACTATACTCTCTTGCCTGCGAAATTTCTCACGTTTCTAACTACAAGACGAGCATAACGCTTCGTGTTTCTTTATGTTGGCGGCACAAAATCAGCCTTAAGAACCGCTGCAAAAATACAAAGAAATCGGAAAAACAAGGCGGATTTGGAGATTTTTTCTTACTTTTGCGGCATAAACACAAAACCGAACACAATGACAACTATAACGCTAAGCTATAACGAGCGCAACAAGACGGCACAGGCTGTAGTCAAGTTTTTAGAGAGTCTTGGGGTCTTCAAGATTCTAAAGGACGACGAGCCTAACGCAACCACAATAAAGGCTATTGAGGAGGTGAAGTCTGGGAAAACCTATAAGGCGTCGAGTTTGCAGGATATGTTGAATTATCTCAGAAACTGACCTATGTACAACCTTGAATCGTCAACACAATTCAAAAAGGACTACAAGGCACTCTCTGCTTCCGACACGAAACTGCTTGAGACAGCTTTGGGTATTCTTGCTACAACGGGCACTTTGCCATACGACCCTTATCTTACCCATCCACTTAAGGGCAAGTACAAAGATAATTTGGAAGCCCATCTTCGCCCCGATATGCTCTTGATTTGGTTCGAGAAAAGTGGCAATACCATCAAACTTGTGCGTGTGGGCTCACATTCGAAATTGTTCAAAAAGTGAGGTTTTTGCACTCAAGATAGCCATATCATCCTTTTCCGGCAATTTCATATCAAACGAACAGCTCTACAGGATTGATTTGCAAAAATTCTTCCGCCTTCATGCCGCCTTCTCCTACGACAAAGGCCTTCGCATCCTTGAAGCGATTGCGGAACTCACCCAAACCCGAATTGCTGCCGTCGGTGTTGCTTTTCACCTCAATAGCCAAAACTATGCCGTTCTTCTCCAACACATAATCCACCTCACGGCCTTTCTCGTCGCGCCAATAATAGGTCGAATAACGCCCTGTCATAGCACCATTAATAATATGCGCACCAATGGCCGACTCTAATAATCGTCCCCAAAGCCTTGAATCAGCCAACGCTTCATTGTATGATTTCCCGCAATAAATGTTCTTCAAGGCATTGTTGAAAACCTGATATTTGGGAACGCTGTTCCGCTTCCGTGCCTTGTCAACAGAAAACTTGTCCAAAGTGCGAACCAAGCCCGCATCGCCAAGCAAACCAAGGTAAGCGGCAAGGGTGGTCACATTGCCCGCGTCCTGCAACTGCCCCATCATCTTGGTCAGCGAGAGTTCCGTGCCCGAATAGGCCGAAGCCAACTCGAAAGTCTGACGCAACAAGGCCGGTTTCATCACCTTGACCCCTTGCAGAATATCCTTATTGATTGTGGCCTCGATTATCGCGCCTGAAACATAGTCCAACCAACGGCTTTCATCATCAACCAAAGCGGCGGCACCCGGATAAGCCCCAAAATAGACATATTGCTCCAAACCAAAACCAAACGCATCCCGCATCTCGACAAACGACCAGTGCGGCATGACGATGCGCTCAAAACGCCCCATCAGGCTATCGGCCAAGCCATAGTCTAACATCACACGCGACGAGCCAAGAAGCACCACCTTAATATTCAAGTCGTTGAAAGTGTCAGCATCCCACTCCTTCTTGACTGCCTCGCTCCACGAATTCACTTTTTGAACCTCATCAATGACCAAAACATACTCGTTGGCTCTTTCCGCTTTCATCTTTTGCCTCACCAACTCCCAACAATCGCTAATCCAATACAAATTGGTGGCCGGAACCGCGTCGGCATTAAACATCGCGTAAGGTATGGTACAGTCCCTCATAACCTGCTTCACCATCGTCGATTTTCCCACCTGACGAGGCCCCATCACGACCTGAATAAACCTTCTTGGTTCATCAAGCCTCTTTTTTAATATCTGATAATCAATTCTTTGGTACATAATTCAAATTTCACTCAATAGATTGAGCAAATTTATTCAATAGATTGAGTAATTTTGCTTTGCGAGGCAAAGATAGGGATATTTTTCAAATCCTGACAACAATTTCCCATGTTTTCGCCCACCCAATCGAAAAAAAACTTACTTTTGTGGCAGAATAAACAATTGAAATAATTCAACGAACAACAAATAACAGCAATGAAACTCAGAGAGATATCTGAACTACTGAACGCCAAGGTGCTTTGCGGCGAAGACCGACTGGACGAAGAACATGAAACCGCCTTCGCCTCCGACCTGATGAGCGACGTGCTTACCTTGGGCGACTACAACCCGGTCATTTTGACCGGACTCTGCAACATGCAGACCATACGCACCTGCGAGATGGGCAACTTGGACATCATCGTCCTCGTCAGGCGCAAGAAAGCCTCCGAGGAGATGATTGAGGAAGCCGAGGACGAAGGCATGGTGGTCATGGAAAGCGACTTCTCCATGTTCAAGGCCTGCGGACTGCTCTTCAAGGCGGGTATGCAACCCATTTTCTGATGTCAAACCAATACATTAAGCCATGCACTTAGAATACCAAGTATATGAAGCGGACTTTGTGAACGCCGGAGCCGCCTCAAGCGCCATCAAGAAGACCTTGAAGCAGCTCAACATCAGCCCCAGCATCGTCAAGCGCGTCGTGGTGGCCCTCTACGAGGCTGAAGTGAACGCCATCGCCCACGCCTACGGCGGCACCATCTATGCCGACATCGAGCCCGACAAAATCATCTTGAAGGTGGTCGACACCGGGCCGGGCATCCCCGACATCGACTGGGCCATGCAGGAAGGCCACTCCACCGCCTCGCCCGAGGTACGCAACATGGGCTTCGGCGCCGGTATGGGGCTGCCCAACATCCAAAAGAACGTCGACAAACTGAACGTACAGTCCACCGTCGGCGTCGGCACCACCGTCGAGATGGAGGTGAATTTCGTGTGATTTGTGAGACGCAATCATTGCGTCTCTACAACAATTAAACAATTAAACAATCAACAATTATACGATATGGAAAAGACTCCTTTCTTCCACGCTCTGAAAATCGACGAAGACACCTGCATCGGCTGCTCACGCTGCATGAAAATCTGTCCCACCGAGGCCTTGCGCGTGCGCGATGGCAAAGCCGTCCTCATTCCCGACCGCTGCATCGACTGTGGCAACTGCTTCAAGGTGTGCCCCACCCGGTCCATCTATATCGAGCAAGACGATTTCGAGTCCATTTTCAACTATCCCGTGCGCGTGGCCCTCATCCCCGCAGTCTTCTTCGGGCAGTTTCCCAACGAGATTTCCGTGTCGCGCATCTACGGCATCCTGAAAGAGCTGGGATTCACCCATATCATCGAGGCGGAGTCTTCCATACCCATTTACACAGCGGCAAAAAACAGATATGCCGCTGAGAACCCCGACATCAGGCCGCTCATCTCGACATTCTGTCCGGCCATCGTGCGCCTCATTCAGGTGAAGTTCCCCGGCCTGACCGAAAACCTCATCCCCCTGCGGGCTCCCATCGACATTACGGCGATGTATATCCGCCGCAAGATTAAAGCCGAGATGGAACTGAAAGACGACCAGATTGGCATCTTCTACATCACCCCCTGTGCCGCCAAGATTGCAGCTGTGAAACTCCCGGTGGGCGAAGAGAAGTCGCTGGTCGACGGTGTCATCAACATGGACTCGCTCTACAACCGCGTCTATAAGGAAATCAAGAAACAGGGACACGGCTACAAAGAGCAGAAGCTGCCCGTCTCGCAACTCTCGGCCGACGGCGTGCTGACCTCTTTGACCAATGGCGAACGCCGCCTTTCGTCGGCACAACACTCCTACTCCATCGACGAGATTCATAACGTCATCGAATTCCTTGAAAAAGTGGAGAACGAAGAGATAGAAAACGTCGACTTCCTCGAGCTGCGCGCCTGCGACCAGAGCTGCCCCGGTGGCATCCTGACCTGCGACAACCGCTTCCTCATCTGCGAACGCGTGTTCGGGCGCGCCCGCAAGATTGCCGACCGCGAGCGCAAGGGCGAGCAAACCAGAGACCACGAGCTGGAAGAAGAGAGCAACTACCTGATGCGCCACATGAAGGTGGGCGACATCAAGCCGCGCTCGATGCTGGTCCTCGACGACAATATCGCCGTCGCCTTGGAGAAGATGAAGAAGATTGACGAATACCGCGCCCGCCTGCCCCAAACCGACTGCGGCGTTTGCGGAGCCCCCACCTGCGACGCCCTTGCACGCGACATCGTGTGCGACAACGCTGAGATGAGCGACTGCGTCTTCATCCAGCGCAACCTCGAAGCCCGAGGCAGCATGAGCGTGCACGAGTCTCTCAAAATCATGGAACTCATCTGGGGCAAAGCCAAGATGAATGATTACGTGAAGAAGAAGTAAAGTTTTGATTTGAAAATGGAAGAACAAGAAAAGCTCATATTCCCTCAGAACTTCGACATCAAGGTCATCGTGGCGGCATCAGTCACCATCGACGAGACCAAAGCCAGCCTTAGCCGCATCTTCAGCGACTGCAAGACCGTACACAGCTTTGTCAGCGCAAGAAGCAGCGCCAAAGGCAATTACATCACCTATACCTACAACATCGACCTCGACAGCCAGGAACAGATGAACGCCGTTTACGACGCTCTGAAACAGCTTCCCGGCATCAAGTTTGCCTTATGAGAAAAGCCTACGACATAAGGATTTACGGACGTGTGTTCAACGTGGGGTTCCGCCGCTATGTGCACCGATATGGGCTGCAATGCAATGTGGTCGGTTATGTGGAGAACGATTATGGCGACGATTGCGTCCATATTGAGGCCGAAGGCGAGGAAAAAGACCTGGAACGCTTCACCCTGCTTTGCGGCGAAGGGACACCTTATTCACATATAACAGACATGAAGATCAAGGCGGTTGAGCCGACTGGCCAATACAAAGACTTTGATGAAATCAGATAGCAAACGACTGAAATGACAGATTTTTCCAAAATACTGTTCCTCGACATCGAGACCGTCTCGCAAGAAAAATCCTTTGACCAACTGAGCGAGCGGATGCAAACGCTGTGGGCCAAAAAAGCCGGACAAATCAGTAAAGGCGACGAAGAAGTCTCTGCCGAAAGCCTCTACGAACGCTCCGCCATCTACGCCGAGTTCGGCAAAATCGTCTGCATCTCAGTCGGCTTCTTCAACGGCAACCGTTTCCGCCTGAAGTCGTTCTGCAGCCATGATGAGAAAGCTATGCTTCAGGAGTTTGCCACAATGCTGGAGCGCTACTACAACACCTTCGATGCCCAGCTTTGCGCCCACAACGGCAAGGAGTTCGACTTCCCGTTCATCGCCCGCAGGATGCTCATCAACGGCGTCGAGATTCCACGTATCCTGCAAGTGGCCGGCAAGAAACCCTGGGAGACACAATTTATCGACACGATGGAGCTGTGGAAATTCGGCGACTACAAAACCTACACCTCTTTGGAACTGCTTTGTGCCGTACTGGACATTCCAACCCCAAAAGACGACATCAACGGGAGCGAAGTGGGACGCGTCTACTGGCAGGAGAACAACCTCGAACGCATCCAGACTTACTGCCAAAAAGATGTGCTGGCTATCGCCCAGCTCATGCGCCGCTACAACTACCTGCCTCTCATCTCCGAAGACTGCGTTGACTATACCAACTGATTATGCATATCTTATCCAAGTCGACATATATCAAGGGCTTACAATGCGAGAAGGCTCTGTACATGCAGAAAAAACATCCTTATCTGCGCGACAAACTCAGCATCGAACAACGCGCCAAGTTTCAACGCGGGACAGATGTAGGCGTGTTGGCCCATGATTATTTCCCGGGTGGCATCGATATGTCGCCTGCCTCTCCGTCGCAATTTCCCAAAAAAGCGGAAGAAACAAAGCTGAACCTCTCCAACCCAGAGGTTAAGGTGATGTATGAAGCCGTTTTCCAATACAACGACACGCTCATCATGCTTGACATGCTGGTCCGCGACGGCGATCGATGGAAGGCTATCGAAGTGAAAAGCTCCTTGCGCCTCAGCGACACCTATTATAACGATGCAGCCCTGCAATACTACGTCCTGCACGGCTGCAAAGTACCATTAAGCGATTTCAAGCTAATGTACTTAAACGCTGATTATTTGAAAGACAAAGAGATTGATGCAAAGCAATTGTTCAAATTGGAGTCGGTGATGGATTATGTGGTGGAGAGGGAAGGTTTTGTAGCGCAGAACGTCGAACGGCTGAAGCATGTGGTTGCCCTGCCCCACTCCCCTTTGGTCAACATCGGGACACAATGCAACAATCCATATCCCTGTGATTTTCAAGGCCATTGTTGGAAACTCATTCCCAAAAACAGCTTTCTTTACACCACAGCGATGGAAGAAGAGACACTTTTCCAAAACTATTTCAGCGGCATCAATTCAAATGAAAAGATGCTTCGGCAAGTAGCGTCAGACTCCTTAGAGGCGCGCCAAATGGAGGCTTTGGAAACAAACTCGTACTATATTGATTATAAAACGCTTTACTCGCTTACACCACAACCAAAGCCAAAATCCATCGCCTTTTTGAACCTGCTTTTGCATCGGCCTGCGGTGCCCGAAATTGACGGCACTAAACCTTACGAGGAAATGATTTTGGCTTTTGCCCTGCAAGGCGAACACGAGGACGAGGGCAACTACGTTTGGGACTGCTTCGACGACCATAGCCGCTGGAAAGCGTCCATCCCCATCCTGATAGAGAAACTGTCTCGTTACGATTTGATTGTGTGTTTCACGCCACAAAATTTCACCACTATCCTATTGCGCCACGAAATCATCCAAAACAAAGAAGTCGGCTACAAGGTCTTCAATCTCTTTGATGTGCTTCAACAAGCCAATTTCTACCACCCAAGCATCAAGCGGGGCTTCACGCTACAACGTCTTTCGGAGGCGTTGTTTCCAGCCTTTAAGTTGTTTGAACACAGCCGTATATTGGTAGAAGCCACCAGCCGCGACTTGATAGGTTATCAACAGGCCAAGGAAGATTTAATTACTGAAAACGAGATGGTTGCAAAAACTTATCAACACTTTTTCAAGTAGTTGATAACTTCTTCGTCAGGGCCCATTCAAGACGGATTAGATTTCGTAATTTTGCCCTCTCAAATACGACTGTTTTATGCCAAACGATACAACCATTACCCGCCGTCCATTCGGAGATACTGCTCGACGCAACATATTGACCCCGGAACAGGTCTTTTCAAGCCAAGGACGCATACCACCACAAGCCACCGACCTGGAGGAGGTCGTGCTGGGAGCCCTGATGCTGGAGAAGGAAGCTGTCAACGAGGTCATCGACATCCTTACTCCCGAAGCGTTCTACCTCGACAAACACCAGAAAATCTTTGCTGCCATCAAAGACTTGTTTGGAAAGTCAGACCCCATTGACATTCTGACCGTTACCAACGAGCTGAAATTTCGTGGCGAGCTGGAGATGGTCGGAGGTGCCTACTACATATCGAAACTCACCAATCGCGTCGTTTCTGCTGCCAACATCGAATATCATGCCCGTATCATCATGCAGAAACACATTCAGCGTCAACTGATTCAGGTTTCTTCAGACATGATTCACGAGGCTTTTGAAGATACAACCGACGTGTTCGACCTGCTTGACAAAGCCGAGAGCAACTTGTTTCAAATCAGCGAGAACAACCTGCGCCGCAGCTACGACTCGATGCAAGACTTGGTCAGCAAGGCCATCAAAGAGATACAAAACGCAAAGAACAGCGACAACAAACTGCGCGGTGTGCCATCGGGTTACACAGAACTCGACCGTATCACACAAGGCTGGCAGAAATCCGACCTCATCATCTTGGCCGCGCGTCCCAGTATGGGTAAGACAGCCTTCGCCCTCAATCTGGCCCGCAATGCCGCCGTCGAACACAAACGTCCGGTGGCGTTCTTCTCGTTGGAGATGTCGTCGGTTCAGTTGGTCACACGTCTTATCTCAACAGAGACCTCACTCACAGCCGACAAGCTGCGCAGTGGCGACCTGGCCGATTACGAGTGGCAACAGCTGAGCACCAAAGTCACCCCCCTGACAGACGCCCCCATCTTCATCGACGACACGCCACAGCTCTCCGTCTTCGAGTTACGCGCCAAATGCCGACGGTTGAAGCAACAGCATGATATTCAGATGGTCTTCATCGACTACCTGCAACTGATGACCGCCAAGGGCGACAAGGGACTCAACCGCGAGCAGGAAATCAGCACCATCTCACGCTCGCTGAAGAGCTTGGCCAAAGAGCTTGAGATTCCCGTATTGGCCCTTTCACAGCTGAGCCGTAGCGTGGAGCAACGTCCCGGATCCAAAAAGCCCATCCTCTCCGACTTGCGCGAATCAGGTGCCATTGAGCAGGATGCCGATATGGTGATGTTCATTTACCGTCCAGAATACTACAAGAACGAAGCCGATGCCGAAGACAAGCCCAAGGGATTCACCATCATCGACATCGCCAAGCACCGTAACGGCAAGCTGGGCGAGGTAAATCTGAGGTTCGTGGGACAGTATGCCAGATTCGAGGAATTGGGGAATGACTTCGACAACAGCGAGTTTACCAGCATCGGACCTAACAACCAGTTTGACAGCGGCTCAATGGTTCTTGGCTCCAAGATGAACAACGACGAAGGCATGACCCCTTATCCGACCATCACATCCGACATCCCCGACCCATTCTAAACCTGCAATTTCAAAATCTCAAGATTAGATGAAAAACGACAAACACAAAGCACCCCATTCAAAAGACAATCCGCTGAAATTCAACGTTTCGGAAGAAACAAAACTCATGGATTTCCTCATGAAGAAAATGGAAGGCATCAGCCGTAGCAAGGTGAAGCGCATGTTGGCCAACAAAGTCGTCAGCGTCGACGGCACGCGCACCACGCAGTTCGATTTCGTCCTTCAGCCCGGCATGATTGTGGAAATCGGGAAGCCTACGGCCCGAGAGCGTTTCCAAAACCCGAAACTGAAAATTGTATACGAAGACAAATACCTTTTGGTCATCGAGAAGAAAGAAGGTTTGCTGACCAATAGCCCCACCAAGGAAAAGGACACCGCGCAAGGTATACTGAACCAATATTTCATCGCCACCCAACAACGATGCCGCGCCCACACCATCCATCGCCTTGACCGCGACACCTCCGGCCTGATGCTGTTTGCCAAAAGCAAGGATGTCGCCCTGAAGTTTGAAGAAGACTGGAAGAACATCGTATACGACAGGCGTTACGTGGCCGTAGTATGCGGCGAGATGGAGCAGCAAGAAGGCAAGGTGGAATCGTGGCTGAAAGACAACAAAGCATTCATCACCTACAGCAGTCCGACCGACAACGGAGGCAAGTTTGCGCAAACCTACTACGAAACGCTGATGACCACAAAAAAATACTCATTAGTGGAATTGACCTTGCAGACGGGTCGCAAGAACCAGATTCGTGTCCACATGGCCGACATCGGGCATCCTGTGGTGGGCGACATAAAATATGGCAACGGCGACAACTCACTTGGCCGCTTGTGCCTCCATGCCTATCGACTTTGCTTCCATCACCCACTGAAGGACAAGGACATGGAGTTTGAAACACCATTCCCATCGGCGTTTGGACGGCCTTTCCCGAAATCTTAGTCTTATCGCACCACTTTCATATTCAAGGTCTTCTTGTTACCGACTCCATCGGTGACAACCACTTTCACATTGTTGGTGCCAGAGGGCATTTTCTCGTCAATCTCATAATATAGCAAAGCGTTCTTGGCGTCGTATTTGCCAAGCACCCATACCTCATCCAGATAGATGTCGTAAGTCTCAATACCAGTCATGTTATCTGAAATCTTAAAGCGCAGCGAGCTCAGTTTGCTCACCGACTGGCCGTCCTTGAAATTCGAAGCCGAGACTTTAGGCGCGATGGTGTCAATCTTGATGGTGAACTCGCCCAGATTGCGCGTCGTCGTCTCCATATAGCCATTCTTCATCTTGCCACCCAGCGACGACACCTTGCCTCCGCCATCGATATAGGCGATGAACTTCTTGGGGTGATCAGCCCATTCCGCTGTGGGACGGATGCGAACAGTGAACGGCTTAAAAGTTGTCATTTCGTCGGTACCAAAACGATAAATACGAGAGCAGCAGCCCTTTTCATCGCGCTGACCAGTCTGAATCCACTCATCACGGAAAAGCGTGCCGTATTCCATCGAGACGTTGAAATCTTCGATGGTGATGTCAGCATTCATAGAGCCATCAGCCTTCACGAAATACTCGCTGCGGCGATGTTGCGGGCGTTCCACATAGACAGGTGCGGTACCCACCAACTTGAAACTGATGCTGGAACTGTTGCCGGAATAGTCACTAATTTTGAAGCATACGTTCACCGTGTCACCCTCCCCAACTGTCACCGTGCCATTACGTTTGGCAATCATCTGCAATTTGTTAAACGGGTCAGTCTCCGTGCGCACATAACTCGATTTCTTCTGTTTATAGCGGCGATAGTCAAGCAAGCTGTTCACATAACGAGGCTCGTTGTAAGAGAAGCTGTCAGCCTCCACTTGAAAAGCCAGCTTGTCATCAAGAAAAAGCTCGTAAAGATAAGGGCCATTCTTGTTGGTCGAAGTGCCCACTTGGTCGAAAGTGCGGATGCCAAAAGAAATTTCGCCATTGGCATGAACGAAATTCTTGTCTTTCAGGCTGTATCGTCCATTTTCATTCGTAACATCGAAATATATCGGCTTAATGCCATTCTCCAGCGTCGACTCATCACCCAAAGGATAGACCGAAACACCTTGTATTAACGGCTTTACATTATCAGCAATTTTATAGCCAAAATACAACGGATTGACGGGTTTCTCGCTCGCAGTGTGGCGGATTTCAAAATGCAGATGCGATCCGCCAGAGCCTCCCGAATTACCCGCATAGGCAATCAGGTCGCCTTTCTTGACGGGAAACTTATCCTTGTCAGGATAGATTTGCGAAGCGAATTTCTTGTGCTTGTATTGGTAATCCTTCACGTACCTTGCGATTTCACCAGAGAAACGCTGCAAATGTGCGTAGACACTCGTATATCCATCGTAATGCGTGATATACAGAACATTACCATATCCGTAAGGCGAAACGCCAATACGACTGATATAGCCATCGGCCACAGCAAACACTTTCTTTCCTTCCACCCCCTGAGTCTTAATATCAAGGCCAGCGTGGATGTGATTGGGACGTATTTCGCCAAAGGTGGCAGAAAGGTAAAGCGGGATGTCAAGCGGGCTGCCATATTGAGGGAAACTTTCCTGCGCTTTAAGGCCCGCTACAGACAGGGCCAGCAATAAAACGATGAATGGACGCAATCTCATAATGTCAAATTTTGCGCAAAGATAGATTTTTTTCTCTAAATTTGCACCGCAAAAGCTGTGGCATGAACTATCAAACACGCAAGAAACAGAAAGAAGAATGGCTGACATCGCCACCTATACTGCTTGTTTACAGGCTGTTGGCGAGCTTATTGGCGTTGAGCGTCAGCCGTTGGCTGCTCTATCTGTTCAACATGCAGTTCTTCCACCAAACATCACTCGTCGAGGCCTTGTTCCTCTTTTTCTACGGCATGAAGTTCGACCTTGCCGTCACGGTGGTGCTCAATCTGCCGCTTATCCTTTATTATTGTTTCCCTTCCCGGAAAATCTTCAGCCGCGTCCCTCAACAGATTTCAGACTTTATCTACATAGCAACCAATGCATTAGCCATCCTACTCAATTTCATCGACATCATCACTTTCCGATTCTTCGGACGGCACCTCAGTATTGAATTCCTTAGGCTATTGCATGTCTCCGATGAAATCTCATGGGGCACTATAGGACAAGTGTTATTCGACCATTGGTATCTGCTTGTCATATACATCCTTTCCGTACTGGTTATCAATGTAGTAGCAAGACACACGAGACTTCTCGAAGATAAAAAACATGTTATCAAAAGGTGGAAGCTCCGTCAGGTGGTCAGTTTGCTGCTAATGCTCATATTGAGCCTTTTGTCTTGGCGCAACGAGCTGAAGTCCAAACATATCGACATGGAAATGACACTACGTTACACCAGTCCACAGAATGTCCCCATTCTGCTCAACACGCCGTTTTGTATCCTCAGCAGCAAGGAAAAGCCCGTTGAGCCGCAACACATGCACACAGAAGCCACCGATTCCTTTATTCATACAGACCTAACCGCCAACCGTTTCCTCGTTGCCGACAGTCTGATTACGGACACATTACCTTCCAATGTCGTCGTCATCATCCTGAAAGGCATCGGACAGGAAATGACACGCTACTACAATCCAAAACATCGGTTCAATCTCACGCCTTTCATTGACTCGCTTTTATCGCAAAGCCTCACCTTCGACGGTCGTTCCAACAGTCGACGCAGCGTTGAGGCGCTTCCAGCATTATTGGCAGGCATCCCTTCGTTGATGAACGACAGCTTCATCAATTCGAAATATGCTGACAACGATTTTGATGCATTTGCGCAACACCTACAGGCACACGGCTACAACACCATCTTCATGCATGGCGGCAGCAACGGCGTGATGGGTTTCGACCAATTTGCACACCGCGCAGGATTCAAGAACTATTTTGGCCGCGTGGAATATGGCGACGATGCTGATTACGATGGACGTTGGGGCATTTATGACGGACCGTTCCTGCAATATGCCTGCCAAGCTTTGAATCGCGTCCACAAGCCTTTCGCTACGGCCATCTACATGCTGTCGACACGCTACCCTTACAAGGTGCCGAAAGACTTCTGTTTCCCGGAAGAAAGCTACTACTGGACCGGCTTCGAGAAGACCGTCTACTATACCGACTGTGCCCTCCGCGACTTCTTCCATACCGCTTCACAAATGCCCTGGTTTGACAACACGCTGTTTGTCATCACTTCCGATTACTCAAACGACGAGCACTTTCAGCCCAAATACAGCAACGTTTGGGGCATGTACGCCATCCCTTTGGCTTTCTACTGGCCTGAACGCATCGAGCCTCAACATTGTTCTGAGATAGCGCAGCAAATCGACCTGGGACCTTCCATACTTTCCACTCTAAAAGTGAACGACACGCTGTTCTGCTTCGGTCGCAACCTATTCAACGACAGCACCGAACAAGCTTTCATCAGCTATTTCAACCTCACCTACCAATACTGCGACGGTTTATATCTCGTGCAGAGCGACGGACAACAGCCATACGGCATTTACAAACCTCACCTTGACCCATTATTGAACGACAACCTTATTGACCGACTACAATGCCCCGACATCTTTGACAAGTTGTACCTATACTTAGAGGAATACAATAAAAGAATGATAAACAACAATCTAAAAATAACTATAGACACAATTGCTTTAACCAACGACAGCATCCATGAAACACAAGAGCGACAATAACGGCACAGTATATTCCACCAACCCCGACTTCGTTTTCGACTATGGCGACGAAGAAATCGTGACCTTAGAGCCCGCCAAGCAAAACCTCCGTATCATGCTTGACAAGAAACAACGCGGCGGCAAGAAAGTGACCCTCATCTCTGGTTTCCAAGGTTCCGACTATGACCTTGCCGTGTTAGGCAAAGAACTGAAATCGGCATGTGGCGTGGGTGGTAGCGTCAAAAATGGCGAAATCCTGCTGCAAGGCGACTTTCGCGAAAAGGTGCTGGCATTACTGCTCCAAAAAGGATATTCAAAAACCAAAATCAGCGGATTATGATTGAAAAATACCTTGAATTACTAAAATGCATTGGCAGAGGAATGCACTTTGGTGCCAAACTTACTGACGGTTTGGCCGGTGGCATCGCCATTTTCACTTTATTGATTGTTGGCTTTGGACTGTTTTTCCTTGCCAAATTCGTTACTAAGAAAACCATCTATGTCATCATCAAACGTACACCGTCAAAATACGATGACCTACTCATAAAGAACAAGGTGTTCATTCGTATTTGTCTGCTTATTCCAGCCATTCTTGTCAAGTATTACGCTGACGATGTCCTGCCCGGCTTTCCTGATGCAATAGCCGTAATCCTTAAGTTTGCCAAGATTTACGAAATCATCGTCTACACCTCCATTCTGGTCGCCTTAGTCAACACAGCCCACGACCTATACAACTCGTTTGAAATGTCGAAAATCAAGCCCATACAAGGGTTGGTACATGTTATCAAAGGCTTCCTTTACGCTGTTTGCGTGTTGCTCATCACAGCCTTCCTTCTTGGTAAAAGTGTTAGCACCATCGTTATCGGTTTGGGCACACTATCCGCCGTTTTGATGCTGGTTTTCCAAGACTCCATCAAAGGCTTTGTGGGCAGCATACAACTGTCTATCAATGATATGCTCCGCATCGGAGACTGGATTGTGATGGGACAGGCCGACGGCACGGTACAAGAAATCAACCTCACCACCGTGAAAGTGCAGAATTGGGATAACACCATCACCACCATTCCGACATACGCATTAGTCTCCGCTCCATTCACCAACTGGCGCGGCATGTCGGAATCGGGCGGACGGCGTATTGCCCGCAGCATCAACATAGATGTCAACACCATCCATTACTGTACGCCCGAAATGCTTGAGAGATTCAAGCACTATGGCCTTGTGAAGGACTATATCATCCAACGCCAAAAAGACATTGATGAATACAACAAAGCCAATAGCATCGACACTACAGAAATCATGAACGGTCGCCAGCAGACCAACCTTGGTATCTTCCGTGCTTATATCAAGGCGTATATCAACAACAACCCGAAACTGAACCACAACCTGACGATGATGGTGCGCCAGTTGCAGCCCACCGAATTTGGTGTGCCGTTGCAGATTTATGCCTTCAGTAGCGACAAGCAATGGGTCAATTATGAGGAAATCCAAAGCGACATCTTCGACCATATTATCGCCGCTGCCGCCATGTTTGACCTTAAGATTTACCAAAAACGTTAAGTTATGAACGCAGGAGTTGCCTTTACGGAAAAGTATCTACGATTGATGTTCAAGTCATTGCGCGACGCATCAACAGAGGAAGTAATGGCCGAGTTGGAACATTGCCGTCGCGAGAACCGTCGTCCCGTGAGGGTGCCAAGGTATTTCAGAGGGTATTTTAATGAAGAAAAGTTCCATGCTTCAACAGACTTCGAGATGCAAGTGTTCCGCCATGAAAACGCCGCTCGAAATCTTATCTTTTACATTCATGGAGGTGCTTTTATCTACCCGCCCGTGTTCTTCCATTGGCGTTTCCTGCACGACCTCTGCCTGCGCACCCATTACGACGCGCTGATGCCCGTTTATCCCAAATCACCAGACTATGATTGTGCTTTTGCCGTCAAGACTTTGCTTGAATTTTACAAAACCACATTTGAATCAAATTATTACGAAAAAATCCATCTTGTAGGTGACTCAGCAGGAGCCCATCTTTGCCTTGTTGTAGCGCAAGAAGCACATAAAAACGGTTGGCAGCAACCCGACACGATTACCCTACTCTCCCCTTGCGTTGACCTCAGCTATAGCAGAGAGCAAGAAATGCGGGCCTTGCAAGACCTCGACCCCATGCTACAACTCGACCGCATCATCACCCTGAACGCCATTTGGCAAGGCAAATTGCCCGCTACGCATCCTTGGGTCAGTCCCATTTTTGGCGACTTCAGCGGGATAGACAATCTAAACGTGTATTATGGCACCAACGAAATCCTGAAACCTGACACGCTGTTTCTCGAGGAGGTTTATAAAAAAGCAGGAAAAACAGGTCTTTTCCACGAGTATAAAGGCATGTTCCACACCTTCCCTTTGTTTCCCGTACCACAGGGATTTGCAGCTACAAAAGAAATATCAAACATCCTAACATCAAACAGAATCAAATCATCATGCAGAAATTCAACGAATTAATAAAAGAGGAACTTAGAGGATGGAAACCCTTCGACATTATTTGGCTGGTGACGGTGAGCGTTGTCATCACGGTAATGTCCGTCCTGTTCAAATACGACAAAACCGACCAGTTTTATTGGATACACATCGTGGCCGCCACTTGCGGCATCATCAATGTTGTGTTGGGCGGCAAAGGCAAACTCTCCAACTACCTCTTTGGCTTCATCCATTGTTGTCTGATGATTTACATCACATTGATTTCCAAACTCTATGCTGACTTTGGTGTTACCGTATACAACTTTGTCATGCAATTCATCGGGTTCTTCACCTGGTCGCGCAACATGAACCACGAGACCCATGAGGTGATGAAAATCCACATGACGAACAGGTCACGCCTCATCAGCCTGATTTTGATTGTAACAGGAACAATAGGTTTCGGATTATTGATGAAGTATTTCACCAACGACATCGCGCCTTTTGCCGATTCGGCAAAAGCCGTGATGCAAGTCGTGGCCATGATACTGATGGTCAGGATGTTCAGCGAACAATGGTGGCTTTGGATTGCTATCAATTGCGTCAGTATTTTCATGTATATCAAAGCCGGCAACTTCCCCATAACCATGATGTACGCAGTCTACCTGTTCAATTCCATCATCATGTGCGTACGATGGGAAAAGGAAGCCACAGCCAACGACAAACTGTTCAAATGAAAGAAGCACAACGAAACACAAAACTCATCGGGGCTTTAGCCGTAGCGCTATCAGCCATGCTTTGGGGCGTTGACGGCATCTTGCTCACCCCACAGCTCTACAACCTCAACACGGCTTTTGTGGTTTTCATCATCCATCTCTTCCCCTTTCTTTTGATGAATGTGTTCTTTTTCAAAGAATACCGCCATCTGAAGAACATGACGCACTCCGATTTGCTCTATTTCTTCCTCATCGCCCTGTTTGGAGGCGCGTTGGGCACTTTGGCCATTGTCAAGTCATTGTTTTTGCTGCATTTCAACAGTCTTTCTGTTATTGTGCTGCTCCAAAAACTGCAACCTGTCTTTGCTGTCATTCTTGCCCGTATCCTTCTGAAAGAAAGGATTAAGAAACATTTTGCACTTTGGGCCGGCATTGCTCTGATTGCAGGCTATTTCCTCACCTTCAGTTGGGCCTTACCTGATTTCAGCACAGAAGGAATCACCACGTTTTATGCGGCTATGCTCTCGTTGTTGGCTGCTTTTTCTTTTGGCAGCTCTACCGTGTTCTCCAAGAAGATTTTAGGCTCATACTCTTTCGTCACTTCAACTTTCTTCCGCTATGGTTTCACCACATTGATTATGCTGGTCATTGTGCTGTTTTCGGGCCACATCGGCGATTTCTCTCAAGTCACGCAACGCAATTGGCTCTTCATAGCACTCATTGGCCTGACTACAGGTTCGGGAGCCATTTTCTTGTATTATTATGGCCTACGTCACGTGAAGGCCTCTTTGTCCACCTTCCTTGAGCTGATGTACCCCATCACAGCTGTGGTACTCGACCATTTCGTCAACAAAACGGTCTACTCTCCCATGCAATGGTTGGCTGCATTCGTGATGCTGTTTGCCATCGTAATGCTGAATGCGAGCGGTAATAAAACTGAATAGTTATTCTACCATTATCCTATTTACCTCTTGTTCATCATCTCTGTTGGTGACCAAGGTGTAAATCCCTTTTGCCAAGTTTTGCGTCGGTATGACGAAACACTGCGTTGTAGCATTGTTGGTATAAATCAAACGTCCAGTCATATCGTATAGACTCACAGCAGCTTCATTTACATCGGCAAAGCGAACATTGATACGGTCCTTAGCGGGATTGGGGAACACCTGAACAGCAAGGCTTTCCGCGTCTTCCTCAATATCCCATGTACCACAATTGGCCAGAATCTCCATATCCAAATAATGGAAGCGGTCGTTCAGCCAATCACTCATGTAAGTCAATTGGTTTTCATCGACAGTATAATCAGGCCACGCCTCATGCTCGCGATCGTACGCACCTTTTTCCATCAATTCATTATATTGGTTGTGAACCATTTGCATAATATAATCGGAATTAAGATAGGTATCTCGCAAAGCGTTATATCTGCTCTTGGCCGTAGCCACAAAACCATTGGTCGTGCAATCTTGCATCAAACGGTCGAAAAGGCCGTTGCTCATCAATCCATCCGTCCAATCAGTTGGATTACCGTCAGTATCAAGGCCGAAAACAGCATCCAAGTCCCAAGGCAAATAAAGATAAGTGCTGGATTTTTTGTATCTCGCCAGAAAGATATTACGTCCCATATTGTCCATTGCCTTCAAGACATTGATAAACAAATAATAATCGATGGCATTATCCTTATCAATTTGGGCGGCATATTGCGAATTGAACACATTGTCGGAAGCGTTCATCACGAAGTTTGTAAAGCTGTAAAGATGGTTCCAATTGATGGTTGCTTCCTCCTCATTGGGATAGACCCATTCGTAGTTGTCCCAGGTGTCGGATGAATTGTCGTAGGCAGGCAAGCTCTCGAAAGTCGGGGCACCAGGGCCATTGCCTTTATACAACACGCCACGTATTTCACCATTGTACTTGCGCAAACCCAACTGTTTCCTGTCCATGCGTTCAGTCAAGGCATAAATACCAACATACTCGTCATTGACGAACAGGTCGGCATACTCCATGCGGATGCCGGGCAAAGCGTCAGGCTCACTCTCATGATATGGCAGAGTGTACATCTCCATCCACAACTCGTTAGCAATTTTGTCACGCAAACGAAGCGGTTGGGCGGTCATAGCCTCAAGATTCCAGTCGTCGTCACTACGCATTCCAAGGAAAGTCGTGTCTATCATTTCAACACCGGTAGCATCTTTCCAGAGTTCAACACGGTAGGATTTCTTTTCGTATTGCTGTGACGATGATCCCCGAATCTTGAATCCTGCATGCATGGTGATTAGAGTGCCTGTGGCATCAGCCACAGTAATTGTGCCATGCACGGCAGGTGAGTTCACGATGGGACCATCAGTTGTGATGGTGATAAGAGGCATCTCGCTTCTATAATATGTAAAGGGTTCACCTTCAAATTCAATGGTCTTTTTGAAAGACTTGATGCCTTCGGGCAGCTGACCGCTGACCACAATGAGTTTCTTTCCATAGTCGATGCCATACGAACCCTCATCCAGCAATTCTTGAGCCGACAAAAATCCAACTGCAACCCAAAGCATCACAGCCGTTACAAGTAAATTCCGTTTCATATTACAATATTTAATACTATGTCTTTCAATCAATTCTAACCACGTCTGCAACACCTTCAACGGACTTGATTTTCTCCACCAACAGTTCCAGCGACTCCAAATCGGCAATTTGAAGCACGATTCTGCCTTCAAAATAGCCTTCCTTATCGGTGTTAAAAGCGATATTCTTCATGTTGACTTGTAAATCCTCTGAGATAATCTTGGTAATTTTTCCAAGAAGTCCCATCACATCACGGCCATTGACACGGATAGTGGCCTGTGAGCCGTTGTCTCCGATTCCGTTCCATTTCACATTGATGATACGGTAGCCGTAGCGTTGCTGCAGGCTCTTGGCATTAGGGCAATTAATACGGTGAATGCTGATACTACCGTCACTGGTGACGAAGCCAAAAACTCTATCGCCTGGTATAGGATTGCAGCATTTGGCAAGTTTGTAGGTCACGTTGTCTATGTCCTCGCCAATGGAAAGCGATTCCTCGACATCAGACGACTGGTCTTTTTTCAAAGTTTCAACCTGCTCAGGCAAGGACTTTTCAGTTTTCTCTGCACTCTCTCCGAATTTGGCCGTCAAGAAATGTTTTACATTGGCAATATCGATTTTCTCAGTCGAAATCTGGTGGTAGAGTTGCAAAGAATTCTCCACCTTGAATTCTTTGACCAGCATGTCAACAACGGTCTCCGAGAATGGAAGTTTCCAGTTCTTCAGTCTGCGTTGCAACATGCCCTTGCCCATCTCTGATTCCTTCAGTTCTTCCTCCTTAAGGTAGCGTCGTATCTTGTTTTTGGCTTTCTCCGTAACCACCACATTGAGCCAGTCAGCCCGTGGCGACTGTTTCTTACTCGTAATAATCTCCACCTTGTCGCCGTTAGTCAAGGGATGACGGATAGGCACAATACGTCCATTGATACGGGCACCATTGCAGGTCTCGCCCACACGAGTATGCACCTCGTATGCAAAATCGAGCACCGTAGATCCAACAGGCAATTGCTTCAAATCTCCTTCTGGCGTGAAGATAAATATCTTATCCGATTTATGTTGTTTTCTATAGGAAGTCTCAAACGATACCATCGCTGGATTTTCCAACACTTCACGTACATGAAGCAACCAGTCGTCATCGTTTTGCCGTTCACCTTTATATAGATAGTGTGCCGCTTGACCCGTCTCAGCTATCTCATCCATACGTGTAGTGCGGATTTGCACCTCAAACCAAAGCTTGTCCTCACATTTCACCGTTGTATGAAGCGACTCATATCCAGAGGCTTTTGGCATCGTAATCCAGTCGCGGAGACGCTCAGGCATAGGGTCATAGAGGTTCGAAATTACCGAATACACACCCCAACAGCATTCCTGCTCGTCCTTCAATGCACAGTCAATGATGACACGGGCAGCCATAAGGTCGTAGACCTCCTCAAAAGGAACGTTCTGCGCCCGCATTTTGGCATAAATCGACGGAATGGACTTTAGTCGCCATTTGATAGTGTACGAAAACTTGTATTTGTTACCCTTCTTGGTACGTTCGCGTTCGTTGTCAAGCCCCTCTCTAACGGGAGCGAGAAAGCGTTCGGCAGTATGCCTGCGGGCTTCTTGCGTAGCCTCAATTTTGGCCTTTATCTCGTTGAACATCTCAGGATTCTCGTATAGCATCAGCTTCTCCTCAAGTTCAGCTTTCAGCTTATAGAGACCCAAACGGTGAAGAATAGGTATATATATATATTTGATTTCGTGGAAATAACATGCCAAACGATCGGCATTCACGTCTTTTTGATTGCGAACATCATACACACGGTGAACCACTTTCAGAAGCACAGAGCGCATATCGTCGACCACTGAAAGAAACATCACCTGAAAAGTATCGGAGTTGTATGCCACCTTCTCGGTATCCAACTTAGAAAGCTGGCTGAAATCTTCGAGGACTACAGCTACCGTTTTCCCAAACTGTTTTTCCAGTTCAGACAATTTTATATCTTCTTTATAGTCAATACCATGCAGAAATGAAGCAGCCACAGAAACATACCCCAAACCGACTTCCAACACGGCAATGCGAGCCATCTCAATGAGGTGGAACATATAGGCCTTGCCCGAGACAAGATAACGTCCGTCATACTTGTCCAAGCAAAAACGGTAAGCTTTATCAATCAGAGCCAAGTGCTCAGGAGCATTGACAAATGGACTGATGTCGGTCAGCATGGCTTCATAAGCCTTCTGAATGCTTGATATTTCCTGCGTAGTGTAACTCATTCTATCTTCACGATGAGGAGACGTTCCAACAAGGCATCGTAATAAGGTTTCAACTCATTAAAACTACCATGCTTGACCGCGCACTTTCCTTTGTAATGCGTAATCCAAGCACAGGTCTCGGCCTGTTCGTGCGTGTGCCCACACACCTCCATCAGCGACTTGATGACATGCTCAAAAGTATTGACATCATCGTTGATAAGAATCAAGCTCTTCTCGTTTTCAACGAGTTCCTCTTCCAAAACATCAACATCTTCCTGTTCCTTGTTCATAGTTCAGTTTTCATTAAAACGGACAAAAGTACAGATTATTATATAATTCGGTTCATCCTAAATAAAAATCCTTCAGATATTCGTGGTATTGATCCGTCAAATGGTTTTCGCCATCACGAATCACAAAACTATTCTCCTGGATTTCAATAGGTTTAATAAATCCAAGTTCCAAATTAACGCGATTGGGGCTTCGGCCTTCTATCGGAATAATAGTCAAACGTTTGTGCAAAAACAAGCCACTTTTCCTGGCCACTCTAAGAAACTCCAAGGAGGCATCGACTGGTAGAACCAAAGCAAACCGTCCATCAGGTTTCAGCAAACGGCATACTACAGCGCATAAGGAATCATAAGACAAGGTCACATCATTATGCCTTGCACGGCTTTTACGTTCTGAGTCACATTTGGAATAATGGTTGAAAAACGGGGGATTAGAGACTATCAAATCATATCGTTTTTCCGTTTGGTATTCAGCAATATCCACGCAAATCGCCCGCAAACTGCCGTTCCATTGCGAAGCCTCGAAGTTAACGGTTGCCTCCTCTATAGAAGCTACGTCGATGTCAACAGCATCCACTTGATAGACACCTTTCTGCGAGAGCATCAGCGGAAGCAGTCCACAGCCTGTGCCAATATCCAAAACCACATCCGTCGGTTTCACTTCCACCCAGCGACCGAGCAGTATGGCGTCCGTCCCCACCTTCATCGTCGAGCGATGATGATAGAGACTGAAATGCTTGAAGTGAAAAGGGCGAACGTCGGTCATTGCAAGTACATGTCTATCAATCCTTCAGGAGCAGTTATCGTAAGGATTTTCTTTTCACGGTCGACTTTCTGGATTACTTGGTCTAAAATCGGAACGAGAATCTCTTTCTTGCCCTTCATCACCTGCAAGATAGCTTGTGTAGGGTATTCAAGCACCTCGCTCACAGGCCCCAACTCGCCTTTCTCCGTATCAACCACCATAAAGCCCACTATCTCATGAAAGTAAAATTGCTTGCCGCTCAACTTTGGCAGCATTTCCAAAGGCAGATAAACCGTCTTCCCAACCAGGTTTTGTGCCTGTTCTATCGTCTTGATGTCTTGAACAAGAACAAAAAACTTGTCGCCATTAGGAGTGATTTTCTCCACAAAAAACGGTGTTAACACCTTGTTGATTTCCAGAAAGAAATGTTTCATATTGACGTAAGCCGAAGGGTCGTCGGCATCTATTTTCAGGGTCACCTCCCCTTTCAGGCCGTGCGTCTTGACGACCTTACCCAAATAAAAACAATCTTCTTTTTTCATCGGTTCTGATTTTGCTGCAAAGATAAAACTTTTTATTTTTGCCGTTCATTTTTCAAGCTATGCACGATTTTTTGGATTTGTTTTTAGATGTACTGAGAAACAGCGTCTTAATCACTGGACTTGTGATTATTATGATGCTGATGATTGAGTATGTCAACATTCATTCCCACGGAAAATGGTTTTCAAAGCTTCACGGAAACCGTTTCGGGCAAATTGTTTTAGGCGCGGGGTTGGGAATTATCCCGGGCTGTATGGGCGGTTTTGCCACCGTGTCAATGTATTCACACAAACTGTTGAGTTTTGGTGCCTTGGTTGCCATGATGATTGCCTCTTCAGGCGACGAAGCTTTCGTCATGTTCGCCATGATTCCCAGACAAGCCTTGATACTCATGGTGTTGTTGTTTGTCGTCGCCATCCTCACCGGTTGGTTGGTCGACAAGTTTTCCAAGCCCCATCCCCAGCATCACCACGAAGGCTGTAAAGAAGGCTACCAAATTCATGAAGAAGAAAGCGAGAGCGTGGAAAAAGCTTCTTTCCGCAATTTGAAACACGCCAGCGCAGAGCGTATCGCTTTGCTGCTTGGGGTTATTCTCTTCATTGTGGCATTGGCTTTCGGCATGTTGGAACACGAACACGATCATGAGGAAGCCGTTCACACCCAGTTGAATATCTTCGACGAGTATTGGATGAACCTCATCTTTGCCATCGTGAGTCTCTTTGTGGTGTGGTTCATCGCTACCGCGGGCGAGCATATTATCAAAGAACACCTGTGGGAACATATCATCCGCAAACACTTTCTGAGCATCTTCCTTTGGACTTTCGGAGCTCTGTTTGTCATCCAAGTCGGGCTGCACTATTTCGACTTCGAGCAACTGATTTCCAGCAATATCCCATGGATGATTCTGTTAGCAGTTCTGGTGGGCATCATCCCCGAGTCGGGGCCGCACCTTTTGTTCGTCACGCTGTTTGCCACAGGGACAGTGCCTTTTTCAGTACTGCTCGCCAGCAGCATCTCGCAGGACGGTCACGCCTCTCTGCCCCTCTTGGCAGAAAGCAAGCTGGGGTTCCTGAAAGCAAAAATTGTCAATATCCTGGTGGCAGCAGTTTTCGGATATCTTTGCTATTTTTTGGGGTATTGATTTGTTAAAAGCTCGTCTTAACCTTGGGTAGGAGTTAAGTAGGAGTTAGGTAGGAGTTATATAGGAGTTGGAAATTTGGTAGAAATGTTAAATTCTACCTCAAACCGCCGCCTGTTTTTGTTAATTTTTTCCTAATCTACCAGGGTGGTAATTTTAGTCATGAGTCAAAAACGATTTCGGAATTGTTTCGATATCGCATCGAAATTAGTTTCTTGTCAAGATGTCAAAGAACGGTTGTCATTCGAACGACGCTGCAAAACTACAACC
>R22__coassemble_473_pt1 | contig 26196 bp, 19 predicted proteins | sample R22__metabat2_low_PE_022 | metagenome-assembled genome bin R22 | reverse complement strand
AGGCAACCTGAATAAAGGAGGGCCACATTGTGACCATTGGCAGCCAAGGCATAGTCGTCAGCTGAGAAGCTACCGATGTGATAGCCGTATTCCTCAAGCGGGCCGTAGCTGATCGTCCAGTTTTGGGCGTCAGTCGAACGGTACATGACGGTGCGGACTTCGGTTTCGTCGGAGCTGATTTGGTGCTGCAGAGCAGCAACAGCAACGATGACGTCGTGGTTGTCGCCGCAGGTGACCACTCTGGGCCAGGTGCCGTACTCAGCGTAAGGATAGCCTTCCGGGAAATCCGGCAGGGCACCCATATACTGCCACTCGCCTTCGCCAGCATTTTCTCTGGTGAAGCACTGCATGTGGCCGTTGCCGTGGGCGAGGAGGATTTCGCCGTTTTCTTTCCACTGGGCGATGGAGGGCCAGCCAGTCTTGAAGGGCTCAACGCGCTCTTCGGGACCTTCTCCTTCATAAACATCGCCATTCACCCATTCTTCACCGTTGAAGAAGTTGTAACCCGTACCACGGTCGGAAGCCGTTTGGTTGTTCTCGTGCGACATGGTTGCGGTGATGGCTACCGAACCGTTGGGCAACTGGAACATACGGTTGGCCACATACTGGTTCGACTGCAGGTCGTAGTAAGTGTACATGGTGTAAGAGCTTCCCAAATCGTCGTATCTGTTGACGACGACGCTCTGTTGCGTTTGGGGAACGAATTGGGCAGCGGTGTTGCTGACTTCTTTGCCGGCCAGTTCCTTCTGGACTTTGGCCGTGCTTTTCATGAGGTCATTCTTTGCAACACGTTGTTGTGCAAAGGCGGTAAAGCCTACTGCAAGACTCAATGAAAGTAAAAGTACTTTTTTCATTTTCGTGTGTTTTTAATTGGTTATTAATTAGGTTAATTATGAATTGCTTTTGTTGTTTGAGCCTGCAAATATAGAGAATATTTTTCTGTTGTGGTCAGTTGATGGGTATTTTTTTTGATTTTCACGAAACTTTTTTCTTGCAAATGTTGTGCCACAAATCAGATAATTCCCTATTTTTACCGCGTCAAAACAAGAGGAATAGTGATATGACTCAACAACAAGCATTACAATTATTTGAAGAAAAGAAGGTGCGTACCGTGTGGGACGACACAGAAGAGAAATGGTATTTCTCTATCGTGGATGTGGTTTCGGTGTTGACGGACAGTTCAGACCCTAAACAGTATCTAAAGAAGATGCGTACACGTGATACTGAGCTGCAAAACAACTGGGGTACAATTTGTACCCCTGTTCGAATGATGGCCACAGACGGGAAACTACGATTGGTGGATGCCTCGGATACGCAAGGGATACTTCGTATTATCCAATCCATTCCTTCACCTAAGGCTGAGCCATTCAAGCAATGGATGGCGCGAGGCGGTCGAGTGGATTGCTTCACTCCGTTCGCAATGACGGACAGCCGCTTTGCGTCATTGCGAGGAGGCACGACGAAGCAATCCAGCCAAGGAGCAGCATACATGGATTGCTTCACTCCGTTCGCAATGACGGACAGCCGCTTTGCGTCATTGCGAGGAGGCACGACGAAGCAATCCAGAAAACAAGTACTCAATTATGAATAAATATAAGTTTTACTTGATGTCATGGAAAAGAAAGGATATATATACATATTATTCAATAAACCTAACGGTACATTATATACTGGTGTGACTTCGGATTTGAAGCGTCGTGTGTACGAACATAAGACGAAGGTGCATGAAGACAGTTTTACGTATAAATATTCTGTGGATAAGTTGGGATACTATGAGGAATATGCTTCGGTGATGGATGCAATAGCGAGAGAGAAGCAGATAAAGGGTGGCTCGAGAGCGAAGAAATTGCAGTTAATTGAAAGTATGAATCCTAATTGGGATGATTTGTATGATGCGTTGTTTTGAAATAGGTCTGGATTGCTTCGTTCCTCGCAATGACGCGAGGCGGTCGAGTGGATTGCTTCACTCCGTTCGCAATGACGCGAGGCGGTCGAGTGGATTGCTTCGCTTCGCTCGCAATGACGGACAGCCGCTTTGCGTCATTGCGAGGAGGCACGACGAAGCAATCTAAATAATAAACCTTGAAATAATGAATGACTAATGTAAAAATGAAAAATATGAAGAAACTACTATTACCCTTGTTGTTGCTCGCCTTGGTGGCTTGCAGCACACAACCCAAGGCCGACTACGTCACCGACGCGGCCCAATACGTTGACCCCTTCATCGGGACAGGCGGTCACGGCCACACCTTCCCGGGCGCTACCGTGCCCTTCGGCATGATGCAGTTCAGCCCCGACACGAGAATGAACGACTGGGACGGCTGCTCAGGTTACCACACTTCCGACCACACCATCCTCGGCTTCAGCACCACCCACCTCAGCGGCACTGGCTGTTCCGACTATGGCGACTTCCGCTTCATGCCCATCGTGGGCGAGGTGAAGCTCGACAAAGGCGACGTGGAGAACACCGCCTCGGGCTACCGCTCGGCTTTCCAGCACGAGAACGAGGACGCCAAGGCGGGCTATTATGCCGTGCTGTTAGACGACTATAATACTAAGGTGGAACTCACCACGGGCGACCGCGTCGGCATGATGCGTTGCACCTTCCCCAAGAGCGAGGATGCCCATATCTTCCTCGATATGGTGGAAGGCGTCAACGACGAATATGTCTATGAGGCCAACCTCACGGTGGAGAATGAGACTGCCATCAGCGGTTTCCGCCGCACCCGCGACTGGGCCAACGAGCAATACCTCTATTTCTATGCTGAGTTCTCGAAGCCCATAAAGAGTTGTGCCCTATATGACAACGGCGAGCGTGTGGAAGATGCCTACCTTGAAAGCAACAAGCTGAAGGCCGCTTTCGACTTCGACACCGAGGAAGGCGAACAAATCACGATGCGCATCGCCCTCTCCGCCGTCGACGTGGAAGGCGCGAAAGGCAACCTGAAAGCCGAACTGGCCGACGGCGACTTCGACTTCGATGCCCTGCGCCAAAAAGCCTACGACAAATGGAACAAGGAACTGAAACGCTATGAGGTGAGCGACCCCAACGAGTCGAACAAGACGGTGTTCTACACAGCCCTCTACCACTGCATGGTGGCCCCCAACCTCTACAGCGATGCCGACGGACGTTATCGCGCCCACGACCTGAAGGTCTATACGTCGGAGCGTCCCGTCTATACGGTCTTCTCGCTGTGGGACACCTTCCGCAGCCTGCATCCCCTCTTCAGCCTCATGCAGCGCGAACGCACCCTCGATTTCATCAACACCTTTATTAATAAGTACGAAACCAACCCGCACCATCTGCTGCCCATCTGGGAGCTGGCCGCCAACGAAACCTACTGCATGATTGGCAACCACGCCATCCCCGTCATTGCCGATGCCTATTTTGCTGGCATTCGCGACTTCGACACCGAGAAGGCACTGGAGGCTATGGTCAATTCCTCCAAGATGGACTTCCGTGGGATGGGTGCCTATATGCAATACGGCTACATCCCGATTGAGCTCGAAGGCGAGGCCACATCCAAGACCCTCGAATATGCCTACGACGACTGGTGCGTGGCCCGCATGGCCGAAGACATGGGCAAACTCGATACCGCCAAAGAGTTTTATGCCCGGGCACAGGCCTACAAGAATATCTACAACCCTGAGAACCAGTTCTTCCAGGGCCGCCGCAACGGTGGCTGGATGCGCCCCTTCGACCCCGCCCAGGTCAACTTCACCCTGACCGAGGCCAACTCCTACCAATACGGTTTCTTCGTGCCGCAGGACGTCAACGGCCACATCGCGCTGATGGGAGGCAGAGACAGCTATGAAGCCAAACTTGACGGCCTCTTCAACGCCCCTTCCAACCTGACGGGACGCGAGCAACCCGACATCACTGGCCTCATCGGTCAATATGCCCACGGCAACGAGCCGAGCCACAACACCGTGTATATGTACAACTTCGTGGGCAAACCCACCAAGACGCAGAAATACGTGAAACAGGTGATGGACGACTTCTACACCGACCGTCGCGACGGCTATGCCGGCAATGAGGACTGCGGACAGATGTCGGCCTGGGGCGTGTTCTCCGCTATGGGCTTCTATCCTGCCACTCCCGCTTCGGGTTACTATGTGCTGGGTCTGCCCCGCTTTGAGCGCACCCGCCTGACCCTCGAGAGCGGCAAGCAGTTTGAAATCGTCGCCAAAAACCTGAATGAGAAGAACTGCTACGTGCAGTCCGTCAAGCTGAACGGCAAGCCTTTGGAACGCAGCTTCATCACCTTCGACGAAGTGTTTGAAGGAGGCACGCTTGAATTCACTATGACCGACCAGCCCAACTCCACATGGGCCACTCAACCCGAGAACTGCCCCGAGGTGCATATCTATGGCGACCCCATCGTCATCGTGCCCACCGTCAACGCCAACTCCGACACCTTCTTCGACAGCCTCATGGTCAGCATGAACCATCCCTACAAGGAGGTGGAGATTTACTACACCTTGGACGGCAACGACCCGAGGGAGAACGGCTTGCTGTATGAGCAGCCGCTGTGCCTGAAGGGGAACACCCTGGTGCGCGCTGCCGCAAAGTATGGCTCGTCATGGAGCCGCGTGATTGACGCTCAGTATTATCTCATCGACGCCAACCGCAGCGTGAAGCTGGAGAATATGTACAATGAGCAATACTCAGCCGGTGGCACCAAAGCCCTTATCGACCATTTGCGTGGCACCGACAACTTCCGCACGGGTGCCTGGCAGGGTTATTATGGTGTCGACCTCATCGCCACCATCGACTTGGGCCAGCCTAAAAAAATCAACCGTTTGGCAGGCAGCTTCCTGCAGGAGGCCTATTCCTGGATCTGGATGCCCAAGGAAGTGGAGTATTTCGTCAGCGACGACGGCAAGAACTTCCGCAGCGTGGGCAAGGTGAAGAACGAGGTGCCTGTCGACGAAGACGGTGCCTTTGTCCAAGAGATGGCAGTGCGTCCCCGCACCAACGCCCGCTACGTGAAGATGGTGGCCAAGACCATCGGCACTTGCCCCGACTGGCACGTGGGTGCCGGGCAGAAGGCCTGGATCTTCTGTGATGAACTTGTAATAGAATGACGCAAAGCGGAGCTAAAACTCCCCCCAGCCCCCCTCTCAGAGGGGGAAACGCAAAGCGGGTCTTTGAATCCCCCCTGCTCCCCTTAAAAGGGGGACGCGCAATGCGGCGCAAAATATGCGTCCGGTAGGTTCCCCCTCTGAGAGGGGGTGCCCGAAGGGCGGGGGAGTGAAAGACTCAAATTGAAACAAATAAATTCAATTCTCTAAATCCCAAAAAATGAAAGAATCCATCGTAATCCTAGCCGGAGGCGGTCCGGCACCTGGCATCAACACGGTTATCAGCACCGTTGCCAAAACCTTCCTCAAGAGTGGTTATCGCGTCCTCGGCCTCAACGAAGGCTACAGGAACCTCTTCAAGCCCAATCCCGATGTGGTGGAGATGGACTTCCTCTATGCCGACGCCATCCTGAAACAAGGCGGTTCGGCCCTGAAGATGAGCCGCTACAAACCCAAGAACGAGGAGTTTAACACCGAGTTCTTTGTGAAGAACAACATCAAGCTGCTGGTCACCATCGGTGGCGACGACACCGCCTCGACGGCCAACCGCATCTCCAAGTTCCTGGCCACCTGCGGCGTTCACATCCAGAACATCCACGTGCCCAAGACCATCGACAACGACCTGCCCTTGCCTGAAGGCAGCCCCACCTTTGGCTATTACTCCGCCAAGGATGCCGCTGTGCATCTGGTGCAGACCATCTACGAAGATGCCCGCACCAGCGGCAACTGGTTTGTGGTCTCCGCTATGGGTCGCGAGGCCGGTCACCTGGCTTTTGGTATGACCTCCGCCTGCCACTGCCCGATGGTGGTCATCCCCGAGATGTTCAACAAGGCCGAGGTCACCTTCGATGCCATCATCAAGCTGGTGGTCAGCTCCATCGTGAAGCGCAAGCTCTTGGGTGTCAACTACGGCGTGGTCATCATCAGTGAGGGTGTGTTCCACTTCATGAGCGACGAGGAGATTGAGAAATCAGGCGTGGCCTTCACTTACGACGAACACGGTCACCCCGAGCTGGGCAACGTCAGCAAGGCCCATATCTTCAACCTCCTGCTGCAACAGCGTCTGAAGGCACTGGGCATCAACGTGAAGAGCCGTCCCGTGGAGATTGGCTACGGTATCCGTTGCGTCGAGCCTAATGGCTACGACCTGACCTACTGCTCGTTGCTGGGCTATGGCGTGAAGAAACTCTTCGACCAGGGGGTGAGTGGCGCGATGGGCACCGCCAACCCGAAGGGCGAAATCGTGCCGCTCTACCTGAAGGACGTGGAAGACGAGAATGGCAAGATCAAGCCGCGTTTGGTCAACCTGAGTGGCCCGAAGGCCGAGCTGATCTTCAACGACGGCCTGCAGTACATCATGCCTGCCGACTACGAAGCCGCCAAGGTCTACCTGCCGAATCCAGAGGAGTACGACTTCCGTAAGATTCTGAAGTGGTAAAAGAAAGACTTTGATATAGAGGGTGATTGAAAAGTCACCCTCTATTTTTTTATGTAATCTAAAAAGATTGTCTATCTTTGCAGCATCAAACACCACAAACAATTATGGCAACAAAAGAATATGATATCAGCGATCCTGTAACTATGGCAAGTGAACCTGATGCGGACTATGTGAGCGGTAATGTTCTGCCAGGTTGCGTTTCCTTTGAGCAATTCAAGAAAGCACTAATGAAATCAGTAGTCGCTTACTATGAATAATTACAAACTCAACGTAAAACAAGAAGTGTTTGATGACATTGAGAACATCAGACAATTCATCGTGAGCGTTGGCAGCAAGGATTTGGCAATACAATACACGGAATATCTTATTGCTGAGATAGAAAAACTGACCTATCTTGCTGATAAGATGCAGTTGTCGAAATGGAAAGTGGCGAAAAAGTATCATCCACAAGCACGACGACTCATAACCAAAAACCGAAAATGGAACATTGTCTATCATATACAAGGCGAATTTGTGGTGGTTGATAAGATAATTCCATCCTCAATGATGATAAAATAGACGGTGTCATACCAAAAATCATAGGGACAAAATTTTGTCCCTACAGATTTGTCGTTGTTGAAAACCAAGGTCTTATAAACGGACAGCCAAAAAACATAGGGACAAAATCCGGAGGCTCCCCGAAAACCTCTTGACAAGCGTTTTTTCTGTATATTTTTGCGTCAGAGAAACGGACACGCTTTGCGTCATTGCGAGGAACGAAGCAATCCAGTAAACCAGTTTGAAGTATAGATTGCTTCGTCGTTCCTCCTCGCAATGACGAGAGGCGCAAAAGTCTCCAAAGTAATTAAGGTGCCTGAGTCCGTCGAAGTCTCGAAAGTAAAACTTGAAGTCTATGAATACGAAACTGAAATCCCTCATCCTAATGACCCTCGCCCTCGCGGTGGGACTGACCGCCTGCGACACCCAGACCAAACGCTACGAGCGTGCGCGAACCTTATATGAAGAAGGTGCCGAACTGCGCCAGCAACGCCTCTCGGAAGAGGCTGCCGAAAAGTTCCTCCAGGCACTTGAACTTCTCGACAAGGGCGAGAATGACGAAAACACCCTCCTCCTTGAAGGCCGGCTGAAAGACAACATCGGGGCGATGTACAACAAGCACGGCCTCTTTGAGGATGCCCTCGCGATGCACCGCGAGGCTATCGCCTGTTTCCGCTCGGTGAACGACACGGCTGCAATCATGACCGCTATGCGCAATTGTGGCCGCGTGGCCAAGTCGATGGAACAATACACCGACGCCAAACGCTACTACGACACCGCCTTCAGCATCGCCACCTTAATCAATGATGAGGCGATGCAGAACGACCTCTACCTTGAGATGGGGCGCGACTATTACCTGCCCGTGGGCAACTTCCCCAATGCCATCGATTGCGTCACCCGCGCCATGGAGGGCGGACTGGAAGGCAACGACCTCGACATCGCCCAGATGACCCTCGGTGTGCTGCATTACTACACCGACGACTACGAGACGGCCAAGACCCACCTCAACGAAGCCCTGCGCAGCAAAAGGGCAGGGGTGAGGATGTCCGTCTATCAGACCCTCTACGCCATAGCCTACAACGAAGGCAACTACCAGCAGGCCACCGACTATCAGGACCAGTTCACGCAGAGCCTCTTGCAGGTGGAGAAGGAACACAACAGCGAGAACCTGCAACGCCTCAAGGCCGAGTACGAGCTGAAAGCCCAGAAGAGCGAGATGGAACTCCTGCTCCGCAACCGCAGCCTCAAGCTCTGGCTCATCATCGCCGCCGTGGTGATTGCCCTGCTGGTCATCGTGATGATAGTGAGGAAGAAAGTGAGCGACCACAGGATTGCCGTTGCGCAGTTTCAGAGTCAGGTGGAACGCGACCAGAACCGCATCCACGAGCTTGTGAGCGATATGGAGACCCTCATCCGCACCAACGACGACCTGCGCCGCGACCGGCAGACGCTCTCACAGAAAGACCTGCTGATGACCAGCAAAATCATGGGACGCAACAAGATTTACGCCACAGCGCAGGGCCTCGGTGACCAGGTGACGGCTGACACGATGAACTTCGCCCTCAGCGACGCTGATTGGGCCGATTTTATCAGCCTAACCGATTTGGTGTACGACGGCTTCTCGCAACGCCTCCTGGAACTCTATCCCCGACTCAGCAAATGGGACGTCCGCATCTGCTGCCTCTCGAAGAACGGCTTCTCCAACCAAGTGATTTCCATTCTTTTGGACACCCAGACTGACTCCTACTACAAACGCAAGACCCGCATCAAGCAGATGAAGATGGACCTCGGAGAAGACACTCGGACATTTGAGGAAATCGTCAACGCAGTTTGACCCGCTTCGCGTCATTGCGAGGAACGAAGCAATCCATAAAACTGAAGAATAAATAAATAACAATCAAATAATTAAGACAATGAAAAAGTTAGTATTTACCTTAGCGATGCTACTTACAAGTAGCCTGCTTGTTAAAGCGCAGAACTATTTGCAGCTCTACATCGATGACATTGAACCAAATCAAGACTTGGAGTTTTGTCTACAGGATTATGACAGCATTATCATTGTAGATACAACGTGTGACTATTCATATATTGGACATTGGGATGTGTTTCCTTATCTTGGTGGCATAGACTATCAAGTGCTAGAGCCAATTCTTACTTTGATTCCTGACGAAACAAACTATTATTTAGTTGTGAGTTATACTTCTTGTACTAAAGTTTGGTACTCTTTTGGGGTGTATTTTTTTGGTTTTCCTTCTATAGATCCTTGGTTTCCTAACTATGTTTGGAAGCATGAAGGTGAAACGACAACGCTTGTCGCACCTGATAACGCAAGTTATTACTACAGTCCGTATTATTGGACGAGTTATGAATGGTCGACAGGAGAGACCCAAAAGGAGATAGAAGTCACAGATCCAGGCATATATTGGGCACGTCTGTACAATAATTGCGGTGAAGCCATCGACAGCGTTGAAGTTCGGAATGGTGTCGAAATCTGCCTTGCTTCTACCGACCTCACAACCAACTTGAACCGAATCAGCTGGTTGGTTGATGAGGCACAGTCTGCCTATATCAGCGAAGTCAATGTCTACAGAAATAATCATCTTGTCGGCACTATTCCCTATGCAGAAGGTAGTTTCCTTGACGATATCGGTAGCGAGTCGACACAATGGCAATATCACATGGTTGGTGTGACCACTGAAGGAGAAGAATGTCCCGTGCCAAGTTATTGGAACCGCCCCATCCATCTCGACCATTTGTTAGGTCAAAACAATCATGTTTTGCAATGGACTCCCTTCGAAGCCGAAAATGGGGTTTCCATTGAGGCCTATCGCATCTACGATTGGGTTGACAGCGAGTTAAGACTTGTTGAAGAGGTCAGCTATTTCACCAATATCTACAATTACGATCCGCACAGTTTCACTGGCGATGCAGTAGTGGCTGCTGTGTTTAGTTCAGGTGAATTATCATACTCCAATCGCGTTTCGACACATCTTGGTTTGGAAGAGCAGTCCGATTGTCTGCTTCACATTTTCCCAAATCCTGCAACAGACCGCGTAACTATTGAAGGCATCGGAACAATGACTATTACCAATACTTTGGGACAGACAATCCTGACTAAGGAGATTGATGGAAAAGAAACCATAGAATTGCCCAAAGGTCTGTATTTCGTAACCATAGGTGAGGCCATGCAAAAATTCGTGGTAAGGTAATAATAAACGAAAAAAAAATACGACGATGAAAAAAGCAGTATTGTATTTAACGATGATGTTCGCCTTCGCCATCAGCGGAGCGGCGCAGCAAGGCAGTTCCAATCCCTGTACAGCGGACTGGTTCGAACGCGAGGTAAATGACAATTGTTGGGACGGCACAGCAGCTGATGCTTATGCCGGTGGCAACGGCACAGCAGAAGACCCTTATCAGATTGCAACCGCAGAACAGCTGGCACTACTTGCCCAGCGTACCAGCATTGGTATGGGTAACGATGCCTATTACATCCTAACGGAAGACATCAATTTGGTTAGTTGTGATGGTGGTTTTCAGGAATGGGTTTCCATTGGAACAACCGTGCATCCATTCACAGGGCATTTCGATGGTTCGGGAGATTCTAAAACCATCAGCAATCTATATCAAACCATCGCCGATGGTGATGTGCAACCTGTAGGTGGTCTCTTCGGATGCACCAATGGTGCCGAAATCAGCAATGTTCGTCTGACACAATGCTATGTCAGCGGAAACGGCAAGTATGTTGGCGCACTTGTGGGTTACGCTGGACTGACTAATATATACAATTGCAGCATAAGCGTTGGACTTGTTTCAACCGAACAACGACTAGGAAAAGCTGGTGGTTTGGTAGGCTTTGCAGGTTATACATACGAAGAACACGGTTCAAGCGTTGAGACATGCAACATCACTGCCTGTCAGGTTTGGGAAGCAGTAAAGGTGGAGTCATCCTCATTGGGCGCAGGTGGCATTGTGGGACAAGTCAATGATGTGTTTTGGAAAACACCTTACGTGATAGAAGATTGTTGTAACCATGGAGTGGCTGATGGATTTGAGGTTCACGGAGGTTCGTTTGCTGGTGGGATTGTTGGACAAATGTGGCATGGGACAATGGTGCGATGCACAAACAACCAAGAAGTGTTTTCAGGTAGCTCTACTTATGGAGGAATTGCTGGCGGTTTAGCTGGAGTCGTAAACTATAGCAAGATAGAAGGGTGTCTCAATAACGCAACTGGTCAGGTCTATTGTCTTGAAGATGGTCGTGATGGCCGAGCCGGAGGTATTATCGGTTATATTCGTACAGATAATAGAAGTGATATCAGGGATTGTCGAAATTTTGCCGATGTGTCAGGCACTAGCTGTTGTGGCGGTATTGTTGGCTCCTACTTAATGAATCATGATACTACTCTTTCCTTTATTCAAAACTGTTATAATTATTCAAGGGTAACCTGTCAGCGTCCTGATAATGCCACTGGCACTGAAAGCGCAGGAGGCATTGTCGGCCACATTGGGCAGGCTTGGGGGAATCTCTGTATCGTAGAATGTGGCAATTTCGGGGATGTGGTAATGGAGAGTGAAGAGCAAGGAGATGCAGGTGGAATCTTAGGCTCAAAAGAAGAAGGAAATGTCTATATAGTGAATGTATTTAACAGGGGTTCTGTGAGTGCTCCTATTTATGCAGGTGGTATTCTTGGAGGCGGTGAAAATATAGGAAGTTGCACCATCCAAAATGTGTATAATGCAGGTGAGGTGATAACAGGTCAGGAAACCAAAGGAGCTATCGCTTACAATCAGCAAGAGACCGATCATTTCAGCGATTGCTATTGGTTGTATAGGGAGAATCATTCCAGCGTTAGTGAAGGCGAACCGCTGCAAAATGCTTGCGCTTTCCATCCGACAGAATCGCCAACGGAATGGCTCCTCGACAGCGTTCAATATGGCACAACCGATCTTTTAGATGCATTAAACTATGGTGCGGAGGCTTTGGTGGAACAATATCCCATTGTTCTGAATATGGTTCACCGTTGGCAGCCTGATACAGAATTGATGAACGACGGCTTTCCTGTGTTTAGCGGGATAGAGGTCGGCTATCCTTTCGTTGGAACGGAATGGTACTATGAAATCGAGAATGAGAATGGCAGCATCACTTACCAGCATCTTGAATATGCTGCCGATACGACGGTCAACCATAAGGATGTGGTCATTATCATCCGAACCAACACGCTTTACGACAAGAGTGAGCATCAAGAGGTGACGCGCGAGTATGTCTATGAAGAGAACGGCATCATCTATTGGTGGAATAAAGACTTGGAGGAGTTTACCGCGCTTTATGATTTCAGTGCTGAGGCAGGCGACGAGTGGGAAATCAAAGTGGGTATGGAAAGCATCACCATGCATGTGGACTCGGTGAAGTATTATGAATACGATGGAGAGCTGTATAAGATGCTGATGGTGAGCGATGAAGACGACATTTTCAGTGGAAACATCGTCTGCGGCATTGGCCATCAGACCAGTTTCTTTCCCGAAAGACTGATGTTGCGTAACAAAGGCTTCCGCGTTGAAGGCATCCGCTGTTTCTGGCGCAATGGAGAACTGATGTTCAAATACGGTGAGAGGGACTGCGATGAGGTTTATGAGGAATACCACGATGGCATTGAGGAAGACGGCCCTTCGGCAGGCTCAGGAACCTTTGCGGTTTATCCTAACCCAGCCCATGGTGTTCTCGTTGTAGAGACGCAATGCCTTGCGTCTCACCCGACCCAAACCTACTGCATTAGCAATTTAATGGGCCAAACCCTAATGACAGGTGTCATCACCGCAGAAACCCAACAGATAGACGTGACCAATCTGCCGCAGGGCATGTATTTCATCAGTGTAGGCGATATGACACAGAAATTTGTGGTGCGATAACCCTGTAGGGACACACCGCGTGTGTCCGCCAACATAACCGACGGACGCATGCGATGCGTCCCTACACGCATCTGCTGCCTCTCGAAGAACGGATTCTCCAACCAGGTGATTTCCATCCTCTTGGACACCCAGACCGACAGCTACTACCGCCGCAAGACCCGCATCAAACAAATGAAGATGAACCTTGCTGAAGACACACGGACTTTTGAGGAAATCGTCAACGCTGTATAAAATGAAACTACGAATTACACGAATGAAACGAATAATGACAATTGGATTTTGCGGCAAGCCGCTGATTTATACGAATTTACTTTTGCTAGGCTATTCGTATAATTGGGATGCTTGCATCCTTGAAATTCTCGACTTTGATTCGTATAATTCGTGAAATTCGTAGTTAAACAAAAAGAAATCAAATAATTAACAATCAAATAATTAGAACCATGAAAAGAATAGTGTTATCCTTAGCAATCCTGTTGGCCTTCGCCTTCAATGGCGTGGCGCAGCAAGGCAGTTTCGCTCCCCAAGGTGCGGAGTGGTATTTCAATGTTAGTTCCTTCATGGGCAGCCCCATTACCTATTATCACATGGAGGTGCTTGGTGATACAATCATTCAAGGTCACCAATGCAGTATCATCTCGCGGCAGTACCTTGGCGGCAACGGCGATGAGCAGTATGTCTACGAAGACAACCGTAAGGTGTATTGGTACAACCAGACCTTAGACAGATTCACGACGCTTTATGACTTCGATGCCGAAGTGGGCGAATCGTGGACTTGCGAGATTGATTCCTGCGCATACGAAGTCACGGTGACGGAACTCACTTATTATGAAGATTCAGGCCATAACCATCAGCTTAGGGCTCAACGGGTATCATACGATGGGGAATTGGGCTATTTTGGCGGTGGCACCATCATCGATGGCATCGGTGAAATCAGCGGTTTGTTCCCTTATCCATACGCTTGCATGGGCGATATTTATGATGGTCAATATCCGGATTGGTTGCGCTGCTATCTTGTTGACGGTGAGATGGTGTTGCACCTTGGCGCATACGACTGTGATGAACAAGGCTATTGCTGGGACGGCACTGCGGCTGAATCCTACGGAGGCGGCGACGGAACAGAAGAGAATCCATATCAGATTTATACTTCGAATCAGTTGGCTTTACTCGCCCAGCAAACCAACAATGGCACAGGTGGCGATGCCTATTACAAGATTATGGAGAATATCAATCTGGCCAATTGCGATGGCGGTATTCAGCAGTGGATTTCCATAGGGACACCCGAGCATCCTTTCACGGGACATTTCGATGGTTGGGGCGATGCCAAAACCATTTTGAATTTGCATCAAACCATCACTGACGGCGATGCACAGCCTGTGGGTGGTCTCTTCGGCTGCACCAACGGGGCCGAAATTAATAATGTCCATTTAGCGCAGTGCTATGTCAGCGGAAATGGAAAATATGTGGGCACCCTTGTGGGTTATGCTGGCCTGACCAACATTTCTCATTGCAGTATCTACGACGGACGCGCCTCAACTGACAATGGGAATGGCAGAGCGGGCGGTTTGATTGGTTTCGCGGGTTACACATACGGCGAACAGGGAACGAGCGAGCAGACTTACGAGATTATGGCCTGTCAGGTCTCAGAGGCCGTGAAGGTAGAATCAGCATTGATTGCTGGTGGCGTTGTGGGGCAAGTCAATGATGTGCATACGAGAGCACCGTATGTGATTGTTGGTTGTTGGATGACTGGTAGAGCCGAAGGCTTTTATGTTCAGGGCGGTTCTGCTACAGGTGGTATAGTCGGCAGTATGTGGTATGGAACGATGGAGGGATGCTCGAACAATCAAAAAGTAGTTGGCGGTCGGTATAATGGCGGAGGAGTTGTAGGCGGTTTGGTGGGTATGTGTAACTATGGTGATATTTCGCTCTGCCTCAATAATGAGACTGGCCAAGTCAGTTGTCCGGATACCGCATATAATGTTCATGTAGGAGGGATTGCTGGCTTTTTGGGCAGTGGTAATGTCGTAGGGTGTTCAAACAATGCTAATGTGGATGGCTTAGGATGTTGTGGCGGTATCGTTGGCATTTATATGTTCAGGGAAAGCCCCGATTCGACTCACTTTATCCAAAATAGCCATAATAAGGGAATGGTGACATGTAATGCGCATGAATATGCTGGCGGTATTGTCGGTTATGTCGGGGTTTCATCGGGAAATCTCTATATTATTGAATGCAGCAATCATGGTGATGTGGCGATTGAAAATGAGTATCATGGATATGCAGGTGGCATTTTGGGATCAACGAATAGCAACCATACCTTTATCATGAATGTGTTCAATAGAGGTTTGGTGAGGGCGCCAAAGTATGCAGGAGGCATTCTTGGAGGCAATGGAGACCACCGACATTGCACCATTCAGAATGTGTATAATACGGGTGTAGTCATAACGGAAGAAGAAACTAAGGGAGCCATTGCTTTTGAACAAGGAGAGACCGACCACTTCACCGATTGCTATTGGTTGGGCCATCTTGAAAACCATGATGGCGTAAGCGAAGGCGAACCACTACAACACTCATGCGCTTTTTGGCCTACTACATTTTATGGTGAATGGTCACTCGACAGTTTGCAATTCGGCCACGATTTGGTCCAAGCCTTGAATACAGGTGCGGAAGCCTTGGTGGAACAATATCCTGCGGTGCTCACTCTGATACATCGTTGGGAATATGATAGTGACCATAATAACGGCGGATTTCCAGTGTTTAGCGGGATAGAGATGGTAGGCTATCCTTTCGGTGGAACGGAATGGTACTATGAAATCCAGAATGAGGACGGCACCATCACCTACCAGCATCTGGAATATGCAGGCGACACCACCGTCAACCACAAGGAAGTGGTTATCATCATTCGCACCAATACGCTTTATGACAAGGGTGAACACCAGGAAGTCACTCGTGAATACCTTTACGAAGAAGATGGAGTGGTGTATTGGTGGAACAAGGACTTGCAGGAATTCACGGTACTTTACAATTTCGGTGCTGAGGCTGGTGATGAATGGGAGATTAAGGTTGGTTCGGAGAGTGTCACCATGCATGTGGACTCCGTGATGTATAATGAATATGACGGTGAAGTATATAAGGTGTTGAAGGTAAGCGATGAAAACAACATTTTCAGCGGAATCGTTGTGTGTGGCATCGGTCACATGACGAGTTTCTTCCCTGAACAACTGATGACACGCGACAAGAAATATCGCGTGGAGGGCATGCGTTGTTTCTGGCGCGATGGCGAATTGTTCTTCAAATACGGTGAGAGGGACTGCGATGAGGTTTATGAGGAATACCACGATGGCATTGAGGAAGACGGCCCTTCGACAGGCACAGCAACCTTTGCGGTTTATCCCAACCCGACCCACGGCATCCTGTTCGTTCAGACGCTCTCGGTGCGTCCCTACGAGGAATACCGCATCACCAACCGGATGGGCCAAACCGTCTTGACGGGCAGCCTGAATGCTGAGACCCAGCAAATCATTGTCTCCAACCTGCCCGAAGGAATGTATTTCATCACGGTGGGCAATACAACCAAGAAATTTGTGGTAAATTGATCATAATGCGGCCTTGTAGGGCTGTCACACGGTGGCAGCCGCCTGTTGCAGCCATGACGTCAAGCGGCTGCCATGGTACGACAGCCCTACAGAGCGAATAAATGAATAACAAATAATCAACAAAAATAACAACAAATGAAAAAGACTGTTTTAACCTTGGTACTGGCCCTTGCCTTCATGCCAGTTTTTTCGCAAGCCGTTTTGAGACATACATTCACTAACAATAGTGGCGGCCTTCATAGTGTTTTCCAGAACTCAATACATGAATATGTCTATGAGATTCTTCCTGAGGTCTCGTATGTGGTTTGTGAATTGGATGAGGATGAAGCCATAACAGGCTTCTCGGTGTATGATGCCGATTTTCAATTGACCAAAGAGATTCCGTTCACTGTGGAGGGGAAATGGGGCATCAGATACAGCTCTTTTGGTGCGGTCATTGCTGGAAAACACCTTTTTAACGATGACGACAAGATTGAGATTTGCCTTACGCCTTGGAAGCAGGGTGGCAGAATGTGCACGATGATCCTCAATGAAGACGGTGAGGTGCTATTTATGCAGGAGGGGTCGCTGATTTCCTATTTGTACAAGGCTGGCGACGAGCTGAGATTCGAGATTTCGAATAGTTACGACAATCACAACATCGAGGTATATGCCACCCAAGGCAACTTCTCGGCCGATGAGATGGTGGTCAGCACTCAAAGCCCCTTTCCCAATCCGGCCAGCATGACGGTTTCCATCCCTTATACCCTTGATGGGAAGTCGGCTGAAATGCACATCTATGACTCCCGAGGCGCTTTGGTGGATACCAAGACACTCGATCCCGATGCCGAATGGGTTGACCTTAATGTAAGTGCTTATCGTCCTGGTGTCTATGTTTATGAATACAATGGTATGAGTAGCAAATTTGTGGTGCGATAACCCTGTAGGGACACACCGCGTGTGTCCGCCAACGCAACCGACGGACGCATGCGATGCGTCCCTACAAATGGCAAACCCACGCTGAAACGGCACAGCGGCTGCCATGGTACGACAGTTTGACCCGCTTCGCGTCATTGCGAGGAACGAAGCAATCCATAAAACTGAATAACAAATAAATAACAATCAAATAATTAGAACAATGAAAAAGTTAGTAATTACCTTAATTATGATGCTCGGTCTCATCGTGCAGGCTTGGGCCTATGATTTCCAATCAGGGAATCTGCTTTACACCATTATCAGCACCGACCCGCCTTGTGTGAGCCTTGATGGCCATATTGACGGCGAAAACGCCCAAGGCGAACTTGCCATCCCTGAAACGGTGACCTATGAGGGTGTTGCTTATGTCGTGACGGAAATCGGTCACCTTGCCTTCCGCCGTTGTAGCAGTTTGGAGGGTGTCCTTGAAATTCCTGAAACGGTAAGGATTATTGGAGAGCAGGCATTTTACAATTGCACCGGATTAACGGGACTGGTTTTGTCTGTGGGATTGTTTGAGATTCGGGAATTTGCATTTGGAAACTGTACGGGTCTTACAGGAACACTCGATTTCCCTGCAACAATGACCCATATCAAATATGGCGCTTTTGCTAACTGTGCGGGTTTTTCGGGTGACCTCGTCCTTCCCAATTCAGTGGTTGAGGTGGGTAATACCATTTATCCTGGGTATTTGAATATGCCTGAACCTGTCTCGACATTTGCCGATTGTTTCAACCATCTTGTGCTTTCACAGGCGTTGGATACCATCGGACCTCGCTGTTTTCAAGGTTGTACTCATCTGACGGGTGACCTTGTGATGCCCGAAGGACTGAAAGCCATCTATGAATATGCTTTTGAAGGATGCTATGGTCTCACGGGTCTCACCCTGAACGATTCTTTGTCTATCATAGGTAGTTTCGCATTTAGTTATTGTATCGGAATTACGGGCACCCTTACCCTTCCCGAGAATATTAATGTTGGGCCACACGCTTTTGAGTGGTGTACGGGAGTCGAGGCCTTGAATTTGCCTCATCATATCGTTTTCTCTGATAATCCTTCTAGGGGATATGTGTTTCAAGGTTGTATGGGCCTTACCGAGCTCGATGTTCCCGAAGGATGGACAACCGTTGAGCAATCGAATTTCAGGTCATGCAGCAATCTGATACATGTCCGTCTGCCTGAAAGTTTGACGTCTATTGGGAGCAGTGCCTTCCAAGATTGCAGGAGTTTGGAAGATATCAATATTCCTGATGGGGTCGTTGAGATTAACAGCGCTGCGTTCTCATATTGCAGGAGTCTTACCCATATTGAGCTTCCAGCCCATCTGAGAACATTGGCTGGCCTGACCTTTGCCCGCTGTACCAGTCTCACTGGCGAGGTGGTCATTCCTGATTTGGTGCAGCGAATCGATTTGAACACTTTTGACTCATGCTATATGCTCAGCCGTATTGTCTTTGGCGATTCCATCAACTATATCACGGAGCCTGCTTTTGAAAACACCAATCTGTCGTCTCTTGTCCTGAAAACGACGACACCGCCTGAGTTGCGGCGCAAGACCACACAAGGTGCCTGGCACTTTCCTGCCGACATTCCCATCATTGTGCCTTGTGGCGCTTTGGAAGCCTACCAGAACGATGAGAATTGGAGTAGCTTTACCAACATCACCGAGGACTGTGGCGACGGCTTGGTCGGATTCAGCGGTGCCGAATGGTATTATGAAATCTTGAACTTGAACGGTACTATCACCTACCAACATCTGGAATATGCTGCCGACACGACCGTCAACCATAAGAACGTGCAAATCATTATCCGCACCAACACGCTTTACGACAAGAGCGAACACGTTGAGGTGACGCGAGAATATGTCTATGAGGAAGACGGCGTGGTATATTGGTGGAACAAGGATTTGCAGGAATTTTCGGTGCTTTACGACTATAATGCAGAGGTGGGCAGCGAATGGGAAATCAAGGTGGGTGTAGAAAGTATTGCTATGCATGTGGATGCCGTGGAGCAATACTACTATGATGGCAGACTGTACAGAATGCTGCGAGTGAGCGATGCCGAAGACCTTTTCAGCGGCACTATCGTGTGCGGCATTGGCCACCTCAGCAGTTTCTTCCCCGAAAAGCTGATGACGCGCGGCAAAGGCTACCGTGTGGAAGGTATGCGCTGCTACTGGCGCAATGGCGAACTGGTGTTCAAATACGGCGAGGAGGACTGCGACGCGGTGTATAAGGATTACCATTTCGGCCTTGACGAACAGAAGGCAACCGCTTTTGCGATATATCCTAACCCCACCCATGGTGTTCTCGTTGTAGAGACGCAATGCCTTGCGTCTCACCCGACCCAAACCTACTGCATTAGCAATTTAATGGGCCAAACCCTAATGACAGGTGTCATCACCGCAGAAACCCAACAGATAGACGTGACCAATCTGCCGCAGGGCATGTATTTCATCAGTGTAGGCGATATGACACAGAAATTTGTGGTGCGATAACCCTGTAGGGACACACCGCGTGTGTCCGCCAACGTAACCGACGGACGCATGCGATGCGTCCCTACAAATGGCAAACCCACGCTGAAACGGCACAGCGGCTGCCATGGTACGACAGCCCTATGGCATACCATTGAAAGGAAGATGCCTCGTACCTGGCAGCACTTTCCCAAGTACCTGGCAGCACATTTACTCGATAGATACTCGATAGATATTCGACTGTTCTTCGATAAAAAATCGAACAACAATCGAAGAACAATCGAACAACAAACGAAGAACAATGCTTGCAACCCCGTGTCAAATACCTGTCAAGTACCTGTCAATAATGAGCCAACGGTTTGGCTACGACGAGCCAACATCGTCTTTACATCGAAGCAATAAAGAATGCGAAGAATAAAACAAACAATCAAAAAAACGCTCGAGAAGCGATTTTAGGGCTGCCAATCAAAGATGAAGTTTTTCTTTCAATTGAGAGGGCGTTCAATTTCCTCTTCTGTCATACCTGCCCTTCCGTTTTTTAAGGCCTCTGCATTGAGTGCATACAAAGCCTCCAATCCATTTGCAGAGATGCGAGGCTTCTCCTTGAGTTCAAAAGGGACACCATTTTCTGCAACGGACTTCTTCAAAAAAATCCGAATGGCGGTTGGTAGGTCGAGACCAAGGCGCTCAAACAAAGCCATTGCCTGCTCCTTAAGGTTGTCTTCGACACGAATCTGTAATGTTGCTGTCGACATATTGAATAGATTTGTATGTGATTCTGACTGCAAAAATAATACAATTTTTGTAAATGCAACATGATTTTGAATAATAAACGCCCGAGAAGGTGATTCTCGGGCGTTTTGTTATTATTTCTTCAGCGTAATCCTGAACGTGGTGCCTTGTCCCACTACGGATGACTTAACGAAAATCTTGCCCTTGTGGTAGTCCTCGATGATGCGGCGGGCGAGGCTCAGTCCCATGCCCCAGCCGCGTTTCTTGCTGGTGTAGCCCGGGTTGAACACCTGCTTGATTTTCGATTTCGGGATGCCCTTGCCCGTGTCGCTGATGTCGATGTGGATATGGTCGCTGTCGTTGATGAGGTCAAGGGTGATCTTGCCGCGGTCGCCCATGGCGTCGATGGCGTTTTTGGTCACGTTTTCCAGTACCCAGCGGAACAGCGAGGGAATCAACGGAATCACCAGCTCTTCTTCCGGCAGGTTGATTTCAAACTCGAACTTCTTCGAGAAACGCTTCTGCAAGTAATCCATCGTGTCGTGGATGTGGTAGATGACATCGGTAGGCTCCAGCACCGGGATGGAGCCAATCTTCGAGAAACGGTCGGTGACGATTTGCAGCCGCTCGATGTCCTTCTCCATCTCGTGGGTGCCCACAAACGGCTCGTCCTGCATTTTCAGCAGCTCAATCCAGCCCATCAGCGAGGAGAGCGGTGTGCCGAGTTGGTGGGCGGTCTCCTTGGCCATGCCGGCCCACACACGGTTTTGTTCCGAGCGACGTGCCGAACTGAACAGCAGGTAGGCTATGACGAGGAACAAGGCGAATACAACCATTTGGATCATAGGGTAATACCGCATCTGTTGCACGAGGTCGGAGGTGCGGTAGAAGACCGTGGCTTTGCCCGTATTCATGAATTCGATTTGCAGGGGGTCGTTCTCGTCGCTCATGATGGCAAGCTGCTGCTTGATGTAGTTGGTGTTCTGCATCATCAGCGAGTCGAGGTTGCCGAAACTCAAGATTTTGCTTTGGTCTTCGTTGGTGATGATGACCGGTGCCCCCACCGAGTTGAGGGTGATTTCCTCCATGAAATGGTTGATCATGTCTTCCAAGACAGCTTTCAATTCGGTGTAAATCAGCGACTCATTATAGTGCAGCCATTGTACAGAGCCGTAGCCTGGGTCGATTTTGATGGGCGCGAACTTGGAATAGTAGGCCTTCATCTCGTTGTCGAAGGTGGTTTTGCTTTCTTGGTCGGCAGGCAAGTTGCTGGAGAAGATGATGTTGCCCTTCGTGTCGGTGATGACTAAGGGAATGCTGATGTTGTTGCGGATGATGTCGAGATAGACGGCTGTGTTCTCGTTGCTTGAAATGTCGATGACGCGGCGGTAGGCGCTGGCCAAAAGGTCGACGCGCAGTTGTTCCTGCTCGCTCACCTTGTTGAAGAATTCTTCCGTCGATTGCATCATCACTGCATGTTGCTCCATAGCGGCGGCCCACATCTTCACCTGCCGTGTCTCTTGCTCGGCAATCGACTTGACCAGGCGGTTGGTGTACCACAACGAGGCTGCAATGAGCGCTAACGCGACAACGGACAAGGCCCATTTCCAGCGGGTTTTATTCGTGTAGAGTCGGTCTTTCATTCTATTTTCTTCCTCATCCTGGCCACGGGAATCCCCAGCTGCTCTCTGTATTTTGCCACAGTGCGGCGGGCGATGGGATAGCCTTTGTCCTTGAGAATCAGCATCAGCTGCTCATCGGTCATGGGTCTGGCTTTGTCTTCGTTTTCCACGCAGTCCTTGAGGATTTTCTTGATTTCCCGGGTCGACACTTCCTCGCCTTCCTCGTTGGTGATGCCCTCGCTGAAGAAGAACTTGAGCAGGTGGGTGCCGTAAGGTGTTTGCACGTATTTGCTGTTGGCCACGCGCGAAACAGTGGAAATATCTAAGCCTACCTTGTCGGCCACATCCTTCAGAATCATGGGTTTGAGCTTGGTCTCATCGCCCGTGAGGAAATACTCCTCCTGGATGTCGACGATGGCTTTCATGGTGATGTAGAGCGTGTTATGCCGCTGGTTGATGGCGTCGATGAACCATTTGGCGGCATCGATTTTCTGCCTCACAAACTGTGCGGCCTCTTGCATATTGCGGGAGTCCTTGCTTTTCGAGAAGTCCTCCAGCATCTTGAGGTATTGCTTGCTGACGTGGAGCTCAGGTGTGTTGCGTCCGTCAAGGGAGAGTTCTATTTTGCCGTCTCTGACGAAGACAAAGAAGTCGGGCGTGATGTAGTGGATGTTCTTGGTGCTGCTATTGGAAGCGTCGGCAGGCTTGGGGTTCAGCTTCAGTATTGCATCTAAAGCGGGTTTCAGCTCGCGGTTGCTGACCTCCAGTTTCTTGCCGATGCGGTCGTAGTGTTTCTTGGTGAAGTCCTCAAAGAAATCCTTGATGATGGTGATGGAGAGGCTATAGTCGTTGTAGATGCTCTCTTCCTGCAAGCGCTTCAATTGGATGAGCAGACATTCCTGCAGGTTGCGGGCGGCGATGCCGGGCGGGTCGAGCTGCTGCACGATGGACAACACCTTGCCCACTTCTTCTTCTGTGGTCTCCACGTTCATGGTGAACAGCATGTCGTCGACGATGTTGGGGATGGGGCGGCTCAAGTAGCCGTTGTCGTCAAGGTTGCCGATGATGTATTCCCCAATTTGGAGTTGCTCGTCGGTGAGGTCGTGATAGGCCAGCTGTTGCTTCAGGTAGTCCTGAAAGGTCTCTTCGTTGACGATAGGAGATTCGTAAGAATCGTCGTCGCTGCTGTAGTTGTTGGTTTGCAGCTTGTAGGAGTAGTCTTCGAGGTCTTCCTCGGGCAGGTAGTCGTTGATGTCGAATTCATCGTCCCTGTTGAAATCGACCTCGTCGTCGTTATAGTCGTCGTTCTCCCCGTTATCGTTTTCGTTATCGTTTTCGTTATCGATTGGCTCGTTGTCGTCGTAGTCGTTTTCGCGGGTGTCTTCGAGGGCGGGGTTGGATTCTATCTCCTCCTTGATGCGCTGCTCGAGTTCAATTAATGGCAGTTGCAGCATCTTCATGAGCTGTATCTGCTGCGGCGAGAGTTTCAGTTCCTGCCGCTGGGTTTGAGTCAATCGTTGGTTGTTCATTTTTGTTGAATTATGAATTCGGAATTCGGAATGCTGAATAGCGCGAAGCGATGCTAGGCTTTGCTCTCATTCCGCATTCCTTATTCCGCATTCCGCATTAATACAAGCAGTTTTTCGGGGTGCGTGGGAACGGGATGACATCGCGGATGTTGCCCATGCCGGTGATAAAGAGCATCAGTCTCTCGAAACCAAGGCCATAGCCGGAGTGCGGCACCGAGCCGAAACGGCGGCTGTCGAGATACCAGTTCATGGATTCCTCAGGGATGCCGACTTCGTGCATACGGTCAAGGATCTTGTTGATGTCGGTCTCTCTTTCCGAACCACCGATGATTTCACCGATGCCGGGGAAGAGGACATCCATGGCGCGGACGGTCTTTCCGTCTTCGTTCTGCTTCATGTAGAAAGCCTTGATTTCCTTGGGATAGTCGGTCAGGATGACGGGCTTCTTGAAGTGCTTCTCGACGAGGTAACGCTCGTGTTCGGATTGCAGGTCGACGCCCCAGCCGTCTACGGGATACTGGAACTTGCCTTTCTTGTTGTAGTTTGAGTTGTGCAGGATGTCGATGGCCTCAGTGTAGGTCACGCGGGCAAACTCATGCTCAAGCACGAAGTGCAGCTTGCTGATGAGCTCCATCGACTTCTCTTCCTCCTTCTTGCCTTTCTCTTCATCTTGCAGGCGTTTGCTCAAAAACTGGAGGTCGTCCATATTGTTATCCAAGGCGTACTGAATCAAGTATTTGAGCATCTCTTCAGCGAGGTCCATGTTGTCGTTGATGTCGTAGAAAGCCATCTCGGGCTCAATCATCCAGAACTCGGCCAGATGGCGCGTGGTGTTGGAGTTTTCGGCACGGAAAGTGGGACCGAAGGTGTAAATCTTGCCCAGTGCCGTGGCTGCCAACTCGCCTTCAAGCTGACCCGAAACGGTGAGGTTGGTTGACCTGCCAAAGAAGTCTTGTTTATAGTCGATGTTGCCTTGCTCGTCGCGAGGGATGTTGTTCAAATCCAAAGTGGTCACCTGGAACATCTCTCCGGCACCTTCTGCATCAGAGGCGGTGATTAATGGCGTGTGGATATTATAGAAGCCCCTCTCGGTGAAGAACTTATGGATGCCGAACACCATGGCATGGCGCAGGCGCATGACAGCTCCGAAAGTATTGGTGCGGAAACGCAGGTGGGCAATGTCGCGCAAAAACTCCAGGGAGTGTTTCTTGGGTTGCAGCGGGTACTCGTCGGGATTGGCGGGACCAAACAGCCCTATCTCCTTCACGGAGAGCTCCACGGCCTGACCGCTGCCTTGTGAGGCGACCAAAATGCCTTTGGCCCACAGCGAAGCACCTGCGTGCATCAAGGCCAGATTTTCTTCGGGAATGACGTTCAGGTCGATGACCAGTTGCAGGTTGTTGATGGTGGAGCCGTCGTTCAGGGCGATGAAGGCCACGTTCTTGCTGCCGCGCTTGTTGCGCACCCAGCCCATTACGGTAATCTCATTGTCAGAGGCTTGCATCTGCAAGGCTTGCTTGATTTCTACTCTTTTCATTGTATGGTGTTGTTTTTATAGACGATAAGAATTTGAGTGCAAAGTTACGAAAAAAAAGCAATGGTCAGATAAAAATGTGCAGATGGGTCTTTTTCGACAGAAAGTTGCGTCCTACAAAGTGCTTGTATTCGGAAAAATGCCGTACTTTTGCAGCCGTTATGGCTAACACATATACACAATTATACACGCACATCGTTTTTCACACGAAAAGCACGGGCATTGTCATGCGCGAGGAGGATTTGAATCGCGTGTTTGAATACATAGGTGGCATTATCCGTACTGAAGGAGCGATACCGTTTGCCGTAGGTGGCGTATGTGACCATATTCACATTTTGACGACGTTGCCGAAGACTGTTGCTATGTCGGATTTTGTTCGTGCCATCAAGGCGAAAAGTAGCAAATGGTTGAAATCGGTGGATGTGTATTATGAGCCATTCCAATGGCAGGAAGGTTATGGTGCGTTTAGTGTCAGTCCGTCATTGATGAATCGGACGAAAAAATACATACTTGGTCAGGCGGAACACCATAAGGTGAAATCATATCATGATGAATATTGCGAAATGTTGAAAGCGTATGGAATCGAATATGACGAACGATATGCATTTGGGGACTGAACGGACGGATGTCCTACACCCCTACGGGGTTTCATCGGAATCGGATTGTCGTTTGTCGGCAGGGGTTTCATTGCATTCCACCGCCTGCCTATTGTCCGACGTCCCTACGGGACTCTCGCAGAACCCCGTAGGGGTGCAGGATGTTAAGCAGGTGGTGAAGCGTAGCGGA
>R22__coassemble_470_pt1 | contig 26256 bp, 20 predicted proteins | sample R22__metabat2_low_PE_022 | metagenome-assembled genome bin R22 | reverse complement strand
ATCGCCCCTACGGGGCTCCGCTACCGCATCCTACATCCTCACGTAATGGTGTCGCTTCGCGTCATCGCGAGGAACGAAGCAATCCATTTACGACAGATCCATGTAAGATTTGTTTCCAAAAAACATCCATTTCATTCCCAGTCACTTACCCAACAGCAAACGACTACAGTCGACTACAAACGTTTATTCAACGGCTTATTCTTGACAAGTGGTGTTTCTTTGCATCCGAAACAATTAAAACCACTTTAATATGGAAACACCAGAATACATTGAAGGCATCCCAACAGAAAAGAAAAAAAAGTCCGGAAAGGCGTAGTTTGATTGAACATTATTATGAGTTGCTGTGGAAAGAGTTGCAACGGGAAAACGGGACAAATGGCATTTTCAACCCGTTTTTGGGCGTTACTGTCATTATTAAAAAGGGAGAAAGCGACAAGAAGACAATCAATCGTGCTTCCGCTGACTGGAAATCGACTTATGCCGTAAAACACCTAAAACAAGTTATCACCCTTGCTTGCGGAAAAAAGACGCACCTGTTTATGTGGAAGCCAAGACAGGAACGCAAAAGAAAAACGGTTACAAGAACACGGCCATCTTATATCATGAATTTGTCCACCCAGAGATGGAGTATTTGAACTTTATGGTAAAACTGACAATTGGAATTAAAAGCGACGGGAAGCATGTACAATACTGCGTGAACAAGATAGAGACACAAAACAAAAAACCAATCATATCCAGCGATTACCCTACCTGAAGGGAACACATACGATTGGTTTTTCGCCTGCAAAATTACAACTTTTCCACAATCCTTCAAGAGGATGGAGAAAATTCCATTGCGATGAATTGTCATTAGTTGTTTTATTTTAAACGAATTGCCATTAATGTACCACGAATTGTCATTAATTGTTTTGGGGATATTACATCATGATGCGGATGGTTCCAGTAGCCATGTCATGCCGACGTTTGCCTGTGCGCTGGCGGGCATCTTTTGCTACACGCAGGAGTTCCGCTCCGATCCAAACCTGCTTAAAAACCCATCGCCCCTACGGGGCTCCGCTACCGCATCCTACATCCTCACGTAATGGTGTCGCTTCGCGTCATCGCGAGGAACGAAGCGATCCATTTATGTCAGATTCATTTAAGATTTAACTACGTTGAATGCAAAACATTTGTTTCAAAAAAGAGAAACACATACATTTCATTTCCAGTTACTTATCCGACAGCAAACGACTACAGTCGACTACAAACGTTTATTCAACGGCTTAGTCTTGACAAGGATTGCATCTTTGCAGCGATAAACATTTTAAACCTACAATTATGGAAACACCTGAATACATTGAAGGCATCCCGACAGAGAAAAATGCTACGAGAAAAAGACGTGAAATCATCAAAGACGAGTACATCCATTTGATTGAAAGACTACAAAAGAAACGTGGAAAGAAAGCTGTATTTAATGAATTCCTTCAAACTGATGTCTACATTATCATGAGAGAAAGCGAGAAAAAAGCCAGCAATAGTGCAGCATTCAACTGGCAATCCACTTACGCAGTGCGCCATCTGGAAACCATTATCAAAGAATCTGTTCCTATAGAAGGGAAACCCATATATTCCTTGCCAAAACTTTCAGGTAAGCAAAAAGAATTCAGGTATGTCAACATGGCGACATTATACTACTATTTCCGTTCTTCAGATTACGAATACCTGAACTTTACAATCAAATTAGTAATGGGTATCAAAAATGACGGAAGACACATTCAATATAGCGTCAACAAAATCGAAATGATATAAAAAAAACATCCTGTAATAAAGTCGTCATTGCTTTGGGGCAATCGCTTGTACAGGATGTTTATTAAACCGACCAAGTTTCACAATACCGCGCTTTTGTTTGGATCGTCCATGGCCAGATTTGTTTCACGCTGCAAAATTACAACTTTTCCACAAACCCGCAAGGGGATGGAGAAAATTCTATTACAACGAATTGTCATTATTTGTTTGTTTTACACGAATTGCCATTAATGTACCACGAATTGTCATTAATTGTTTTGGGGTATTGTATCAGGGTGCGGATGGCTACAGTAGCCATGTTATGACTGCATTGATAAAATGAGATTGTGCTTTATCAACCTAACGAAATGGTCAAGCTTGAAGTGCGGGTACAAGAGGATTCGGTTTGGCTTACACAGCAACAAATTGCCGACCTGTTCGGAACAAAACGACCCGCCATCACAAAGCACCTAAAGAACATCTATTCTAGTGGCGAACTGGAAGAAAACAGCACATGTTCCATTTTGGAACTTATGGGTAACGACGGAAAACCAGTCGCAAGACCGAGCTACGAACTACACGCACACGCGTACACGACCGTTTCCTTATCATCGACAGCCAAGTCTATCATCTGGGTGCATCACTCAAGGACTTGGGAAGGAAACTTTTTGCCTTCAGCAAGATGGGATTGGACAAGGGCTTGCTACTGGGACAAGTAATCTGAGAGGGCTGTTGTGGCAGTTTAGAAAGAAGGTCATCCTTAGGCGAAGTTCCAGCAGCCATGTCATGCCAGCATGGGCAAGTGCGGCGGCTGGCATCTGTGGCTGCGGCAGAATTCAGCAGCCATGTCATGCCGACGCTGGCCTGCGCGATGGCGGGCATCTATGGCTGCGGCCTGTCATTGTCATCCGTCTTATTATGAAAACCCGACATTGCATATCGGGGGGTGGTGGGGTCGTCCCTTCGGGACTTTGGCCCCACTGCCGCTTCGTGTCATCGCGAGGAGGAACGACGAAGCGATCCATTTATGACCGGTTTATGTAAGATTTGTTTCCCTCAAAAAAAAAAACATCCATTTTATTTTCAGTTACTTATCCGACAGCAAACGACTACAAACGACTACAGTCGACTACAAACGTTTAATCAACGGGTAGATCTTGACAATTGGCGTTTCTTTGCCACACAATCGAAAAAAAATAGAAAATGGAAGAGTTACAACAAGGTGCGTTTGGGCCCATATACACCCAATTCAAAGGAAAACCGAAAGAGGCCATCAGATTTCTTAGGCAGCAGCAAAAAGGAGAATGTATAGCCGCTCTGCATCGTGACGACATTGGGGACATTGATATTGTATGGGGCGAAGTGACAGACACAATAAAACATAGAGGATTTGGGCTTTCTCACATCATCGACAAACATGAAGCCGACATCAACCGACTGGGATTTCAAATTGAGGATTTCATCCCTATCATTGTGCAGTATGGGAATTTCAACTTGAAGAAGTCAGACAGTCAGAAAATGGTTTTTGAAAGCAGGGGATTCCGTTTTGTCGTGGCCATTCAAAAAGACAATGGAAACACGAAGAATTGGCTATTAACTGCATTTGACCTAACACAAAAGCCGAAGTAGAAACTCCGGCTTATGTTTTATCGTCACTGTCAAAAGCATCGACGTTGACAGTTTTGCATTGCCTACGCTGTATGGCAAAACGACACTGCAAAATTACAACTTTTCCACAAACCCGCAAGGGGATGGGGAAAATTCTACTACAACGAATTGTCATTGGTTGGTTGTTTTACACGAATTACCGTTAATGTACCGACGGCAACATGGGTTTTCTTAGCGGAACCGCCTTCCTGAATGCGATGAGAACCGCCATTTACTGACGGCTCCCGTCGCTCTCTGCTTTCAGTGTAGGCGCGGCCTTGTTGCTGACGGGTTGCTCCCCAGCAGAGCCCGTTTCCTCGTCCAGCCGCAGTACAAAATTACTGATCTTTTTTAAAACCAATGATTGAAATGAAAATATTTGTCTAATTTTGCACCGCATCCCTGAAGTCTACAGACTTCGGACACACTGGTTGAAACACTACCTGGGGCGCTCGTCAAAAGGCACGCGGTTGGCCATATCCCTCAATTCGTCCAATGCCTCACCTTTGGCCACGATGCTGCTCGAACCGCTACGAATGAAATATTTCATCTGCTTCACTTTTGCCAGCACATCCGATGGAACGGCATACGGACGGTTCACGCCCGACGGTGCCCATATCACCAGCACCTGCTGCCCGTCCACCTCCTCCACCGAAGTCCTCTTCCTTTAATCTTCCGCTTGTTCAGCAGGTCTTCTATGTTGATAGGTAGTGCCATATAATCTTATATCGTTTTCGTTGTTTACTTTATTGTACATTTATTCATCAAGACAACTTGATTGGCGCCAGCTAATTCGCCCAATTCCCAATCCGTATAATAATTCAAATTGCGATTCTGGCCGTTAACTGTTATATTAATCTCAGAAGAGGTTCTCAAATTTGTAATCTTAAATTGATGATAAAATGTGCTATTCAATTCTTGCCTTTGAAAGTCCTCAAGAAATCCTTCTGTTAGTTTTCGAAGAAAAGTATCTACATAAAGGACTTTCATGTTGTGCTGGTCTTTCATCGCTGCAAATCCTCTAAAAAAGGGATTGGGGGTAATTGCGAAAAACAATGCAGAAGGAGAATGTTTCATCAAGAAAAGACAATCATCCCTTTTTTCTTCCGGTATTACTAACCCAAATTGCATCTCCAAAGCTTTATCCAGAAGCTCATTATTAATATGCTTTTGATAATAATCCGAAGCTAATAATTCGACGGGGCATCCTTGTAGGATAATGTAACGATAAAACCCTACTATATCTATTTCTTTATCGTCTTTCAGCTTTACAAAATCACAAATCGGGTCAAACGAAACAAAGGGGTTTTGTTTAATTGCAGCTAATAATACATCTTTGTCAACTGGACCATTTTTCTTTAAATCATAAACTTGTTTTGATGCATCATCAACAGTTCCATTAAAGCCATTTGCAAGAACTGTCAAAAGTACAATATTAATAGTCGTTAAATGTCTCTGAACATTATAGAGTTCTCTAATATCAACAAAAGCATCAGAAATGTATGGGCTATAGTTACCAATAAACGAAGAAACAATACCGAACTCCTCTCTTCCCATTGGTTGTCCATCGGCATGGCTCACAGTGTATTTCCCATCCATAAACGAAATAGCCCAATAAAGATGCCGATTGTAATATAAAAGGTTTATCTCGAAAATATCGGCATACGAAAAAGCGACCAATCTCTCTCTTACCCTCCCTTCTGATTCAAAATTATAACATGAAGACAGCAATTTTATCAAATCGTTATTAGCAATCAGTTGGATTGTTTCATCGTTTTTGTGTTTTTCATTATATATCCCCATAACAGGCCCATTTGCTCCAGAAAGGCAAATCATCATCCCTATTGTATGAGGATTATTTCTTTTCTCGTACTCTATTTTTGCAAAAAACTTCATCCAATCCTCGGTGTCAATCGGTTTACTATAAGCCTTGCATTCGCCTATAACTGTTATTATTTGTTGTTTTAATCCCACATAAACACTTTTGTAAGCAGTAATGTCAATTTCATTCCCTCCAGCACCTTGGATATTGGTCTGGATATTTTCCAAACCTTGATAATCAAGAATTCTTGCAGTTAATTGCTCTAACTGAGTTCCTTTATCGTCACCATTTTTGCCCAATATATATAGTCTCATTGTTTTTCTCCTCTTTATTACAATAATCCCAATAATCCATTCGATATACCATCCGTTGTTACTGTGCTTTTATCTTATTACTATACACTTGCTTTATCAAGTTTTCCGCTTCCTTTTTGTTAAGCATACCAAACAGTTGAACAAAACGCTCAACCAACTTGCTCCATTCCTTTTGGGACAGAATATTCGATGAGTACATTTCTATCATTAAATACTTTGCGACATTTCCATTCCTAACCAACATTTTCTTTGCAGAAGCATCCCAAAGTATCTTTGTCCAATACTTCGATGAGACATTTCTGTCAAGGAATGATGCATAATTGGCTATTACCGTTTTGTAATCATTATCCTTTTGAGTAGTAGTCATAATCTGACAAACAGCAGAGACAAACGGCAAAAGACCGACTGGACGGAAAAACAGACTACCACCATCTCCAATGGGTCTAAATTTCAGTGCAGATTCGTTTGATTTGTCGTCTATGAATTCTTTTAGTTCTGTGAAATTAGCAATCATTTCATCCCAAAACGATTTAGCAAATTCATAAAACGCATTTATTTCTGAATCATCAGGCCGTGTTCTTTTATAATCTTTTAGTTTTTCGCTGGACAACAACTTACCTGTCTCCCTTAAATGATATGCTTTGAACAATTCATCGTGACAATCATAGAGTGTCATCAATGTCGTGAATGAACTTTTATCCGTCGTTGGAATGGACTTAGAATTACTAATCTTTATTCGATTATCAATGAACAACTCATGGCTTTCTAACAACCATCGTGTTACAATAGCAACTATATCATCTTCATCAAGAGCTATAATGTCTCCCTTTCCTACAGGTTTGGCATATCTGTTAAGTATAGAGAAAATCCTTCGTGATTTGGCCATACCCTTTGGAGAATTCTCATGTCCGATCAGCATGATAGGAACTGTGTCATTTTCATACTTCTTGCTTTCTTTCAACGCTGCCTTAATACCCTCTAGTCTATGTTGTCCATCTAACGGAAATATTTGTTCATTACCATTCAACTCTAACAACCCAACATTTCCATACATGACATCATCCACCTCATATCTTACCTCTCGCCATTGAGGGTCACCATCATACACTGCAAGAACCATTGCATTGAAAAAATGGTCATGATGCTTCAATATATAATCCTTTATTTTAAGGTAGTTGTCCGTTAAAGAACGCTGTAAGGCTTCTTTCAAAAGTCCAGACTTGTATAGTTCTTCCGAGCTACGCCTATTCACAAGAAAAGCTAAATCTTTAAATTTCAAATTTGTTATATAGTAAACGGTTTCTCCTATATAACCTCTTATTGCTGGAAGTATCATCTTAAAATGCTTTTACTTTAGGTTGTTCTTCTATTTTGTTTGGTATGTCCTCATTATACGGAGGAACAATGGAGCGGATTAATGCAATTTCGTTTTTCTCAATAGCAATATTATCCGTATCTGGAAAATATCGATAATACAAGTCGTTCTTCCAATTGTCAAACATTTCTTGAATCATGTATCTCTCGTCATTGAGATAGTGCATAGCCCTTTTACAAATATTCTCACTTGGCGTACATAATGCCCGACCAATATACAATATGTAGTATTCTGCAAATGGTAGATTGGGACCCTTAAGATAAAACATGTATATTCCGCCTTTGTCTTTAGGCATACTCCTAATTTCGTCAGAGATTTTGCCATCATTAAGATACTTGATCTCAGAAGACCAGTTCGCAACATCTCTTATAGGGTTTTCATTACCCACAAAGTTTTCCTGCCACCTTACAGGATTGGGGCGGAAAAGGATTTCTAATGATTTATCCTTGTTAAAAGCATTATAGGCTCTGTATCTCATAATCAATCCAACGATTCTGGTACATAATCAACATCTTCTGTCTCTTCCTCTTTGTTTAAGAATCCAAGGAATACTCTCAAAAAAGCCGTCTCTTTGAAGAAGTAATTTGGATTATCTTCCAACTTCTCTTGAATATAGTCAAAACCAAAGTTAGCATACTCCTCCATCTTTGTTATGAGATCATCCACAACCTTTTTGGGGGTTATTTCACCTTTATCCAAAGCGATGAAATCAATATCGGTACGCGCAATTAATGCCGCAAACATATATTCACGCAAACGAGGATATTGTGTACGTCCGAGACGAGACTCACCTGTTCCCCAGTTAGAAATAGCCCAACCGAAATGTTTCCTTTTTGCTTTGTCCTCAATAAGTGGCTTTGTCCTGTTGCTGTATAGACCTATGAAGAATGCTAAAATGAACACCTCATAACCTGCACCATATATCTTTCCTCTAACTTCCTGATACTGATTCACACCTTTACCATAGTCTGAGAACACGCTAATTACGGAGTCTTGGTAACGTTCTTCCCATTCAGGATTACGTTTGCCCCATAGTTCATATAATGATTCCATATTATTTTATTATTTGATTTTTTCAATTATTGTACGAACCGTTGCCATATTCTTTGAATCAAAACCGTCTGCCTTCTTAATCCGATAGACAGAACACGTTAGTTTCTCAATTTCCGGGAAGCGAACTCGTCCTTTAGTGATGAAATCTTTAGTCACAATAATGCATTGCTTCTTAAGACCATCAATAACATTGTAAAAATCCTCTTCCTTTGAATCGCCAAATGATGATGTTGCAGCATCAAACACAAGAGGATAATCCTCGTCACGCTTCTCTTGTGTGAAATCAGATATGGCAAACAGCACAGAAATATACATCACTGTCAACTGAGAGCCCGATGGCTTTTTTATTTCCGTACCATTGGAACTATACAAGCGGATTTCTGTTGAGTCGTCTGCTGTCTGCCTAAGATGTATCTCACCATGGAAATCACTTGCGCTAAGTTGCTCCAGATACTCATTTGCCTTTTCTTCCATATCAGCAAGGAAACGACGAAGATTCTCTTTCTTCGCAACAGCAAAAGCTTTGGCAATCTCTTCTAGGACACGGTGAACATCACGATATACCTTCACCTGAGAACTATCTGGATTCAATGCGTCCATTTGCTTCTGTAATACTTCCATCCTTTTCTGAAGCAAATCCAATTCATTGTTAAGTTCCACAAGTCTTACTTCTGCTCTACCTTTTTGTTCAAACAATCCTTTGATGTCATTGAAGTCTTTTTCCAATATCGCCTCAGAGACATTTCCAGCCTGAATCAGCAAACGTGATTTCTCATCTATCGTGTCCTGAACCTGTTGTTCTACTTCCTTTAAATCCTGAGTGAGACGCTCTACAAGTTCCATACGGTCACTAATATCACGAACAAGTCCAGACACCTGCGACTCATTGCTGCCGCTAAGTGAGATGCTCAAATTATGCAATGCCTCAACGTTGCCAAACTTGAAAAGTTCCTTTTCCTCAATTGCCTCTTTCTGACTCTTTTTTGCGGCCTCCAGTGCAATATGCCTCTTATATTCTTCAAGCTTTTGCAACATAAAAGCATAAGCCTCAGACCCTTCTTCAGCAGGACGACCACACACTTTGCAAATATGGTCGTTCAACATCTCTTCCATTGTTTCCTGATTAGGCAGATACCATGGAAGTTCCGGCGCACCATTTACTAATGCGCCTTGTATTTCTTTAACAGCTTCTAATTTCCCTATCTCTATAGCTTTTTGATGCTCATAATCTTTTTCTTGCTTCCTCTTTTCCCTGCTAAGTGCTGAACATTTTTGTTTAAACTCTTGTAGAACATTTGGGAAAGCACAAAGAATCCACATCCGATCGAGAAGTGCGTGATTATAATCTATATAACTTATCTGAGCTTTTAACTTCCTGCATTTTTCTTCTTTGCTCTTTAACCTACTTTGGATGTCTTTATATCTTTCAGATGTTTCCTGATTCTCTTCAAGTTCTCCAAGCTTCTTAGAAAAGACTTCCAATGATGTTGTTTTTTCTCTTATATCCTTCTTTTTTGTTGAAATATCATCAGCAAGACGGTTGATTTGTGACTCCAGAACCTTTGCTTCGCTTGCGACTTTTCTATCAGACTTCATCTCCTTTAGATAAGCTGCATTAGCTTTTCCCTCAAAAGATGACGTATATTCTACAAGCTCATCGAACTTCCTTATATCAGAGAATTTATCAACCAAATCTTTTAATGCGGTAGCATTGTCGAATACATTAAGTTCAGACTCCCCCTTAAACATGCTAAATCTTTGAATAAAAGCATCATAGCATCTATCTATAAGGTTTTTACCACCCACTTGAATACGTTCTGAGCCAAAAGTTTCATAACCTCTATAAATAAGTGGACCGACTCTATAGAAGTCTTCACTAACACGTTCTATAGTAAATGATTTTTCTACAGACTTTTCACCATTGTGTTCAAAGAGCATAGCAACAGAAACTTCGTCTTTTTCACCTATCTCCATCTTGGATTTACGCATTTCTGACATATGGTCTATATTGCCTTTATCAATAGTTGTATTGAACAACCATTGTAATGCATCAAAGAACGTTGTCTTTCCATCACCATTATCACCAAGAATGAGAGTCAAACCGTCAGAAAACTCAAACTTGTTGTTGTCTCCGTAATAACTACGGAAATTCTTGATTCGGATTTCCTTGATTATCATACGTTATCAATTAAATATTTGTCAATTTCTTTCCATAGTTCTTTTTCAGAAGCTCCTTCACCTGTTCGCTTAATAATCTGTGCAACAGCATTGATTACGTAATTGTCAGAATCAAGTGCCTGTTCTATTGTACTGATATCAGACGGAGTATAATCTCCAAACTTCATCAGATTATTATCAAGCAAGACTGCTTGTAGCATTTTGTTGTCATTATTTCCTGCCATAATCAAAATAAGGATATGTTATAATATGATAATATTTCATTTAATTCATTATAGGCAAAGTCCGCATTTTCTGACAAAACAGCAAAATCACGAACTCTTTTTAACTCACTTTTTATAAGACTGCGCTCCATATTGTAATTATCCTGCGCAGAATTAACCTCTGGTGCTACAACCAAATCATGAATTATTGCTATATGTTTGTCTGGATGCTTTCGTAGGATACGGCCTCTCCGCTGAATAAATTGTCTTGGATTACCCGTGCTTGCACAGAAAATTGCCATCTCGCTGCGAGGCACATCTACCCCCTCATCAAGGCATTTCATAGAAGTAAGAACTTCTATCTCACCGCAAGCATACTTTTCTAGAATCTCTTTTCGTTCCTTGATTCCAGACACGAACTTCTTCACCGTTGTTGTTTTGCTAACATCCTGCACAATCCTTGTGTACGTGTCAATTAGATTGTCTGAGTAATCATCATCATTGATAGTTTCTGTGTCGTCAAAAACATCAGCTGTTTCGTCATCTGGTCTTGCTCCTTCTGGAACATATACCAAAGTATATTTAAGGTCTCCTTTCTCTGCGTATCTTTCCTGAATGATTTGCTGGAATATACGTTCTTTCTCTTGAGCCTTGTGAACAATACGTTTCCTTTTCAGCAACAGACGCATTAAAATATCATCTCCTTTGGGAAAAGATTCCTTTTCCTGATTAAAAAACTTGGCTAATTGTAATGATATACGCATATATTCGGCCATTTCACCATCATTTAAATGTACTATATGTGGATAATACTTGTATCGACAAAGATATCCCTTATCTATAGCCTCTTGCATATTAAACTCAAAGGTATAGCCATTTTCGCAGCCAAAAAATCCCAAGATAGCCTTATTACCACTTTCATCAAACTGGCGTTCCGGTGTTGCAGAAAGTCCTATACGGCGAGCAAACTTCACTCCGTCTAGCCTATCCAGTATCCTTCCTGCTCCCATGTTGTGAGCTTCATCGGCAATAAATAACAACTGCCGCGTTGTGTTCCTATTGAAGTCAACCAACTCACGAAAAATATTTTCCCTTGCAAAAGAGGCATATGTCGCTATAATGATAAACGATGATTCCTCCCCACCAATCTTGATACTCTCCTTTGTTTTGATACTATCGAGTTCTGTTTTCCACTTAGGATTTTTGGAACTGACCTTGGTGATATGATTAAAATGAAACCTCTTGCACTCATCTTCCCATTGGTCGACAAGTGTAATTGTTGGAACCAGGATGATTGCTTTATAAAAATGGAATTTCTTCCATATATTTAGCAGACAATTCAATGAGGTAAGTGTTTTACCTGTTCCTGTTGCCATAGCAAAAAGTCCTTTCTGCTTTACCTTCCAGTTTTCATATGCTTGTTTCTGATAGTCACGCGGTTCATCAAATGGAAATCTTGGTTCCTCCTTATTTGAAACTTCAAGGCTTTGTCCATCTATCTTCTTGATGATGCTTTCAACCTTCTTCATTGCTCTATTCAGTACGGATTGAATATTATGGGGGAGATTACTGTTGAGCCGCCTTGTAATAAGATTCTGCTCATCGCGCATCAATTCACCTATATCTTTATGCTGGAAATTAGCACTTATTCCTGTTTTCACCTCATCTGCCTTCAAATAAATTACAGAATCGTCATTACCTCCAAAAGTCCTCTCAAAATCGTCGGCTATGTCATCTATCTTGCATACATCTCCCTGGCCATCCCAGTCACAAAAAGCGGTAAGGCTCTCCAAATTCTCAATTAAGGCAGTACGCGAGAAGTTGCATGAACCGTCAAACGCGACCCTGTTCAACCCATCAGAAAATACACCACACTTTGAATGGGCTATCCCTTCACCTTCCTTGGGTACAACAATCTTAATTTCCAACCTTTCGTTTTTTATAAGCCATGCCAGACACTCGAAAAAATGCTTGTCTCGTTCTGATAATGTACGCTTAACTTCTTGCAAATTTTGTAAATCAAAATATGGAACCCAAATATCAGCCTCGCCTACCATCATAGCTTGTTGATCTTCTATAGAAAGAATATCATTGATAACCATTCGCACTCGCCCTCCATTATAGAGAAATACGGCAAACCCATCCGACAAGATGTTGATAGCAGAAGAGGAGAAAAATCCAAGCTTTATATCAAACCGGGTCGAATTGCATAGTGCTTCTGAAAAGAATCCAATAGGTTCCCATTCTGTCCTCGACTTAAAACGTCGGCTAACTGGCCATAACACATTATTCTTCAGCATAAGCGTTTATATAAAACAATTAGTACACATTATTTCATCTCCAAGAATGTCCACAAGCGTTGTGCCTCTATTTTGCCTACGGCTCTCTTCTTGGCGTTTTATTATGTCTAGTTTGATTTGTCGCACTCGTTCAGGTTTGCATAGCTCAGCCAAACTCTCATTTTGATTCCAAGTATAGCCGTCTTTCTCAAACTCCATCGCTTTCTTATAGAGGTCAGGATGCTGCTCATAGAGCCAAATCCATTCTATCTTCTGCTGGAAGAAACAGAAATAGCAACCAGAACGGCTGCGGCAATAGGTGCCCTTCTCGCCATCCACCTCGAAAGGAATCTCCTCGTAATAGGCTGGCACACCCACGCCACTTTCCCTCAGCAGACGGAAGATGTCGTCCTTCACCAAAACGTCTGTATTGTCAAGCAGTGGGAAGTCATCGAGTTTCCCCACCGGATAGTCTGTCGTTTTCAGGAACTCGAACACAACATGATTGAACAGCTTGATGTCGTAGTCCAGCAGTGAATTCATTTTCTTCGAGTAGTAGAACTGCTTTGTGATGGGCTTCCTAACCGTTTCCAAAATCTCATCGCGGAGGAATCCCTCAGGACATAGCTGCTCGTATATTTTCACTATCTGCTCCAAATTCTCATTGTGTAGGAACTTATTGATGACATCGATACTCCAGATGTTCTTGCGGAATGGGAAGATGGCCTGGATATTGGGCTTAGAAGAAATATAGCCGTCTCTGTCCTCATCGCCACGTATACCCACATATGACACAGCATAGTCATCACCCACGTACTCCTCAAACTTGTCAAGTTTCATCTTCTTGGTACACCAACGGGCTTGCGGAGAAGGCAGGAAACCACCCATCGCTTTCAGGAAGTGATGGAATGGTGTTGGCTCTGGGCTACCTTCAGCAGCTCTGAGTCGTTCTATTTTGCCCAAGTAGGCCTCCAGACGATTGATCAGCGTTTCTGTCTCAGCCAGTTCGCAACCCGTATCTGAATTGTAGTACTCAATCTTCAATGATGGGTATTTCTGCTTCAGATAGATAGCGAGTGCTGCGCTGTCCTTACCGCCTGATATGCCTAATATATGTCTTACCTTTGTCATTTGTTCATCTTCTTGTTGAGTATCGACAGCAGAGTACAAACGTCGACATTGTTGTCACCAGAAAGGAGTTTCATAATTTGATTCTCCAATTTTTCTGCCTGTCGTTTGTCCTTTTCTAGCAGAATATAGGTTTGTGTCCTAATATCTGTGCCTCGATTAGAAACCATATCGAAAGAGTAGGCATCGCTCTTGTCCAAGTCGTCTGCCTTCTGAGAAATAGATGAATACTTCTCGCAGGTTCGGAACATGTAGATAAGGTCATCGACGAGTTTTTCTTCCTGTTCGTCACGGAGTGCATCAAGACGCTGCTCCAAAATGGTATAGCAGATGGACTGATACCACTGCATGCGATTGTCGTACTCAGTCATCACATGGTGATAGAACTCCCTTTGCTTATCAGTCAGCAGATAGGTCTTGACATGGGCAAGACGATTGCGGATTTCCTGAACATAATCGTTATAATCTCCTGATTGCAGGTCAAAACCATCAATGAGCCTTTCCTCTATACGGTCAATTAGTCCCGTATAGCAAGTACGCAGTTCGCGAATAGCTCGTTGGATAATGCTTCCATACTCACGTATGAACTCCTCTTGTTTTAGTTTCTCTTGATTGAAACCAAGTGCCTCTGGCAAGTCCTCGAAGAAAGCCTTTTCCGGGTCTTTTGCTTGAGCCAGCACATCACGGAATTTCATCGTGGAGTCATGATTAAACTTGCGAGTGTGCTTGGTATAGTCATCCAACCGGACATAAAAACTCAAGAATGGTTTAATGGTCTCTATGAAGCTATCCTTGGTGATGGTAAACTCATCGCCAAGATTGATGAAACGACGATACTGGTTAAAGAAACCTAACTTCACCCCATTTACAGCAAACTTCTTTACCTCGAAGTCCTGCGGGTGTTTTTGCAACAAGTCGAAAAACTCCATATTCACCTCCGGCATAAATGCGCCTTTTGATGCATCATAGAGGGCAAAGTCCTGCCTCTTAATAAACAAGTATGTAGGAATCCAAAAGTCCAAAAAACCTTGTTTCAGTTTGTAAGGCTGAGTAGAAAGAATCTTTATCAGCTCTGAAATCTTTCGGGCTTTGTTTTCTGTACTCTTCAAGAAATCTTCACAAGCAGTCCATACAGAAAGGAACCCTTCATTTGCAGGAGCATCTGCGAACTCACCATCTTGATGTAACCCTGTGTTTTTCAACAGTGAGAAGTATATGGTCTTTTCTGGTGGAAACTTGTCTTCCGGAAATCCAAGATTCTCTTCATTACTATGCTCAATGAGATAGGTCAAATAACTTTTTCTTGCAGCCGTAATGGTACCACTCAATTTATGCTTGTTGAACAGTTCATTGTTCATCACAGGCGTTTCGCTGTAAATCTCATCACATACGCTTGACAACAATATGTTGAAATCACGATGAGACTCCACCTTCCGCACTTCACCCTTGAATATCCAAACCACGCGATTCTTATAAGAGAAAAGATTGTCGCTAATAGCTTTGTTCAACAGATTCTCTTCGTATTCTTTCAGTTTCTGGATTTCCTTGACAGCAACGAGGTCTTCTTTCTTGATAACCTTATCCGTCAAGTAGTTGTATTTCTTAATATTATACAGATGGTCTATGATGTTGTCCGTATCAATGAAGAGGGCAAAAATCAAAGCATGTTCAGAATCAGCGCTAAATCTCTTGACCTCTTCCAACGCATCTTTCCTTGTCGAAAATATCAGTTCTATATAACCGTCAGTATCACCCTTAGGCACCAACTCCGTTGGTTCCTCAAATAATTTGTAGTCAAAGAAACGGGGTGTGCCTTTTTGATAAAAATGGGCTTTCACAGGAGAAATACGGTGATTGAAGAATACGGTTAGTTCATCCACAAAAGCAACAGGTCGTGAAACCATCAACCCTGCCTCGCGAATCTCAGCCTCCAAGTCTACATCCGTACCTTCAAACAGCATCACACGGTCTTTATAGGCAGCATAGCGAATAATCTTCTTGCTCTCCAGCTTTTCTATTATGTTCTTTGCATCTGGAATGTCCATCGCGAGAGTCGCATATTCCGCAAGCGACTCTTTAGACAATCGGAACCCAGCGACCCCAAAAAGATTGAGCAATCCAATTGCTTTGATGATGTTGATGGCATAAAGCATTTGTTCCTCAGAATCCCAACTCTGTCCTTCCACTCTTTCGATAGAAATCTGCATTGAACTCCAACTCATTGAGTCGGCATTGGCATCTTTCAAATAAGAATAGAAACTGTAATAGACGTAATCGTATACTTTCTGAAGATTGTATATCTTTTCATCAGTTGAAATACTTCCTAAAGAAGCCAAGAACGTAAACAGAGAACGCTCATTCTGCCCATATCGTTGAATAGCTGTCGTAATGGCGTATGCTGAGAATAAATCGAGCGGATAGAGTTGCTTCGCCGTATCAACGAGAAAGTCACTGGAAACATAGCCAGTACTTTTTGCCAGTTCATAAAGGGAAATTGCACAAGCGGGAACTTCATTATAATTGTTTCCTTGCATCTGCTTTGCTGCAAGATAAAGCAGCTGTTCTATTGGCTCCACGAAAGTAATTTCCTTGAACCGTCCTTTTACTTTCTTCCACTCATTGACTTGCGTTTCAGTCAATCCCTTGGCATAGGCACTGAAGTTTTGATGCAAGGTGGTCAGCAATAGAATTTGGCGGGATGGAACATTCACGAACTCAGCCAATTTCTGAAGGAAATACAACTCCTTTTCAGGATTGTTCTTTGCAGCGTGCTCCAATACCTTACCAAATTCATCAATGACAATCAGCAAAAATTTTCCCTGCTTCTGACTCTTATTGTAATAAGTCTTAAGCTCATCAAGCACACTATTTGTTGTGTCCTCTGCATTCAGACTACGGCGAAGGAGTGTTGACAATTCGGTGTAATCTCCTACAATGTTCATGATTTCAACATCAGAATTACCGAGAAGATTCTTGGCATCCAACAGATAAGGCGTTTTGCCTCGTCTTTTCAAATCTGATTCCAAAGCCAAAAGGAAACTTGACTTGCCCGTGCCGTATGAACCAATAATCGTAAAGGAATGGATCCCTGTATGAAAGTCATTCACAATGCTACTCATTGCTTTTTGGGCATTGGATGTTACTATGTATTGAGCGCCCTCAGCAAAGCCGTTCTCTATATTTGCGGATAAACTAAACGTTCTTTTCATAGTAGTCATTTAAAACTTGTTCCTTGTCCAAATCCTTAGTAAACTGTACCATACGGATGCCAGCGTTGTCACTATAGGACATGTATTCTGAGTAATCCTTCGCCAGTTGTTTCAGCATCTCGATAGTCTCATGGTCCTGCATGCAAAACGCAAGGCCAATCTCATCTTGAACGGTTTCGTAGGAAATGGTATTGTCACCTTCCCGTTCTTTCAGCCTCAAAATAGCATACATAAAGATTTCTTTCTGCACTTTTCTCTTACCTTCTATATTGAAATAATAACCTTTACCTTCGGCATTTTGTCTGATAAGATCAAGGTCAATCAACATGGAGGAAAAGTCTTCATTCGATTGTGCTTTACGTGGCAGGGCATAATTCTGAATCAATACGGCAACATCTTTCTTGACTGTATTTTCGTTAAATAGATTCTGCTTACCAGCCTCAATCATATCCAGTTTCACGTAGGTTACAACCTGATCCCGTTCAAACTGTGTATGCCCCTTCTGATAATCACAGAAAAACAGATGATATAGCGTTGCTTCTTGACTGAAAACAAGAGTAAAATGTAGGAGCCAAAGCGTAGCTAAGTCTTCTATATATCGGTCTTTACCATTTTCTTCATCAAACAAATAGTCACCCAACCTAGTCCGCTGATTGCCCTCACAAATTCCGAAAGCCTTAAGCCAAAAGCGAATGGATGCCACCATATTCTTTCCAACACCCAAATAAACCACAGCCTCCGGCCTGTTAAAGTCCCTCCCCTGCACAACAAAATCGTATCCCTTCTTCAGCCACAAGGTCTTGCAAGGAAAAGATTCATGCCCCGAAAACACATATTTTGAATAACCCATTTACTATAAAATTAAAACTTGCAAATATAAAGAACTTTTCCGTTTCGGCAATAAAAAAATCTCCCCACAAGCCAAACAGCTCATGGGGAGGCCTTTAAGTTTTAATCACAATTTCTGCATCTGCACAGTCTATCCTCTCTCCATTGCCTCAGCCCATATACGGCACAGCATCAAACCGTCCTTGCATGTAGGCTTTCTCCAAGTCCATGTTCTCACGAAAGTCCTTGAAATCGAACAAGGAATAGAGTTCGGACGAGCCATCCTGCCGTTTGTTCACAAAATAGACCTGGTCTTTTCGCAACTTGTCGGTGTCAAGCAAATAGGTGTTGTGGGTCGTGTAGATCAACTGTGCCGAATCGCTCTGATGGAACAGCCTGATGATATACTCCACCAACTTATTGTGCAGGCTGGTGTCAATCTCGTCAATCAAAAGCACCTTGTTCTCCTTGATGATGTTCATAATGGTCAGCATCATGTAAAACAAAGCCTGCGTTCCCTGCGATTCTTCCGTGGCAAAGTCAAACGGAATCTCCGGATTGTTTTTATGGAAAGTGGTGATTTTCAGCTGCATTTTCTGAACCTCGTCACGCGAAACAATCTGGTTGTTCTGCAAATCGTAGGTGGCCATGGTCAAGGGCTTCAATTCGCGCTGCGACTGGATGTCAATGATGTCGCTATCGGCAACATTCAGCACTTTCAACAAAGAATCCTTGTTTTGGTGAAGCAAAGTCTCTATGGAATACGAATTGTAGCCGAAATAATTCAAGATAAACCGCTCCATAAAATACTGGAACACCTCTTTCGCGATTTTCCTGTCCATCTGGCTGGCACGAGAGACAAACAGCGTTTTCTTGGAAGTGTTGGTGGCCACATCCATCGGCCTTGAGATGGCTGAACGGAACTCGTAGATGTCTTTCTTTTCGGGCCCTTTCCTTTCGTCTCGTGCAAATACCAACGAACGACGGCCATGCGGGTAATAATACAGCTCCTCGGTGATGATTTCCTGTTTCGTCATCGAAAACGAATACTCATATTCGATGCCGTCCAACAGGAAGCGGATAAGGAAACGGCTGGGCTTTCCAACCCCTCCAAACTTAAAAGGCATAAAGCCAAAAACCGTGTTCTCGTTGTAGTTGTGCGACTCGAAAATCATCTGCACACAGGCACGAATGGCCTTGATGACATTGCTTTTCCCAGAGGCGTTGGCTCCATAAATAGCCACGGTTTTCAGCAGACGTTCACCATTGCAGACAAAGGTGTTGTCCTCCAAATCCTTGGCCTTTTTCGACTGGATATTCGCTGCCCGCATATCTAACACCACCTCTTCATCAATCGAAAAGAAGTTCTCTAAACGAATCTCAAGTATCATTTAATATCTATATTTGTAATTTTCCTGCAAAAATAGATATTAAATTTGAATTGAAAGCATTTTATTGTTTTTTTCCCTAATAATTATACCCCTTCCCCACCATCATCTTCTCTGTCGGGTAATGGCCTTGATAGACGAGGCCGAGGTTGCCGTCGATGGGTATTAAACTTCCTTATTTTCCCGATGGACAGAGCTTCATCTTGCTTGTTATATCAAAGGTGCCATATACAAAGGGAGGAACAGCACGCCGTTCTCTTCTTTCAGGTCGGCTCCGTGCAATACGACAGGAGTGGTGAGATATTCTCCGAATTTCTCAACACATTTGCGCAAGGAAGAGAGCGTATAACGCTGTGAGGATTTCACTTCAAATGGAACCGACCGTCGGCCACCAGATATTTAAATCTTTCGTTTCATAAGAACAATTTTCAGCTTTTCAAGATTATTGAACGCGCAAATTTACAGCTTTTCAAGATTATTGAACGCGCAAATTTAAGTCCTTGAAGTCGAACAAGGAATAGAGTTAATAATTATACCCCTTCCCCACCATCATCTTCTCTGTCGGGTAATGGCCTTGATAGACGAGGCCGAGGTTGCCGTCGATGGCTATCTCGTCGCCCATCTTGAGCGGGTGGCCGTTCAGTTGTCCAAACTCGTCGTTGACATCGACCTCGAGACCGTCACAGCTGACCACACAGACTTTACCGAGACGCACCGCAGTAACAGCAGCATGGGATGTGGCTCCGCCACGGGCCGTCAGCAGTCCGTCGCAGTCGAAAATCATGCCGATGTCTTGGGGGACGGTATCAGGACGCACCAAGATGACGTTGTTTTCAGGATACTGCTCACGCAATGCCTTGATTTGGTTCTCGTTGAACGCTGCCAAGCCATTCATGGCCCCACCTCCGATGCCCATTCCGTGACCCAGTTGGCGCATCTCCTCGGGCGACGACACAAAGGCAATCTTCTCTTCCTCCGTCTTGAGGTCTTGGTCGCGAATCTGCAGGATATGGAAGTCCTCGGGCTTGTCGGACTCAAAGGTGAACTCCATCTCCTGCGGGCTGTAGCCCAAATTCTCGGTCAGCTCGACGGCGATGGAAAAAATCTTCTTGTAGATGTCGGGCAACAGGGTCTGCATCGAGGGGCCTTCCAGTCCGGCCGCCTTGCGCTGGGTTTCGCCTATCGGCAGGGGCTTGACCAAACCGCCCACGATGTCCTCACCCTGGCTGCGCATCGTGAAGTCACCATACAGGTGTACCCCGGGCCGTTCACGGTGCGGGTTCTGCGTGAACATCACGCCTGACCCGGAGGTCTCGCTGCGGTTACCGAAAATCATCTGCTGCACGATAACGGCAGTACCCCAGTTCTCTGCAATACCGAGATGGCGGCGATAAGCCAAAGCTCGCTCCGAGTTCCAGGATTCAATCACCATATTGACGCAGTCAATCAGCTGCTTGAACGGGTCCTGCTCGAAAGCCACATTATGGTCGGCAAGGATACGTTTATAGGAATGTGCCACCTCGCGCATCTGGCTGATGCTGAAGTCGGCTTTCATCTTCACGCTGGTTTTCTGCTTGAAGGCGTTGATTTCGTCGTCGAAGACATCGCGCTCGATGCCCTTGGCCATACCCCAGCTCTGCAAGAAGCGACGATAGGAATCCCACACCGCCCAGGCGATGCTCTCGTCCTGAGCAATGGCTTCAGCAATCTCATCGTTCAGACCCACATTCAGGAAAGTGTCCATCGCACCCGGCATCGAGATGGCCGTACCCGAACGCACCGAGACGAGCAGCGGATTCTCAGGCTGACCAAACTTGCGACCCGTGATGCGTTCCAGCTCCTCGATGTGCTTGCGAATCATGCCGTGAATCTCGGTACGCAGCTCAGGGATAGTGTTGATAGTCTCGTTGCGGCGGAAGGTCTCGGTGGTAATCACAAAGCCCGGAGGCACAGGCATCCCGTGCAAGTACAGGTTCTTCAGGTTGTTGGCCTTGTTGCCGATGAACACTTGGTTGTCCATCTTGGGTGTCTTTTCCCAGAACGGGCTTATCAGCATCTCGGAGTTGTAGGTCATGATGTCGCTGATAAGTTTCTCGTTCAAAGTGGATTCCATGTTGCGTAAGGAAGCAAGGATGCGGCTGATGAAGTTGTCCAACGGCTGCATCAGGAAGGCATCGGAGAGCAAGTCGCGGTGGAACTCTTCCGATTTGCGGCTGATGAGGGCCACGGTCTCGCGTTCGCTGAGTTTCCCTTCGGGGTCGAAGAGCTGCGGGATGACGATTTTCAGCGGGTATTCGTATGACTTCAGGAAATATTTGATGATGATGCGGCGCACGTCTTCAGCGATAAACTGGAAGATGTTGATATACTGGCCGAAAGAGAAGCTCCTTGAGGTCAAGCTGAAACGCAGCATGTCGAGCTTCGAGTTGAAGCTCTGGTTGGTGATGCCGTCGAGGGCGAGACCCTCACGGAAGTATTCGAGAATCGTATAGATTTGATTCAGCGTTCGTTTCGAGATATAATCGAGGTTGATGCTCTGCACCACCTTCTCCATAAGTTGGGTGGCCACACGCTCCAGGCGGAAGGTCAGGCCCATGGCCTCAAACTTGTTTTCGCGATAGGTGCCATACATCGACGGGATGCCGATGGCGATATGGCGCTTGTGGTAGATATTCTCCCAGCCCTCGCTCTGCTCGGGGTTGAAAATCACGGTCTTGAGCTTATCCATGAAGGCATAAATCATCGTCAGCGAACGGCCAAAGTCCTTGGCTTTGTACACCTTTTCGAACTCGTCGATTTCCTCGTCGGGGATGAAGGGGAAGCTCCGCAGCGAGCTGAAGATGTTGACCGACTCGAAGCTGTATTTCTCACGCAGATAGGCATACAGGTCGCGGATGTCCATGAGACGGGCGTGTTCGCGCTGGCTGATTTCTTCGTCCAATTCGAGGCGACGGGCGGCAGAGCCGATGAGGTTTTCATAGTCGTCGCGCGACAGCATCAAAACGTCCTCGGGGTTGAGGCACGATATCTCGCACATGGTCTGCACAAGGTTGTGAACATGCACAAACCAAGTGCTTTCCTTGTCGATGCTTTCAAAGACGTTATTCGGCAAGATGGGTTTCAGCATGTCGAGGTTGCCGTCGCTCCAGAACTTGAACACATCGAAGGTCAAGGCAATCAAGGTGTTATTGCTCTCGGTATGTACCTGCTTGCGCAGGAAATGCACCAGTTTGTCCTGACGGCCTGAGATTTCGTCCATATTGGTCGTCACGTTACGAATCTCACCCTCGGCACCTATCTCGTTGAAATAAACGGGGAAGATGCGGGTCAGTTGCTTCACCTTTTTATAGTAGGGTGTGATGTTCGAGTTGAGCACCTTGGTGATTTCGCGTTGGAAGAGGTCGGTGTCGCTCAGGAAGATGCCCCCCAGTTTCAGGTTGACAATCAAGGCGGAGAGCAGTTTCTCCATCGGCATCTTGGAGTGCTCAATCAATTCGAGCCACACGCGGATGTTCTTGATATGATTCTCGTCCACAGAGAGTTGCCAGTCCTCGCCCACAAACACGTTGCCCGGGGTGACAAAGCCGAAGGCGATGAGTTTCTTCTCAAAGTAGTTGACATACTCGCGCATCTCGGTCTGGTCGACGTCGATGACTTTGAGACCCAGGGTGAGTTGGAAGTCAAGCACGGCAGACATATAGTCCTTGCGCAGCTCTTCAGCGAGGTCGAAAATGGTGTCGATGAAGGGAATCAACTGCTCTTGCGGCATCTCATCGATGGCGTCGCGCATCATGCGGTCCATGTTCCAGATGAGGCGCTCGCGCTGGTTCTCCATACCCGGCAGGTGAAGCAGGAAGAAGACGTAATGGAACTTGGTAATGAAATGCGGGAAGGCCTGCTCCGACTCGGTGAAGCGTTTGGCCACCTGCTCGAAGTTGGGCATGTCGGTCAGCTTCTCCCATGTGTCGGCAGCGTTCAAGTCAGCCTTCAGCTGCTCAAAATACGGCTTGCCCACTTCCTCACACACTTTCTTGATTTCTTCATCGGTCAGCAGGGTTTTCTTGCTCTCCACCCAGTTTTCCACCTGCGACGTCTCTTGCCAATAGCGGTAGTTTTCTTGCAGCATCATGCGCAGCAGTTGGCAGGCTTGTTGCTTGAAACGCTCGTCGTTTGCCACTTTGTCGAGGTAACGGCCTGCGTGTTTTGTGGCCAGGATAAAGACGTCTTTGTTGGTTTCAAACGCATCGTTCAAGATATTGAAGACCTGGGCGAGAAGGTCATTGCGAGCGGAGCGCGGCAATCCATTATCGTCAGTTGTACATTGGATTGCTTCGTTCCTCGCAATGACGGAAATGACGGGTAGCGACGCATCACCTTGCAATGTAGCCTCTTGTCTAGATTGCTTCGTCGTTCCTCCTCGCAAATGCTCTGCATTCGACGGAGTCAATGACGTAAACGTCTTATCGGCAAACTCCATCAAGGTGATGACGATGTTGAGGCGCAGTTTGGCCGCCACTTCGGGTTTGAGCAGGCTGTGCATCATCTCCAAGGGGATGTGGAGCGCGTTGGCGGGCACGTCGTCGCGCGTGTAGAACCAGAAATCGTCGAGGAGCATCTTGCGCAGCTCCTCGGTCACGAAAGTATGGTTCGACAGCGGGTGATGGTATTCGGTGATACATTCCTTGGCCCGCTTGTTGATGCCGAAGTATTTGGCCGACAGGGCGATAAACTGTTGGTGTTCTTCAGGGATGAAGATATCTTTGTATCTGGTCTGTGCCAGATTGGCTTCGAGGGCGCTTGATTTGAAAGGTTCGGACATGGTTTGAAATGTTTTAATTTCAGATAGGGTTCTTGGCACAGTCGCATCAAGAGTTCCAAAATGTGAGAAACGATTGTGCAATACGATATCATCTGAAATGCAAAATTACACATTTTTTCCGAACCCACCGCACAAAAACCCAAAGGCAACCCGAAGGCCGCCTCAATCATCCAGTCTCTTCTGCGCTCATGCCGCAACGCGCTCGCACGCCTGCGACACCGCACAACTCGTTTAGTTGGCTTCCCACACCAAACGGACACAGCAGCCATAACAAGTCCGCAAGGACGAGAACCCTTGCCACAAAGGACGGTGAAAACGGAAAACTCGGAAAAAAAGAAAAAACTTGGGAAAACTTGCGAAATATGGAAAAAGTTGTTTATCTTTGCAGCGCCAATCCTAAGATTGGCTATCCGGGTAAGTTTCCCGCGAGGGGTAAGCCTTCACCGACACTGCCCAATGTATAAAGAGAGTCGCCCGACAGCGGCTCTTTTTATTTGGAATACTTCTTCATAAACAGGCTATAGAAAGACCTGCTTTGCGACATCTCCCTTGAAACAGAAATACTTTTCCCTCCTTTGTACACAAGAACTTCAATTGCATCATTGTTGTACTCAAAATAGTGTTTTATGCTACGCGCCAATGAGCTTGGACTGTTCGGACAATTCTTTCCACCTGCCGTGAGTAGTCGGCTCCCTTTAGGAAATGTAGCTTGGCCAGTTCCGCAGCAATGTCATTCATTGTTGTTTTCTTTGGCGCAAAAATACAATTAATTCTCAACCATGCAGCCAATTTTTGAAAAACACGCAAACCGCACACCCCAAAACAAACCAAAAAAAGGCAGCCTTCTTTCTCCCAAAAAAGAAGGCCGCCAAATTAAGCTACATGATTTTTGACGCGGGACATGGATCCAGGAGGAAACCGAGAGGAAACTGAGAGGAATCACAGTGTTACCTCGAAGTTACCTCGGAGTTACCTCGGAGTACCTATAGGCTTGGTATAGCGTTGCTATAGGCTTGCTATGGTTTTGAGGCATTTAATATGTTGATTGTGAATATGTTATTGTTCCGAATAGAGCCTGCAAGTCTATCCATGCTATTTATCTTTCACAAACACAGATAGTTACAAGGATTAATATAGCTCATTCGCTGCTTTGTTTTGCTACTGCAAAGATAAACAAATTTTCTGGTTTTCGAAAGGTTTTTTTTGAAATTATTCTGAAAACAAAAACACACCAACCAAATACCAACCTACCGGAGGCTGTCACATCGTGGCAGCCGCCTAAAAACTGTAGAGACGCCACATTGTGACGTCTCTACGATTCTCATGAGGGAATGGCATATTCCCCTTCCCTCAGCTTGCAGAATTGGAAATCCCGCCTCCTTGCGAACCGCTTAGTTGGCATCCTACACCAAACGGACGCAGCAGCCAAATTCGCGAAACTTCGCACTCGTCGTGGAAATCCCATCTCTGTTAAATGACACAACATAAGCATAATGGTCAGACGTTCTCTATTTCCCACAAAAACTCGTCAATGTTTATCACATTAACGACAGGAAACACAACGGTTTTCAAAACATTGAAATGATGGTCCTCCGTCACGATGTATTTGGCATTTGCTGCAACAGCGCAATCGACAAATTTGTTGTCGTCGGGATCGGCCGTTATCAGATTCCATTTATAGTATGCTGAAATTTGACGGACATTCTTTCGTTCCAAAATGGTGTATACGACATACCTTGCCACATCGGGATTGATATTGTTGCTGATGACTTCGGCATATTCCTCAAGAATCTCATTGGAGATACACAGGCAATAATCACCCGCAAGGAACGAAAGCCAAATCTTATGGTAAATGTTCCTTGCCGAGATTGCCATGATGAGGCTGTTTGTATCCAATACAATGTTGGCCATGCTATTGGGCTGGGTATGGAGTGCGTTCATGAAGATTGCGAAAACCTTTCACTTTTGCATCGGTCAAGGTTCCATTTTCCCAAAGTCGGTCAATTTCATCTTCAGCTTTCCTTGCGAAATAGTTTGAAATAGCCTGCTTCAAATCCCTCAACGCTTCAGGGGTGCTGAAAAAAGACATCATTTTCAACAATTCCAATTGTGCATCATTCAAAACAGTTGGTTCCATTATGCTTGTTTTTTTAAAGTAAGCAAAATTACAAACTTTTTCCCATTCCGCAAGTGTTTCCGAAAAAAAACATTTCCTCGTATTCTCCACTTCTTATTATCTTTGCAATCCA
>R22__coassemble_453_pt1 | contig 27018 bp, 26 predicted proteins | sample R22__metabat2_low_PE_022 | metagenome-assembled genome bin R22 | reverse complement strand
ACCTAATGACCGCGAGATGACACAAGACAACGCCTAATACAGAATGTCAAAAAAAGCACCGACCTGATAAAGACCTTAAGTTCAACATAGAAGTGATGGTCTGGATTGCTTCGTCGTTCCTCCTCGCAATGACGAAGACGCAGTTGACGACACGGACGAGGAGGAATTTTGGATTAATATTCCATTTTCCGAGTTCTGTGTAATCATTTTTTTCCTATTTTTGCACGTAATAAAAATACTGGGATTCTAAAAACAATCAAAACCTAAAATAATGAAAAAACTTTATTTATTATCACTATGCTCGGCATTGCTATTAGCCTGTGGCATAATGGTTTCCTGCGGAGGGAGCCAAACTCAACAAGAAACCCTTAAGGTGAACTACGAGACCAAGGTGCTTCAACCGGAAACGAAAGTTTATAATATGTCGTTCCCTGCAACGACTTGCGGCATCACAGAAATCAAGGTGTATCCGCAGGTTGAAGGCATTGTGACGAAGAAGAATTACACACCGGGAACCATCGTCCAGAAAGGCCAAATCCTGTTTGTGATTGACCCAACCGAATACCAACTCAGCGTGCAGAGTGCCGAAGCCGACCTGAGGGTGGCCAAAGCCAGTTTGGAAACCACAAGGTTGCAGTATGAGTCGAACCAGAAACTGTTTGAAAAGAAAATCATCAGCGAATATGTGCTCAATACCAGCCTCAACGACTACAACTCGGCGCAAGCCTCGGTGACGCAGGCCCAGGCACAACTTAACATTGCGAGGACCAATCTCGGCTATTGCACAGTTACTTCGCCGGTGACAGGCTACATTGCCGGCACCGAATACAATGTGGGCGACATGGTTTCAAGAGCCAAGTATTTGTGCACCGTGAGCGACATCAGTCAGGTGAAAGCCAACTTCTCCATTACGGAAACCCAGCTGCTGAGTTTAGTCATGGAATATCACCTGACCACCGGCAAAAACGGTATGGAGGGTCCCAACGGCTCTTTCATCAGCGATGTGTTGCCCAAAGTGAAACTCAAGCTGAAAGACGGCTCCAATCATGATGGCAATTTGACCGCAATTGGTGCTATCGTCAACCAGACCACGGGAACGGCGGCTTGCGAGGCTCTGTTCGATAACGCTGACGGTGTGCTTCGCTCAGGCTTGTCGGCCAATATCATCATTCCCATAACGCTCGACAGCGTACTAAGCGTGCCCCAAACGGCTGCCGTGCGCCTGCAAGACCAGATGATGTTCTACCGCGTCAAGCAAGATGGCACGGTGGAAGGCATCATCAGCAAAGAAGTGTACCCGTCAAACGACGGAACGGAGTATTACGTTCTCGAAGGTTTGAACCCAGGTGATGAAATTGTCACCAATGGCGCGGGTAAGTTGTCAAACGGTGTCAAAATCAGATAACTATGGAGAAGCCGGTTAAACAAAAATATTTCGTGAAGCATTGGGTGTCGGCGCTTGTCGTGGGCGTGCTGGTTTGCCTTATCGGAGTGGTGGGACTCAATTCTTTATCGATTGAACAATATCCTAACATTGCGCCTCCGCAGGTCGTCATTTCGGCTTCTTACACCGGCGCCGATGTTGCCTCTATCATGAAATCGGTCATCATGCCCATCGAGGAGCAGGTCAACGGCGTGGAAGACATGATGTATATCTCTTCAACAGCCTTCTCCAATGGTAGTGCTGAAATCAGTGTGTATTTCAAGCAAGGCACCGATGCCAACCAGGCCACGGTGAATGTGCAAAACCGTGTGAGTCAGGCTGAGGGCATATTGCCTTCTGCTGTAACCCAACAGGGTGTTACCGTGCAAAAGAGCGTCAACTCCATCCTGCAAATCCAGTCTTTGGAGAGTACCGACGATAGGTTTGACCAGAAGTTTATCATCAACTACTTGGACATCAATGTGATACCGCGTATCAGCCGTATCACCGGTGTGGGCAGTATCAATCTCCTCGGCGATACCTACGGCGTCCGTATCTGGATCAAGCCGGATGTAATGGCTTCCTACGGCATCACCAGGGAAGAGATTATCAATGCCATCAATGAGCAGCACTTGGTGTCGCCCGTGGGTAGCATCGAGAGCACGGTAAACAAGATGGACATTGAGTTTAAGGGGCAGCTTGACGAAATGGTTGATTTTGAGCAAATCATCCTGCGTGCCACCCCTGGCGGTGAGGTGTTGCGCTTGAAAGACGTGGCCGACGTGGAGTTTGGAACCAAGACGTACTCCTTCCGTTCGAAGGTGGACGGACATCCGGGTGCCATGTTCATCGTCAAGCAGGCACCGGGTGCCAACGCTACTGAAGTCAATGCGGAAATCGACAAGGTGATTAAGGAAATCTCAAAGTCGTTGCCTGCCGGTTTGGAATTCAAGCAGATGGAAACCTCCGATGATTTTCTCTACGCCTCCATCAACAATGTTGTTGAAACCCTTATCATCGCCATCATCCTCGTTATCCTTATTGTGTATTTGTTCTTGCAGGATTTCAAGGCGACCTTGATTCCCTCGGTTTCCATCATCGTGTCGTTGGTAGGCACCTTTGCCATAGTGTGGGCCTTGGGTTATTCGCTTAACCTAATCACGCTGTTCGCCCTGGTACTGGCCATCGGAACCGTGGTGGATGATGCCATTGTGGTTGTTGAGGCGGTGATGACGAAGATGGATACAGGCAAATACACCGCCGCTTCTGCCACCAGCGAGGCACTCCATGAGGTGACGGCAGCCGCCATTTCAACCACTTTGGTGTTTGTCGCTGTGTTCATCCCCGTGACCTTCATTTCGGGAACACAAGGCACCTTCTTCAAGCAGTTCGGTTTCATTATGTCAGGTTCGGTGTGTCTTTCCACCCTTTCTGCCTTGACCATCTGCCCGGCCCTTTGTGCGCTTTTGTTCAAACCCAAAAAAGAAGGCGAAAAAGAGCGGAAAGGGGTCAGCTATTACGTCAAGCAAGCCTACGATGTGGCTTTCAACGCCATCTTGGCCAAGTATATGAAAGGCGTGAGCAAATTCATCAAACGTCCTGCTGTTTCGTGGATTCTGATAGCGATTTTCAGCGTAGGTATGGTATGGCTGATGAAGAGTGCCCAATCGGAACTCGTTCCTCAGGAAGACCAGGGCTTTTTCTTCGTCGACGTGCAAACCGTACCGGGCACCTATCTGAACGAAACGGAAACGGCTGTCAGTAAAGTCGAGGAATATATCAATTCGATAGAAGATGTCGAGTTGATAAGCGCCGTGTCGGGTTTCTCCATCATGAACGGTGGCGCTGGCACCAACTACGGCACCTTGATGGTACGATTGAAAAACTGGGAGGAGCGCGACTTCTACAGCATCGCCACTGTACAAAACCAAATCACGTTGTGGTCGATAGAGAATATGCCGGAGGCTGATGTCACAACGTTCCAGATGCCCCAGATTCCTGGCTATGGCTCAGGCTCGGCGATTGAGTTGAACCTCCAGAACAGTTCGAGTGACGACGACGCGACTTTCATCAATTATGCGAACGAGTTCACGCAGAAACTGAATGAACGTCCAGAGGTGGCCATAGCGGTTCTTCCTATGCGGCCAACTATCCGAAATACGAACTTACCGTTGATGTGCCGGCTTGCATAAGCAAGGGCATTTCGCCGAGGACTGTCGTTGAGACCATCGGCACTAACCTCGCTGGATCATATATCGGCACCTACACCAAGTACGGCAAGGTTTATTATGTGATTGTGGAGGCTGGCGATGAATATCGTATGGAACCGAGCACGCTCAACAACATTTACGTTCAGGCGGGCGACGAGATGACTCCTGTGTCGGGATTGGTCACCCTTACTCCGACTATGGGCACCTCGCAGGAGCGCCGTTTCAACCTGTTTACCTGCTACAACATCAACCTGATTACAAATCCGGGATATACCTCGTCGCATGTGCGTACCGCCGTCGATGAAGTGATGCATGAGGTGTTTCCCGAAGGCTATAGTTACGAGTTTGGCGGTATGGCGCGTGAGGAGGCTGCCAACGCTGGTTCAAACACCACCGTTATTATTTATGCCATTGCCGTTTTGTTGGTTTACCTCATCCTTGCCGTGTTGTATAACTCGGTGTTTATCCCCTTCGCGGTGCTGCTGTCCATCCCGTTTGGCATCTTTGGTGCTTACCTGTCGGTTCGCCCCTTGGAGACGCTGATGGGCGTGGGCGTCAATGTGTATGTGCAGGTGGGTGTCATTATGTTGATGGGTTTGGCGGCCAAGACAGCCATTCTTATCACCGAGTTCGCCGTGCAGAAACACAAGGAGGGCTTGTCGGTTTACGATGCTGCCATTGGTGCCTGTCAAGACCGTCTGCGTCCTATCCTGATGACCGTGTTGACCATGATTATAGGTATGATCCCGCTGATTGTCGGAACAGGCGCTGGTGCTGTGGGCAACAAGTCGCTGTCCATCGCTGTGGTGGGCGGTATGACGGTGGCTATCATCGCTATCTTGTTCGTCACGCCGGCTTTGTATATCGTGTTCCAGAAGATGCACGATCGCTTGACACCGGATAAAGATGATGAAGGGTTAATAGTTGAGAGTTGAGAGTTTAGAGATTAGAGTTTAGAGATTAGAGTTTAGAGTTGCCGCTTCGCGTCATTGCGAGGAGGAACGACGAAGCAATCTAGAATGACACTTGATTAAACAATTGAAAATATGAAAAGGTATATAATAATGATATTTGCAGGGTTGTTGCTGTTGCCTGGCTGCAACCTCTATAAGAAATACGATTCGAAAGCCAACACCGTCCAAGGCAATCTTGTGGGCGATGTACTCAATCCGCAGGACACCCTTTCGATGGGTGATTTGAGCTGGCGCGATGTCTTCAAAGATCCTTTGCTCCAGCAGCTCATCGAAACGGCTTTGGCCAACAACACCGATGTGCGCAATGCACAGCTCACCATCGAGCAGGCGCAGAACGAGGTGAAGTCGGCCAGATGGGGCTATGCTCCCACATTGTCGTTTGCTCCGAATGTCACCTATAATTATCAAGGTGGAGCCGGCAGCTACAACGTTCAGTTGCCCGTGAGAGCCAGTTGGCAGTTGGGTATTTTCGGTCAGACCCGAAGCAAGATACGTTCGGCTAAAGCCAAACTTGCCTACGACGAGGATTACCGCCAGGCGGTGCAAGTCGACTTGGCTGCCAATGTCGCCAATTATTATTACAACCTGGTGATGCTCGACCGTCAGTTGGAGATTTCCGAAGCCACCGAAAAGTTGTATGAGGAATCCTACAGCACCACGCAGGCCTTGTTTCAGGCGGGTATCTACAACAGTCCGGCTGTATATGAGATGCAGGCCTCGTTGGAGGCTTTGCGTGCCGATATTGTGGATTTGCGCTATAGTATCACCGTCACCGAGGCTTCACTCTGTTTGTTGCTCGCCGAGCCGCCTCATCACATTGAGCGTTCTGCTTTCGATGCTTTTGAGATGCCCGAACAGATTCACATCGGGTTGCCCATCCGTTTGCTCAATGCCCGTCCTGATGTTCGCATGGCTGAGCGCAATATGGAAATCGCCTACTACAACACCCAGCAGGCGCGTCAGTCTTTCTATCCTTCGCTGAGTATCGACGGACTGTTTGGCTTCGACGGCTCTTTCAGCGCGCTGAGCCTTATTGCGCAGGCGGTAGGCTCGTTGACGCAGCCCATCTTGCAAGGCGGCCAGCTCACGGCACAGCTCCGCAACGCCAAAGCCGAGCAGGAGAAGGCGCAACTGGAGTTTGTACAAACTCTTTATAACGCTGGTAGTGAGGTGTATAAATACAAGAAAGCCTTCGATACGGCGAAGGAGAAGATTGAACATATCGACATTCGTGTCAATTCTCTGCAGGAGGCCTATTCAGCCACCACCGAGTTGATGAATCACGGCTCGAACACCTATTTAGAGGTTCTCACCGCACAGGAGTCGTTGCTTTCAACGCAACTCAATCAAGTTCAGAACCAATACGATATGATAAGGGCAATCATTAACCTCTATACTGCCTTGGGCGGGTTCGGGAAGTAAAGCCGGGCCTGTAGAAACAGCAAACCACGACTTGCACCTCTGCTGCAAATCGTGGTTTGTCGTTTTTTATGTTACGTCGTAAGTTTATTCCTGTTGCATCATGGCTCTGACTTCCTTGGCCTTCACGGTGTAGATGTTGCCGTCGGCATCGCAGAAGCAGAATGAACCGTTGTGGCGGCATCGCATTGTAAGCAGTCGTTGCATCGAAAGGTCGAGACCGCCCATGAGTTTCTTGGTGAAGGATGAAACTTCATTCTTCTTTGCTTTCACTGTTACTGTTGTCATATTGTCTGATTTTTTTAAATTTTTCTTCATTGTAAAACTTGATGGATTTGATGTTGCCTTCGGCGATAATTTCGGAGGGCATGATGCTGTTGTCGATGAACAGGAAGTAGTCAACGACAGGACAGTAAAGGTTGAAAAGGTTCTTGATGCCCGCGCGATAGCGCCTCCGGATGATACTGTCGTCCACGTGATGACCGCCGTGCTTCACTCGTTCTGCCACGCGCTTGATGGCCAGCTCGGGGCTTTGCAGCCAGAAATAAATCAGGTTGGCTTTGTAGCCTTGCTCGCGGGCTTTCTTGATGAGGTCGTGATAGGATTTGGCGGCCAAGGTGGTTTCGATGGCAAAGTCAACTTTGTCAGCGATGTGTTTCTTGATGCACGTCAGCATCAGGCGGCCTGCGGCGACCTTGGCACCGTCGGGATTGAGCGGGGAGAGACCTTTGGCGATTTCGTCACAGTTGACGAATTCCTTGCATTGCAGGGTCTCGGGCAACACCGTCAGCGAGGCGGTGGTTTTTCCTGCTCCATTGCAGCCTGATATGATATATAAATTCGGCATCAAATTGAATTCTGCTCGTTTGTGTTATAGCCAATATAATGCCAAAACACGCTGCAAAGATAGGTTTTTTGTGGATATGTCAACACTTTTCCACACTTTTCCACGATATTTTTTTGAACGATTATAGTTAATATATTGAAAATCAGCGTTTGTGTAATAAAAAAATCATTATCTTGTGGTATGAGCCTCGCGCTTCACGGAAAAAGTCGTAATTTTACCGCCTCAAACCTTTGCGATGAAAACTCAAAACCTAATAGGGCTGTTTTGTCTGGTCTTGGCGGCTTTCTCTTGTCAGAAACCGGTAGAATATCCCGTTGAGCCGGCGATAGAGTATCAGGGCTTTACTTATCTGTTCAACCCTGACAGCACTTTCAGTGGAGAAGGTGTCATTACGTTCTCCTATACTGATGGCGATGGCGACCTTGGCCTCGACGATGACGACACGGACTATCCCTTCGGTATCCAAGACCCCTATTATTATAATATGGTGGTTGACTACTTGAAATTGGAAAACGGTGTGTTCGTGAAGACGCCGCTGCTGAGTCCGCATGTGCCCACCACCCCTGCCGACACACTGGTTTTATACGATACGGTGACCTTCAACGCCCGTTTCCATCGCCTGCGTGACAACAACGACCCCAAGGCCATCAGCGGCTCGATGGAATACAAGCTGACGGTGCAGAATCCCTTCTCGCCTAATGACACCATCAAATTTGAAATCCACATCATCGATCGTGCGCTGCACGAGAGCAATGTGATACAGACCGAACCGATTTATACCAACCCCATAATTCATACACAACAAACTGGATTGCCACGCTTCGCTCGCAATGACGGACGCGCTTTGCGTCATTGCGAGGAGGCACGACGAAGCAAATCGAAGATTCGACGCCAAGTCAATCCATAAAAACTGTCAATTATGAAAAAACTATTCTTATTATTATCCTTAACCTTGTTGGTGCCTTTCGCAAAAGCCCAAACCTCAGGAGAAGGCATCGACGTGACTCACTATGAAATCCATCTCTGGGATTTCGACTTCGCCAACCATACACTACAGGGGGAAGCCTTTGTTACCTTCACGACTACGGCTGAGGTGCAGCAGATGGTTCTGGAGCTGAAATCGCTCACTGTCACCGATGTGGCCTGCGACTATTACAACGTGGAGAGCTTCAGCCAGGAGGGCGACTTCCTGACCGTCAACTTTGACGAGCCTGTTGCCGCAAACCAAAGTGCAATCCTCGATGTGCGTTACGGCGGATCGACCTTCAGCGAAACGTGGGGCGGCGTGGAATGGTGGGGCTCCGACCGAGTCTACAACCTCGGCGTAGGTTTCGAAAGTCAGCCGCACAACCTCGGCAAGTCCTGGTTTCCCTGCGTCGACAACTTCACCGACAAGGCCACATACGATGTCGTGATTACCGTCCCGAACGGCAAGAAAGCCATCTGCGGCGGTAATCTGATGAACACCTTCGACAATGGCGATGGTACCTCTACCTGGTATTGGAATACGCCTCAGGAAATAGCTACCTATCACATCTCTTTTGTCATAGGCGACTTTGAACTATGGCAAGATGTGTATCATGGTGTGGAGCGCGACATCCCGATTGACGTCTACACCACACCGTCTTTGAGCAGCCGTGTTCCTGGTACCTTTGCCAACATTCATGAAATTGTGGGCTTCTTTGAGGAGAACCTCGGCCCCTATCCTTTCAACCGCATTGGATACATCAGCACAAGCAAAGGCTGCATGGAGCATACCGACAACATCGCTTTGGCCACCAGCGTCATCAGCGGCAACACCGATAACGAGGAATATCTTGCGCACGAGCTGTCGCACATGTGGTCAGGCAATCTGGTCACCTGTGCCGAAGCGGGTGATATGTGGCTCAACGAGGGCTTTGCCCAGTTTTGGGGTGCGTTCTATGAAGTGGGCGTTTATGGTGAGGAGCATTTCCAAAACACGATGTCGGATTTGGTCAACACCATCAATTCGTGGTGCAGCAAACCCGCCAACTGGCTGCCGCTCAACAATATGCCTCTGAATATGACCTACGACGGCACAGCTATATACGACCGTGGTGCAGTCATCGTCAATACGATGATGAACTACATGGGTCGCGAGAATTTCCTCGCCGCCTTGCGCCAATACTTCAATCAATATGCTTATCAAACCGCCACTTCCGCGCTGTTGTGCAACGCACTTACGCAATATTCAGGTAGGGATATGCAGGGTTTCTTCGATTCCTATGTTTATTCCAGCGGTATGCCGCACCTCTATGCCGTCATCAGCGAGGTGAACCAGCAGGGGAGCCACTATGAGGTGACGCTTGACCTGTGCTACCAGCATATCGGCGACAGCCACATTGGGCAAAACAACCGCTATGAAGTGACCTTTATTGGACCCGAGTTCCAGCTGGCAACCGAAATGCTCGAGTGGAATGGTCTGCATGAAACAGCCACCCTTACCCTCGACTTCGAGCCTATCGGTATCGTCAACGACTTCAACAATAACTGGCTGGACGGCAAGACGCAGAAGAACCTGATGCTGAAGAATAACTCTCAACAGGGCTTTGCCTATTTCACCGCCAAGCCTACAACCCTCACCGACTCGGTTTTCATCAGCGTGGAGAACCACCTTGTCGAACCTTATGACAACCCGTTAATTCCCTGCCTCTCTCTTTCGACCAAGCATTTCTGGACCATCAACCGCTTTGATTTCGGTGAGGCACGGGTGGAAGGCTGGTTCGACTATTCCAAGAGCAACGATGGCGACATCATCGAGACCCAAAACGACTCGGTCACCTTGCTGTATCGTAAGGACGCTTCTGAGGCCTGGCACGAAATCGCCTGCACGCTCTATCCGGGCAGCACTTGGAAACAAGGACGCTTCATCGTTGAAGACTTCCAGCCTGGCGAGTATGTCTTGGCGACTTGGGACAAGGAAGCCCTCAGCACAGAAGAGTTTGAGGAAGTCCAACCCACCATGCAGGTGTTCCCCAACCCCGCACGCAACGAGGTCTACGTCAGCTGGGCGGGTCGCTCTGATGGACAAGTCAGCATTTGCGACCTGAGTGGCAAGGTGTTGAAAACCCAATCGTTCACGCAGGCTCAAAGGATTGCCGTTGCCTTAGACGGAATCGCGGCAGGCTACTATCTCCTGACCCGGAAGTCGGTGGACGGTGCCCCAATAGAAACGGAAAAACTTATCATAAAATAACATAACATGAAGAAAAACATCACTTTATCAGCCTTGCTCATGCTGTTCGCCCTCGTCTTTACGAGTTGCGGCGAAAAAAAGAGCGAATGGACCAATTTCTATGGTTACACTAATGAGGATATTAATGGCGAATATAGCTATTCCAACAACGCAGACGCTTTCTTTGGCCTTGAAGAAGGCGAATATTGTCATCTTTGTCCCGATGCCGAAATCAGCATCTCGAAGCTTTCGGACAATACGGTCAAATTCAAGATTAACTGCCCTGAGGCAGATTTTTCTCGAGAATTTATCGGCTCTCCGAGGAAATTTAAGGACGACTTTATGGTTCAAATGAGAAGTAACTATTTTAGCAGGGCTGGAAGTACTAGGTTAAAAGCTTATTTTGTAACAGGTTACGTTTCAACAAATGATAATCAGGACATCCACCTGCACGGATTTGCCTCCTATAAAAAATTCAAGGTTGAGTATCCAGTTCCGGCAGACTCTACTATAGTTGATACGGTTTTGGTACAAGCAACGAATTACTATTTCGATGTAATAAAAGAATAATAACTATAAATACTTACAACAATGAAAAAATCAATCATTACTTTGGCCGTCCTCGTGATGGCGTTTGGAAATGTGAGCTTTGCTCAACGCGAAGCCGATCTGAAATCGGATGCAACTGCCAATGTGCTGAAACACTATGGCGTTAGGGATGAAATTACAGTTGTCCCCGAAACCTGTCTTGTGAAAAGTGTCAGTGGCAATATGGGTCGTTCTACCTATACGTATGATGAATATGACCATTATCTTAAAGAGGAGCTGTATTCGGCATACATGTCTGATCAGTGGTTAGATTTCATCAGGATAACTTATGAGTATGATTTTGATGGCAATGTGTTGGAGAAACTGACTGAGATGGATGCTAACATGTCGGGAAATTGGACAAACAGTGAGTTTGTTTCCTATTCATACGAGGGTGGCGAGTTGAATGAGGTCATTTACCAGAACTGGGATGGAAATGACTGGGTGAACAAAACCAAAGAAGTCTACAATTATAATGGAGATGTGACAACCGTTCTATATTGGACATGGAACGGGACCACATGGTCGTCGGATGAATTGTACACCTATACCTACAGCGACACCACCATCGAATTGCTTGTCCAATATATGCAAGGCGGCGCTTGGCAAAATGATGAAAGGCATACCTATAAGCTTGATTTCGACCAAAAAGTCCTCGAGATTCTCGTTGAAGAATGGGAAAGCACCAATTGGGAAAAAGATGAAAAGGTAACCTACAATTATGAGGACAACGTGTTTACTTCCAAACTCATTGAAGAATGGAACGGAACCACTTGGGAAAGCGAATATCGCTCGCATTACGTCTATGAAAACGGCAACGCCACTTTTGGCGAGTGCGAAAAGATGGATAATGGCGAATGGGTGCCTGCTGATGGTTCCATCGAAATCGCCTACGGCTACAATGCTGCGTCTATCAACTTTAATTGTTACCAATTGGAAGCCTCTTATATTGATCTCACTGGCATCGAAGAGAACACACCAGCCGTCAGTTTCAACGTGTATCCCGTGCCTGCCGAGACCGAAATACAAATCCAGGCTGAGGGCTTCCAGAAGGCTGAAATCTTCACCCTCACGGGCCAGATGTTGCTGGAGAGCGTGCGGAACACTATCGATGTCAGCGGTTTGGCCACTGGTATTTATATGCTGAAGGTCTACGACCAAACGGGCAACAGCGCAATGCAAAAGTTCGTTGTAAAGTAACCGTTGGTTTGGTTTATACCCCAATAAGAAAGGGCTGCCGCAGCAATGCGACAGCCCTAACTTTTAACTGTAAAACGTCAACTTACTTAAAGGCGTTTTCGCTCAAGCCCTTTCCGCTCAGAGCGAGGTCTTTCATGTAGCCAGGCACCTCCTTGCCGAGGTACTTGTCAACATACAGCTTGGCGAGATACTGGCCGAGCATGAAGCCGTGGCCACGCAAGCCTGTGAGGATACCGACCTCTGGGTCGACGATGTAACGCGGCTCAGTGTAACGACCAGCCCAGCAGGCGAGGAAGCTGACTTCGCCTAGATTGGGAATCCAGTCGGCGAAGACCTCAGAGACAATCTCCAGGAACTCCTTGCTGTTGTACTTGATGTTCTGACGGGCCTCGTAGGCATCAGTATCAGGCGAGGCGCAACCGATGATTTGACCGGTGTGGGCCCACTGCTGTCCGTAGACGGCACTGAAACCCTTGTAGTGACGGCGGTCGATAATCATATCAAGCGGACCTCCGTTGGGTCCCATCATGGGCAGACGACGGGTGATGAAGGCTTGGTGTTTCACTGGATAGAGACCAGTATCCAAGCCCAGCATGTCGTTGAACTTCTCAGCACCCCATCCCATCGCGTTGACGAAGTGGTCGCAAGTGTATTCGACGAACTCACCCTCGTGGGTGCGTACCAATGTGACATAGTGTCCGCCGACTTTCTGCACGTGGAGCAGCTCGCAGTCCTCGAAGTAGCGGCCTCCGTTCTGTACACCAATCCAACGGATGTAGTCGATGACACGACCGGGGGTAGCCTGCCAGCAGTCGCGGGTAATCAAAGCGTGGCTGTAGGTGTCCTTGCTGTCGTCCCAAAGCGGAGAGATTTCCTTCTTGAAATCCTTGCGCTCAATCATGTAGGCATCACTCCAGGCGCGTGAGGCATCGAGCGAGTTATAGGTGGCCTCATCATGTACCAGGTTGACGTAGTGGGTCAGGTGGTAGTTGATGTTATGCACCTTTTGCATGTTCTTGAAGATTTCGTGGTTGTGTACGGCGATATCAGCGATGTCGGGATTGGAGAAGGCCGGACGACCGCCACCGATGCAGCGCCATGAGGCACCACGGCTGTAGTTGATCATCACGGGTTTCTTGCCAGCTTCCGAGAAATAACGGAAGAGGGCACTGCCTGCGATACCACCACCAGCGATGAACACCTCGACCTGTTCTTTCTTCACTCCGTTCATCTCGGGGAAGATAAAGGTCTCTTTGGTGTGCGGGTTGTAGAGGTCGCCCAGACTGACCTGGTTCGACAGCGGGGCGCGCGGGGTGGCGTCGCCCACCAGCTCGATACCGTAGGAACGTAGAATCTGACGGGCACGGGGAATGCAGCGTTTACCACGGCAGGGACCCATACCCATGCGGGTGATGTGCTTCAGCTCGTCCACCGAGATGGTCTTGCGGTTGCCGATGACACGCAGCACGCGGTCGAGCTTGATGTCCTCGCAGTGGCAGACGTAGGTCTCGCCCTCACCTTCGGCATCTTTTCTTGAAGAAAGGGGAGTGGTGAGCTCCTTATTGGCATTGTACCTGTCTTTCAAGATGAAACCTCTCACGTCGGTCAACTCAAACACCATGCTGGCCTCACCGGAGGGACGTGAGGAACGGGCTACCACACGGGCCACATTGGTCTTGTTTGACTTCTTAAGGACTTTTTCGATGACGCCTTCGCCAATCATCTGGCCGTCGTTGTCGACGAGATAGACCTCCGCACCCTCTTGCACCTCGTATTCGATGGGGAGGAAACAGGTGGATTTCTTCACATCGTAGCCGAAGATAGCCAGACCCGGGCAACTCGAGACGCACAACATGCAGCCGATGCACTTATTGTAGTCGATGGTGGGCGTGCTGCTGGTTGAAGGCTTGGTAATAGCACCTTGTGGACAGCTAAACGAGCAGGGATTGCAGGCAAAGCCATAGAGGCAGTCGGCCTGAACGAAAGCTTTCTGCTGCATGCGCTCAGGCGTGGGCAGGTTGGGCTTTTCAAGCAAACGCACAGGATGCTGTTGAGAGTCGATATATTGTCTTGAGATTTCCAGATAATCGTCATAGTTGAAGCGCACGCCGATGGCTTGAGCCACTTCGTAGGCTACTTGCTTGCCACGCAGCACAGCGCTGGTGCCTTCACCAATGCGGATGGCGTCGCCGGCACCATAAGTATTGAGGCCGAAGACCTCGCGACCCTTGACCAATAGTTGGTTGTCAGGGATAAGGCCGGTGCAGATGTTGATAATGTCGATGTCATCGATGACCTGCTCGGTGCCAGGGATGGCCTTGAAGTTTTCGCACTTGGCGATGACGGCTCCCGTAATGCCTGTATAGTCGGCATTCGGGATGGCGCGAACCAAAGTGTAGCCCGTCATAATAGGGATACCCAAGCGTCGCACACGGTTGGCCTGAACGGGGAAGCCGCCCTCGCGGGGCATCGCCTCAATGATGGCCTTGATGGTGGCTCCGGCCTGCATGCCTTGATAGGAAGTCAGATAGCCGATGTTGCCCGCACCCACGGTGAGGACCTTCTTACCTAATAAGGTGTGCTCCTGGTTCATCATTTTCTGGAAAACGGCGGCGGTATACACGCCCGGAACGTCGTCATTCTCAAAAGTCGGCATGAAGGGTACCGCACCTGTGGCGACTACCAAATGTTGGGCATCTATGTAGCCCACCTCGCCGTTGACGATATTCTTGATAGCTACGCGACCACCTTCGAGCAAATCCCAAACGGTGTTGTTCAGCAGGATGCCTTCGTGGTTGTCGCCAGCCAGCGTTTTGGCAATATCGAAGCCGCGCATACCGCCAAACTTCTTCTCTTTCTCGAAGAAGAAGAACTGGTGAGTCTGCATGTTGAACTGACCACCGATATTGGCGTTGTTGTCTACCACGATATTGCTGATGCCGAAGGCGTTGAGCTGCTCGCGACAGGCGAGGCCTGCAGGACCTGCACCGATGATGGCGACTTGGGTCTTGTAGATTTTCACCTCACGTGGCTGAGGCTCTTTGGAGTCAGGAAGCACGTTGGCCTCGTTGTTGATGGCCTTCACTTCCTTCACGCCGTCGACAAGGGTAATGCAGATGCGGCGGATTTTGCCATCGACCAGCATTTCGCAAGCACCGCATTTGCCGATGCCGCAGTTGAGGCTTCGGTTGCGTCCGTCAAGACTGTGGCTGTGGACGGGATAACCAGCTTGGTGAAGGGCGGCGGCAATGGTCTTGCCTCGCTGGCCCTTTACGGTTTTGCCTTCGTATTTGAACTCCACAAGGTCTTCTTGCGGGATGTCCAAAATGGGGTGTTTTTCGATTTTGTACATGTAACAATGAGTTTTGAGTCGTAAAAAAGCGACCGCAAATTTAGGAAAAACACAGAAAGCTGTTTCCGTTTTGATGTTTTTTGTTCAAAAAAAAGAATTATTCCCTACTTTTGCCGCCCCAAAGCAACTGATTATGCAAAGCAACGAAGAAATATCCATACTGGTGCTCTATACTGGCGGCACCATCGGCATGATGCAAGACCCGGTTTCAGGAGCCCTCGTGCCTTTCGATTTCGACAACATCTACACGCACTTGCCTGTGCTGAAAAACTTTGGCTATCAGATTGACTTCTATAGCTTTGACCCGCTGATTGACTCTTCCAATATGTCGCCCGACTTCTGGGTTCGCCTCGCCACGAAGATAGAGGATGAGTATGAGCATTACGATGGTTTCGTGGTGTTGCACGGCTCAGATACGATGGCCTATACTGCCTCTGCCCTGAGCTTCATGTTGGAGAACCTGAACAAGCCCGTGGTGTTGACCGGTTCGCAGTTGCCCATGGGTATGGTGCGCAGCGACGGGCGCGAGAATTTCCTCGCCGCTGTCGAGATTGCAGCAGCCAAGGACGAAGACACGCCTGTCGTTCCCGAGGTTAGCATCTTTTTCCAGAACCAACTGCTGCGAGGCAACCGTGCCACCAAATTCAATGCGGAGAACTTCAACGCCTTCATTTCGTCCAACTATCCCAACCTCGCAGATGTGGGTATACACATTAAATATAATAAGGACCGCATCCTGAAGCCCAATTTCAAGAAATTGAAGGTGCACACCGATATGGACCGCAACGTCGGCATCCTCAAGCTCTTCCCGGGCATATCGGAAGACTTTGTGCGTCATGTCCTGAAGACTCCAGGCTTGAAAGGTCTCGTTCTTGAGACTTTCGGATCGGGCAATGCCACCACCGCGTCCTGGTTCCTTGACGCGTTGAAGGAAGCCATCGATGAGGGACTGCTTATCCTCAATATCACGCAATGCAAGGCCGGTTCGGTGGAGATGGGACGCTACGAGACCAGCCTCGATATGGCCCGTATCGGCATCATCAGTGGCTATGATATGACCACCGAAGCCGCCGTCGCCAAGTTGATGTATCTCCTTGGATTGAACTTGCCTGTTGAGCGAATCCGCCAAATCCTTCCCGTTTCCATCCGTGGAGAGCTTACCGTTTGATGCTATGTTTCAAGAAGTTGGAAAATTATTTCAATAAAAATGCAATTATTTTGTCGTAGGATTGAAATTTTATGTAATTTTGTCAACTGATTTTTGGATAAAAGTGGGGTAGGATACGGCATTTTGGAGAGATGTCCGAGTGGTTTAAGGAGCACGCCTGGAAAGTGTGTGTACTCCAAAAGGGTACCGCGGGTTCGAATCCCGCTCTCTCCGCAGAAAAGTAATAATTGTTTCATCGGAACGAGTAATTCATTATAGTAATAATCAATCATTTAACCTAAACTATGAAAAAATTAATTGCTTTCCTCATGGTTGCTGGCCTCTTCACTTTTGGCATCAGCAATCTCGTCGTTGCTCAAGATGAGCAAGCGCAAACCGAGCAGACGGAACAGACCGTTGCTCCTGAACAGACTCCCGCTCCTGTGGAGACCGTTGAAGAAGTTACCCCCGCAGTGCAAAACGACGCTGCTCCTGTGACTTTCCGTGAAGCTATCAAGAAACAATTCATCGATGGTGGTCCTGGTTTCATGGGCATCGTGTTGGTCATCCTCCTTATCGGTATGGCTATCTCCATCGAGAGAATCATCTATCTGACGCTGGCTACCGCCAATTCCAAGAAGCTCTTGGCTGGCATCGAAGAGAAAATGAAGAATGGTGACGTTGAAGGCGCCAAGCAACTCTGCAAGGACACCCGCGGTCCTGTTGCCAGCATCTTCACCCAAGGCCTCATCCGTTATCAGGATGGTCAGTCCCTCGAAGAGGTCGAAAAGGCCCTCGTTTCCTATGGTTCGGTTGCCGGTGGTAAGCTTGAAAGCGGCTTGAGCTGGATTGGTCTTTGCATCAGTTTGGCTCCTATGTTCGGTTTCATGGGTACTGTTATCGGTATGATCCAGGCCTTTGATGACATCGCCGCTGCTGGTGACATGAGCCCGACGGTCGTTGCCTCCGGTATGAAGGTCGCTCTGTTGACCACCGTGTTCGGTCTGATCGCCGCTATCATCCTTCAGATTTTCTTCAACTTCATCGCTGCTAAAATCGAAAGCATCGTCAACGATATGGAAGACGCTTCCATCTCGTTCATGGACATCCTTGCAAAATACCACAAATAATAAAAGTATCAATCATGAATAGTAAGCTTAATATTTCTAAATGGGTATTTCTCGCCCTGGCAGCGGTTACTGTTGTCATTGCGGTTTTATTCTACCTCGTTGTGAGTACGATTAAGCCGGAATACAAGCTTGGTAACCCCACGCCTCGTGCAGACTTATTCCTGAATTGGGGCTACATCTTGATTGTACTTGGCATTATCATCGCTTTGATTTCAGTTGTCTTCACTGCCGTCATCAAGGGCGTCAATGGCAAGACCTTACTGATTGCACTCATTGCGTTTGCTATTATTGCAGTTGTAGCTTTCCTCATGTCAAGGGGCGCTTTTGAACTCCCCTATCAGGCCGGTGAAAAACTCTATTCCGGCAAGACGCACGGTTGGGTCGAAATGGGCCTCAACTTCTTCTATGTTACTCTTGCAGTCGCTATCATTTCAATCTTGTTCTCTGTTATCTACAAGGCAGTTAAAAAGTAAAAATATTCATCATGGCAAGAAAAGTTCCAGAAATCAATTCGAGTTCGCAGGCTGACATAGCATTCTTGCTGTTGTGTTTCTTCCTGATGACGACCTCAATGGACGTGGACTACGGTATCACCCGCCGTCTGCCTCCTCCTGTCGAGCAAAACGATGAGGACGTGAAGGTCAAGGAAAGAAATGTGATGAATGTAATGGTAAACAAGAGCGATAGGTTATTGGTCAATGGTCGTCCTTCCGACATCTCCATGTTGAAGGATCTCGCTAAGGACTTTATGACCCCGCGTCCTAACGATGAGACCGCTCCTGAAGTGGAAACCAAGCATTTTGACCTCGTGGGCGACGTGCTCATGTCGAAAGGCGTTATTTCGCTCCAGAATGACCGCGGTACCTCGTATGCTATGTATATCAGTGTGCAAAATGAGTTGGCTCGCGCTTTCAATGAAATGAAGGAAGAACTGGCATGGAAGAAATTCCACAAGCACTTAGACCAACTCAACGAAGATCAAACCAAGGCTGTCAACGAAGCAGTGCCCGTGCGTGTCAGTGAGGCTGAGCCCGTTGAATACAAGACTAACTAAAGGAGGATAAAATATGGGTAAATTCAGAAAAGAAGGAAAGAAAGAAGTGCCGCAAGTGAGCACCTCTTCACTGCCTGATATCGTTTACATGTTGATATTCTTCTTCATGATCACAACTACGATGCGTGATGTTGAGCTGAAGGTGAAGACCGCTATGCCCAAGGCTAGTGAGATTCAAAAACTCGAGCACAAGGCTTTGGTCTGCTCCATCTATATCGGCCCTCCGCGCGACGCTAAACTCGGTACCGAATCGCGTATCCAATTGGATGATGCCTTCGCCCGTCCGTCAAATATTGCCGACTGGATTCAGAAGGAACGCGACTCGCGTAACGAAGCTGACCGCCCGCTGTTGACCACCGCACTGAAAGTGCACAAGGATACTCGTATGGGTGTCGTCACCGATGTGAAGCAGGAGCTTCGTAAGGTGGGTGCTTTCCGTATCAATTATACGACCCTCAAGGGCAGCGCGCTGGAAAACTAATTGGTTGTTACATTATTTGAAAAAAGGCGGCAGATTTGCCGCCTTTTTTAATGCTTTGCTTTCCTCCAGCTCCATAGGATGAGTGCGGTGGTTACCATTGCACTCAGTGTGACTATCCAGCCGTTCATCGCACCGAAATGTTCCACGTCGATGTCGATGACGCTTTTGTTGTTGAGATAGTAAAGCACCACCGCTGTGCCGTTGTTGAGGAAATGCATCAGTATGCTGGTCCAGAGCGAGCCGGTGATATAAAACATATAGCCCAGCAAAACACCCAGAAACATGCGTGGCAGGAATCCGTAGAACTGAAAGTGGATGAATGAGAAAATGGCTGCTGAAAGGAGGATGGCCAAGTGCGGGTTCATCTTGCGCGTCAGCGACTGCTGCAACACACCTCTGAAGGTCATTTCCTCTCCGATGGCGGGTATCAAGGCAATGACAATCATGTTGAGCAACAAACCTCCAATTGTGTCTACATTCAGCATCTTCTCTGTTGCTGCTTTTGCAGTTTCTTCTAAAGATTTAATCCAGTCTTCGAGCCAGTTTAAGCTTTTGCTGAAGCTCAATCCTTCATTCCATGCTGTGAGTTGGTTGGTGACGGGCAGTGAGACAAACATCAAGCCTACTCCTATTAATATGAGCCACCAGGGTGGGGTGAGGCTGCGGAATCCCAGCTCTTGCATCCGGTGTTCCTTGTGCGTAAGGTAGTAATACACGAAAGGCGGAATTATAAACATAAAGATGGAGTTGATGCCTTGTCCGATTTTTATCCCAGTGTCGCCGGCAAAGACGAAAATAGCAGCTAATGCAATGCCTATTAGCGTGCTAATCAATAGGATAAATAAAAACAAAAAGACACGCATCCCCATGGATTGTTTCAGGGTTTCGATAAAAGGATTTTCGCTCATGGCAAATGAATTTTGCCGCAAAGATACACTTTTTGTATTTTTGCTGCCGAAAATTGTATGACACGCTTCGCGTCTTTGCGAGGAGGCACGACGAAGCAATCCAGAGTATTGTATAGACTGCTTCGTACCTCGCAGTGACGCAAAGCGGCGACAAGATTAGACGCAAAAAGCGAAAACTATGTACCACCTCGCGCACCTCGAATTTCCCCATTATCCGCTCCTCCTGGCTCCGATGGAGGATGTGTCGGATCCGCCTTTCCGTCATGTGTGCAAGCTTTTCGGAGCTGATGTGGTTTACTCTGAATTCATTTCTGCAGATGGTCTTATCCGCGATGCCGTGAAAAGTATTAAGAAGCTGGATTTCGAAGAGTTTGAACGCCCGGTAGGGATACAGATTTTCGGTAATGCCGTGGAACCGATGGTTGAGGCAGCGCGTTATGCCGAGACTGCTCGTCCTGATATAATCGACATCAATTTCGGCTGTCCTGTGAAGAAAGTGGCTTCAAAGGGTGCTGGTTCGGGCATTATGAACGACGTCCCTAAGATGGTGGCTATCACCAAGGCTGTGGTGGAGGCTGTCAACACTCCTGTGACGGTGAAAACCCGTCTTGGCTACGACGATCAGCATCGAGAAATCGTTGACATCGCAGAGCGTTTACAAGATGTTGGCATTGCTGCCCTGACCATACATGGTCGCTTGCGTACCACAAAATATAGCGAGCCTGCTGACTGGACACTCATTGGGGCGGTGAAAAACAACCCGCGCATGACAATCCCCATTATCGGCAATGGTGATGTGGTGGACGGGTTCTCAGCCAAACACTACAAGGACACCTATGGAGTAGACGGCCTGATGATAGGAAGGGCTACTTATGGAAATCCTTGGATATTCAGCCAGATTCGGCATTATTTGGAGACCGGAGAGGAACTTCCTCTGCCTGATGTGGCCGAAAGGGTGAGAATCAGCAGGATTCAGCTGGAACGTTCCATCGCATGGAAAGGGGAGCATATCGCCCTGCTGGAAATACGAAAGCATTGGGCCTCATACTTTAAGGGTTTGCCGAATTTCAAGCCGTTTAAGATGCGGCTGATGGAGACTTTGTCGGTGGATGAGGTCTTAGCTATTTTGGCTGAAATCGAACTGTACTACGCTTAATCAACCACGCCTTCCTTTAATATCCCATTCTCAAATAAGTTGCGCACCAACTCATCGCGACGTATATGATAGGTGTGGATGCCCAAAGACTGTGCGGCTTCAATATTCTTCTTTGAATCGTCGATGAAGAGTGTCTCTTCGGGAAGAAGTTGCTCGTGGTCAAGGATGAGTTCGAAGAAACGCGTGTCAGGCTTTTCGAGATGTTCTGCGAAAGAGAAATAGGACTTGTGGAACAGTTCGTCAAACTCATTATAGCCGAAACGGAGTTGCAGGTCGCGGATGTACAGGTCGTAGTGAATCACATTGGTATTGCTCATCAGGAAAATCTTGTAGTGTTTCTTCACTTTTTCGATGGCTTCGATGCGTTCGCGTGGGATGTCTAAGAGCATCGCGTTCCAGATATCGTCGAAACGTTTGTCGGTCATCTTGTCCAATCCGAGCAGGGCTTTGGTCTTCTTGCGGAAGGTAGGGGCGGTGTAAACACCAGTGTCAAATTTGCTCATCAGTTCAATAAATTCCTTTGAATGAGCGAGTTCCGTAGTGTTGATACCCAATTTTTCGAGTTCTTTATATACAACAGTTTCATTAATGTCGAGGATGACGCCCCCGAGGTCGAAAATGATATTCTTGATTTTTGTGTTCATTTTTTAGAAAATTTCTGATTATTTCGCTGCAAAATTGTAATTTTGCAGCGCAAAAAGCAAGAAAAAAGACAAAAATATTACGTCAAAGTCTTGTCTTATTGCGGTCCCATAGCGCAGTTGGTTAGAGCAACTGACTCATAATCAGTAGGTCCTAGGTTCAAGCCCTAGTGGGACCACCAGCAAGGAAAGCGACTCGAGTACGGGTCGCTTTCTGTGTTTTAGGTTAAGGTTCGAGAGGGGCTTCCTCGGATTCTTCCTCTATCGTCTGGGCGAAGAAGGTGAAATTCACTTTGCCGTAGTGCCTTTGCTCCATAAAGTGGGGATGCTCCTCGAAGTTTTTGTATTTGTCGTGTTCGAGGACAAACATGCCGCCTTCACGCAAAAGGTTGTTGTCGAATATGAGTTGTACAATCTCGTCGTATTGACGGCAGTCGTATGGCGGATCGGCAAAGATGAGGTCATATTGCATCTTGTGCTTGTCAAGAAAACGAAAAACGTCGGAACGGATGACCAAAAGCTCTTTCATCTCAAGTTTGTTGGCAGTCTCACGGATGAATTTCACGCAACCGAAGTCTTGGTCAACTGCTACCACTTTTGGACAGCCTCTTGAAACCAATTCGTAAGATATGTTGCCTGTGCCGGCAAACAAATCCAATGCCTCGGTCTCTTCAGGGTCAAAATGGTTTTCGATGATGTTGAAAAGGCTCTCCTTAGCCATATCGGTTGTTGGACGCACGGGTAGGTTGGTGGGTGCAATGATTTGCCGCCGTTGGTATCTTCCTCGTATGATTCTCATCGTATGGATTGATAATGAATGTGATAATACTGATATGGTACTTCTGTTAATGTCGCTCCGAGTTGAAGTTCTTGTGGTTTCTCAACGAAATGGATGTCGCGGATATAGCGTCCGCAAAGATTGATGATTTCCGAAGACGGGAGGATAAGGCCTGAGAAGCTAACTATTGTGTCTTGTCCTGATAGGCCGTTTTGTTCCATCGCGAAAAGCAGGAAGTAAGCAAAATCGTCTTTGGTATTGAATTTGAAATTATTGAAAAACAAGAGCTTGTCTTTCATTATTGCCATATCGAAATTGCGGTTACGAACATTGACCCATACGGTTGGGCTGTCGTTGACTGGAAGGTGCTCCAAAAATACCGAGCTGGAATGGCGGATGTCAGCCTCAGGCCATTTTGATTTGATTTTGGCTTGTAGGGACATCGGGTAGGCGAATACGTTGATGGCATTATGCTGTTCCAGTCTGTCGTTTTCGTAGGTTGTGCCTTTGGGCAGGTTAAAGTTGAAACCTATCCATTTGTCGTTGTCTTCGGGCCTGTATAATGTTTCTGGGACGAGCACATTGGTGCGGTCTTCGATAAGGCAGATGACAGATTGGAATGCTCTGTTGTTTAGCCCTCTTGCATCAAGTGCTTTTTCCAAGGTGCGGAAAAGATCGTTGCTGTCAGCCAATAACTCTGATTGATAGTATTCCATGCCGATAAGACGATGGTCGGTAATGTCGAAAAGTACAAACGAAAGACCACCCAAAGCAAGTTGGATGGTCAATTTGTATTGCGTTGACTTTTCGACATCGAAATCTTCGTCAAATGAGGCGATATAAGGATTCAACGATGCCGGCATTGGCGCTTTCGCTTAGAGTTTTTCCCAGTTGCCGTCGGTGGAGGCTTCATCCATCGAACCGACTTTCAGGCCAGCATAACGGTTGATGCTTTCTTTTTCGGCCTTGGTGTTGTCGCGGCGTTGGTTCCATTCCTTTTCGCTGAAGCCGGCACCCGGGACACCCAGATAGACCTCATAAGGTGTGCGGGCCTCGAAGACAGGAATCTCGATACCATTGCGGCTAATGGTTCCAGCTTCAAGCTCGAATTTCTGTTGAGGATTGCTGAAAGGAACAAAGGGCAAGTTGTTGATGTTGAAATTTTCTCTCTTTCCGGTGAGGGAGTCGACGACTTTCACATAGCCCAAAGTGTCGTTGATGGTACGTGTGAAAGTGGTGTCGGTCGGGTCGGGAATGATGTTTACGATAGCGATTTCAGCGTTTTTGCAGAAGTCAATCAGCGTGTCGAAGTTATTAGTGTACTTGTTGTTGGCGTTCTTGTAGAGCACTTCGGCGTTACGGATGTCGATAAGATGCTCCACGACCTGAGCTTCACGCATTTTCTGTTCTTTGTTGAACTTGATGGGAGCTTGGATGCTTTTGACCACCATCCATGCAAGCAAGCAGATGATTGCCAGCAGGATAACGTTGATGACGATACTTAATCCTTTTTTCATTTTCTTATGATTTTTCTGATTATTATTGCATAACTTGGATTGGCCGCAAAGTTATGACTTTTTTTCATACATCGGCAAACTTTTTTTCAAAGAATTAAAAATGAATTTTGTGGAAATTCAAATATTTGTCATCCAGATAATTACGGATTTTATCTGCGAGGACGATGAAAATCTGGAGGTCGTTTCTCTCAAGCCAATCGGTGGCATCGTCATCCCGATTGACTGCTTTTGCGAAGGCCAGATTGACCTCGAAATGGTTTTTGACGAGCCATTCTTCGGCTTTCGGTTCCTTGTCGATGACGCTGTCGATGGCAGCGAGTTGAGGAAAGCCGTGTTCCATGAGCCAGTCTTTAGCCTTGGTGTCGCCTTGGATGGTTTGGCTCAGGGCACCCAGTTCGGGGTAGCCGTTGCGCATCAGCCACTCGAAAAACTCGTCGCCCTCAGGCTCAAAGGTGCAGCCGAAGGCCATTAGTATTTTTACGGGGTAATGAATCATAGCCTGCAAAATTACGTATATTTGAAACAATTTTTCTATTTTTGCACAAATATTCTTTGAAAATGAAAACCAAACAAGAAATAGTAGAGAACTGGCTGCCGCGCTATACGGGTTTGCCGTTGGAGAAGTTCGGGAAATACATCCTGTTGACCAACTTCCAGAATTATGTGGATCGCTTTGCCGAATGGCAGGGCATAGAAGTCGTTGGGCGCAATCATTCGATGCCCTGCGCCTCTGATGGCGAAATCACCATTATTAATTTTAGTATGGGCAGTGCCATTGCAGCCACCATTATGGATTTGTTGAGTGCCGTAAAGCCCAAGGCCGTCTTGTTTCTCGGCAAATGCGGCGGCGTGAAGCGAAAGAACAAAGTTGGTGACCTTATCTTGCCCATTGCGGCCATCCGTGGCGATGGCACCTCGAACGACTATTTCCCGCCTGAAGTGCCTGCACTGCCGGCCTTTAGCCTCGAAAAAGCCATCTCCACAACCATCCGCGACTATGGCCGCGACTATTGGACGGGGACGGTTTATACCACCAACCGCCGCGTGTGGGAACATGACGAGGTGTTTAAGGATTACCTTCGCAGAACGCGCTGTATGGCCGTTGATATGGAAACGGCGACCATCTTCTCTGTCGGTTTTTACAACGAAATCCCGACGGGCGCGTTGCTGTTGGTGTCCGATAATCCCATGGTGCCAGAGGGGGTCAAAACGGAAGAGAGCGATAGGAAAGTGAATCAGAATTATGTAGGTGAGCATCTGCGCATTGGCATTGATTCGCTGCGGCAACTTATCAATAACGGAGTCACTGTCAAGCACTTGAAGTTCTGATGACCTACGAACAGATTCTTTCGGAAATCCACAAGAAAAACTTCGCGCCCATCTATTTCCTGACGGGCGATGAACCGTATTTCATCGACATGATTTCGGATACCATCGAGAATGAGGCTTTGGATGAGGCTGACCGCGCTTTCAACCAGATTGTGCTCTATGGCCGCGATGTGGATGTAGAGACCATTGCCAATCATGCCCGCAGTTTCCCCATGATGGGCGACCGTATGGTGGTGATTGTCAAGGAAGCACAAGACGTGAAAGACTTGGAGAATTTTGAGGCTTATCTTGACTCCATCCCAGCCACCACTCTCCTCGTGTTCGCTTACAAATACAAGAAATTCGACAAGCGTAAGACGCTGGCCAAGAAGATCGACAAGAAAGGTGTTTGGTTTGAATCAAAGAAGCTGTACGACAACAATATGCCCGGCTGGATTCAGAATTACCTGAAGGCTGAAGGCTATTCCATCACGCCTAAGGCCACGCAAATGCTGGCGGATTTCCTCGGCACCGACCTCCACAAAATCGCCAATGAACTGAAAAAACTCACCATTGCCCTGCCCAAAAACAAAAGCATCAACGATGAGGATGTGGAGCGTAACATTGGTATCTCTAAGGATTACAATGGCTTCGAGTTGCAGAATGCCATCGGTAACCGTGATGTGCTAAAGGCCAACCGCATTGTCAATCATTTCGGAGAAAGTAAGGACAATCCGCTGTTGGTTACGGCAATAAACTTGTACAGCTATTTTACGAAGATTCTCAAAGTGCATCTAACCACCGACAAGTCTCAAGGCAATTTGGCGAGTGTGTTGGGTGTGGCTCCATATTTTGTAAAGGATTACCTAACTGCAGCCCGCAATTATTCACCTCAGATTTGCATCCGGAATATTTCCGTTCTCCGTGAGTTCGACATGAAGTCGAAGGGCTATGAAAGCGGCGAGGTGAGCGAGAAGGATCTGTACCGTGAAATGATATTCAAATTAATGCATTGATAGATTATGCGTATTGTAGCACAACGGGTAACACATGCTTCCGTCACGATTGGCGGCAAGGTGAAGTCAAAAATTGGCCTCGGAATGATGGTGTTGCTTGGCATCGAGGAGGCCGACACGCAAGAGGATGTGGATTGGCTGTGCCAGAAGCTTACCAAGCTCCGCATTTTCGATGATGGTAATGACTCGATGAATTTCGACATCAACCAAGTTGGCGGCGCGTTCCTCGTGGTGAGCCAATTCACCCTTCACGCCTTGACCAAGAAGGGCAACCGCCCGAGCTTTATCCATGCCGCCCGTCCCGAGCAGGCCATTCCGCTTTATGAATTGTTTCTCAAACATCTCGCTGAGGTCTCAGGCCGCGAGGTGCAAAGCGGCGAGTTTGGCGCGATGATGCAGGTGGAACTGCTGAATGACGGGCCTGTGACGATTATCATGGACTCGAAACGGCGGGAATAGGACAGAAAAAGTCTGTGTCCCCTCCTAAATGTGCGTTTTTGTTTAATTATTAGACGTATGCGCCACCATCTCCGAGAAAGAGAGCGGAAACATCCGATACAATAGCCTCGGAGAGGCTGAATCTCAATAACCCCACATAAGGAACGCAGTGTGGGGACGACAAAAACCCTACGACTCAGCGTCCCAAAGGGACGCGACAATGAGAAAGGTTGGC
>R22__coassemble_444_pt1 | contig 27335 bp, 23 predicted proteins | sample R22__metabat2_low_PE_022 | metagenome-assembled genome bin R22 | reverse complement strand
TCAAGGTGGAAGGCGAAGTGAAACCCGACATGGAGGCCGTGGTGGCCCGCAGCCGCGGCGTGGCCGACACCATGAGCAAGGGGGTGCAATACCTTTTCAAGAAGAATAACGTGGAGGTTATCGCCGGCTACGGCAAACTGACTGCCGACAAGCAGGTAGAAGTGACCGATGCCGAGGGCAAGGCCACGCTTTACGAAGCCGACCACATCATCCTTGCCACCGGTTCGCGTGTGCGCGAGCTGCCCGCCCTGCCCATCGACGGCAAGAAAATCATCGGCTACCGACAGGCCTTAGTGCTCGACAAATTGCCTGAGAGTATGGTCGTGGTCGGTTCGGGTGCCATCGGCTCGGAGTTCGCTTTCTTCTTCACCAGCATGGGTGTGAAGGTGACTCTCGTCGAATTCCTGCCCAACGTGGTGCCTAACGAGGACGAAGAGGTATCAAAACAGGTGGAGCGTGCCTTCAAAAAAATGAAGATGACGGTGATGACCGAAGCCTCGGTGACTCACGTCGACACCACGGGCGAGAAGTGCGTGTGCACCATCAGCACCAAGAAAGGCGAGAAGACGGTGGAGGCCGACATCGTGCTGTCGGCCGTCGGTGTGCAGACCAACATCGACAATCTTGGTCTTGAGGAACTTGGCATCACTACCGAACGCGGCAAAATCAATGTGGACGACTACTACCGCACCAACGTGCCAGGCATCTATGCCATCGGCGACATCGTACACGGTCCCGCTCTGGCCCACAAGGCTGACCACGAAGCCATCATCTGCGTAGAGAAGCTCTGTGGTCTCAATCCCAAGCCGCTCAACTACGCCAACATCCCGGGCTGCACCTACACCACGCCTGAAATCGCCTCCGTCGGTCTGAGCGAAGCAAAAGCCATCGCTGCCGGCTACGAGGTAAAGATTGGCAAATTCCCCTTCACGGCTTCGGGCAAAGCCACCGCTGCCGGCAACCGCGACGGCTTCATCAAGGTGGTCTTCGATGCCAAGACCGGCGACTGGCTCGGCTGCCACATGGTGGGCGACAACGTGACTGAGATGGTGGCATCAGCCGTCTTGTGCCGCGAGTTGGGTGCCAAGGGCGAGGACATCATCCGTGCCGTATTCCCCCACCCCACTATGTCTGAGGGTATCATGGAGGCAGCGGCTGCTGCATACGGTGAATGCGTACATTTGTAATTTAAGCAATTGACTCGCTTCGCGTCACTGCGAGGAACGAAGCAGTCCAGATAACAAACCCATCCCCTGGATTGCTTCGTCGTTCCTCCTCGCAATGACGCAAAGCGACAACAGAACCGCTGAGTATTATGGAAATCATCGAAACCAAGATAAAAGGCCTCATCATCATCAAGCCAGATGTGTTTCAGGACGCGCGGGGCTATTTCTTCGAGAGTTATAACCAGCAGCGCTTCCTGGAACACGGGCTCGATATGCACTTTGTGCAGGACAACGAGTCACAGTCGATGAAAGGCGTGTTGCGCGGGTTGCACTTCCAGAAGCCGCCCTATGCGCAAGGCAAGCTGGTGCGCGTGGTGAAAGGTGCCGTGATGGACGTGGCCGTTGACTTGCGAAAAGGCTCAACGACCTATGGAAAATGGGAATCCGTCGTTTTGACCGAAGGCAATAAGTTCATGTACTGGATTCCCGAAGGCTTTGCGCACGGCTTCGTGTGCCTGGAGGATTATTCAGTGTTTACCTACAAATGCACCAACGTCTACAACAAAGCCTCGGAAGGCAGCATTCGCTGGAACGACCCTGACTTGAATATCAACTGGAACATCGTGGACCCGCTTCTTTCCGAGAAGGACAAGGTCTCACCGATGTTCAAGGATTTCGTCACACCGTTTTGAAAATCTATCCCTACATAGCAAACATGAAAACAAAAAGCATCCTCCTGGCCTGCGGATTGGCTATTATATTAATAGGTGTAACGGCAACCGTCACGTTCTCGCTGGCCCAGTCCAACGACGGACAGAGGGAATCATACGAAGGCTCTGACCATGAATACCTATTCTTCGACAGCATCGACCATATAACGCACGACATCGAGCTGCCTGAGACGATGGAATTCTGTGGCGAGGAGGTGCCGCTTGACTTGTTTTATGTACGCGAGAGGCTCGAACGTGAGTTGCTGGTCAATTCGTATAGGCATTCAGCCACCATCTTGATGCTGAAGCGTACCACACGCTGGTTTCCAGTCGTGGAACCCGTAATGGAGCAATACGGTCTGCCCAAGGATTTCAAGTACCTCGCCATGATTGAAAGCGAACTGACCAATGCCGTCTCGCCCTCCAAGGCCGTCGGCTTCTGGCAGTTTCTGGAAGGCACGGGCAAAGAATACGGCCTCGAAATCAACAAGGAGGTCGACATGCGCTATCATGTGGAGAAAGAGACCGCTGCTGCCTGCAAGTATCTCAAGGATTCATACCGCAAGTTCGGCAGCTGGACGGCGGCGGCAGCAGCCTTCAACTGCGGCAACGGGCGCATCACCAGGACGATGAGCGAGCAACGAGTGGACTCCTATTACGACATGCTCCTGCCCGAGGAGACGCAACGCTATGTGTTTAGAATCCTTGCCCTGAAGCTCATCACCGAAAACCCCGGGAAGTATGGTTTCCAAATTAGCGACAACGGCTGGTACCAACCTTTAGAGTCAAAGACCATTACCGTCGTGCAATCCATCCCCAACTTGACGGATTTCGCCCACAGCCAAGGCACCAACCTCAAGCTGCTGAAATACTTCAACCCCTGGCTGCGCTCCAATTCTCTCACAGTTTCGGCAGGAAACAGCTATGACATCAAGATTCCGACGGGAGAGTTTGCGAAGACGCATGGGAAAAAGAGGAAAGAATAAATCATTGAGCCTCTTCAATAGCCTTTATCGTTGTTGCGTTAGGCTCGTCGTCCTTCAGGATCTTGAACACGCCAAGACTCTCTAAAAACTTGACTACAGCCTGTGCCGTCTTGTTGCGCTCACTATAGCTTAGTGTTATCGTAGTCATATTGCTCGACTTTAAGTTTATGCCGCAAAAGTAGAAAAAAATTATAATGTACCCCCAAATTGGGACTGTAAGAATATTGAATTATTGTGAAACATCAAGCAGCTTTGCGGTTACTTGCAGAAAAATCGTAACTTTGCCGCCTTAAATTCGAGCAATGAACGAGTTCAGCGAAGACAAATATTTGGAAATCCTCGGCGCGAGGGAAAACAACCTGAAAAACATCGACTTGAGCATTCCGCGCAACGCCTTGGTGGTCGTCACCGGCATCAGCGGGAGCGGCAAGTCGTCGTTGGCGTTCGACACGATTTATGCAGAGGGACAACGCCGCTATATGGAGAGCTTCTCGGCCTACGCACGCCAATTCATCGGCAGCATGGAGCGCCCCGATGTCGACAAGATTACAGGCCTTAGCCCAGTGATTTCCATCGAACAAAAATCCGTGAACAAAAACCCGCGCTCCACCGTGGGCACCATCACGGAGATATACGACTTCCTGCGACTGCTCTACGCCCGCATCGGCGAGGCCTATTCCTACAACACAGGCGAGAAAATGGTGCGCTACACCGAAGAGCAAATCACCGACCTGATTCTGAAGGAGTTCAACGGAAAACGCATCAACATCCTGGCACCCGCCGTCCGTGGCCGCAAAGGTCACTACCGCGAGCTGTTTGAGCACATCCGTCAGGCGGGATTCACAAGGGTTCGCGTGGACGGCGAGATGCGTGAAATCGAGTTCGGCATGATGGTGGACCGCTACAAGACCCACGACATCGAGATTGTGATTGACCGCATCGAAGTACACGAGGACAGCCTCACCCGCGTCAAGAAGTCGGTGCAGACCGCATTCCGCTACGGCAAAGGCCTGTTGATGGTGATGGACAACGACAGCGGGCAGTTGCGCTACTACAGCAGGCTGCTGATGTGCCCCACCACAGGCCTCTCCTACGAAGACCCCGAGCCCAACACCTTCTCGTTCAACTCGCCATACGGTGCCTGCCCAAAGTGCAACGGACTGGGCGAGATAGCCGTCGTCGACAAGGAGAAAATCATCCCCAACCCGAGTCTCAGCATCCGCAAGGGTGGCCTGGCTCCGGCAGGCGAATACAAAGCTGGCGGCTGGATTTTCAAGCAATTGGAAGCCATAGGCTTGAAATACGGCTTTACGTTAGACACTCCCATGAAAGATTTCTCCGACGAAGCTTTGGACGTCATCCTCTACGGCACCAACGAGACCTTTGACGTGAAACACGAGACCCTCGGTGTCACCTCCACCTTGAAAATCAACTTCGAAGGCATCATCAACTTCATCGAGAGCCAAAACAACGAAGACGCGCCAGCCAGCATCACGCGCTGGGCCAATTCGTTCATGAACCATATCAGCTGCCCTGTATGTGGAGGCTCAAGGCTTAAAAAAGAGTCGCAATGGTTCCGCATCGACGGCAAAAACATCGCTGAGGTCGCCAACATGGACACCCTTAGCTTGAGCCAATGGATTGCCGAACTGCCAGGCAAACTCACCGAACGGCAAAACGACATCGCCAAAGAAATCCTTCGTGAAATCCACAAAAGGGTCAATTTCCTGTTGGACATCGGCATCGACTACCTCAACATGAACCGTCCGGCAGCATCACTTTCTGGCGGCGAGGCGCAACGCATCCGCTTAGCTACACAAATCGGCTCACAACTGACGGGTGTACTCTATATCCTCGATGAACCCAGCATAGGCCTGCACCAACGCGACAACCAGCGACTCATAGAATCCTTGAAAGAGCTGCGCGACATAGGCAATTCGGTTATCGTGGTGGAACACGACAAGGAGACCATGCTCAGTGCCGACTATCTGGTCGACATCGGTCCCGGGGCAGGACGACACGGTGGCGAAGTCGTCTTTGCAGGCACACCTGCAGAAACCAAAAATGGCCACAGCATCACCTGCGACTACCTCAACGGAATCAGAAAAATCGAAGTACCGAAAACGAGACGAAAGCCCTTGGCCGGCAACTACCTCTTCATCAAAGGAGCCAACGGACACAACCTGAACAACGTTGACCTGAAGCTGCCGCTCGGCATAATGGTCTGCGTGACAGGTGTCAGCGGGTCTGGCAAGTCAAGCCTCATCAACGAGACCCTCTCCCCCATCCTCAGCCAACGTTTCTACAACTCGGTGAAAGAGCCGCTGCCCTATAGCAGCATCGAAGGGCTTGAACATATCGACAAAATCATCCAAATCGACCAATCTCCCATAGGACGCACACCCCGCTCAAACCCAGCGACCTACACCAAGGTCTTCGACGACATCCGCAAGCTATACGGCGAATTGCCCGAATCAAAGATACGCAACTACAAGGCGGGACGCTTCTCGTTCAACGTGAAAGGAGGCCGCTGTGAGACCTGCAAAGGAGCCGGAGTACGTGTTATCGAAATGAATTTCCTGCCCGATGTCAGCGTGGTATGCGAAGAATGCCAAGGAAAACGCTACAACCGCGAGACCCTTGAAGTGCGCTACAAAGGCAAGAGTATCAACGACGTGCTGGACATGACCATCAATGAGGCGGTCGAATTTTTCGAGAATATCCCTGCCATCATCCAGAAAATCCGCACCCTGAAGGATGTCGGACTGGGCTATCTCACCTTGGGTCAAGCTTCAACCACCATATCAGGCGGCGAAGCCCAACGTGTGAAACTGGCTGCCGAACTGGCCAAACGCGATACAGGCAAAACACTCTATGTGCTTGACGAACCCACCACCGGACTGCATTTCGAAGACATCAAGGTACTGATGAATGTGCTGAACCAACTCGTCGACAGAGGCAACACCGTCCTCATCATCGAGCACAACATGGACGTCATCAAGATGGCAGACTACATCATCGACATGGGTCCTGAAGGAGGTGTCAGGGGCGGACGCATCGTTTGCCAAGGCACACCCGAAGAAGTGGTGCAATGCACCGAAAGCTATACCGCCAAGTATTTGAAAGAAGAGCTCTAACTTATCAGATTTTTTCCTGCAACAATGACATTGCCTTAGGCAATCCGTCGGCATTACGTCCACCGGCCACACAGAGAGTCTTCTGTCCGCCGCCGCCGCCCTGAATTTCCTTGGCCACCTCGCGGATAAGCTTGGTGGCATCCAAACCCTTGGCATCGGCATAAGCCTCGGGCAACAAGAGACAAAGCGCAGGCTTGCCCTCATTGACCGAGCCCAATATGGCGATGGTGTTTTCATTCATCTGTTTGAGCACCAGCGCAATGTTGCGAAGCTGTTCGCCTGCGACGTTCAGCCTGTCAACAATAAGCGGGCAACCTTCATGCTCAACAGCTTTGGCCAGAAGCTTTTCAGCAGTGGTTTGGGCTTTCTCTTGCATCAGGTGTTCCACTTCTTTCTTCAAGGCTGAATTCTGCTCATTGAGCGAAGTGACGGCCTTCACCAAGTCGGGCGATTTCACACACTCGCGAAGACGGCCTATCAAGTCGAGCTGTTCGTCAAGATAGTGTTCCACCGCCTCGCCCGTGATGGCTTCGATACGACGGATACCCGCTGCGATGGCACCTTCCGTGACAATTTTGAACATACCGATGTTACCCGTGGCGGAGGTATGACATCCGCCACATAGTTCCATGGAGTAATCCTTGTCAAATACCACCACACGCACCTTGTCGCCGTATTTCTCACCAAACAAAGCCGTTGCACCCATCGCCTTGGCTTCGTCAATCGGAATCTCGGCATAGGTCACATTCGGGATGTTCTCACGAATCTTCCGGTTGACAATCTTCTCCACCTGACGGATTTCTTCTGGGGTCATCTTGGCAAAGTGGCTGAAATCAAAGCGCAAACGCTGGTCATCGACCAAAGAACCTTTCTGCTCAACGTGGCTGCCAAGAACCTGCCTCAAAGCAGCGTGCATCAAGTGCGTCGCACTATGGTTGTTGGCAATACGCTGACGACGTTCGGCATCAACTGTCGCCGTGAAAGCCACCTCAGGATTTTGTGGCAGCTGCTCGGTGATATGAATGACCAGGTTGTTTTCCTTCACCGTATTAATAACACGGATAGTTTCATTTTCTGAAGTCAAGGTACCGGTGTCACCCACTTCACCGCCCATCTCGGCATAGAACGGGGTTTTGTCGAGAACGATTTCAAAGTGAGTCTTTTTCTTGGCGACAACCTCACGGAAACGAAGGATATGGCTCTCGCAAGTCATATCAGTGTAACCCACAAACTCAGTAGGCTGCTCGCTTTCGTTCACAACCACCCAGTCGCCATTGGCTTTCTCGGCAGCCTTACGCGAACGGTTCTTCTGTTCCTCAAGATTGGCCTTGAAGCCTTCCATGTCAACATTGATACCTTTCTCGCTCGACATCAGTTGGGTTAGGTCGATGGGGAAACCGAAAGTGTCAAACAATTCGAAAGCAAAATTACCATCAATATCTTGATTGGGATGCTGCTCGACGTAACTCTCAAAGCGCTTGATGCCTTGGGCCAAGGTACGCAGGAACGAGGCTTCCTCTTCTCGAATCACTTTGCCCACCAGTTCTTGTTGCGCCTTGATTTCCGGAAAATTAAACTCCATCTGCTGGACTAAAATCGGCAGCAAGTTGCAAACAAACGGTTCTTCAAAACCGAGGAAGGTGAAGCCATAACGCACAGCACGGCGCAACACGCGGCGGATGACATAGCCCGCGCCATTATTCGACGGCAGCTGCCCATCAGCAATAGCAAAACTCACTGCACGGCAGTGGTCGGCTATGACACGCATGGCCACATCCGTCTTTTCCGCTTTACCATACTCAACGCCCGACATCCTGGCAATCTCTTGAATCAGTGGTTGGAAGACATCGGTGTCGTAGTTGGACGTCTTACCTTGCAACACACGAACCAGGCGCTCGAAACCCATGCCCGTGTCAACGTGCTTGGCGGGTAGTTCCTCCAAATGACCGTCAGCCATACGGTTGTATTGCATAAACACGAGATTCCAAATCTCAATCACCTGCGGGTCATCCTTATTGACGAGTTCACGGCCCGGAATCTGCTTACGGGCTGTTTCATCACGCAAGTCGATATGGATTTCGGAGCAGGGTCCGCAGGGACCCGTTTCACCCATCTCCCAGAAGTTGTCCTTCTTGTTACCATAGATGATGCGGTCTTCGTCGACATGCTCCTTCCAATAGCCAAAGGCCTCCATGTCAGCGGGTTGACCATCCTTTTCGTCGCCACCAAAGACAGTGACATAGAGTCTGTCCTTGTCAATCTTCACCACCTCAGTAAGGTATTCCCAAGCATAGGCAATGGCTTCCTCCTTGAAATAGTCGCCAAACGACCAATTGCCCAACATCTCAAACATGGTATGATGGTAAGTATCGTGACCCACTTCTTCAAGGTCGTTGTGTTTGCCCGACACGCGAAGGCATTTCTGAGTATCAGCGGCACGTTTCCATTTGGCTGGCTGATTGCCGAGGAAAATGTCTTTGAACTGGTTCATGCCGGCATTAGTAAACATCAAAGTCGGATCGTTCTTAACGACGATAGGTGCCGAAGGCACAATGGTGTGTTGCTTGGAACGGAAAAAGTCCAAGAAACTATTTCTAATATCGTAAGCGTTCATTTTCAATATATTAAATCTTTCTACTATAAAAAATGCTTCAAAATTTCGTGCAAAGTTACGCTAAAAATTCTATTTTTGCGCAATTGAAATGGATTCTCAGCGTTATTTATAGCTGATTTATAGAAATAATGGCCAAACAAAAGCATTATATATTCAACCAACTCACCCAAAACTTTGAGGTCTTGGAGACCTCAAAATCGAAAAGCCTCTTACGCTACATACTGATTTCGCTGGCTGTATTAGGTAACACTTTTCTCTTTGCCGTGCTACTGTTCACCTTTTTCAAGTCACCGAAAGAAAAAATGCAGGCTCGTGAGTTGGAGTACATGAAACTGCAATATGAAATCCTCAACGACCGGCTGGACAATATGGAAGTATTGCTGTCGGACATGGAACAGCGCGACAACAACCTCTACCGGGTCATGTTTGAGGCCGACCCCGTTCCGTCCAACATACGCAAGTCAGGATTTCTGACACCTAATCGCTACGACAACCTATACGGCTATATGAACTCGAACCAGGTAGCCAATACCACACGCAAACTCGACATCATCGCCAGCCAACTGTATCACCAGTCGGTATCGTATGACACATTGTTTGCCTTGGCGCGCAACAAATCTGATATGTTAGCCCACATCCCGGCCATTTTCCCGCTGAAGGAAACCGAAATCAAATACATTTCATCGTATTTTGGATATCGCCCCGACCCCATTTATAAAATCCAGAAGTTCCACAGCGGCATTGACTTCTCCGCACAAAAGGGCACCGAAGCCTACGCCACTGGCGACGGCATCGTCGTCGAAGTCGAAAAAGGACACTGGGGTTATGGCAACATGGTGACCATCGACCACGGTTTCGGTTACAAGACGCGTTATGCCCACCTCCAAAAAGCCGCTGTGCGCAAAGGACAAAAGCTGAAACGAGGCCAACTGATCGGCTACGTGGGCAACACAGGAAAGACCACAGGAGTACACCTGCATTACGAAGTACTGAAAAACGATGTGCAAATCGACCCAATCAACTTCTTCTTCAATGACCTGACTCCCGACGAATACGAGCAGATTCTGCAGCAATCGACCTTGCCCACTCAATCCATGGACTGATTATGGAAGACAATAAAACACACGGGAAGTTTTACTACTCCATCGGTGAGGTGGCTGCCATGTTTGGCGTCAACACCTCCACCATCCGCTATTGGGAAAACGAGTTCGATGTGCTACGCCCGCGCAAAAACAAAAAAGGAAACCGCCTCTTTACCGAACGTGATGTAAGATATGTACATGTCATCTATCAGCTACTCAAGGTGAAAGGTTATACCCTGACCGGTGCCAAGCAAGCCTTAAAGGACAAGTTCAGCGATTACGAGGAACGTATTATCCTGTTGGAGACACTTGATAAAACCCGCAATTTCCTCCTTGATTTAGACAAAGCCTTAGCGGAGAAACAAAAGAAATAATCATTCACCTACCAAATCTCTCGCTTTCAGATACACCCTCCATTTCTCCAAAACCTGAGTTATATCATCGGGCAGTTCAGAGGTAAACATCATCTCCTTGCCCGTAGTGGGATGCACAAAGCCCAATTCCTTGGCATGCAAGGCATGTCGAGGCATGATTTTGAAGCAGTTGTCGATGAATTGCTTGTATTTGGAGAAAGTGGTGCCTTTCAGAATGACATCACCGCCATACATCGCATCGTTGAACAAAGGATGTCCGATGTATTGCGAATGAACGCGAATCTGGTGCGTACGGCCAGTCTCAAGACGGTATTCGTTAAGGGTCACATAGCCAAAACGTTCCAGCACTCTCCAATGGGTGATGGCATCTTTGCCGTGATTGCCATCGGGATAGACAGCCATCTTACGGCGGTCGTTGGCACTGCGACCGATGTTACCTTCAATAACACCTTCGTTCTCATTAAAATCACCCCAAACAAGAGCGTAATAGCGGCGGTGTATACTGTGTTCAAAAAATTGGTGTGCCAGCACAGCCTGTGCAGCTTCGTTCTTGGCCACAATCATTAAACCCGTGGTATCCTTGTCAATGCGGTGGACGAGATAGCCGAAGCGATTCTCCACTTGCTGATGCGTCTGCTCGAAATGATAAGCCAAGCCATGCAGCAGCGTGCCGTCATAGTTGCCATGACCGGGATGCACCACCAATCCGGCCTGCTTGTTGATAACGATGATGTCGTCATCTTCATAGACGATGTTCAACGGGATGGGTTCAGGCTTGATATCCGTATCACGGGGAGGATAGGTAAACACAATGGAAATCACGTCATTGGGCTTCACCTTATAATTCGACTTCACCACTTTATCATTCACCAGAATGTTGCCCGCCTTGGCCGCATTTTGCACACGGTTGCGTGAAATATTGGAAATGTGGTTTGTCAGATAAACATCAATGCGCTCTTGCTCCTGACCCTGATCAACCACGATGCGGAAATGCTCATAGAGTTCACCGCTTTCTTCTTCGGTCAACTCGTTGTCTAACAGTTCGTCTTGTTCTTGGCTCATTTTCTGATGACAATTTTTTGGATGATGACTTGTCCTTGTGCCGTAGTAAGGCTGATGAAATACAATCCGTCTTGAAGGTCACCGACGGGAATCACTTTCGTGAAAGCGTTTTGGTAAACCTTGCGTCCCATCAGGTCAAAGATGCAGGTATTGATAATTTCCACTTCATCCGCAACATTGATATATAACTCATTGCTTGCAGGATTGGGATATAGGCTGACGGCTTCCGAAGGCTTTCCAAGTTCTTCCACACCAATATAATACGACTCCCCAACCACGGGACGGATCATCAACGAGCCATGCATCTCGGTAGGTTGCCACGAGCCATTGGAGTTAAAGCACGTGTTTTCGCTGTTGTCATTCGAACTGTCGAAACCTATATTGATGAGTGCATTAGACTGTTGCACAATGCCGATAAAGAAACTACCGGCATAAGCTACGACTTCATCGAAAGGATAATAATGGAAGCGGTAGATTTGCTCTTCCCATTGCGGACGTTGATAGCTGAGTCGATAAATCTCCTGGCCAGGACGCCCGTTCTCGTCTTTCCACAACACAATATCGAAAAGTTTGTTGTTGGCATCATTGAGCGTATGGTTGAAAAGCAATTGTACACCGCTAATAGTATCATAATCGCTCAATTCGAAGCGTACGGCAAAGGCGGCTCCGGAGGGAACCACACCGTAGCCCATCTCAGGGGTACCATCGTCATAAGCGTAGTAATTGTAGAACCCTTGGCGATACACCATTGAGTCGATCAAAGGCGGGAAACAGGTCGAGTCGTAAACGTAGTGCCTGAATTCGTAACTGGCAGAGTCGTAGAGATAGCTCATGCTAAACAGCTGACCGACGAAAGGACAAGCAGGTGACTCACCTGAACCCGGACAATTCAGATAGCCCGACTGAACATAAGGATTGACAACGACAGGGGCAACATCACGTCTGTAATGCTGACCGCCACCGATTTGGTTGACAGTGTAATAATAATGCGCCTCATGCGGTATGTCATCCAAGTTGGCGATGTCTAATTCAAGACTCTCACGAACAGCTGCATTGGGATTGGCGCGATATTGGCGATAAGGCATTGACTGATAATGGGTAAGAAACGATGGTAATTGTCCAGAAAAAGTCAGCATAGGGTATGATAAATCATACATGTTGCGGCCCATGCCGAGGTATACAAAATCGATGTTCCACTCGTCCTCATTGCCACGGTTTTGCGGATGGCTTGAATTCTCGATACTGGCGTAGTTGTAGAAGCGGAAATAGAAATGATCGGTGAAATAACGCATGTCGCGGATGGGAATCATCACCTGCTTGAAGTATTGCCCGCCATTCTCTTCCATAAAAGCTTGTAAGTTCTGTCCGTGAGTGCTCCAAACATGATACCAAGTGGTATCAGCTACGGTGGTAAACACCGAGTCGCAAGGAATGGCTATCATGCCTTGTGTGAGCGATGTCAGTGTATCAGTAATAAGGGTGAACATGCCAGGCATGCAACTGCCGAAAGCCCAAATCGTATCGCCTGGGAACAGCGTGTCAACCTGCATCTCGGCAAAGATGTCGGCCAAGTCATAATTCGCGTACTCCAGATAAAGAAACTCCTGACGCTCGATGGTTGTGCCGAATTGTAGCACCAATGAATCGTGTGCCTCTGGTGGCATACCGTTGCCTTGGGGCTGATAGTAAAAACTGAAATACAGCGAGTCGGCAGGGCTGATGGCACGAGGCTCTGGATCCATGACGGAATCCAAACGGATGCGGGCCGAAGTAAGGTATTCCGCAATGAAAGGATTGCTGATGGCATAATCATAAACACGGCCGTTGGCATCAAGCACATCCAAGGTTGCAGCATTGCGGTTAGGCGGACAGAGCGGGAAGCCGTCGTTGACGAAAGCGTTGTCATCCGTCCATTTGGTTGAATCTGGATAGACCCTCACATGACTAAAGTCATCGAAGAAAGGCAAGAATATCCCTTCCGAGTTGACGTTTCTCGTAATCTGGCGCTCTCCGTGGTAAAAACCTGTCAGGATTTCCTGGGCAGTGCATAAGTGGCCGAAACCCATGGCCACGGCCAGGCATAATATTTTAAAATTCGTCTTCATATTCAATGTCAGTAGTTTCAATAAGCTCAATAACAGTATCAATATCATCAGGTTGTAACACATGAGTCAAAGAATCCTCATGCAGCAACTCTTTCATTTCCTTCTTGAAGTCGAGAGTTCGGCTTGAGTGATATGTAAGGTTGATGTAGGTACCCAATCTCACTGCATCCGAGCTAGGTCCGGGATTCATGCGGCGGATACAATAATACTGAATGCTGTCAGTGTCTTCAAAAACCTCCTCGCCAATATTGAGGCCCAACAAATTGAGCAACCGCTTGGCATCGCTCGCAGGCTTTCCGATAAGGTTCGGTACTTTGACCTGCTGGCTGTCGCTACCGAGTCCGACATGCAAAACGATTTTGCTGCCTTTGACCAGTTCGGTGCCTTCCGCAATGGGCTGTCCCTCGTAATACTGGTCGATGACGGCATTTTTATATGGGCTGGACCTATAGTCAAGACGTTCCACGTCAAGTCCTGCCGACTCAAGCGAACCGATAGCCTGTCGGAGGGAAAGGTTTTTCAGGTTGGGCATGATGGTTTTTTCGGGCGTTTCCGCTACAATGATGATGTAAACATTACGTCCTTTCTTGATTTTCGAATTGGGCAAAGGATCCTGCTGATAGATGCTGCCTGGCTGCTGCCCCTTGGGATATACGCTGTCAACAACGAAGAAATGGAAGTCTTGGGCATATTGCCGCTCCATTTCATGATAGTCCTGTCCAGTGAAATCAGGCATCGTGTAGACCTCGTCATGACGGGTGTATTTATCTAACAACCTGAAAGTTAACCATAACAAAAACACACAAAGCAACAATATAATGAGCAGGTTGACATAAAATTTCTTTTCCACAAGAAAGTGTAGGTGTCTCATAATTTACTATTTTAGCCGTGTTTTTACAACTCCATCAGGAGTGATTTATTGTTTGAGAATCAACCGACAAAAGTACAAAAAAAATATGAAAAACGTGGCAATAATTTGTGGCGGCGACTCTGGAGAGTTTGAGATTTCCGTCAAAAGTGCACAGGTGGTAAAAAACAACCTGAGCCCCGAACTATATGATTCTAAGATTATTGTGGTCTCCAAGAAAGGGTGGTACGGCCTGCTGAAAGATGGTACCCGAGTGGAGGTTGATAAGAACGATTTTTCTATACAAGTACATGGGCACAAGATGAAATTCGATGTGGCTTTCAATGCAGTGCACGGTGAGCCAGGTGAGAACGGTCCCCTTTCGGGCTATTTGGAACTATTAGGCATTCCATGCACTTCATCGCCTTTGACCACATGCGCCCTCACGTTCCACAAGGACTTCTGCAAGCGTTTGGTATCATCCTACGGCGTCAACGTGGCATCATCGATACTGATAAACAAGGGAGAGAAATACAATGCCGACGAAATCATCAAGGAACTTGGACTGCCCATGTTCGTCAAGCCTACCTGCAATGGCTCCAGCGTGGGCGTAACGAAAGTGAAGACGGCTGAAGAGCTTGCCCCGGCTGTATATACGGCAAGGGTCGCTGGTGGTGGCGGGCAGGTGATGTGCGAGAAGTTCGTCGACGGACGCGAGTTCGGCTGTGGCGCGATGAACTATCAAGGCAAGCTAATGGTATTCCCCCTAACGGAAATTTGCAGCAAGAACGAGTTCTTCGACTACGAGGCTAAATACACCGCTGGCAAGTGCGACGAGGTGACTCCGGCACAGGTAGACGAGGATACCGAGATTGAAATCAAGGCCACCACGGCGATGCTGTATGAGAAACTGGAATGCAAGGGTTTCGTCCGGATGGACTATATCGTCAGCGACGAGGGTGTCTTCTTCATCGAGGCCAACATCGTCCCAGGCATGTCGGAAGCCAGTATTATCCCCGCCCAGGCGCGTTGCTTCGGCCTAACTTTGGAAAAACTGTTTGGTATGGCTATTGAAGAGGCCTTAAACCATTAAACTGCTTGATACAGACGGCCTTGCCAAGTGTCTCGTTCCTCCATACGCTTCTCTATGCGGCTTAAGACTTCATCATAGCGCAGCTTCATCCAAGGCTCACTGACGAGAAAGCGCGGTGGCACCTCGCCTGCAAAACGCTCGATGACGATGTCTGGGTTGAGGCGTTCGGCAAAGTCGATAACAAAATCGATATATTCCTCCAAGTCAAAAAGATGGAACACCTCGGGGTGTGCTTGGTATTCTGAGACCATTTTTGTGCCTTTGAAGATTTGCAACTGGTGAAACTTGACCGTTGTCAAAGGAAGTTGTGAGATGATGTCAGCTGCATCGAGCATCATAGTTTTGGTTTCACCTGGCAAACCGAAAATGAAATGCGCCCCGCAAGGGATGCCATAGTCTGCCGTCATACGGATGGCGCATTCCGCTGTGGCGAAGTCATGCCCTCGGTTGACGCGCTTCAAAGTCTCGTCATAAACACTTTCCACACCGTATTCAAGAATGACATAGTGCGTTCTCTGTAACTCATTAAGGTACTGCAGAATATGTTCATCCATCAAATCAGGCCGCGTACCAATTACGATACCAACGATTTCAGGTATTTCCAATGCTTGGGTATAAATGCTTTTCAGCTCTTCAAGCGGCTTGTAAGTGTTCGAAAAAGGCTGGAAATAAGCCAAATAATTGTTGGCTCGACGGTAACGCCTTCTGTGAAACTCAATTCCCTCCTCAATTTGTTGTGTGATGGTCTTTTCAGGCCGGCAATACGACGGATTGAAAGCCGCATTGCTGCAAAAAGTACAACCGCCCATGCTGATTTTCCCATCCCAGTTGGGACAGCTGAAGCCCGCGTCTATGCTGATTTTCTGCACCCTGCCACCAAATTGCTTAGCAAAATAGTGGCTATAGCTGTTGAAACGGCGTTCGTCGCCCCAAAGATAGGTCATGGTTTGGAATAATCGTGATTGTTCAGGAATTTCTCGTCAGTCAAAGTATTGAGAAAGGCTTTCAGCTGGGCTTTCTCCAAATCGGTAAGTTGTACACCGCCATCCATTACGTGGTGCATCAGCGGGTTGATATTTTCGGAGTCTTTCACCCCTTCACTGTAGAAGTCAACCACCTCGTCTAAGGTGGTGAAACGTCCGTCGTGCATATAAGGTGATGATACAGCGATGTTGCGTAAGGTAGGGGCTTTGTAGACACCTCTGTCCCAATGGCTTCCGGTGATAGCAGACCGATCTTCGGGGTCGTTGAACTCATCATCCAAGCCATTGTTGTAGAACAGGTTGGTGGTCATCAAGGCCAATCCTCCTCCCCCATGACAGTGGAAACAATCGGCTCCCTCCTCGGTGCAAAACAGTTCATAACCAGCCAGTTCATCTTCTGTCAATTCTTCTGTTCCCGAAAGGTAACGGTCGAACTTGCTGTCGGCAGAGACCAGGCTCCGAACGTATTGTGCCACGGCGCGTTCTATATTAATAAAAGTGATGTCGCGACTGCCAAAGGCTTTTTCAAACAATTCAGGGTAGTCGTCGGTCTTTTGCAGGTACTTGACCACTTGGTTGGTGTCGGAGTTGATTTCCACAGGACTCGTGACAGCAGCCAACACCATATCCTCCAAAGTGGCCACGCCACCATTCCAGCCCAGCCCTGTGCGGTTCCAGGCCAAGTTGACCAAAGGCAGCATGGCGTGATGGGTGTGGACAGGAGCGCCGTATTCAAAGTTATGTTCACGGTGGTGGCACGAGGCGCAGCAGCGTATGCCGTCCTTGCCGTTGCGACCTGAAAGACGTGGGTCGTGAAACAGCTTCTCGCCCAAAGCCACTCCCTCCACGGTCATTGGGTTGTCATCGGGTATGTTATTTTTTGTGGGAAAATAAGAGGGAAGCCTCAACTCGTAGGGCGTTGGGGCGTAGTGTGGCTCATCCGGTTTGCAGGAGGTTGTAGCTATAATCAGGCTGACTATCGATAATATGAGTATAAGCTTCCGTCTTTTCATGGTTTCACTCTTCAATGGTGCGAAGCGACAGGAAATCTCTCTTTCACATTATCCCAAGTCCAAAAATGGGGCTTAGGTGCCGCTTTATTTATAGTATTCCTGAACTTATCAGCAAAGTTTTCTTCTTTCATGGCATTGCTTCTCTTGGTTTGAATTGATGTGGCAAAAACGTCATGGCCGTTTTCTCTCAGAACTTGTTGCGCCGTCTGATTCTGCATAATGGCACTACCATATTCATTGAAGTCGTACAGGCAGGGACCTCGGAACCAATTGTCTACAATCATGGTCAAATCAAATTGGTTTTCAGCGTTCTCCACAACTGAAAAGTCGATGGGCAGCGTCACGGTGAAGTAGTTTTGGTAGTATTCAGAGTGGTCTCCATTCTGCCCGATGCCGAGGTGAATGTTCAGCGGCATCAATTCGCCAGCCTCGTTGACATAGCGTCCGTTGAGTTTCATGTAATGGTAGCCGCCGCCCAAAGGCTCTGGCCAGAACATATTCGACTCGGGAGGATCGCTGTACAGTCCTGACACGTTGTCTTCTTCATTCAAGCCGAAAATGAAACGCAGGGTCTTGTAGTGTCCGACGGGGAAATGAGCCATCCGTAGGGTCTGGCTTTCGGGGATATCGGTATCAATATAAAACGTCCCCATCGGGTTCCATTCACCCCGGTCGTCTTGAAGCTCCATGCGGGAGAGGAACCACTGTATCTCTGTAATCATGAACGTGTTGCCTGCCTCGTTATGGTAGCACAGGCTGTCAGTAATCAGGTGCATCCCATTGACGGAATAACCGATGCCCACCGAGAGGCTGCCGTAGCCATCGGGTTTGTCGCAAGAAGCTAAGGCCATTGCGAATAAAGCTGTCAATATGATGTGTGTTTTCATCATGGATTTCAAAATCGGCTGCAATAGTACAATTTTTTTGCCAGAAATGCGTATTTTTGCCGTCTAAAAAAAAGAAAACCTATGGCAGAGTTTAAGATTGGCGACAAAGTGAACTTCCTCAGCGCTGTTGGCGGAGGCAAAGTCACGAAGATTATTGATTCACGCATGGTGATGGTTGAGGTGGAAGACGGCTTCGAGATTCCCACCCTTATCTCAGACCTCGTGCTTGACTACCGCACGATGCCAGCTCCCTCGAAACAGCAGGAGAAGGTGGACAAGGTGCAGAAAGAGATTCAGGGTCAAGAACTTCTGAAACAGCAGCAGGCCGAAGCAGCCCGAAAAGGCAGTTTGCGCCGCTTTGCGAAAGAGGCCGAAAAAGAAGGCATCTATATGAGTTTTGTGCCGCATGAACAACAGTGGATTCTGACGGGTCCGTTGGATGTGATGCTGGTGAACCACACACCCTACGAAATGCTATACACCTTTACTATCAAAGAAAACGACAAGTTTGTCAACGTGGACTACGGACAAATTGACAAATACGAGAAAATCGTTATCGAAACCATTTCCCGCGACGACCTCGAATGCTGGCTCAACGGAGTGGTGCAAGCCATCTTAACCGCAGAAACCTCAGATTGTGTATTGCATCCACTGAATGCTCCGTTCTCGCTGCGTGTGGGTCGCTTCATGAAGGAGGGCAGCTATTTACCTTCAGGCATCTTGGGCGAGAAGGCTGTAACGGTCTGCCTTTCCGAATTGATTGCCTTGAAACACAGCGACGGCGACTTTACCCGAATCATGAAGGAGGGTATGGGCGCACAAGCACCAGCGAAATCATTGGTGAAACAAGAAGCTCCTATCGACAAGCACCGCACGGGGCCAGGCGAGGCCATCGTGGACCTGCACATTGGCGAATTGGTTGACAATATTTTGGGTATGTCGAGCCATGATATGTTCAAGATTCAGATAGATTACTTCAAGAAGATGCTCGACAGCGCCATTGCTGCAGAATATAATAAGGTGACCTTTATCCACGGCGTGGGCAACGGAGTGCTGAAGAACGCCATCATCGAGGCTCTGAAAGACTACCACAACACAGAAAACCGCATGGCCAGCATCGCCAAGTTCGGTGTCGGGGCTATCGATGTGATAATTACGGAAAAAGAGAAGTAAATAATGAATGTCACATCTTCTCTATGGCATACCGGGTGAATATGGTTTTTGGTTTCTATAAGAAGCTTAAAACACGTTAATAAGGTAAAACAAGTCTCATGATATTGAAATTTCTCTTCGATCGTATTGTTTCCTTCATTGGCCTATTGGTGTTGTGGCCTGTCTTTATCGTTTTGGCTGTTTTAATCAAAATCAAAATGCCAGGAGGCCCGGCATTCTTTGCACAGGAAAGGGTTGGCAAAGGAGGGAAATTATTCAAATGCCATAAATTTCGAACGATGACAGTGGATCACAACGGTAGTTCTGTTAGTATGGCAGGCGAGAAACGCATCACGCCATTTGGCGCTGCTTTGAGACTTCACAAATTGGATGAGCTACCGGGAATATGGGATGTCTTTATTTGTAATATGAGCTTCGTAGGTCCGCGTCCCGATGTGCCTGGCTATGCCGACCAACTGCAAGGTGCCGATAGAGAGGTGCTGAAACTGTGGCCTGGAATAACAGGCCCTGCCACTTTAAAATACAGGAATGAAGACAAAATGATAGCCGATTATGTTGCCCAGAAACAGGAAGAGGGCGACACACGTGATGCGCAAGTCATAGCCCTTGAGTATAACGACACGGTAATCTATCCCGATAAGGTGAAGTTAAACTGCTATTATTATAGGCATTATTCGTTTATTAAGGATATTCAGATGATATTTTGTACGGTGTTAGGGAAAAATATGGAGTATGCGGGAGAGATGATTTAAATGAAATAGGAGAGAAACTACTAAATTTCCCTCCTACTCGATTGTTGTCAGATCCGATTTAATCGTCCATGTCAACGAGGTTAAACCTCTTGTCGAACTCGAGTTCAATGCCGTTGGTCAGTTCGATGTCCCAACCACGGTTGTCTTTAGCAATCTTCATGATGGATTGACCTCCATGAAGACGGTTCACTAGATTGTTGATTTCAACAGGTACCAGAGCGGCAGGAACTGTCGTGTTCATATTGGCGTGTCTGCAGTCCACTTCGTCCCAATCAAGCTTGCCAAGCAGGTTGCCATCGAAGCTGATTTGGGTGTAGTCGCTGAGCGTGACATCGTAATCAAAACCGTCCTTGATACTGGCGACTATTTCCGTGTCAGGGAAATAAGTGTGTACAAAGTTATTCATGAACATGGTCTTTTTGCCGCTGTTGCATGAAGTGTTGGTGATAGCGATAATGAATAAGGCTAATGCCAATGCTTTTCTCATGATGTCAAAGGTGTTTTAGTCGTCGATTTTGGTTACTTTGAAACTGTTGTTGAAGTTTACCTCCAGTCCGTTGTTGAGTTCAATTTCCCAACCATAGTATTTCTTTTCCAGCTTTTTAATGGTGGCATTGGGGAAGTTGGCAGTCACGTAAGCCGTGATTTGCTCTGGGACAAGCGTGGCGGGTACACTGGTGTATATGGTGGCATGTTCGCAGTCCACTTTTTTCCATTCGTGGTTAAGGTTGAACTCAATCTTGGTGAAATCGCTCAAGATGACATCTATGTCATCCTCGTCAGGAAGCGAAGTTTGAATGGTAGCCTTTGGGAAATGCTGTTCGACGAATTGGGCAACAGCGGGATTGCTGTTCTGCGCCTTAACTGCAGTCGTGCAGCAAAAGATGAAGGCGAAGATTGCTGTAATGATGCTGAGTCTTTTCATTTTCGTAATCATTTATTGAGAAAGTCGTGAACCCGCAGGGAATCGAACCCTGAGCTAAGGAACCGGAATCCTTTATTTTATCCATTAAACTACGGGTCCAAAGAGTATGGAAACAATGCTTCGCCCCTTATCAGCTTGCAAAAATAGGAAGAAAAAGTTAATGTCAGACGATAAATTTGTAATTTTGCCGTTTGAAAGAAATGATAAATTGAATTAATTTACTGACAAATAATAGTTTATGATATGAAAAACGAAAAATTGAAGCAACAAATTATTGCCTATGCCTTGTTGGTGTTAGGTTCAGCTCTTTTCGCCGTTGGCGATGTGATGTTCGTGAACCCCTACCACTTGGCACCAGGCGGAGTGTATGGTCTCGCCAACGTCTTCAATGCCTTGTGGGGTTGGAAAATCTCATTGGCGGGCATTTGTATGGATATTCCCTTGCTGATCATCGGCACCATCATCCTGGGCCCCAAGTTCGGCATCAAGACCATCATTTCAGTCATCCTGATTCCTGTGTTCACCTATATCCTTGAAACGTGGTGGGGCTATGCGCCACTTATCCATGACGGGGCTTTCTTCGACACCGAGATGCAATCGTCGTTGTTCTTCCTGGAAGGTGATGTACAACGCTACTTCATGCCCGACTTCTTCCTGAACACCATCGTTTCGGGCCTCATCTATGGCGTGGCTATCGGTGTCATTTTCCGAGCCGGCGCCACTTCGGGCGGTTCCGACATTATCTCCATGATTATCCATAAATACACCAAAATCAGCCTCGGTACACTCGTGATGATTGTGGACAGCATCATTTCACTTACCACCTTGATTGCTTTCGAGGACATCCGCCTGCCCATCTATTCCATCCTTCTGATTTATATCGAAGGCAAGGTTATCGACCTCGTTGTGGAAGGCGTCAAGAGCTACAAGACGGCTTTCATTGTCACCGACAAAATCGATGAGGTGCGCAACTTCATCCTCAAGGACTTGGACCGCAGTGGTACGGTATTCGCAGGAAGCGGCCTCTACCAAGGTGCCGAGCGCAAGATGATTTATGTGACCTTGAACCGTAGCGACTTGGTGAAGCTGAAGGCCAATCTTCGTTTCCTTGATCCGAATGCTTTCGTCAACGTGATTGAAAGCTCCGAGATTATGGGCAATGGATTTAAGGCTTTGCCGACGGAGTAAAAATATTGAAATTCAAATTGATATGGGAAAGGAGCGTCGTGTGGCGCTCCTTTTTTTCTTAACCGTTTTATGCAAATCTGAAAATTAGATTTTATGATTTGCATAAAAATTCAGTTTTTTTTCAATATTTTGACAGCATCCCTTCCAGCAATCAAACTTTACCATGAAACAAAATGGTTTCAAATCAATCCATTTCAAATCAAATGATTTCAAACTATTCTATTTCAAATTAAATAATTTGAAATTATTTCATTTCAAATTGTTCTATTTCAAATCAAATGATTATATTTGCGGCGTGAAACTAATGATTTGCGCTATGGAAAGTCCGTTTGTTTATGGTAAAATGGCTGAAAATGAGTTCTTTATCGATAGAGAAAAAGAAACAACCCAACTTCTTGGTAACTTCAAAAGTCTGGTGAACACAGCCATCATCTCGCCGCGACGATGGGGAAAAACCTCGCTTGTGAACAAAACCCTGGAGATGCTTGAGAAGGACAAAGGCTTTTATTCCGCCCGAATCGACATTTTCAACTGCCGCACCGAGGAACTGTTCTACAAGACCTACGTCAATGCCGTGCTGCAAGCCTCGGCCTCAAAGCTGGACGAATGGGTTGCACTGATGAAGAAACACATCGGTTCGGTAGGGCCGAAGATTTCACTCGGAGAGGGAAGCTCGGCCTACGAGGTGTCTTTCGGCCTCAACTTCAAGGAAGTGCAGTATTCCGAGGACGAAATCCTCGACCTGCCGCAGCGCATCGCAGAAGAAAAAGGCAAGAAATTCGTCATCTGCATCGACGAGTTCCAAAACGTGGGCAATTACGCCGATTCGTTGGCGTTTCAGCGTAAGTTGCGCTCCCACTGGCAGTTGCACAATTCGGTGTGCTATTGCCTCTATGGAAGCAAGCGCCACATGCTTTTAGACATCTTTGGCAACTACGAAATGCCTTTCTACAAGTTCGGTGACCTCATGTTTCTCGACAAAATCGCTGAGGCGGACTGGATACCTTATATAACGAGGCAGTTCAAGAAAACAGGGAAGTCGATTTCCAAGGCGTTAGCTGCTGAAATCGTCCGCAAGGTGGACGCGCATCCCTATTATGTGCAGCAACTGTCGCATCAGGTGTGGCTGCGTACGGAAGGCACTTGCACGGCTGAAACCATTGAGACGGCATTCGCCAACATCATCGACCAGATGAGACTGTTGTTCAGCAACTTGCTTGATTCGCTGACACCCAAGCAAATCAATTTCCTCCATGCAGTGCAGGACGGTGTGGAGAATTTCTCCTCGAAAACCATCCTTGACAAGTATGAATTGGGCACTTCGGCCAACATCAAGAACCTGCGCAAGGCCATGTTGCAGCGCGACCTGATAGACGTGTTGCCCGGCAAAACCGAAATCCAAGACCCGATTTTTGCGGCTTGGCTGAAGCAACAGGTGGTTTAGTCAGTTTTGTGACATCAACACATACTCTATCGCCACGGGGAAATAAGACTGTTCCAGTTGGTGGATTTTAGCCGCCAAGGAGTCAGGTGTTTCTTTTTCGTCTAAGGCGACATGAGCCTGAAGAATAATCTCGCCGCTGTCGTACAACTCGTTGACATAGTGAACCGTAATACCCGACTGGGCCTCCTTGGCCGCTACCACCGCCTCGTGTACATGCTCGCCGTAGAATCCTTTGCCGCCAAATTTGGGCAGCAGGGCTGGGTGGATGTTGACGATGCGCCTCGGGAATGCTTTCACCAGTCCCTCAGGAACCTTCCAAAGGAAGCCTGCCAATACGATGAGGTCGATGCGAAGGTCTTGCAGCTCTTTCACGAAGGCTTCGCTCCTGAAGTCCTGACGGGTAATCATTCGAAGCGGGATGCCTAAGTTCTTCGCCCGCTCGATGGAGTAGGCCTTGGGGTTGTTGCACACCACATTGGCGATTTCGACTTCGGGGTTGTTGGCAAAGTATTCGGCAATGCGCTGCAGGTTGGTGCCGTTGCCGCTGACAAATATGGATAATCTTTTCATTCTCTGATTTTTATAGTAACAGTTTCGTTTTTTTTCAGGTCAAACCACACCAGATAACCTTCCTCAACCTTGCGGAAATCGACGGGTTTGCCTTCCACGTTGATGGGCTTGGTGCAAAGCAGGGAAAGGCCTTCTATGGCTTCCCCGTGGTTAATGAGTTGTATGCTGTTGTTGTCAAGGATCAAATAATCAACCTTGAGCAGTTTTTCGTAGTAATCGAGATACCGCTCGATGGTAGTCGGCAGGATTTTCTTCTCTTCACGGAAGTGAGCCAGTTGACCCAAGGCAAAGTTGAAGCCAGGCATAGCTACGGCAGTACCCTTTTCATTGTACTGCCAGAAAGCACGATGAGGATTGCTCCAGGCAGGATAGACATGGGTGATGAAGACGTTGTGCTGGTCCACAAGGCGTTGGAGGCGGACGCTGTCGAAGTAGTAATACCATTCATGGTCTTCATTCACCTCCAAGGTGGATGGTGTGGACCACAGCAGGAAATCTTTGTCGCCATTGGGCAAGGTGGTGATTTGCCGGTTGGGAAGCGCGTCGCCAAAGCCGTCGTAGGGCTGCACGAAGTGACTGTCAAAGTTATACTGCTCCATGCGCTTTTCCTCATAATAGGCATTCCAAAGGTAGCGCACGCCGTTTTGTTTCCATTGCGCTTCTGCATAATAAGGAGAATCCGTAAGAAGGCCGTCGCAGACCATATCTTCGCGGTTCTTCTCAGGGCCGTTGTTGTAGCCGTGGTCAATCCAAGAGACCGTGCCAAATTGCCGTTTCATGAAACGCATGGCCTTCGGAAACTCGTTTGGGATAGTAGTATAGACTTCGGGCGAATGCAGGCAAATCTCAAAACCTACTTTCTTGAGGTTTTTCAGCAGTTTGAAGAACTCCTTGTCCGTCTTGATGGTGGCCACTTCTCCTGCGAACAGCCCCCTGCTGGTTCCGGCGTTGGTGATATGGTCGGGATTCCAATAGAACACGCTCTTGGTGACGGGAATATTGAAATAGCAAAATCCTCCAACGGCATCTTCCGGTCGGGTGATGTTCTCGTTTCCAAACAGCACAGCACGATGGGTGCGGATATCCGTCCAATCAGCATGTTCGGTGAAGATGAAGGCCGATTGGTAGCCGTCCCAGACGGGCATGAGGCGGGGTAAGTCTTCAGGGGCACTCCAATAGATATTGAATTCGCCTTCGATGACCTCTCCTGCCTTGACTTCGCGATAGGAAATGTCCTCAAAATAGTCGCTTGTGTCCGACCGCATCGGATAGTGAAGCAATGGGTGGTCGCGCCAATAGTCGATGTTGAAGCAGGCATAACGGTTTTCTACATCCAATTGCAGCGATGAGATGCCTGTGTTGTGATATGTGCAAATGCTTAATTCGTCATTTGTATTGCTAAACCCTTCTCGGTCAAGATAGTAAGCTGATTGAAAATCAGTCGTGTCAATGTGCTGATTGCGTCGATAGACGGTGAGCTTTCCTTCTCGTAAAGGCAGCAAGAAAGCCAGGCGCAGGAGACGAATGTCTTCAAGGAAAGTGGTTTTAATATTTGTGGTAATATGATTTGCTCCATCTTCATGTAACTGATAGTCATAATGTGCCATGGTGGGGTCGAAAATAGTGTCTCCTTGTGCATCTATATATTCAATAATTGGAGTGATTCTGGTACTTATCAGTTGAAACATCTTATCATGTAGAACCGCAATGTTGGGCTGATAACTTGGTTGCGGAATGGCGTTTACCTCTAATTGCGCCTCATCAAAAACCAGCCGTTCCTTGCCTTTGTTCCAAATGTAAGCCTTGATTTTGCCCTCGCCGATATAGTCGGACGGGAAGTTGAGGTTGATGTGCAGTTGCGACCATTCTGCGGTGTCGTTCACATAGTTTTGCAAAGGATAGGCGCACCAATAGCGGTTGCCGTTGTCGTCGTCGATGCTGAAAACGAGGTCGGCTTGAGTGCCGTTTTGCGCCTTGAATTTGAACTCGTATTGGCAGTTGATGTTTTGCCGAGGAAACTGATGGCCTGCGTCAATGAGGAATCCTAAGCCATATTCATAGATGGTATCGCAAAGGCAGATGTGGTTCCCTGTGCTGTCTGCGACGATGTTCTGGTTAAACCACGGCTGGCTCCATTCCTGTTGGCTCTCGAAGTCGTTGGCATAGCTTTGGGCGCTGACCCAGTTGGCCATCAGCAGGAATGCTGCCATCAGTAATATATTAATAGGTATGTTCTTCATGGCTCGGGTCTTGCAAGTGGTCGTCTTTTTCAATTCAAATTACTCAGCAGGACAGACAAGGCGAACTGAGAAGCCATATTCCTTGAGAAGAACACTTTGGGGAAGCAAACTGCAATTGTCAAAGAATACACCGCATGAGTCTAAATTGCTGTAGACCGTGCTGGACCAATAATAGCCGTAAGATCCTGTATGGTTAGCTTCGGTTCCCCAGCGACAACCAGCCGCCGGAATAAATACAGCACCCTCCTGTTCCAAGTTACTCCATTTCGATGCACTTAAAGTGTTGGATGAAAAATCTGCCTTTTCCTTATTAGCATACTTTATACGATAGATTGTATTGCTCCAGTCATCAGGCAACAGAATCACTCCATTCACGCCATTCACCTTGGCCTTGGCAAAACGGATTCCCGATACCGTCTTGCGCTCATTGAAAACATAGTCCCATTCGTCATTGGTCAACGTGCGCCAGTGCAGGCCTTCTCCGTTGCTGATTATATTGTCGCCCCAATCTGAGAATATGGTATAGGCACCTTCGTCCATAAAGACATTGGTGGGATTGCTTCCTGTGCCCCAACCAAATAGGTCAATCCATCCGTCGTAGGTGGAGGATGTGTTTTTGTTGGCTTCTCCTATATAGTCCCACTGATGTTCGGCGAAACGCCATATCTTGGTAGTGCTTTGGTACTGAAGATTCCCTGAAGCAAAATGTATCTGTTGGGTAGGGCTTATGGAGAATTTACCATAAATAGTATCGGTTGAAGCCATGCTTAAGCGAGGCGCTATAAGAATACAAGCCAAAACAATTGGGAGAATAGATTTGATTTTCATTGGGACTCCTATTTTGCTTGCAAAATTACGAGTTTTTCCTGAAATGACAAAAAAAGCCGCCCAAATGAGCGGCTTTTCGTTGCATTGGGGAAACCCAAGGTTTAGTTCTCAGCCTTGATGTTGTCCATACCGACCTGGACGGCCTGCATGTTCAGC
>R22__coassemble_436_pt1 | contig 27598 bp, 25 predicted proteins | sample R22__metabat2_low_PE_022 | metagenome-assembled genome bin R22 | reverse complement strand
GAGCACGACCTTGCCAAGGTCGGGGTCGCGAGTTCGAGTCTCGTTTTCCGCTCCACAAGGTCCCGAGTAAAATCGGGATTTTTTGTGTAAGTGCCTGAGTGGTGGAATTGGTAGACACGAGGGACTTAAAATCCCTTGGCCTATAAAGCCGTGCCGGTTCGAGCCCGGCCTCGGGTACAAACAGAAATCCCAATCCTTTGAATGTCAAAAGATTGGGATTTCTTTATTAAGAAATTTTCCATTACCAAAAATTCCATTTCACAGTGCCATATTTTCGAAGAAAGCCATGCTCTTTACAATACTTTCTTGCCAAAGGGTCTCCTAATTGTGCTGCTGCAATTGCATAACCATCTCCGTGAAAACTATCATTGGTATCATATAGAATTAATGCGTAACCGAAATATATACTCCCCAATTGTTCGTTATGGGTATTGCCTTCCATTATTTTATCAAAAGTTTGTTGGTTTACAATTCCTGCTTTTCTTTCTTTATAGTTGACATACTCAATGTATAAATCTTTTGCACGATATGGATTACCAGCATAATAATAACACATCGCTATATCTTCTTTATTTTCCATTATTTTTTCTTCGTTTTCGAGAAATGGTGTTTGTTTTTGATACCAAAGAATTGCTTTATTATAATCTTTCATGCCCCAACGATATGCACCAGCTAAATAACCATATATTAGATACTTGTCTTCATATTCATCATCATTTTCAAAGTCAGCGATCCATCTGTTACAAGCTTGAATACATTGACTATATTGATTGTTTTGTGAATAGCAGAAACAAAGCTCCCACAAACCAAATTCAGACAATCCTACGGCTTCATCTATTTTTTCAATACACTCAATTGCTGCGGCATAGCTTTTAGTCTTTATGTATTTTTCTGCTTGTTCTCCAAGTTGTTCAATCTGTTCATCTGACAGTTCATTATCGCCCGTGTGAATGATGAGTTTATTACCATCAATAGTAATTCTTCCCAATTCACTAATAGCTGTTTGACCAAGAAGTAATGGCGCATTCTGGCTTTCCAAGACGGTGGCTTTAACATTGCGGATGTGCAAACCTCCAATTTCGATGTCCCGAAGCACAATATTGGCATGATTTACTATGGTTCCGTCAGCGACAACCGATTGCCCCGTACCTTTGATGTCACTAATAGATAAATATTCTCCATCAAGCAGGAATTGTGCCATCGTTTGTGACATACAAACTGAGGACGCTCCGGTGTCGAAGATGAATTTCATCTTTACTCCATTCACGGTACATGGTACTTTGTAAACACCACCATCCTTTTCCATTTGAATGGTCACTTGGGAGTGAAGGATTTGACTAGTCAATAGAGTCAAAAATAACAAAACTACTTTTTTCATGATTGTAACTATTTGTGTTGATTTTGTTGCAGTGAAATAATAAAAGCGTGAACTTCGACTATTATGGTGTCTGGGGTATTTGGCGAACCCGAATGCACATATTAGTCAAGCCCACGCAACTGCGTGAGCATTGAAACTAACTTACTGCATTCTTAAATCGCCAAATTTACAGACACAAAGATTAGTCCAATGTTCTGATTATGTCGTTGTTCTCTATATCATATCGGTTCGATTTAAATTCGCCTCAAAAGTAGGATAAATTTGTTTATACTTGAAGTTTTATAGTGGTTTTCTTTGCAGATTTGTATAGTATTAGTTAAATACAACAAAAGGAATCATATATGAGGTCCAATGGACCCCACAAGCAACTTGTTTGCGGCTATTTCATCGTCTCCAAAATGAAAATAAATACGAGCAACAAAATTATTGGGCGGGTTCTTGCAATTACTATCACAAGACGATATTTTCATGTGTGGATCACATGTGATAGTTTTATAATTCTGAGGTTCATTTATACATCCCTGTTTTAGAAAACTGAATTGATAAGATTTCTTCTTAGTTGGGGTGCTTTGTCGAGACCCTGCCTCATCAAATTTGTACTTGCCACAAAAATCAACCAACAGAGTATTTTCATCGGAAATACCTGTTAATATTTTGTGTTCAAGTAATTTGTCATTCATACATGACAAGTAATAAACAATCTTTCGTGGAACTTTATCCAAATAATCTGCGATGCTGGATTCACAATTTGGATGAAACACAATATTTGGAAAATGGATGACGGCCGCTTGCATAAAATCATGAGGAGTTCCAGGATGATTCCCCAAAATTTGTCTTCGTAATGTATGCCAAGAATCCTTACCGTAAACAATTTCGTATTGATTAAATGTGATATAATCAATAGGGAATTGTTGGAGTTGATTATTTGTTTTCTTGTTCAAGAAGATGACAGTGTTACACTCTATCTCATTGACTTGATATTTGCACAATTCTAATAAATGACACAAAGGCAAGTCGCACTCTTCCGATGTGTTATACAAAACCGAATAAATAAAATTCCTTTCTTCGGGTTCTAAGACTGATATTACTTCAAATAAGGTCTTTTCTTTGAACAACTTGACTAAAGACAAACTAGGAGACACTTTAATAGCATTTTCTTCGCCATATTGATTTCTAATCTCGCTCAAATCCCTTAACAGTAATGAGAACTTTGAGCAAAACTCGGTTTCTGTATCTATGCCATTGTATTTAATGGCATCTGCGTGTATGTATAGGTTGGCTAGCATGTAACCTGACTTCCCAGTTTCATTATCTCTGTCATTTCCCATTCATATTGGTCAAAGAAACCTTTTGGCCAATTCTTGATACGTCCATTTGACTCAACTTTAAGGCTAGTGATGGAAAAATCCTTATCGAAGAAATAAATGGAAAGGTCTTTATTATCCAATGAAAAGTTTTGTCTCAATGCAATAATTCTGAAACCGTTGATTATATGCTCACTATGTGTTTCTATAAAAACCTGAATGTCTTTACTCGAGATTTTCGCGAGAAGTTCAGTCAATCTGAATTGAGCCAATGGATGCAGGTGTGCTTCTGGGTTCTCAACAATTAAAGTACCTTTTTTCATCATCAGAGCATTGACTACTATAGACAAAACATAAGAATAACCAAATCCACAATTGATAGCTTTGAAAGACTTTTTGTTATCATCTTCAGGTATTGAAAAATTTAAACTCAAGACAGACGAATCCTTCCCATTCCCCATTAAAGACAAATCTCCTCCGTTCATAATATAATCGACCCAATGATTTATTTCTTCTCTCAAATCTTCATTCTTGGCAATATAATTCAAAACATTCTCCCCTTTTTTACCAACAGGGTTATAAACCGACATGTCACGTTTTTCTTCATATAATGTTGGGCCCTGACGTTCAGCAGAAACGAAGTTGCAGTTTTGAAAAATAGTGTTAACTCCATTTGGATAACGGTCAACAATTAAAGAAACGTCAATGGTTCCTTTCTCTTTTAAATCAAGAGAAGCAACAGATTTTACCATATAGTCATAGCCATCGGCCTTCAAAACGCATATTTGCCCCAATCGTTCACTATCTTTTTTTTCTTCGTAACATAGAATTATTTCTGAGCCCTCTTTTTGGTCAGTAAGAAATGAAAATTTGATTGTGGACTTAACATCATTAGAAACATTGATTAAATCTTCAAACAAACCCAAATTAACATAGTCACCATTCACCTCTAAAGTTTTCAAATCTCCATAATGGCAAACACTTTGGCTAAGCAACAATAAAGATTGTATAACGGTAGATTTTCCACGTCCATTATATCCAACAAAAAGATTAACCTTTGACAAGTCAAAGATTGTTTCTTCGTTGAAACATTTGAAATTCTCTAATTTGATTTGTTTTATCATGTTTAATTAAATGATTTGGAGTTAATCCATTCTACAGAAGCCGTGCTTAACCAACCATTTATTTCATTTCTATGAATTTTAGCAATCATTATTCTGCCTTTATTTGCCATAATGGCCTTCAAATCGTTAAACACATCTCCTGTTTCCAAAGATGTGTCAAGCAAAAACGAATTTGGTAGTATCTGATTTGTTTCCCCAAACTCGTTTGCTTTTACCAAAAGTTCATTGGTAACATTTTCATCGTCAATATTATATATCACTAATAGCATACTATTGCAGTTGGTAATAAACTTATAGACTGCAAAAGTAGTGTTTTTTTTTATTCGAAATGCATTCAACACCAAATTATCTCTACATTTGCACCATCAAACTCTTTGAAAATGAAAGCCAATAAGAAAACCGTACTCGAAGAGGTAAAGCGTTACGCCATCATCACCTTTGCGCTCTTCACCATGTGCTTGGGCTGGACAGCCTTCCTCATCCCCAACCACCTGATGGGTGGTGGCGTGAGCGGCATCGCAGCCTTGATTTACTGGGGAACAGGTATCTCCACCGGTATCTCCGTATTCGTCATCAACGCCATTCTCTTATTGATTGCCCTGAAGGTTATCGGCGTGGGCTTCGGCATCAAGACGGCGTATTCCATCATCATGGCATCGCTGTTCATGTCGCTCTTGCAGCACTACATCACCGACCCGATGATGGCTGGCACCATGCAGCCTTTTGTCAGCGACCACTTCCTGGCTGCCATACTTGGCGGCGGATTGGCTGGCTTGAGCATCGGCTTAGCCTTCACTCAAGGAGGCAGCACAGGCGGCACCGACATCATCGCCATGATTGTCTGCAAATACCGCAACATCTCGCAGGGGCGCGTCATCCTGCTTTGCGACATCATCATCATCGCCTGCGGTTTCATCGTGGGCAACACCATCGAGGACTTCATCTACAGCTTTGTGGTAATGGGGGTGTGCAGCTATTGCATTGACCTGGTGCTGACAGGCAACAAGCAAACCGTGCAAGCCTTCATCTTCACCTCTGAGCCTGAAAAAGTGGCCGACCGTATCACCAACGAGATGCAGCGCGGCGTGACTGTCATTAACGGAACAGGCTGGTACACCAAACACGAAGGCCCCATCCTGATGGTGGTGGCCCACAAGCGCGAATCACAGCAAATACTGCGTATCGTAAAGGACGAAGACCCCAAGGCTTTCATGACGATGAACACCGTGATGGGGGCATACGGCAAAGGGTTCGAGCCGATGAAACGCTGAATCCTCTATTTTTTCTCAGGCAGCCAACGTTCGAAGAAGCCCTCGAAAGCCTCGCCTGTACCACTCAAAAAAGTGGTGTAATAACCTTTGACGTCAATCGTATCGCCGTTGTTATAATAAACAAGGTAATGGTAATTGGTAACGCTGTCGTCGTCAGTCGTGCGGTTACCGTCATCTTTCAAGCGATAGATGTTCACCAGCTCTTGTAGCTCATCCAGATAATCGTTGCTGACAGAGCGCTGCTCGTCGGTGCCATATTCCGCATTGCGAATATACAACGTGGCTTCCTCTTCGCCACGTTCTAAGCGGTATTCTATGTCGCAGCCTTGGTTGTTCTTGCTGGTGTATTGAAACGAGTCGATTCTCTTGGTTTCTTTGGCGTATTCCCGCCATTGCTGAAAATAGTCGTTGATGGCGCTGCGGGCTTCTCTATAGTTGTCGGGCCAGGCCATATAGCCTCCCGAACTGTGGCTTTGTCCGGAGTCGTATTTGTAGTAAAGTGACCAAGAATCGCCGTCAAAGACACGCATCGAAGGCTCATAGTCACTTTTGTACTTGTCCATCTTGAACTCCTTCACGATGGCAGTCAGGGCATCGAAGATAGTGGTGTCGTCAATGAGGAAATCCATTTCTTTGGGGAATCCCTCATCGATGATAACGTGGATGCGTCCATCTTTTCCGGCACTAACTTGATAGCTTTCCCCGTAGAAGCGGGCCATCGTGTTGTGGTGGTTAAAACTAAAGTAGGTCAAGCGTTCTGTTTTCATGTCCTTGGTGTTGTTGGTGTTTTGTGCGTTGCACGAAACCATGAGGATCATGGAGGCAAGCAATAATATGTTCTTTTTCACAAGCATAGGTTTTATTTCAACAAAGGGAAAGCTCTGAGGCCTTCCCTTTGTTTGTGTTTTCGACTTTAAGTGGTATTTATTTGATGCCCAACTTCTTGGCGATGTCCTTCGGCAGAGCGTCCTTGTGGACGACAATGTTCAAAGTCTTGTAGCGCACGAAGGCCTTCGAGACGTACCAGATGCCCTTATACTGGCCGGCATCGCCCCAGCTGTTCTTCACGATGAAGTATTCGTTGCCGATTTGGTCCTTGGCGGTGCCGTAGATGAGCATACCGTGGTCGTCACCGGTCTCGTAGTTATCGTAAGCGATTTGGCGTTCTTTCTGGGTGACCCACTTTTGCGGGGTGGGACCGTTTTGGGCTTCCTTTCTGCGGTCGGCGGCGCTCATGCCCAGCCAGTGGGCCATATCGCTGCCTTGGAGGTCACGACCCTTGGCTTCGAGGTCGGGAAGGACGGCGATACCTGCCATCGGTCCACGGAGCCAGCCAGCCTCGCTGACGTCGGAGCCCCAAGCGATGGGATAACCATTGGCGATAGCGTTGTCCATCACCTGCATAAACTCGTCGATGGGAAGGTTCCAAGCCTGACCCCAGCGCCAGTTGTCCTGCACTTCGATGACGAAGGGCTCATAGAAAGGATGGTGCGTGAAAGAAGTCAAGTTGACGTAATCGTTCATGTTGAGGCCGGTGGATTCGGCAAAGGTCATAGGCGTGTATTTCTTGCCATTGTAGGTAAATTCAGTCGGAGGCACGCCAAGATAGGCATCATAGATACCGGCAAGGCCCTTCTTCCACAGCGGGTTGCCGTCCTTGTCCATCTGGATTTTGCGGCTCTTGATGACACCAGCCACATAGGGTTCGGTGACAGCGGAGAGCTCGGTGAAGTTAGACAGCGAGTCGCCGTGCATGGCACCGGCAGGCATCAGCTCATCGGGCACGAGGCCATAGTGCTTGATGGCATACAGCACATCGCCAAAGGAGCCACCTTGAGAGAAGGACACGTCACCGTGGGTGCGAACAGCAGCCTCAGCGCGGTCAAGATAAGTTTTGTAAACGATGTACATTTCCGAGAAATCATACTCGGGCTTGCCCATACGGAGCAGTTCGGCCTCAAAGAAAGCCAGTGAGCTGTAGCACCAGCAGGTTCCGGCTTGGTTTTGGTCTTTGACAGAGGTGACGGGGAGTTCCTTCACCGTGGTGAACTTGAAGCCTTCACTTTCTTTTTCTTCAGTTTTGGGCGTCGAAGGTTGTGCAACGGCGCAGACGCTGAGCATCAATGCGGTTGCGGTAAGTAAGTGTTTGAATTTCATTGTGATGTTTTTTAATTAGGAACAAAATATCAATGCGACTGCAAAGTTAATGGTTTTTTCTTTTCAAAAACAAATCTTCGGCTGTTTTCTACACAAAAAAAGGCTGCACCAAGTACAGCCCTACATTAACATTAATATACAAGACGGAATGAGATATAAAACAAGACTAAGTTTATTCGTCTTTCTTGCCTCTTTTACCAATAAGGTAGGCTCCACCGAGCAAACTCAGTAACAACACCTCGCCACCTAAAGGAGCATACATGCCTTTATCGCCACCCTTTGCTTTAGGTTCTTTATATGTTCCTCCAGGCAGATTGGACATTTGGATACGTTCTCTTGTCTCCTCATTCTCGAAAACCTGCGCTTTGGTCGGAAGAGTAAACAATAATAATAGTACCATCATAGCAGCAGCTCTGCCATAATACCAATTTCTCATCTGCTCTATATGATTTCTTCTCTGTCTGCTCTTATGGATACGGATATACCTCAGCAACACCCCAGCTAATACAGCCCACACCGCAACTCCAGCCCAAATTATCGCAGTATAATTCACCGAAGACGGCTCAAAATAAGCAATCTCTTCCTCTTCCACTTCTGGCTCATTCAGCTCAAACGGGTCATAATACATATACATCTGTGCTTTTGTTTCGCGCATAGCGGATGTTCCAAGTGACAATGCCAATAATGCAATTATAGTTATAATTCTCTGTCTCATAGCTTCATTCTCTTATTTTTACCATGCATTTTCATGCATGCTTTTGTCATCATACCATACAATGATTATTGTGGCACAAAAGTATTTCTTTTTTTGCAATAATTATCAATAATTGTTGAGTTTTTTTGCTTAAAATGAAATTATTTTTCATTAACTTGATATACAATCAATTACAAAGCATCTTATAATCCCAAATTCTTACGCACATCCTTCGAGAGGGCATCTTTATGAAGCGTAAAGAAAACGGTGTGGAGGCGGACAAAAGCGTCAGAGCAGTACCAATAGCCTTTGTAGGGGCCGGCCTCACCCCACGAATTCTTCACCTTATAATATTTTGTGCCGTTCTGGTCCTTGGCGATGCCAACAATGAGCATGGAGTGGTCGTCGGTGGTTTCCCAGTTGTCGTAAGCCTTCTGATGGTCAGCTGCGGTGATGTTCTTTTCCTTCACGACTTCTTCCCATAGTTGGGCATCTTCAGGATCCTCGGGAACGATGGCCACCCCCTGTTTGCGCGAGAAGCCCTTGTCGCTGACATCCTGCGCCCAACCCACCGTATAACCATGTTCAAGGGCATAGTCCAAAGCCTCAAACAAAGCGTCAAACTCGAGATTGTAGGCAGGAGTCCACGTCCAGTTGTCAGGAATTTCCACCATGAAAGGCTTATTGTATTTTTGGTCGGTGAAGGAGGCGATTTCAACATAGTCGTTGAGGTTCAGCGGGTAGGCCTCGGCAAACGACTTGGGCGTGTATTTCTTGCCGTCGACGGTGAAGTCTTCCGGCACTTCGCCCAAGTAGGCGTCGAGGATGCCTGGCATAGCTTTCTGCCAGGTGGGCGTCAACTTGCCGTTGCTGCGCTTGGTGATGCTCTTGGCGAAGTTGGTGATGACTTCGTTCATCTCACCATGCATGTGACGGCTCTCACCAATGACTTTGCCGGAATAGTCGGCTTCGGGCATCATGCCGTAGCGGTCGAGCATATATAATACATCGATCACCTCGCCACCTTGGCTCAAGGTGTTGAAGCCGTGCATCCTGACGTATTTCACCACCTTCTCGGTCCAAGCATTACGGACAAAGTACATTTCCGAAAGGTTGAACTCCTTGCCGTACTTGCGCAAAATTTCGGCTTCAACGAATCCTGCACCGGCAAAGCACCAGCAAGTGCCTGAGCTGCCTTGGTTGTCAACGGGCGTATGCTTGACGTTGACCGTTTCGGTAATCTGATAGATAAGTTTCTCTTCTTCAGCCTCCTGGGCAACCACGCAGGTTGCCGTTCCCAATAGCAGGAAGAGGGCTAACTGTTTCAAAGTTTTATTCATGTCTTATTGGTTTATTGGATTTTAACGACTTTAACGGTTTTGCTTTCGCTTTCGGAAACGACCTTGACGAAATACGTCCCCTCGGGCAAAGCCGAGAGGTTAAGATTCATCTGGCTGCCGGTGCCCACCTGACGCATCACCTCCTGCCCCATCATATTGAAGACAGCGCATTCCGTCGTCATCGATGCTGCATACTGTGTTTCTATGGTCAAAACACCGTTGGTGGGATTGGGATACACAACAATATGCTGATTCCCGACCATCTCCTCCGACAAAGAAGTCCAATCGGCATTAGCCTCATTGGAGGGGCTGGATTCGATGAAATCGGTTTCACCCGTAACCGTGTAGCTATAGGACTCCTGCGCAGCGGCAGTATTGTCGATATAAGTAGGCTCCGTAAGGCCTTCGGCAATCTTCTCACCATTGCGATAAACGTTATAGCTCAAGGCCATAGTAGCCTCTTGCCAATGCAAAACAACGTCGTCGCCATCAATTTCGGCCACAAGATGCTGCGGTACGATGCTCTTGTTGACCTCCACGAAATGCATCGCCGGATTGTCCTCGGCTGTGGCATAGCCCGACTCGCAGTCGTTGTTCTGATAATAAGCGGTGACGGTGTATTCATACATGTCGTCAGGTTGGCTGTTCAAGTTGTCGGTGTAGAAAGTCTTGGTCAGCAGCTTGATACGCTTGAAATCCTCGCCTTTCCCACGGCGATAGAGCATATAGCCCGTGAGGTTCTCGTCTTGCGGCGCATCCCACGACACCTTCACCTTGGAGGGCGAGGTCATCTCGTAACGAAGATGAGTAGGTGTTTCACATGAGCTATCGCCGCCGACGTTGTCGTAATTAGAATGGTCCGACTCGCCGTTTTCGTTGACGGCAGTAACAAAATACTTATGGAAACCAGCGGCATCATTATCGGTATAGTTCGTCGTTTGGGCGACGGCATACAGCAAATTGTCGCGATAGACGTAATAATGATTCACCTGGCCGGCAGGGGCATCCCAATAAAGTTGAGCCGAGGTTCCGTTGCGCGTAGCCCTGAAATGACTCGGAGCATAGTGGTTCGACTCGTTTCCACAGCTATTGTTGGCGATGAAGAACAGGCCCTTGTTCAAATCATTGGAACCGCCTTCGAAGCTGACCACCGTGTTGCCGGCCTCGTCCTTGAGGTCGAAACCGACCTTATCAATAGCGTTAGCGGGTTTGTTCCAGATGATGCTGACGCGGCCCAGCGGCAGTTCAACATTGCTGCTGCATGAAGCGGCATAAGCGGTCATTTGAGCCACCTCAACGCCGGCATCGTTGACGAAGGAAAGGTAGCCACCGTCCCAACCCGCAGCATTGTCGGAAATCATATCGATGCGCCAGACGCATGAAGGGCCAAGGACCACACCCTCATCGAGGGCCACCTGGCTCTTCGCACCATGAACCACAGCATAAACGCCGTATTTCACGAAGGTAGGCATATAGTGGTCAGTATAGCTCATGCTGGCACCAGGGGCGGCATTCTCAATGATGTGGACAACTTTGCCGTCGCGGGTGATAACAATCTGGTCGATAGAGGTCAAAGCTGAGTTGTGGATGTTGTGCGTCGGGTTGGTCCAGGTGAGGGTGGCGGAATAGTCGAAGTCGCCCAGCGAGGCCACGTCAAAGTTGGTAGGCTCCTGCGGCATATAGGTATAGACATCGGAAGGCACATAGTTGAAGATGGCCTGCGCCCAGCCAGCAAAGTCGATTTCGTCGATAACAAACCAGCCGTCGCTGCTGCCGCCCCATCCCCAGTTGAAATGGAAAAGGTCGTCGTCGGTGTAGCCGTCACACACAAAGGCGTGACCGCCGCTGTTGCTGAAGCCGGAGTAATACACGGGCCAGCCGAGGTCAAACTGTTCTTTCAGCATGTTCTGCCAGTTGGTGAGCGAGTATTCGTCGCGGCTCTTCAGGCTGGCCTGGTTGGAATAAGAGAAATGCTGACGGATGACCGACGGCACATCCCACGAGTTGGCACCGCTGCCATCGGGGGAGAAGTTCATGTCGACAGCCACAGCACAATGGTACATCAACAAGGCCACAGCCTCAATTTCCTGTTGCGAAGCGCCGCCCAGGCGGTCGGGCATGTGTTCCCAATCGTAAGTGGTATTGCCGAAGTTGGCCGACTGCGTGCCATATCCGTAGCAATAATATGAATGGCTTCCGGTACCTTTCATGGGATGGTCCCAGCGCTTCATCACCTGGCTCATCGCCGTAGCCACACAGCCTGCATAGCAACGTCCACCGGGGCCGCTGCCGGCTTCGGGGGCATAAAGGTTGTAGGGCGAGTCCTGGTTCCACTTGGTGGTGCAGATGTAGTCGACGGCGCGTCCCCCGTTGCGCGAGAGCAAACGCCCGGTCGACATCACGCTCTGCCACTCGTCGGCAGTATTGTCGAAGACAACGGCATTGCGACTCGTGCGGGCCTCGATGATTCTGTCCAGGTAGAACATCATCTCAGGAGAGGGGTTCTCGGTAGCGAAAGTGCCCTCATCAGAATAGCCTACGATAGGACGGAAACTGTCGTCAGCCGACACGATGACAAAGCCCTCTTGCCCCACGTTGAAGACGTAGAAGCAAGCTTCGCTCCGGTCGGTAAGTCCTGTATAGACTAACTGCAATTCATTAGATCTCAAATTGTTGTTGAAATTGGCTGCAACAAACTTTTGTCCGACAGCCTTGGCTTTCCCCGCGTCTACAGGATTGGCCTGAAGCCAACCCATGCACCCTAACAGGGCAATCACCATTAATACATATTGTTTCATTTTCATTCGATTTAGATTTGTTAGGGGTTTATATTAAGATTAGAAAACTGCCGCGCATAATCTTCTTATGTGTTCAAGACGTGTTAGAAAAGACGTCTGGTTCATCGCAACAGCCATATTGTATCGCGATTGCATATTAATCAACAGCTGTGGACTGATTCCAAGTGCAGCCTCAACGATAAGGGCAAAGTCACTGGTAACGGGACGTTTGCCATTCAATATCTCGTTAAGCATCGTGTAGGAAACGCCCGTCAACTCAGAGAATTTCTTCTGCGAGATTCCTCTATACTCCAATTCTTCCTTGATTACATCTCCCGGGTGAGTAGGTATTTGTATTGCGTTCTTCATAGTTGCAAAAATACAAACAATTTCTATTCTTCACTGAAAAAGTGAATAATTTTCCACTATTTTTTCATTGCCTCCTCAATCTCAGCAATTTCCGTCGGCAGCCCGGCAAACAGATTAATGGGCTCGCCCTCGGTGATGAGCAGGTCGTTCTCGATGCGTATGCCTATGCCCTCTTTTCGGATATAGATACCTGGTTCACAACTCAGTATCATCCCCGGCTCGAAAGGCTTGAACTTGTCGATGCTGTCGTGACCATCCAATCCGATGTGGTGCGACATACCGTGCATCAGATACTGGCGTTCCAAAGGCTTGTTGGGGTCTTGTTTCTTCACCTCCTCGGCGGTAAACAGGCCCAGCCTGATCATTTCCTGCTCCATCAGGCGATGGGTGGTTTCATTAATATCATTAATGGTGCCTCCGGGGCGATAAAGCTTGGTGATTTCCTTCATTACACGCAGCACAGCGTTGTAGCAATCCGCCTGTCGCGGAGTGAACTTCCCATTAATAGGTATGGTGCGGCTCATGTCGGAGGCATAGTTCTTCAGTTCGCACCCGATGTCGAAGAGCAACAGGTCGCCGTCGTTCAAGAGGCTCTGGTTCTTCGAGTAATGCAGGCAGCAGGCGTTCTTGCCCCCCGCGATGATGGGGTCGAAGGCTTGGCCCGAGGCGTTGTTTTTCTTGAAGACATATTCGATTTCGGCCTGCACCTCGTATTCATACAATCCGGGCTTCACCATCTCCAAGCAGCGGCGGAAGGCCTTCGAGGTAATGTCGCAAGCCTGCTGCATGATGTTGATTTCGTCTTCCGATTTCACCATACGCAAGGCATTGAGTATCGGTGCTGTGCGCCCATAGTTGTGCATCGGGTAGAGCGATTTCACCTTGTTGACGAAACGCTGTTGTATGGTCTCCGTGTTGCACTCGTATTTCGGATACTCGTAGCTGTTGAGGAAAATCGTGTCGCCGAAGCCTGAGAAAACGTAGTCGTTCAAGGTCATCCAGAAACCGTCGCTGCCTTTGACGGTCTTGATGCCCGAGAGCTCTGTGGCCTGTTTCGCGTCAAGCATCTCGCCCTGCCAGGTGGCTTTCACTTCATCGTAGGGTTCGATGAAAAGGACTTCGCGCATCGTCTCGTCAGGATAGTCGGGAGCGATGACGAGGAAGGCATTCTCCTCGTTGATGCCTGTGAGATAAAAGAAATCCGACTGTTGGCGGAAGGGATAAAACAGGTCGCCGTTGCGCGGCATAGGCTCGTTGGCGGTGAAAACGGCGACAGATTTAGGCGGCAGCTGGGCCGCAAGGTTTGCCCTGTTGCGGGCGAAAAGACGGTTGGGGATTGGTGTGTTCATCGTTACTATTATTTTGACCCCACAAAAATAAGAAAAAAAACGAAACGAGAATACATCTTCTCCGTTGATTCATCGTTGTTACGCCGTTGGATCCTGGGAGATACATCGAAGGAACGTCGGAGTTGCGCAAAAGCGGTTCAAAAGGGGAGTAATAGGGGAGTAAAACCAATAGAATGTAATACTCTGGTAGACAGAGGAGTTTACATCACGATATTTTATCGTCTTCCCGATACTCCAAAATATCCCCTGGTGAGCATTGCAGTTCACGACAAATAGCATCCAAAGTGCTGAGACGGATGGCCTTGGCCTTGCCCGTTTTGAGAATGGAGAGGTTGGCCTGGGTGAGGCCAACCTTCTCTGCTAATTCATTGGAGCGCATCTTGCGCTTGGCGAGCATTACGTCAAGGTTTACGATAATCATAGCTCAAATGGTTAAGTTATTTTCTTCCACAGCATCGGCGGCTATCTTATACATGAATGCAAAAAAGAGCAGGAAGAAAGGCGTAACGATATTTTTGTCAGTTATTGCTAACACCTCATCATCATTCCACAAAATCTGGAGATTCCAAGCCCCAAAAAGTTGAATGAAATTGGCCAAAGCAATCCAAAACATCAGCTTTTCATTGCTCCTTGGGAAAACCGTATTTTGGCGAAGACCTTTCAAGGTGTTGAATACGGCTTTGACACAGAGGATTACCATAGCAACTGATCCTAACAGATAACAAATGAAAACGATTATTCTCATTGTTGTATTTACCGACCAATCAATAGGATGAGAAGATGCGTATTTGCCAAACATGATGTTGGTGAAATTGATTACAGAAGAAGCTGCCCAAATAATGCAAAAGGCCAAGGCAATATAACAACATAAATAAATGTTTCTCAGAGTTCTATCTTTCATTGTAATTCGATTGATAATTTGATGCAAATTTATGAATTAATTGTCATAAATTCACAAAGGATGCTGAAAAACAATCAGCATCCTTGAATACCGTCTTTTAGAACAACTTTAATTCATTTTATCTATAATAATCCACAGCCACTGCAGAATACTTTCCCTGTTCTTCATCGTAGTAGGCCGCATAAATACCTTCTTGTATGACGACGTTATCATTCTCTATAACGACCGGCCCTCCAACGACCAAATAACCATCTGCTGTGAAGCCATTCTCCTCAGTGGTTGGGATGATAACCAATTTATCATCGTCAAAATACCCAATGGCATTGGCCTGCAATGACGAGTTCTCTTTCTTTCTAATCATTAAGCAAGTACCGGGATAATTGGGGTTACAGGTATTATTAGGCATTTTCAATTCCCAAGAAATGTAATAAGGAATGTCAAATTCTTTTTCGTTTATTCCACAATCATTCACGACCATTTCACACACGGCAGTATAGTCTTTAATAGGCTGGTTTTCAAAGAAAGCTTTGCCTTCCTCCCAACTCATGGCATCGACCATTTCGGCGAGGGTGTAGTCTTGCGGTTCCGCCGTTTGCTGTACGGCGGGCGTTTCTTGTTGTGCCGTCTTTTCTTTGCTGCAGGCGATAACGGTCGCTGCCACCATTGCGAGCGCAAGGACGCCCAATGTGAATTTGTTCTTTTTTGTTTCCATAATAACATAATAAATAGATTTGTATTTGATAAATGATTTCATTTTATTCTAGTCGTAAAATGATAATAAACTCCAAATTTCAGTTCGACTTGTGGGAAATAAGGCAGATGCTCTTCCGTCATGTTTCGCTTTACCGGAACCAAGGTCGATATTTGCACAGCAACGCCCAATCTATTGTTTAACATAGGATGCAAGCTTGTGACCAAGTATTCGTATCCTATTGATGCCATTGGTGCCACATACAAAGCATTTGTATTGACCATCGTGTTATTTGTCTCCTTATAGGCACCACATCGGGCACCTATTTCCACAAAAGCCTGAGCTTTTTTGAAGAAATACCCACGGGCGCATAATTCCATGTGATAATCCCTAGAAAACAAGGATTCAGCCAATCCGCGATTTGCAAAAGAATAAAGCCCGCCTTTTATAGACAAGAAGCAGCGGTCGAACAAGAAATACCCGTATCCGATGCCACAGCTCCGCGAAATTCCACCAAAATACTTGTTTTCGAAAATCTCATTATGGTCAATGTTCCATTCAAAGAAGGCGACAGCCCCTCCTTTGTTCGTTCTCGCTTTTTGCATTTCCACGGTCTCTTGTGGAATCTCTTTGGGACGCTGCGCTATCAGAGGCATAGAAGCCATCGTCAGGCAAACGAAACAGATTACTGCAATTGCTTTTTTCATGGTTTGCCTCCTTTGGATTTGAATTTATAGAAAAAACCAACTTCCATGTACATTCCTCTTCTCATAAGTGCGTGAGTCCAAGGTTCCGAGTTACCCCATAATATCAAATTAGACCCAACCGAAGTCTCCACGCCAAATCTCCTGTTTTTAAACAGATACATTTTATATCCTGCACCAAACCTGAGTGAAGCCTGCCAATACGAGTTTTCCTTCTCCTCTTGGGCAATGTTCTGAGCTTCATGGCAAAAACGGATTCCTGTTCCGATGTCTACAGACAGTTTCCTATACGAGTCCAAATAAAGCTTGAATGATGGCGTAAAGCGGATTCCTCTCGACATTTGGTAGGAATGTGCCTGAGGGATTCGCACAACCGAATTCTCGCGGAAAATGTCGCAGCCAACAGCAATCCTGTCACCCATCACATATTCAAACCCAACGCCATAACCTTGCAAGACATTGCATTCCATGTATGATTTATCGGCACTAATAGCCAAATTCGGCAAATCCACTTTGACAAACCACGTGTTCTCACCTTTTTGCATAACTATATCTGATTCCTGACAAAACGCCTTAAACAAGTTAAGAACCAGAGTTATAACTATTAATAGTCTTAAAACGCGCATAGATTTTTAGGATGTTTTAATTGGGGCGCGATTCGCGCCCCAATCTCACATTCATTTTCGTTTATTAAATCAAGAATGAAAAATACGAGCTGTATTGATTATCGTCTTGCTGGAGTTTTGGCAAAGACAGAGTCCAATTTACCGGACCTAAAAAGCACCAAAACCAACGTTTGGTCCCTCCGAACCATTTGTCATAACACATAACACTTGCACCCAAACCTAAATACTGAGTAAATGACGAAACCTTGTTGTCCATATTGCCCAGTTTGGGTCTAAATGTCAATATGGTAGTCATTGATTGACCATCCCATTCTGCTCCATCATAGAATTTCAACATTAAAGCCCTATTAGGTTCCATCAATGATTCCAAGTCCATTCCACAGACGCTTTGCCAATAGTCAACCATATCCTGTGGAATAGATTCGTCATCCCCGTCAATAAGCCCCAATTCAACAGCTTTTTGATGTATTAAGTCGAGTTTTGAGTTGTTTTCATAAATAATCTCCATTTGATTGACTTTGCAGAATTGTTTGAACAGTGCATCTTGATCAAAATAATTGATACTGTTTGTGTCAACAATGCTAGTCAATTCCATATCTGCATTTCTTGATTTCACATACTCTTTCTCCGAAAATGACTCCACTGGCATCCCATTGTAATAAATAGTTAGGGATTCCATTTCCTTTGAAGATTCTTTTGTCGCGATTTCATTCTTTTCCTTTTTGCAGCCCACGACAGCGACTGCAACCATTGCGAGAGCCAAGGCTCCCATCAAGATTCTACTAGTTTTCATTTTTGTAATTCATTTAATTTGTTGTTAATTAGTTTGTTTTACTACTTTTTCAGGCTTTTCCACCCGCTATTTTTTTGGCGTCATGACGCTACAAAAATACAACTAATTATCGAATTACAAAAATTATTTGATGATATTCTGAAATTTTTCATCAAAATATCATTGCTTCAAGAAGCTTACTTATCACGCAGCACATACACCTTCTGGCTTCTTTCGCCCCGGCTCGTGATGCCTGTTGAAGGGTCGTGTTCCAGCTTTCGCAACTCCTCGCCGGCCTTTGAACGCGACAGACCTGTCAGCCTTACATAGTCGGGAACCCTCATGAAATAGTTCTCCTTCATGAAATCGCGAGCCCTCTGAACACGTTCTTCCAACGAGAACTTCGATTTCTTGAGCCTGCTCTCCCCGCCTTTCACCAGCGTACATTTCCTGCTGGTGTTTCTGATAAGGTCTTTGTCGGCCCTGTAGGCCACACCCTTCACCTCAATAGTCTTTGAATTACGGTGCGTCTCTCCTTCCTCGAAGGCATCGGGCAGCACATCGCCCCTTACACCAAGACTGGCGTTGAAGGTACCTATGCCGTCAATCTTCACGGAGAAGCCTTCCGCCATACACAACGCCAGCTTTTCGCTAACATGCGCTATCACGCCTCGAATAATGCTTTCGTCCCAACCGCCCTCGCGTTGGCAAAGACTCACGAAATGATTAAAGTCCATAGGCGACAGCTTTATCTTATAGCAGGCCTGCGTGGAGCCCGTCCCGTTCAAATCTGCTACTTCCTTTTTGATATACGTTGCATACATAACCGACTGGTGTTTGAGTCTGCAAAGATAGTAAACTACCAGAAAAGTACCAAACCGCGACGCAGTTTTATTAGACTTCGTTGCAGTTTTGTCATCCTGCGCCGTAGTTTTATCAAACTGCGACACGGTTTCAAGTTCGGATGGCTTCCGGCTCAAAGTTAGGAACCTTGCGGCTATGGGTTGGACGGCGGGGAAAAGAATTCAACCTTGTAAATCTTATTGGGTTGTTGTATCTTTGCAGCGGAAACAAAACCGAGGTAACAAATGGCTCAATGGCAAAAGACACAGATACGGAGAGATAACGGCGAAGTTGTTGATGCTCAAGCTCCAGTCATCATCTCCGCAAGCCGCAGCACGGATATTCCTGCTTTCTATGCCGACTGGTTCTTCCATCGGCTGAAGGTGGGCTATTCGGCTTGGACCAATCCTTTTAATGGTGTGAAAAGTTTCGTCTCGTATGAGAAATGCCGCTTCATCGTGTTTTGGTCGAAAAACCCGAAGCCGTTGCTTGCGCATTTAGACGAACTGAAGGAAAGAAACATCGGCTGCTATATCCAATACACGCTGAACGATTACGAGAAAGAAGGCTTGGAAAAGGGCGTTCCACCATTGGAGCAAAGGATTGACACCTTCAAAAGGTTGGTGGACCAATTAGGCCAAGGCCGCGTGATTTGGCGCTTCGACCCTTTAATCCTGACCGACCAGATTGGATTGGACGACCTGTTGAGAAAAGTGAAAAACATCGGCGACCAACTGAAGGGTTACACGGAAAAACTCGTTTTCAGTTTTGCCGACATCGCCTTATATAAAAAGGTGAAAGCCAACCTTGACAAAAGCCATGTGAACTATACGGAATGGACGACTGCCCAAATGGAAGAATTTGCCCAAAGGCTTTCGGAACTCAACCAAAAGTGGCACTACCAATTGGCCACTTGTGGTGAGAAAATTGACCTTGCGCCATACGGCATCCAGCACAACCGCTGCGTGGATGATGACTTGATGATTCGATTCGCCCACAAGGACAAAGCTTTGATGGACTTCCTCGGCGTGGAGATTACCGAAGGCGACCTCTTCAACCCTGAAAAGACCATCATCAAGCACCGCGACAACCGCGACAAAGGCCAGCGGCAGTTTTGCGACTGCATGGTGAGCAAGGACATCGGCGAGTACGACACCTGCCCGCATCTGTGCGAGTATTGCTATGCGAATGCGAGCAAGGAAATGGCGCAAGAGAACTATAACAAACATGAAACGAATCCTTTGGGAGAAACGATAACGGGAAAATAATCTATATTTGCCATCAAAAAACAAGGCACATGAACCAACCTGTGACATACAACAAGGCAGTAATTCCAAATTCATCGGTCATAACCGACGAATTGAGCATTAATTCGCCAATTGCAATTGTCGATTTTCAGAATAATGATAATCAAGAAGTTATTGATTCGGCAATCATGATTGCCGAATTGAAGGACTGCAAACCCATGGGCGTGGCCACATACAAAACCACAGCCGAAATGCCAGAGGAGCTGCGGAAAGCCTTGCCGGACATTGAGGAATTGAAGAAACTGCTGTAAAAGAGAAACTACTATGATGATAGAACAAAACACCAACTACGCTTACAAGCTGAAATATATGGGCAATCCCTCTTTCGACAAAGTGAGGGACTTGTCCACCAAATTCTACCGCGAACTGCCGCAAGCCTTGCAGGACGAACTCTTTGAGGCCTTGAACCGAGGTGTTGACATTTTGGATTCTGAGCCACAGATGTCGACATATCTTTATTCCTTTGGGCCGATGCACCAAGCAAAGTTGAATTATGCTTTCAATCATTTGCCCAGAGAGTTTTTTATTCAACCTGAAATCAATATCATCGATTACGGTTGTGGGCAAGCCTTGGGAACAATTTGCTATGCGGATTTCCTACATAACTATGGGTGTTTTCAAAGGGTAAGGGTCGTCAATTTGATAGAGCCTTCCGAGATTTGTTTGAAACGCGCTGCACTTCATGCTTCAGTGTTCTTCCCGAATGCTAAAATCAAAACAGTGAATAAAACCTTTGATGAGTTAAACGATGACGACCTTTATTGTGATATACATGTTCCGACCCTGCATATCCTTTCCAATGTCTTGGATATTTTGGATTTTGATTTAGAGAGATTTGCTGATTTAATTAAAGGGATAAATGGTTATAACCAATTTGTTTGTGTGGGGCCATATTTTAAATATTTAGTCAAAGACGAAAGAACTAAAGAATTCTTTTCACTAATAGATGGAGAAGAGAGTTGCTTTAAAACATTCGAAAAAAACGAAATTAGTAAAGAGAAGGAATGGACAGCACAAATACTATGTTTTTCTAATGGATATTTTACTGACAAAGATATATCAACGGAGGCAACAGATGAAGTTATGGAAAACGGTGTTGAAGATGAGTTTGGGGTTGTGTATAGTAAAAGCGGAAAACGGTTGTTAAAATGCAAAAATTACGAGTTAGACACATACGCTATAAAAAACGGAACAAAAGTGATATGTGACAACGCATTTGGAGACTATCGCAATTCATGCAAATCATTGAAAAAAATCATCTTTCCAAATTCAGTACGAATTATAGGAGAAGGAGCATTTCAAGAATGTACATCATTGACAGATATATCAATACCCAATTCTGTAACAATTATTGGGGCTCGTGCCTTTGATGGATGCTCTAATTTGAAAGAAATAGCCATCCCCAATTCAGTTACATGTATTGAGGCTCGCACTTTTAGTGAATGCTCTTCTTTACAACATATTATGATTCCCAATTCTATAACAAGAATTGGAAATGGCGCATTTCACGGATGCTCCTCATTGAAGGATATAACAATCCCCGATTCTGTTTCAATTATTGGAGAGTTCGCTTTTTATAGATGTTCGTCATTAATACAATTTACCATCCCCCATTCCATTAGTAGTATTCCAGCGCTTGCTTTCAATGAATGTACTTCTTTGCATCAGATAATGATTCCTAATTCTGTAATTAGAATAGGACACTCTGCATTCTTAGGTTGTTCGTCATTGCGGCAAATCATTATTCCTGATAGTGTTACAATGATTGAAAAAAATACATTTGAAAACTGCTCATCATTACAACATGTTGTTATTCCTGATTCTGTTATTCATATAGGCTCTTCTGCTTTTTCGGAATGCTCTTCATTGTTGCAAATAACAATTCCAATTAGTGACACATATATTGCAGATTGGACTTTTAACAATTGTTCGTCATTGCAGGAAATAACTATAAAAAACTCTGCAACGAGAATAGGATTGTTTGCTTTTCACGGTTGTTCTTCGTTAAGTAAAATCATTATTCCTAAAGGCACAATTAAAAGATTCAAAGATGTTTTTATGCTTGATAAAGATTGGTGGGATAAACTTATAGAACAATAAAATCCAATAAGCGAATGAAGAAGTATTATAAAGCTCTTGTATTTTCGAATTCGGTTTTGAAAACCAGTTTTAGATTTGAAGACAAGTTTCAAGTCTTACCTATTGATATGCGAGGAAAGCCACAAAGTCCTGCAGCTCGTCATTTTCCGTTATTTCTTGAATACACAATAGACTATCAGAACAATGAACCAACTGACATTTTTATACTTGGTTCAATTAAACACAATGCAGAAAAAGAGATACTTAATCTCCTGTCCTGTTTAACAAATCATAGATTTTTCAAATACGATACATCGATGATTGGATGGGGTATTAAAATGCCTAACAAATTGGCAGATGATTTGACCGAAGAAGAAAGACAAGAAATAGACAATCAAGAAAGTTGTATGTTTATGGGAGTCTATTACTATCCTGGATTAAAAGAGGACTTAATAATAGAACAATTCACAAATTTCAAACCCACTGCATCTTTTAAAGAAGCGCAGATGCATGAATACTTTACTGACAATCCCATTGATGATTACAGTCATGAGGTTTGTTTTCCGAACACCCTATACACCGCTCTTCACAACTATTACAATCTTTCTTCAGAAACAAGAAAAAAAGTAAATTCCTGCATTTATCTTGCATGTGATGGAATGGACATAGCTTCCAATAAACGAAGTTTGTCTTTCCTGTCTTATATTTCTGCTATTGAAGGACTTATAGGATTAGAAAATGATTCTTCACCTGAGATTTGCCCTCACTGCAAACGCCCAGTTTTAAGTGTTAATCAAAACTTTGTCAAATTCTTATCGAAATATGTTGCTGGTAGTGCAAAATCTCAGAAAAAATACAAAGATATATACAACTTGCGTAGTAGAATAACACATTCGGGCAAACTGTTCCTTGGCGATTATGAATTATCATTCGATGAAAACAATGAAGATAAGGAATATAATGAATGGTTGATGAGATTAGAAACCCTTCAATTATTTAGGATTTCACTTGATAGTTGGTTAAGGTACACTGAAAAGAAACAACAATAGACATATTACTACGGAAAACCGATTAACAATATTTACTTATACATGACCGACAACGAAAAAGCATTGTTCCACCAATTTGAAATGGCTTCTCATTCTGAAGGCTATGCCCAATTCTTATATCAATTAATGGGTGGTGGCTTTATCACAAAAGACCAAGCAAGAGAAACAATGGAGTTTTTCATCGCCAAAATGAAGCGCGATATTGAAAGCAATCCAAATTTGTCACGAGAGCAGAAAGACCATGAAATCTCTATGAGAGAATCTTGGTTTTATGCGTTGAAAACAGCTATGGGATTGTAATTCATAACATGAGACAAAATACGACAAGACAATTAAGCGTTAATAAGATATGGACAACTTGGATTTACTTGTAAAAGAGCTGTGCAAACTTCCTGTGGAAATTGGATGGGTAGAGTTTAAGCACAATAATGACGACCCTCACATGATTGGCGAGGACATCAGTGCTTTGGCCAACAGCGCCGTTCTTGCCGACCGACAACATGCCTATATGGTTTGGGGCGTAGAGGATGGCTCGCATGAGATTGTTGGAACAATGGTAAGACTGAAACAGAAAAAAAGAGGCAATCAGGAAATTGAGAGTTGGTTGCGGTTACTACTTTCGAGAAATGCCGATTTCAAGTTCCTGTCCGTTGATATTGACGGGAAGCATGTTGAAGTTATCGTCATAGAGAAAGCACAAGGAATCCCTGTTTCCTTCGAGAAGGTTGAATACATCCGTGTGGGCAGTTATACTAAGAAACTCAACGAGTTTCCTGCTTTGCAAGCCCAATTGTGGGATAAACTTAGGCATCAACAGTTTGAGAATACTTTCGCAAAAACCGATTTGCAGTTGCAGCAAGCATTGCACATGTTGAACTGTGATACCTACTTCGAGATTCTTCAAATCCCCGTTCCGATGGATGCTGCTGGCTATGCCCATTATCTTGAGGAAGAAGGGATCATCGTAAAACAGGACAATGGATTGTATGCCATCACCAATCTCGGTGCAATACTCTTTGCCAAGAAACTGAATGACTATCCGCGATTAGGCCGCAAGGCAATACGAATCGTACAGTATGAAGACAACAGTAGGCTTACCATTCTCAAAGAAGAAACGATGACAGAAGGCTACGCCACCAGCTTGGAAAACGCCGTGAGGTATGTCAACATGCTGTTGCCGTCAAAAGAAGATGTCAACTCCATTCGCATGATTACAACCAGCTCATTTCCTTTACCAGCCATCAGGGAAGCCATAGCCAATGCCATCATTCACCAAGACCTATTTGTATCTGGCGCTGGTCCTATTGTAGAGATGTTCGCCAACAGAGTCGAGGTGACCAATCCAGGTGTGCCATTGGTGGAAATCAGTAGAATTGTTGACAATCCGCCAAAATCGAGGAATGAAAAATTGGCTTCGCTGATGCGGAGAATGAAGATGTGCGAGGAACTTGGACGCGGATGGGACAGAATGGTAATCAGTTGTGAACTTCAACGTTTGCCAGCTCCCAAAATCCAAATCTATCAGGACTCTACCAAAGTAACATTATTCTCCCACCTGGAGTTTTCGAGCATTGCAGCAGAGGACAAAATGTGGGCCACCTATATGCACGCCTGCGTTAAGTACATTGAAGGCGATGTTTTGACGAACAGCTCGCTACGCGAGCGATTCGGGTTAAAGGAAACGTATGCCGGAAGCATCTCGCGACTCATAAAGGACACAATGGAGAAAAAATGGATTAAACCCCTTGACCCATCAACGGCACGACGCTATATGAAATACATTCCATTGTGGGCTTGAGTTTAATTTGCTGGTAATTTGCTTATGATTTGCCAGGAGTATATTAAAACAAACATAAACTACTGATTCAATGGCTTTTAATGAAATAATTTTAATTTGCTGGTAATTTGTTTGGCTTCACTACATTCTGCACTTCCCCGCCATCTCCATCCCTCTCTCCGTCGCCATTTTCTCTATGAATTGAGAGGTTCACAAAAACATTGTCATCAAAACAGGCAATAGTGTTGTGGTACCTTCACGTTGCTAATTCTTTAAATAACAAGGAAATTTTTCAACATAATTCCAAATCCTCACAAATTAATTCAGCGTTATATTCCAAATTCTCACATTTTTAAACACGAAAACATTCCATTTCCTCAAAATGTTTGGGATGGATTGCTGCCATCTTTTCGAAAATTGTCACATTTTGCCACCTCCACCCGACAATTATCCCCGATTTTTGCGAAGCACAGTTTGCAATCTTCCTCTAAAACAACATCTCCGCTTCATCTGGAAAAAAATACTTGCCGCAGACACTCTTCCCTGAGCAGCTTCCCGAAAAATCATCCCCAAATGCGAAAAACATCGTGACATTTTGGCAGAATTTCGTACCTTTGCCGTTTCGTTGGTCTGACCGTGAGACGCGGTCAGCGGCAACAAAGATTGAATATCAAATAATTACATACAATGAAAATATCCTATAATTGGTTGAAACAATACGTCAACTGCGACTACTCGGCTGAGAAAATCAGCGAAATACTTACCTCTACGGGCCTCGAAGTGGAAGATTTGGAGCGTTTCGAGTCGGTGAAGGGCGCCTTGAAAGGCGTCGTCGTCGGCAAGGTGCTTACTTGCATCGAACACCCTAACTCCGACCACCTGCATATCACCACCGTGGATTGCGGCGGCGAGGCGCCCCTGCACATCGTGTGCGGCGCTCCCAACGTGGCCGCTGGCCAGAAGGTACTTGTAGCCACCATCGGCACCGAGCTTTGGATAGGCGACGAACATATCACCATCAAGAAGGGCAAGATTCGCGGCGAAGTCTCGGAAGGCATGATTTGTGCTGAAGACGAGCTGCAGCTTGGCACCTCGCACGATGGCATCATGGTGCTGCCCGACGACTATGAAGTAGGCAAGCCCGCCTCGTTCTACTTCCCCGTGGAAGAAGACTACACCATCGAGATAGGCCTCACCGCCAACCGCAGCGACGCCACCTCGCACATCGGCTCGGCCCGCGACTTAGTGGCCGCCCTCAACCAAAGAGAGAACACCACACAATACCACCTTATCCGCCCCTCGGTGGACGACTTCAAGGTGGAGAACCATAACAACGACATCGAGGTCGTGGTGGAAGACACCCAAGCCTGCCCGCGTTACTCGGGCGTCACCATCAGCGGCGTGAAGGTGGCTGAGTCGCCCGCATGGCTGAAAAACCGCCTTGCTGCCGTGGGCATACGCAGCATCAACAACATCGTCGACATCACCAACTACGTGCTGATGGAAGTGGGGCAGCCTATGCATGCTTTCGATGCCGACAAGATCACAGGCAAGAAGGTCGTGGTGAAATGCCTGCCCGAAGGCACGCCTTTCGTCACCCTCGACGGCGTGGAACGCAAACTCAACAGCCGCAACCTGATGATTTGTAATGCCGAGGAGCCTATGTGCATCGCCGGCGTGTTTGGCGGGCAGAAGTCGGGCGTAACGATGGAGACCACCAATATCTTCCTGGAAAGTGCCTACTTCAACCCCACCAGCATCCGCAAGACCTCGAAATATCACGGCCTGCAGACCGATGCCTCGTTCAGATACGAACGTGGTGCCGACCCGAACATCACCCTATACGCCTTGAAACGCGCCACCTTATTAATAAAGGAGTTGGCAGGAGGCACCGTCTCATCCGAAATCAAGGACATGAAGAACGGCGACTTTGCCCCGGCCCGCGTGGACCTGAAGTTTGACTACCTGAACAAAGTGGCCGGCAAGGTCATCGACCCGACACAAGCCGTCAACATCCTGAAGAGCCTTGAATGCCAAGTGGTGGAGCAAGATGCCGAACATGTGGTCGTCGACATACACAGCAGCAAAGTTGACGTAACCCGTCCCGCCGATGTGGTGGAAGAGATTCTCCGCATCTACGGCTACGACAACATAGAGATACCGAGCCGCATCCACGCCTCCATCAGTCGCGCCACAAAACCCGATGCCGACAAGATGCAGCAGAAAATCAGCGACATGCTGGTGGCCAACGGTTTCTACGAAATCATGAACAACTCGCTCACCAAGGCAGCCTACAGCGAAGCCTTCCCCGCCTTCGAAGCCGAAAAGAGCGTGAAGATCCTCAACCCGCTGAGCAGCGACCTCAACGTGATGCGCCAAACCCTGATGTGGGGCGGATTGGAAAGCCTTGCCTTCAACCAGAACCGCAAGGTGAGCGACATGAAGTTCTTCGAGTTTGGCAACGTCTACTTCTTCGATGCCAGCAAAACAGGCGACGAGGCCCAGCCCTTGAAGCCCTACAACGAGCACACCTGCCTCGACCTCTTCCTCACCGGCAACAAGCAGGCCGAGCTGTGGAACGCACCAAGCAAGGCACTCGATTACTTCGACCTGAAGGAATATGTAATGGGCGTACTGAACCACTTCAAATTCGACTTCAACGCCCTTGAAGCCCATGAAGCCAACCTTGCCCACTTCGACTATGCCACCACTTACTGCGTCAACGGCAAGGAGATTGTCACCCTCGGCAAGCTCAGCAAGAAGACCCTGAAACATTTCGACCTGAAGAAGGACGTATATTACGCCACCTTCAACTGGACCGCGATGATGCAATACCTGGCCCAGGCCAAAGAGGTTCATTTTGAACCGCTCTCAAAGTTCCCCGCTGTGCGCCGCGACCTCGCCATGATTTTCGACAAGAGCGTCACCTTCGATGAGGTGAAGCGAGTGGCCTTGTCTGCCGAAAACAAGATTCTGCAATCCATGAGCCTCTTCGACGTATACGAAGGCGAGAAGATACCTCAAGGCAAGAAACAATACGCCATGAGCTTCGTGCTGATGTCGCCCACCACCACCCTCACCGACAA